>Ga0315277_10003321_pt1 | contig 21842 bp, 26 predicted proteins | sample YL17G05_15_MG_FD_203695 | JGI IMG/M metagenome (GOLD analysis project Ga0315277, IMG submission 203695) | Sediment microbial communities from Yellowstone Lake, YNP, Wyoming, USA - YL17G05_15 | ecosystem: Environmental > Aquatic > Freshwater > Lake > Sediment | place: USA: Wyoming | collected...
TCGCTGCCTCCGTAGAATAGAATTTCGCCATGGCCACTTCCGTGTTGGGCCTTTTTTCTTCTTCGTCGATGAGCTTCGCTGCACGCAAGCAGAGAAGCCGACCTGCATCAAGGGTGGCAGCCATATCCGCGATCTTAAAGCTGATCCCCTGAAATTCCCTGATTTTTTGTTCAAACTGTTCCCGTGCGTCCGAGTACCGTACAGCAATTTTAAGGCATTCACGGGCAGAACCCAAGGCTGTGGCTGCCTCCATCAAGCGTTCTGTTTGAAGAAGATACATGAGAACCTCAAAACCCTGGCTTTCTTCGCCTACCCGGTTCTCTTCCGGGACTGCTACATCCTTGAAGAGAAGATGGGAAGCACCCATGCCTCGCCACCCCATCAAGTTAAATTGCTCCACCACTTGGACGCCATGTTTCCGTTCCGCAATGAAGGCGGTAATGCCCTTGTGTGGAGCAACATCAGGATTCGTCCTGGCAAAGGTGAGGAACCAATCTGCACCAATTCCTCCTTTCTGGAAGCGCTTTTCCCCTGTGATGATATAACTGTTTCCTTCTCTTCTGGCGATGGTCTGCAAACGAGCAATATCAGAACCTTTTAGAGGTTCGGTAATCCCCTCAGCACAGATAAGTTCTGCTTTCATGGTGGGAATGATATATTTCTTCCAGAGTTCCTGGTTCCCGTATTTATAAATGGCGCGACAGAGATAGGTTGACATGCCCATTGCACAGCCTAAGGGGAAGGCCAATGCACCCAGTTCTTCCTCGGCAAGGATAGCGCAAACCGCATTGAGACCTCTTCCTCCCACCTTCTTTGGCAAAGGGATGCCCAGATAGTTGTTCTGTCCAAGGGCCCTGACGAAATCCTTTGGGAACTCCTTCTCATCCTCCTTGTCCATTCTGAGAATGAAGGAGAGATCTAATCCATCCAGAAAGGCCTTGAACTCTTGGCGAAAAGAGATCTCTTCCTGAGAAAGCATCACATCAATAGACATAAGCCACCTCCATGAATCTTAGATTCTTGTTATGAGAGAAATGACCAGAACCGAATCTTTGCTTTTTGTGATTTTGATACACCATGAGATTTTTTTGTCAAGTTTTTTATTCAAATTCTTGAAAATCATTTTTTGTCAGTATTCGACTTTAGGTTGGAAGTTAATGACGGATAATTACTAATAAGGCCGTAATTGTATAGACATCAAACTCTTCTTCTATACCACTGGATTCCGGCTGGAGTTTATCCCGCACTTGATGCGGGGCCGGAATGACCAAAAGGGGCGATGCCTCAAATTCGTCTCTCCGGCGAAAGCCGGAGTCCAGCCCAAGGTTTTCAAACGGGCAAGCCTTCAATTCGAGGATGTCTATCCTATTATGGACTCCTCAGTATATGACGGACATGATAAAGGAATGGAATCTTTTGATTGAATTGCAAGTTGACTAAAGGTTTTTGATTGTGGTATATAACCGATAATTTTAATAAATTTATTAGAGGGGAAAGGAGGGGAAACCCATGAAAAAGACGAGACGTGAGTTCTTAAAGACCTTGGGAGCCACTGCTGTTGGGGCAGGGGCGATGATGTCAGGCACGGGTGTAGTCCATTCCCAAGCCAAGCCAATTGTGGTGGGGTGTCCAGTTCCCCGAGCAAGTGCCTATGGCCAGAATGGTGAAAGAGGGATGATTTTGGCAGCGGAAGAGATCAATGCCGCGGGAGGCGTGAAAATAGGCAGTACCAAGAGACCTTTAAAGCTCGAAATCATTGATACCCGCGATGAAGAACCGGGTGTTCCCACCAGCGAAGTGCTTCTGGCTATAGAGAAACTGATTCTACAGAAGAAGTCAGATATGATCGTTGGCGGACCCTGTATGTCAGAATGTGGCCTGGCAGCCATTGATCTCTATGCCAAATATAAAATTCTCGATATCGTCTCCATCGGTTGCTACACGCCTGGATGGGATAAAAAGGTGGGTTCAGATTTAAATAAATATAAATATTCTTTCAGAGAAAGCGGGAGCGTGGCGTGGTATATTAAAGAAGGGGTTGACCTGCTCCATGAGATTAAAGAAAAATTCGGGTTTAATAAAATGTTCATCTCCATCGATGATAGTGCCATGTGCCGGGGGGCTGCTGAGATCGTGAAGAATCTGGCCGTGAAGGATGGTTGGGAGATCGTAGGTTTTGACAAGCACCCCATTGCCTCTACGGATTACTCGGTTGCTCTGGGAGAATGTAAGAATTCGAAAGCTCAAGTTTTATTTATTTGGGCCTATTCACCTGAGACTTCAATTATGTTGAGGCAGTGGGCGGATATGGAAATTCCCGCTCTTCCGATTGGATTCATCGGTGCGGCTGAAGATCCAGGATTCTGGGAAGCGACCAAAGGGAAAGGTGCCTATACCATCGTTACTCTTTCGGAAGCGGGTTGCACTCCGTCCAATGTTACGCCATGGACAACGAAGTACTACGATGCCTTTCAGAAGAGGTGGAAAGTTCCACCCCGTAGCACAGGATGCGTGAGTGCCTATGAAGGAGTTTATGTGTTAAAGGATGCGATTGAGCGGGCTGGGTCAACTGAGACCGATGCACTCATCGCTGCTTTAGAAAAAACCAATCTACCTGCTGTCCGTGGGACGATCAGATTTGATCAAAATCATCAGATCGTTTATGGCTATGATCCAAAAACAAGCGTATTGGGTAATTGGGTACAATGGCAAGATGGCAAGAGGGTGACCATCCATCCCCAAGCAGCATCAATGGGCTCTATCAAGATGCCACCTTGGTTAAAGAAGACATAACCATTCAGATAGAGGATTGAGGTATGAGGTTGGAGGTAAAGTCTTTACTGCCGACAGGCAGATGCCTCTGACCTCAATCCTTTAAGCCTACCACAGAATTTCATGAACATCCTCATCTACGGAACTGTAAATAGTGTTATATTTGCCCTCGTTGCTGTAGGCTTTACTCTTGTTTACGGGGTGAGCCGATTACCCAATTTCGCTCACGGTGCCTTGTATGTGTTAGTTGGTTTTCTCACTTGGAGTTTGGTTAATGATTTCAAGCTTTTTTATCCATTGGCCATTCTTATCTCATTAGGTATCTCATCCATATTAGGAGCGTTGATATACCGCCTCGTTCTTATACGGCTAAGGGGAATGGCCACCTCAGAAATTATCGCCTCATTTGCTGTCGGATTAATCATATTAGAAGGCTTACGGTTGCAGGGAATCGGTGGTTTTAAAGGGTTCATTGGCCCTTTTTATGTTCTGCCTTCTTTTATTGACAGCAAGATAAGGATCACAGGAGTGCTCCTCGATGCACAACGACTCATTGTGATATTGGGAGGATTGGCAGTGGTAGCCTCTATATGGCTCTTCACCCATTATACAAAAACCGGTTTATCCCTTCGGGCGATCGCTCAAGATGAACAGGCAGCCATGATGCTCGGGATCGATTCGGATCGAGCAGCCGTCATCTCCCTCTCCATTGGATCAGCCTTAGCTGGCTTGGCAGCGGTCATCATCCTTCCCTTAGGGAATGTGACGGCGGAGGCAGGGTATAGAATCTTAATTAATGCCCTTGCCGTATGTATCATAGGAGGACTTGGCAGCTGGGCAGGGGCGGTATTGGCTTCCTTTGTGTTGGGTTTTTCGATGATTATCAGTACTTCCTTGTTCGGTTCAGTATGGGAATCGGTGGTGTTGGTTGGGGCCATCATTTTAATATTGATTTTTAGACCTTCGGGCCTTCTTGGAAAGCAGAAGGAACTGGAAGAAAGAGTATAAGAAACATAGAAGGCAGGAGGCAGCAGGCAGGAGGCAAAAGGAATAAGAATTTGATTGCAAAAGAAAGGCGTAAAGAGCGGTTAGACAGAGGGATCAAGATTCGGACCGGAGGTTTGTATGCTCTCACTTCTTGGAGGGAGATGTTTTACCTTCTTGTGCCGAGAGTCATACTCATCTTTGGTCTCCTTCTATCCCCTTTCATTTTAGAGATGTACTGGCAAAGAGTTCTTTGTCAGGCTGGCATCTATGCACTGCTTGCCTTAGGGTTTGATTTCCTTGCTGAATATGTCGGTCTGGTTTGTTTGGGCGGAGCTTTCTTTGTGGGTTCTGGTGCCTATATCTCAGGTCTCTTAAATGCGAAGATGGGTTGGGCACCCTTTCTAACCATTCCGATCGCCACGGTCGCTGGTGCTGTGGTTAGCACCTTAGTTCTTTTACCCTGTCTCCGTTTAAGGGGCATTTACTTTGCCATCATCAGCTTCATGTTTCCATTGCTGACCGTTTATATTATTATTGCCCTGAATATCTTCGGCGGTACCGAAGGGATCACCGCCCTGGCCACCTTTCCCAACATCTGGGTTGACCAGTATCTCATATTAGGAGCAGTGATCATTGCTCTCTTTGTACTGAGAAGATTGGTGACTGAAGACATCGGGTTGATTTTGCGTTCCATCAAAGACAATGATCAGGCTGTCAAGGCTTCTGGCATCAGCATCACCTCCTATAAGACCAAAGCGGTTTTCATCGCAGCCTTGATTGGGTGCTTCGGCGGTGCCTATCTCAGCCACCTCTATGGATGGGTAGGAATTTCACAGTTTGCATTGGATTATTCAATACTTCCCATCGCGGCCACGGTCATGGGTGGGATGGGCACTCTTGTGGGTCCCGTGATAGGAGCTTTTATTTTAACCCCCCTATCTGAGGCATTGCGCGGCTTTGGCCAGATGAGGGTGGTTGTTTATTGCCTTATTTTGATTGGCTTCATCGTCTATAAACCTGAAGGGTTGATGAACGTGCTTCAACGAAAATACCATCAATTCGAGCACTGGGAAGAAGTCTAAGATGACCGAGGAAGCCCTTCTTCAAGTTAAGAAGATCAGCAAATCATTTGGCGGGGTCATGGCCGTCAAAGATATGAGCTTTGAAATAGCGAGAGGCGAAATCCTCGGTGTGATTGGACCCAATGGCTCAGGAAAGACTACTCTGGTCAACCTGATCACAGGTTTTGTAAAGCCTGATTCAGGCGAGGTTTTTTTCAAAAATAAAAAGATCACGGGCATGCAGCCCCATAAAATTGCTGACCGCGGCGTAACCCGGACGTTTCAGGTCATGAGGCCCTATCACAGTTTGCCCGCTTTCAAAAATCTGATTGTGCCTTTGAATTCACCGCGGATTCGTCGAACCCGGGGAGGTAAACTTGGGGACAAGGATGGAGTGGCGATTGATATTTTGGAAGAGATTGGTTTTGAGCGGGATGCCTATGTCCCCTATAAAATTGCCTCTTCTCTTCCCCTCGGATATCTGAAACGTCTTGAACTTGCCCGGTGCCTGGCATTGAAGCCTGAAGTGGTGATTTGCGATGAAATTTTTTCAGGGCTCAGTATGAGTGAAATTTCCACGATGGTGCCCTTGATTGAAAAACTTCAGATGGAAGGGATGACCATCATGATGATCGAACACCGGTTGAGAGAACTCTTCCGGCTGGTCAATCGGGTGATGGTCATGAATTTTGGGGAGAAGCTTGCCGAAGGACATCCTGAAGAGGTTATGGAGAACAAAGAGGTTAGAGAAGCTTATCTTGGAACGGAGGCTGTGCCATGTTAGAGATCAAAAACCTCATGGTATTTTATGAGAATGCCATCGCCATCAATAATATCAATATAAAATGCCAAGGTGGAAAAGTGACAGGCATCTTCGGTGCCAACAGCGCAGGCAAGTCCACGCTGATGTATACGATCTCAGGGATCATATTAGATATAAAGAAAAAGGAAGAAATGAAAGGCGGAGAGAGGATCACTGTCCTGGGCAATATTACTTTTGAGGGAATGGATATCACTTATATGAAGCCCAGCGAAAGAGCTAAAAAAGGAATCGTCCTTTGTCCTGAAAGGCGAAGGATCTTCGCTGAAAGCAGCACATTGGAGAATCTGAAAATAGGAGGCTATTTAGCCACAAAGGCTCAGGCTAAGAAGACCTTGGAATATGTCTTTACCATTTTCCCGCCCTTAAAAAACCTGAAGAAGAGAGAGGGAGGTTTTCTCAGCGGAGGAGAGCAGCAGATGCTGGCCATTGGAAGGGCCTTGATGGCACAGCCGAAACTGCTTCTACTCGATGAGCCGTTACTCGGACTGAGTCCGATGATGGAGGGCATGCTTGCCCGATCCATCCATGATATTAATCTACAGACAGGAATTACCATTCTCATCTCAGAACAGTATGCCCGTCCCATTTTGCCGATCATCCACCATGGGTATGTCCTTGAAAACGGCGGAGCTGTTTTGGAAGGCAACTCCCAGGAACTGATGGAAAACCCGGATGTGAAATCTGCTTACTTTGGGTTGTAGGACTCGGCTTTAGAATCCTTGATGACAATAAACAGAACCGTCATCTCCTTTCATCCTTCCCCATCAAGACTGATTCTTCCTCCCTGTCCTCTAAAAACTCCTCTCAAAAACTTGACAAATGGTGTTCTTATACATAGAATATGACAATCAGATTTCACGAAGGGGAGTTTTCATGGAGAAAAGAGTTAGTGCAACAGAGGCGGTAAGAAAATTCTCGGATATTTTGAACTCTATAAAATACAAAGGGGACTCCTATCAAATTATAAGGGGAGGGAAGCCTGTGGCCTTTATCTGTCCAGTTGAAACTCCAATGAGAGAAAGGCACCTGGGAGAACTTAAAGAATTAGTGAAGAGCCTTCCCGGACTTGGTTCTGAAGCGGAAAAGTTTGAAAGAGATGTAAAAGAAATATTGAAAAGCCAACCCACCATGCCGAAGGAAGGTAAATGGGCATAATCTTCGACACCAGTGTTCTCATTGTTATTGAAAGAGGTCTCTATCATTTAGACAAAGTAATTAATGGGAGGGAAAAAGAAGCATTTGGTATCAGTGTGATTACGGTATCCGAACTCCTTCAGGGGGTTCATAGGGCCGACTCTGAAAAGAGGAGATTAAGAAGAGAGGCTTATGTTGAAAAGGTTATTGAGCTCTTCCCAATTTATCCATTTGATCTGGGTGCTGCTAGGATCTATGCGAGGGTCTGGGCCTATTTAGCAAAGAAGGGAGTCTCCATTGGTTCCCATGACCTAATGATCGCCTCAACATGCATCTCCCTTGGGTTTTCGGTTTTGACTTCTGACATTCGGGATTATGGAAAAATCGAAGGATTAACAATAGAGAAATATGAGGTATAAAGGAGTGTCGGTTTGTTCAACACCCAACTGTGCTCCACTGCCCGCAATGCCAGATTAATCTCCTTAGCCATTACACCTACAACTAATCGATTTCATAAAAAGGAAAGTTGAGGATTACGATTAGAAATAGCGGTATAACATTCAAGGCTAAAAGAAGTGCGATAGCATTTGGGTCATAATCTTTTGGTCGGTGTTATCTGTCCGTTGCGGGCACAAACTCTCAGGATGCCCCTTTGGTGTCCCTTTCTCCCGTTTTAATGTGGTCAATGAGCGCCCAACATTCTCCGTGGTTTATATTCTTCCGGCACAGTGCCACCCAACATCCATGCCTCGCCGGTTGCCTCGGGCGTGAGGGTCAGAGTCTTTCCATCTGCATCACTATTGGTATTCCCAATCGTCGCTGTTATGGTGCCTCCGGCAACCTTGATCTCAGTTATATACCGTGTATCAACAGTCACACCAAGTTTAGATTGAATCTCGCTGGCATCCGCACAATCCTTATACCCCCCCTCCTCAACCTTTGCCCTTGCTTCAAGTTCCCCGACACAACACATGGTATTCAAAACACACGTCAGCTTTACCTTCACCTCTTGCATCCTCATCATCCGTGATATATATTTTGCCGGCACATTGCCACCCAACATCCATGCCTCGCAGGTTGCCTCGGGCGTGAGGGTCAGAGTCTTTCCATCTGCATCACTATCGGTATTCCCAATCGTCGCTGTTATGTTGCCTCCGGCAACCTTGATCTCAGTTATATACTTTGTACCAACAGTCACACCAAGTTTAGATTGAATCTCGCTGGCATCCGCACAATCCTTATACCCCTCCTCCTCAACCTTTGCCCTTACTTCAGCGTCCCAGACAGCACACATGGTTTCAAAACAAACGACAGCCTTGCCTTCACCTCTTGCATCCTCATCATGGGAAGGGAGATGGCAGCCAGAATTCCTATGATGGCTATCATTGATACATAAACTAGGAACCCTCCATGTCCCACGCCACCTGCAGCAGCTCTAAGAGCCCTTTGTGTCTCTGGAGACGAATGCAATTGTTTGATTTCTAAAAGTATTTTCTTTGCATGTTTGTAGTAGATGTAGTTAGCTGTAATAGCCCACACTACTCTTAAGAATAGACCAATATATGGAATGATCTCTATGAAGAATGCTATTATAGCCCAACCGTAGAGCTTTCGGTATAACATCCAGCAGAACGGCACAAAGAAAGCCGGCCAATGCCACGTAACCCTAAAATTGTCCATTTCATGTACGCTGAACCTTTTGAATTTGGGTAAATACTTTTCCGCCTTGATTCCAACAAAGCTGGCATAGTCTTCATTTGTTATTACAGAAGACGCAGCCGGAACCTGCGTAGCGTCATGGACATCGGGCAATTTCTCGCCACAATGCTGGCAGAAAGAACTTCCCTGTGTTGCCTCCTTGCCACACTTTGCACAATAAGTCAAAAACATTCCATTGTTATGACTCAATTGGCGCCTCTGACGCGACTTAGTCAAAGCCATTTTAAGTGCGATTACCACCAGAGGAATACCAATATAGACGGCCATCATGATGATTATACGTAATCCTAAGTGTTCTGGCGAACCATTTCCAAACATGCTACCTCCTTTCCTGCCAGCAATGAGCAGATAACTCGTTCACAGCCAAAGTTAGGTTCGCATATACCCTTGAATTCGAACGCAAGGCCGAACTGCCTTAAATTAATCTTTCGGCAGCTGAGCCGTCTTCGCTTTGAGAGACGCTCCGCCTTCCGTCCCCTTTTCAGGAAAGGTTTAGCTTTATCGGGATTAAGTTTGATCAGATTTTCTTTCTTTGGAAAGCCTTTAAAATACTACTAAAGCAGATCAGAGATCGGTCAATGAATGGGTTTAAATTTCTGAGGGAAAATGTTGCCAGGTTCAAATTTTAAAGGTCTTTCTCCATCCAACACCCCCTTTAAAAGAGAAGGTCTTTTTCGGATTGTTGAATCAAAGATACCAAAAGTGACCATTTTGTCAATAGAAAAACGAGATTGTGAAAATTATCTTTTAAGGATTGCCCTTTGAAAGCTTGTATAGATCGATGGATTTTCAGAATCACACTTTCAGGAAGCAACATAGTATTGCAAACCCGTTGGTTGCCTAAAAAGTAGGCAGGCAAACCGGCGACGGATTAACATGGGATACCCAAGAGACAGAAGATTTCTTTTGAAAAGATATAGGTTATTGTCTTTTCCTTCCGTGCAGAAGCCTCTGCCAAGAAGATACCCCCTGAAGACTTCACCCCGTAATCAGCGGAGGGTCCTCGGAAAATGGTAGGATTCCGGTTTTGACTGACGAGCCAATCGGGCTAATCAAATAGCGAGGACAGGATTGGGATAACTTGCTCTCAAAATACCTGTCCCAAAACAAGAATTAAAGAAGAAGGGGAATAAGGATGATTCGGAAGATACACAACAAAACCCTCCTTCCCCATTCAACATTGCACCTAATCCTCAATTTTGATAACGGCGAGGGATAAATGATTATGGATAGAAATCATCGCTGACTTTGCCCTGAAGGGCTTTCAATGGCTGAAAAGGCGATAGAGAAGTTTCTTGCACGTGCAATCCGGCTTTATGAGCAAGAGCGGGAGGAGCCTTGCGGCTCCCCCCAGCTTGGATTGTATGTGCGGCGGCGGGTAGGTTGGGTAAAAGCAGGCCTAAAAAATATAAATCTAACTGCAAGCTGGGACATGCAAACTAAACCGTCGAAATGGAGCGGCGGTGCCGTCTCCTACGCAAAATAAACCCAGGCCGTAGTGATAGACCTGGGGAGTCGAAATAGCGGGGATTGTCGGGGGATTTACTGACGGGGGAGGCAGAGGACCGTGATAATGCCTGCTAAATAAGTCGAACCGTAATCCTGCGGCAAGTTGTCAGTAGAATAGGTCACCGCGCACCAGGCCTGGCAGGAACCGGGTTGATGATCGTCGTAGGTATACAGGACGTGCGTGGCGGGGTCAGCACCAAACGGAGAATTTTCAACTGTTTCGAGTACACCATATAGATTAGTAGAATTTGGTGCTTTCTCACAATACGCGCTGCATGAGATTGACACATCATCGTTGAGACAAGATGCGGCCTTATACTGCTGAGAAATAGTATACAACCTAGAGACGTCAAAGCCAGGCACGACTGACGAGCTCCAGGATAATAGGTGTTCCGTCCTTTTGCAGGCGTTGGGACCAGTGACATACCGCATAGCTCCACTCTTCGTGTTATAGCACGAATAGATTGTCTGGGCTGACGTTTCGGAAACTGCTGCAATAAATACTACTAAAACCAACCCACTGACTACGAGCAGTTTTTTCATTTTCATACTCCTTTCTGCCTGGTAAGGATGACCAACAAAATGCGGAGGTTGCTAGGGTCGAGCTCGAGCTGGGATTAGTGTGATAGTCCTCTAAGGGGATATATCCTCCCCTTAGAGGTTTTGTATCGGCACCTTTTGGATTTCCCATTTCATTTCTAACTCCAAAAGGACAAGGTTGGGTTACGAGGTTGATTCGATCCCTGTGGTTCGACAGGATTCTAAAAATTATGATTGGAAATGTCAAGGACAATTATTTTCCATGTCTCAATGTGTTGGTGTGTAGCTTATTTATTACTAATTGAAGCCTTGTATTTGATGGCAAGATTTGAAAATAACGATTTCAGGAAGTAGTTGCGGTTGGGTGTGCCTCCCAACCTTTAGAAATCCGATTTTTCCACACACCCAACTGCCTTTTTCGAACGTGTTTGTGCGACTGCGAGGTCTATTTTGATATGAAAAGGAACGAATCTCTCAAGGGGCTTGATAATAATGGCAATTTTTACTAACGTTAAACTTCGTCAGGTTAACATTGCCGTTGCTAAATTCATTTATACACAAGGGAGCTTTTATGGCCGGAGAATACAAAAGGGAGTATGAAGAATCGATTTATCACCCTGAAAAATTCTGGAGTAAAGCAGCGAAAGAAATTCATTGGTATAAGCCCTTCACTAAAGTTCTTGACGATTCTGGTAAACCTTTTTATCGATGGTTTCCAGGTGGCGAGTTAAATACATGCTATAACGCGATTGATGATCACGTCCGCAAAGGGAGGGGTGATCAGTTCGCCATTATTTATGATAGCCCTGTGACGAATACAATTAGAAAGATCACCTATCGGCAACTGTTCATTCTTGGTTCAAAGTTTGCAGGGGTGCTCTCCTCTGTTGGAGTGGAAAAGGGTGATACGGTCATCCTCTATATGCCGACGATTCCAGAAACTGCCATCGCGATGCTTGCTTGTGCACGCATGGGTGCAATTCATTCAGTCGTTTTTGGCGGGTTTTCACCGAATGAGCTTGCCGTGCGGATCGACGATGCAAAGCCCAAAATTGTGGTATCCGCATCCTGTGGCATCGACGGGGGAGAGATGATGGAGTATAAGCCTCTACTGGATAAGGCCCTGGAGATTGCCCATCATCAACCGGAGAAGTGTATTATTTACCAACGGAAACAAGTAAAAGCTTCAATGGTTAAAGATAGGGACATTGATTGGGCGGAGACGATTGCCAGCGCATCGGCGAAGGCAGCCACTTTGACGTGCAAGCACGGGCTTGCCCGTGGGGCTCCATCTATTCCGTGAGCAAGAGTGGATTAAATTGCGTATCATCATCATACACGTCTATCCCCTCGCTCCGTTTAAGGAAGTTCACCGCCACGTAGGTCAGAGGGGTCACAGCGGCCTCATAAGCCGATTTTGCCAGCCACTGAGTTACTATCGCTGAAGCCAACTCCGGCATGGGTATCTCTCCAATAAAGGCAATCGTTATGAACACCAGGGAGTCTAACCCCTCGCCTACCAACGTTGAACCGATGGTGCGGGACCAAAGCCACCGCCCTTTGGTAGCGATTTTCATTTTAGCCAGGACAAAGGCGTTGGTAAATTCTCCCAACAGATAGGCCAAGAATGAAGCTAGCAAAAGTCGGGGAGTATAGCCAAGGATACGTTCATAGGCTGCCTGCCCATTCCAGAAGAATGCAGGGGGCAAAATTTGCCCGACCCAGATCGTAACCACAGCAATCAGGTTGCACAAGAAGCCTAACCAAATGACCCGTCGTGCCTGGCGGTAACCGTAGACCTCGGTCAGAATGTCACCGAAGATATAGCTAATCGGGAAGATGATGATACCGGCCGGCAACACAAAGCCCCACACATTTACCAATTTTACCGCCGTGATGTTAGCCGTGATCAAGCAGGTGATGAAGATGGCAACAGAGATGACAAACCATGGAGAATATTTCTGTTGATCAGCCACCGTGCGCTGTTTGTGCGACATCTTTCATTAGCCTCCCAGCTTTGTAGTCGGGAATGAATGTAGCGGTTTAAGAATTCGATAAGCAATCCCGCCAAGGTGGGATTGTCCTGCATCGCATTTTCGCAGAGGCTGGACTTCGTTGTCAGCCTTCGACCCGAGCTCAGGCCGAGGGCTCATTCGAACGAAAGCCTCGGCTATCCGTGTCTGCACGCCGGAGTGCAGCGTTTCAACACCCAGGCGTGAAGCCTCGCCCTTTGGGCGGGGAGCTTCACTTTTTTTCAGAAATCTCTTCCGGTTTCTTTGGGTTGATGTCGACCTCTTCCCTATCTTTGACACTCTTTTTGAAGTTTCGAATCCCTTTTCCAATACCTTCACCGATCTGGGGAAGTTTATTGGCACCAAAAATAATCAAGACAATAACCAAGATTACAAGCAATTCTGGCATCCCTAATCCGCCAATCATATATGACCCCCTTTAAATGCTTGGATATAGAAACTATAATGAGATCCCCAATTCATATGCTTTTTTCAGAGCTTTTTGATTTTTTATAATTTCCCCTTTTTCGTAGGCCTTCGCCAAAACCTTGCCCGCAAATTTCATTCCCAAATAATCACATGACAGGCGAAGCATTTCGACGAGTAGTCTACAAGATTTTGGTCCTTCGGCTGAAGGGGATACAATCACCCATCTCTTGCCTTTTAACTTCCCATTTGCAACAAATGGCCGCATTCGATCAATCAGAAGCTTCATCTTTCCAGTGGTGCCATACCAATAATTGGGTGTACCGAAAATGATTAAATCTGCTTTTTCCATCTTTGGATAAACCTTTTTCATTCCGTCCTTTAAGGTACATGCAAAATCGCCCCTTTTACAGCCGCGGCAATCGATGCAAGGAAGTATTTCATAATCGTATAAATAAAGTTTTTCGCACCTGTGTCCATTTTCCTTGCCCCCTTTTAAAACCTGATCAATTAATATGTCCGTGTTCCCTCTTTTTCTCGGACTTCCATTCAGTGCCAGAATTTTCATAGTCACCCTTCCTCTGGTTTTTGTCATCCCGAACCAGGTCCTGAACTCTGCCCTGAATCAAGTTCAGGGTCCAACGATTTCAGGATCTATCGATTTCGGGATCTGGGTTTTAGGTTTCTAAAGCCCCACCCTGTGAGCGGGGTTCTTTATTCTCTTGATCATCCTTTCCAAATCCTTTCTATCAATTACCCGCATAATGGTGACGGTCTCACCTTGAACTCGGTACAGAACTCTATAATCTCCTGAGCGAAGCCTGTAAAGAGGGGGTTTAAATCCTCTCAATATTTTAATCGTGCCTCCGAATAAAAAAGGATTGGAGGAAGGGGTTTTGATATTCTGAAGGATTTTCCTTCTAAGGTCACCCGGGATGAAACCCAGGTCATCAGCGGCTGTCTTGGTTAACTGGATATTAAAAATACCCACATTTATCTCTTTTGAGTTGAAAGATATCCATCGAGGGAAATCACTCTTCCAGCTTTCAAATCCTCTTCGGCTTTTAAAATCTTTTTTCTAATAGAAGGACTATTTTCAATGATGAAATCTTCCAGATCATCTTCAGAGAGAGGAAGTATGGAAGCCGCTGGCTTCCCTCTATAAGTGATAATTAATGGGTTACCCTTCATTACCTCCCGTAGAAGCTCGTTCGTCTTATTTTTTAACTCCACTGTGTTAGCTACTCTCATAAAAATAACCTCCTAAAAGGCTATTATAATAGCCTTTTTTATTATGTCAAGTTTTCCTCATTTTTTCTTATAGCGGAAAGTAACGGAAGTTTTGGAAACTTGGTGTCGGATGATGGCTAACCAATCTCAAATGAAAAATTAAGGTTAATAACCTACTTCAGTCCCAAGAGCAGCAAGTCCATTAGTTACACCTACAAGTCATCATTGAGATCATGGTCAGGAATTGAAAATTACGAGTTGAAAGTGAGTATAACGGGTGGACCCACTGGCGAGGAGAGCACAGCGTTTCCCGAGTCCGTTGAAGCGAATTGTTCAACACCTTTATATCAATATGTCTTTCCCGCAGTCAGCACATTTTGATCGTTCGTAATTAGCAGAGTTTACTGGATATGTGTGAATTCTTGCAGGGTCAGTATGGAGCACAACCTTGATTGTATCAGTAGGAATTATAAAGTTTCCATCCTGATATGTCGTACCAACAGTCTTCCCAACAAAGAAAATCATATTAAGTCTACCATCGTCGTCTATTTCGGCGGAGCCCGATGCTGTTGCCGACAGAGTACAACTTGCATATGTTTGGTAATCCGGCGACTCGAATACTGATACAGTTCCCCTATTTTTCACCGGGAAGTGGTGCTTTACATATTTTCCCAGTTGATACTCAGTTCCAGTCAGATCCACCGTTTCGGTTGAGTACGTGAATCCTCTTCTTTGTGCACATTCATGGCAATAGTACTCGCTCATAGTATGTCCTCATTATGTTCACCTGCATCCATAACCGTCTCACCAAAGAGCAAAATTGTGTGGCCGCCATCAACAGAGCCGCCGATCATCAATTACGGCTAATAACATACACCATTTTTGAACTTTATAGAAGCGAAAGTTTCAGGAAGGAGTCCTGCTTTCTCAGGAGAAATTCGCCCTCCATGCCAAATTTAACGCTTTCACCTACTACTCACTCTAATGTATATCTTGAAGGTGACACTTTGTGGTTGAAATATTCATAAAAGAAAAAAATTCATTCCCAAACCAGCCCTTTCCATCTATCATTCTTTTACGAACCTCCGTATAATCCACCCCTCCTGACCATTTTCCAAGCGGACATTAAACCACTCTCCATATTCTCCAAGTAAAATTAGTTTATCCCCTTGCTTTACAGTAGTGATAATGGGAAATTCATTCCCAGTACCTGAGCGAACATTAGCGGAAGTACCGGTAACAACAACGAGGCTTGTGACTGGAGGTGGAGTAACTGGTGTGATTGTTTGAGGTTTTTCAGGTAAAGGTGGCTGGGGTTTTGGGGTAATATCAATTCCTTGAGGTGGTAATTTCATTTCAGGTGAAGCTGAATGGCTAATAACAGGGCGCTTAAACATGCTGTTTGTATAGTTTAGTTTAAAATTAATCTCCATTGTGCAAGAAAAATTCTCCCTTTTTTCACTTTCAAACCCCTCCATAGATAAGTAACCCTCAGCATAAGCAATTTCTCCTAATTTAAGATCATAATAATAAAAACCTTTGCTTTTCATATCTGAGATCGTGACATGCTTAGATACTAAAGGAGAAATATTTTTACCTTTAAAATCTATCCTTGCACAAAGCCTATTGCTTATTAAAGCAAATTTAGTCAGTTGGTAGGAAGTGGGAATTTGTATTTTCCCCAAAATTTGATCATCAATTTCAAACAACTCATTCCATTGACTTCCAATTGAGATAAAGCCGTCTGGGAAAAAATGGGTAGAAACAGGATTAGTATTTGGACAATTCGTTGAAATGACTTTGCCCTTATTTGAAAAAATCATAGTACATTCAGATTTTACTTTCTTTATTGGCTTCCCTATCATTCCGGCTGTAACTTCCCCAGTAACTTTAGTAGTGATTTCTTTATTAGAAGAAACATTTTCAGTGAATGTGGTAAGATCACCTGTTGAGAAAATGTCTACAATCCCTGCTTTTGTTTGTATTGTCATTTTGAAATAAAATTCATTTTTGATTACCTCTCCTGGTACTGATTCCAGAACTAATTCCACTTTCTGCGGAATTTCTTTTGGTTCAGTTTCAACAACAAATGGCTTTGCTGGTATAGTGTGCATTATGGGACCCGCACAACCAGCCATTAAAATGACGACAAAAAGCAAAAATGGAATAAGTTCAAAATTAATAAATCTCTGTTTACAATTTCCCTCCATTATTATCTACCCCCTTTTCCCCGATCATTTCACAAACCTACTATTGATCCATCCCTCTGAGTCACTCTCCGATCGGACATTAAACCATTCGCCGTACTCTCCAAGCAAAATGAGTTTATCCCCCTGCTTTACAGCAGCGACGGTGGGAAATTCATTACCGGCACCTGAGCGAATATTGGCGGAAGTGCCAGTTACAGTAACTATGTTTGTACCTTGAGGAGGAGTCACTGGAATAGGTGATTTTTGTTTCTCACTTGTAAAAACCATAAACGTCTTCAACAATATAAATTTTGGTCTTCTTGAAGTCTTCAATACCTTTTACTCTGTGTTCCCATTCTTTCTTGTCATCGTTTCTATATCTCCAAGAATCCCCAATATTAATTATGGGTACATCGCACTTTTCATCGGGTATAAATTTCGGTTGGATTGTTTTATGTTCGGTGGCACAATGAACCAAAAAAACCAAGCACACCGATAATATCAGAAATATGAATTTATTCATGTCTATGGCCTCCTTTTTTAGAAGACCGTTTAGGGATGAGTCGAATATATAAAAAGGGAAAGTTGAATGTCAAGAACAAAAAGGCCATTGAGGGTTACCGATTCAAATCAGGTATGTTTTGGCGAACTGGCCACTCGTGGACTTGAGGAAGAACTCCTCATTTTTCCCAAATCCTGCCGCTACGAGGGCCAACTTAATGCTTTCACCTACAAGTCATTACTGGGAACCATATCCAAGGGTCGAAGATTACGAGTTGAAAGTGAGCATAACGCAACGCTCAGCCCCACGTATCGCGTCGGTCTGAAGCCGAAGGTTAGCCTTAGAAATTTAGAGATGTCCCCTTTTCTTCTGCGAAGCTCACCGGCTCGCGGTGCAGCGAAAGGTTAGGCACGTCACTTCCTAGTGACGACGCTTATTTGACTCGAACGCCCCGCCAGATGTTGTTCTGATTGATTTCGATTTCTTTCTTCTTGGGTGTCTATTTAAACGTCTGTCTAATCGTGCTGCCTCCGCTTTCGTCTTCGGGTTTAGGTTAAAGAGTTTTCGCTTCTTTAGCTTTCGGCGTTTCGCTAATCTGTGCTTCGGTAACTCTGCAAGAAGCGCTCGAAAGATACCGGGATCGCTCGTAACTTCTTCGCCGCAGAGCACGCAATAAACTGGTCGCTCTGCACTGAAACGTAGATGCCGGGTCAGAGTCTTGGCATCCATGCCGGCACCACATCTTGGGCAGATTATGTGCTCTAAAACGCTAGACATTATTTGTTGTACCTAACGCCCTAGGGTTCTCAGCGGTGGCGGGATTACAACCGTTGCAGCATAGCCGCTATGCAGCGCAGCGGAATAGCGGTAAGGTGCAGCGCCTTGTTGGGCATTGTCATACATTTACATATCGAATCGGATTCTGGCCACCTTTTCCAACCGAGAAGCCGACAGAAATTGAGGGGACGTAGGTTCTAAAACATTTTAAAGTATTTCTCCATATTTGCCGCTTCTTTAAAAATGGCCAACCGATTTCAGGTTGTTTTAGAACCAACGCCCCTTTTTTCATTTGTTATGAATTATTATTTTCTTGATAAAAGGCACATTTTCATGGATGATTTGTTAGGCATCCCAGAATACTTCGACTGCTCTTTGTCCAAATTGTTGATGGACAAAAACCCGAATCAAATGCGTATCTATATTCGCATTTATTCCTTTAATCAAACAATTTTGCAATACTGGCCATTCTTGAGTATTTAGCCCATAAAACCACATGAAGGCAGCAAAATAATTTGCATCTGGGCCATGCTGAGTCAATTCTCTACAGAACCATGTCAGTTTATCCAAATCTTCTAAGACTTCTCTTATATCGTTTCTATAGTATGCTACTTTAATACCTTTTCTCGGCTTTGGCTTAACTTCCATTACTAAGAGGTTTGTCATTTGCCCTGGAATGTGAACGAGATAGTCTGGTTTGGCTTTTTTTCTAATGATAGGGTGATTTTGCTTATCTACCTCACCGCTTAGAGAAAACTGGAACTGATTTGACCAATTACGACGCCAAAGATGATAGAGTTCATAACAATAGACTCTTTCTCTGTATTGGGGCTCCTCACCTGCAACAGGTAGCTGAAAATACTGTTGACTCAGATTCTCTGAAGCATCAAGAAGCCAATTTGTTACTTGGTCAAGAGATTGTTCCATTTCCTCTCTCCTCATATGCCTAACCGTAAAGCTAATGGACGGGGCGGTCAGTTGCCGTGTCCCTCTTAGGTGCCGTTGGCGAAATTCGTTCAACACCTACCGGCAAATCTCTCCCCATTCATATCGTCCCGTGTACGGGTTGAGTACTTGTTGCATCCAACAACGTTCGGTGCCAATGGGAGGTATCCTTGGGGGCCTGATAGGTTCAATCGACAGGGGTTCGATTGGGCATATTCTCGACGGGCATATTGGTGGGATGTCCAGGGAACTCGTACATAGAGGCTGATTTACCCCATTTACACATGTACAGATACATTCTGCAAAGATAGTATCTGGTGACGCCGAGGCCGCGAACAAACTGAATATCCCAAGAGCGATTGACAACCATTTTATCGCTTTCATTGCATTTTTCCTTTGCCTAACGAGCCTGTAGGAAAAGTCCTTTTGACGAGTGAGAACGATGTTTTCGGGGGTCTCTTGACCCTTCCCAAGTATGAGATCGCTGATTGTGGCGCATTCTATGAGGTCACTTTTTTCTGCATCTCGCCCAGGAATCTGCTTAGGGACTTTTTCTATAGCCTCAACGAATAAGCTCACCGGGGCGCAGTCTTTTGCGCGTCCGGTGGAGCGACTTGTTGTGCAGGTTTTTTATCTGGCTTTAAATCAATTTTTGGAGGTGGCAATGTCGGAATGGAAGCCTGATTGGATTCCTGTGATTGCGGGGGCTTTGGCGGGGGCGTTTTATTCGATGTATTGTGATTGGATAGAATATAAGAAAGAAGCAGAAAAATCATGCCAACAATTACTCCTATCAAAACGCCTTTGGCAACGGAGCGGACAAACGCCTTGCGGCGTTCCTTTCTGTTCTCAATCTCTTTGTCCACTTTTGCCACCCACCCGGCCTTTGTTAAAACCGCATAAGCACACCGGGGATCATTCTCCCAAGGTTGCGGACGCTTCAATTCCGCGCGGTATCGTCGGAGTGTGCGCATACTGGTTTTTAAATATGTGCCGTTTTCTATGGCATCTCGTGCTTCATAAAATTTATCATTCATATTATTCTGCACAATTTATTTTTTAAGCTGCTTCTATATTTTTATTAAATCCTAAACCATTTAAGGCTCTCTTCTGCTCAAAAAGGTTCGAATTTCATGCCATTTTTCCAGAAAAGATCTTTTTGAACAATATTATATAGGATCGAGATAATATACGAATGAATTATTCAAAGAGTCCTGGATTGTATTGCATTGATGATTTTCAGTTGAAATATACACCTTTTTCTAAAATTAGGGAACAGAAAGTTACAGGAAGGAGTCCTCAAGAAAGGCGGGGGGTGAATAACACAACAAGTCAACCAAAATAAGACATGCTAAGACTTAATGAGTCGAGTAACCCGTGGGAATTTCACCCCCCACGCCGTCGCAGAATCGGATGTCTACCTCTCAACTCATCCGGCTCTTATTGTCCAGCGCAATTAAACAGCTTCGCCTTACTCATCGGTTCCTCCCATTGAATGATTGACTATGAAGTAAAGCCGGATATTTGTTCCAATGGTTAGTAACCACGCTTCCAATCGACCACGTTTGTCAAAGGGCGACCATTTATGTAAGCTCGCAGATTGTCACAGAACAATTCGACGCCACGATGCTGTGACCTGTCAGTTTGACTGGAGACATGGGGTGTGATAAGGACGCGCTCGTCGTCCCAGAGGCGGGGGTCTGGTTCGTGTTCAAACTCTCCGACGTAGACATCGAGAGCAACACCACGAAGCTTGCCTGTTGCGAGCGCTTCAATCAGTGCCTCTTCGTCGATGATTTCCCCCCGTGCAACATTGACCAGTATCGTTCCCGGTTTCATGGCTGTAAAGGCTTTTCGACCGACTAGTTTTGTAGTCTCTGGTGTCCATTGACAGCAAACGGCTACGAAGTCACTTTCGCTAAGAAGTTCATGAAGATCGCTGGGACCTCCGAGACGGCTGAATTCGGGCAGCTGATGTGTATTTGACGACACACAACGCCTGGTTCCGACAACGCGCATGCCCATTTCGGCACACAATCGTGCTACATTCCGACCAATACCACCAGTTCCTATGATACATACGGTCTTGTCTTGCAGCAGTATAGGACGATACGTCCGGTGGTCAAATTGGTGATGCCGCTGATCGCGGTATGCCATATCAAGTCCTCTGGCGAAGTGAAGAAAACCAGCCAAAACATATTCGGCCATAGCTTGTGTATCGCCGTAGCCGCGTGATGTGGTCACGATTACGTCACTACCCCACAGGTCGCCTCTGCGCAGGTTGCTCGCTCCAGCCGGCAGTTGATGGAACCAGCGGAGCCGTGGAGCCCTGGCGCGCAGGTCTATGGGAAACGGCCACCCTCCCAAAATGATTTCTGCGGTCGCCAGAAGTCGGCCACGCTCCTGAGGCGTACTCGCAGGACTCTTGATAGTTTTAAGGTAACGTTGCACGGTCCGCTGTGGCCATGTGTCCCGAATTTCGTCATCGAACCATCCCCGGCCATCAATGACATTCAACCTTTGGTCCACCGCAGAAATTCGCGCAAGGTCTTCGTTGGTAACTCGCTGGATAACTAATACTTCCATAGTTTGGCTAATTCTGTTAGCAAAACCAAATCCGCCTCACCTTCGAGGTAAGACATGTTCTGTTAAGTTATCAAGAGGCGTTGGACTTGCACAGCATACACTTATAACCTGGTATCAAGACTTTTTCAAAATACCATGTTAGTTCAGTACTGTCCAAATTAGCTGAGAATTTTATGTTGGGTTAAGGGATGGTGAGTTACCGTATGTATTCCCTTGCCCGTATCCACAGCTTCCAGTTTCGTTCCCATTTAGGTTGCCATAGCAGTTTCCCACCCCCGTGCAACATGAGTAGAGTTCAACTGGCCCCTTCTTTTTATCGGAGAATTTGCCGATTATCAGTCGTAATCTTCATACTGATATCGAAATCTGTTCTTGAGGAGAACAGGAAGAAATAAATGAGGGGTTATCGAAAAAATGTCTGGTAGGTGATGAGTGCCAGGACATCGTGCACAGAAAAAGGCGTCATGACATCGTTCAATCGAAACTTTGAAACAGTATGATCCCACGATCCCGTGACCCACATGTCATCGCTCATCGTAGCTGATATCCGTATTCTTCAACCTGGACGTGATCCAGGAAAAGGTTCAGCTTTTGTTCTTTGACATCATTTGTGCACGATGTCCTGGCACT
>Ga0315277_10003322_pt1 | contig 21841 bp, 14 predicted proteins | sample YL17G05_15_MG_FD_203695 | JGI IMG/M metagenome (GOLD analysis project Ga0315277, IMG submission 203695) | Sediment microbial communities from Yellowstone Lake, YNP, Wyoming, USA - YL17G05_15 | ecosystem: Environmental > Aquatic > Freshwater > Lake > Sediment | place: USA: Wyoming | collected...
GAAAGCGGTTATAATTGCGTCTGGAAGCCAATATCGAGAAATTGGCGTTCCAGGTGAAAGGGAATTCAGGGGAAGAGGCGTAAGCTACTGCGGGATATGCGACGGCCCGCTTTTCAAGGGCAAACGTCTACTTGTCGTAGGAGGTGGAAGCTCAGCGCTGATAACAACTCTCTATCTTGCCGGCATAGCTTCAGATGTGAAGGTAGCTCATCGTCGAGACACGTTCAGAGCTGAGGAAGCCCTTGTTAAAGCGCTGAAGGAGAAGGCAAACATCGAAGTGTTTTGGAACACTGAGGTCAAGGGCATAAGCGGTGAAAAGCTCCTCAGCAAGGCCTTGTTATTCAATAATAAGACTGGAAAAAAAAGCGAACTGACCGTTGACGGCATTTTTGTTCAAGTCGGCGAAGACCCAAACAGCCAGCTGGCCAAGCAGGCAGGAGTCACGATTGACGATGATGGATACATAATCGTTGACACTCTGCAAAGAACAAACATCCCCGGCGTTTATGCTGCAGGCGACGTCACAAATCATCCTGTCAAGCAGGTTGGAACAGCTGTCGGTCAAGGCATAACAGCAGCCTTGGAGGCTTACGGGTACGTCCGACGACCATACTATAAACAATGAGTAAAAGCCCAAAACCACTGCAAAACTATTATATTGTTCAGAACTGCCTTGGAAAATTCCTGATAGCGTGAAATAACATGCTTATCTGGTGAAACCTGAAATCGCCTGGAGAAAAGTGGAAATGAGCCAGACCTGCACAGCTGCAATCAACATCAACCAAGACCTGTGCAGCAAGTGCTCCATCTGCCACTCAGTTTGTCCCTATGAAGCAATAAAACGGGATCCAGAAACAGGCAAGGTCGAAATAGACCTGCAGAAATGCCAAGTGTGTGGAATATGCTACAGTGCTTGTCCCGTGCTAGCCATAGACATTGTTCACTACAACTATGACAGCCTCGTAAATCACGTCAAAGCAATGCGCGAAAAATGCAAAAGTGACACGCTTGTCCTCATGTGCCGCGGAAACTCACCCTCAACAGGCGAGGTCGAAGAAATCCTCAAAGATCAGGGCCTAACCATTGCAAATTACATCCCGCTGCGGCTTCCGTGCTCAGGACGAGTGCCGACAGAGTTCATCTTCCAAGTTTTGAAATCTGGAATCAAGAACGTGGTCTCCATTCAATGTGAAGACGCGTTCTGCAGATTCAAAGAAGGCACAAAAGTGAGCACCAGGCGAATGCTGCTGAGCAAGGCTGTTCTTAAAGAGTTAGGTCTTGGAAAAAACGCTGTGAAAGTCATAAAGTACTCGCGAAAAGTCGTTTATGACACTGAGAAATGTGTAGGCTGCGATAAATGCGTGTTTATCTGCCCGTACAAGGCAATAGAGGCGGAAGAGTTTGCGACGCCCAAGATACTATCCGACAACTGCATGGGCTGTGGAGCCTGCGCCTTAGTTTGCCCGAATTCAGCCATACAGGTTAAGGGCTTCGAGTTTGAGGACGTCTTGAAACGCTACACGGAATCAGCCCAGAAGCTTAAGGCAGCAGGCAACTTCCCCGTAGTCCTAGTCTTCTGCTGCCAATGGTCAGAATTCTCAGCCCTGGATGACCCTCAGAGCGCATTGCTCAAGAAAAAGGTCTTGGCCCTGGAAGTTCCATGCTTCAAGGCACTTGACCCTGTTCACGTGGTTAACGCGTTGCACAGCGGTTTTGACGGCGTCATGGCTGTAGTATGCTCCAACGAGGATTGTAAGCTTCAAGAGGGGAGAGACACGGCTGAGAGAAACATGACTGTGCTCAAAAACGCGCTTAAAAAAATCGGCTTGATTGATCGCTTCGAGCTCTACACCGCTTCACCTCGATGCGTCGGAGACTTCAACGAGAAGCTGGAAGAATTCTTCAAAAAGATAGCTTCGATGCCGCCCTTGGCGATGGAGGCGAAGGCAAGTGTATAAAATATCGGCCAAGAGGGAACTGGCTCCGAAAATCAAGCTTTTCGAAGTGTACGCGCCTGAAATGGCAGAAAAAGCTCAACCAGGCCAGTTCATAATACTGATCACGCACGAGAAAGGCGAACGCATACCGCTAACGCTCGCTGGCTATAACGCAAAGAAGGGCACGATAACGTTTGCCTTCAACGAGGTCGGAAAAACAACCAAACAGCTCGGATGCTTGAAACAAGGAGACTGCATCTCGAACATTACGGGTCCGCTGGGCGTCCCATCAGAAATAAAGAACTTCGGCAGAGTCCTCTGCGTAGCCGGCGGCGTCATGATTGCACCCATGCTTCTGCAGGTCAAGGCGTTGAAGCAAGCGGGCAACAGCATTACAGCTGTTGTGGGCGCAAGAATAAAGGAACTGCTCTTTTTTGAAGACGAAATTAAAGCCTTGAGCGACAAGCTCTACGTGGCAACTGATGACGGGTCAGAAGGCTACAAGGGACTAGGCTTCCTGAAGGAGATTCTGGCAAAAGAAAAGTTTGACCGCTGCATCACTCAAGGACCAGTTGTCATGATGAAAGACGTTTCAGAAATCACGAAGCCATTCGGCATCCCAACCATCGTTGCTTTAACACCAATAATGGTTGACGGAATGGGAATGTGCGGCGTGTGCAGAGTAACTGTCGGCGGCAAAATGAAGTTCGGATGCGTCGACGGCCCAGAATTTGATGGACACAAAATCGATTTTGACGAGCTGATAAGCAGACAACGAATGTTTCTGCCTGAAGAAAGATTGAGCTCGCTTCTGTGGGAAATGCAAGGAGGCTGCAGCTGTGGCGGAAAGTGAGCCCAAACCGAAGCCTAAGAAAGAAGCAATGCGCATGCCGAAGCAGGAACCAAAAATTCGAAGGCAAAACTTCAACGAAGTCGCCCTAGGCTACACTGAAGAACAAGTCCTCGAAGAAGCAAGCCGCTGCCTCCAATGCCCCAAGCCTCAATGCGTGCCAGGCTGCCCCGTGGGGATCAATATCCCCGAATTCATCAAGCTGCTTAAAGAAAGAAAATATGAAGAGGCAATCAACAAGATTAAAGAGAAAAACGCGCTTCCAGCAATCTGCGGAAGAGTGTGCCCACAAGAAGAACAATGCCAAAAAACATGCATCATGGGCAAAGTCGGCGAGCCAGTAAGCATCGGCAGACTAGAACGTTGGCTAGCTGACTGGGAAAGAGACAGAGGCAAAGCCAAAGCAGAAAAGAATGCTAAGCCAACAAGCAAAAAGGTCGCAGTCATCGGTGCTGGCCCCGCCGGACTTACGGTTGCAGCTGACCTGGTAAAACGTGGACACCAAGTCGTGATCTTTGAGGCCCTGCACTTGCCAGGCGGCGTGCTAGTTTACGGCATTCCCGAATTCCGTCTACCAAAGAGCATAGTTCAAGCCGAAGTGGGCTATATAACAAAGCTGGGAGCAGACCTCAAACTCGGATACCTCATAGGAAGAATACACACTATTCCGGAGATGCTTAAAACAGGGTTTGACGCAGTTTTCATCGGCACAGGCGCAGGGCTACCTGCATTCATGAATGTGCCTGGAGAAAACCTGGGCGGAATCTACTCCTCAAATGAGTTTCTCATCAGAGTCAACCTGATGAAGTCCTACGCGTTTCCGATAACTGACACGCCCATAAGGATCGGCAAGCACGTCGTAGTCATCGGCGGAGGCAACGTAGCCATGGATTCCGCACGCTCAGCACTGCGTCTCGGCGCTGAAGAAGTTTGCATCGTCTATCGGCGCTCGCGCGAGGAACTGCCGGCCAGAGAGGAAGAGATCGAAAATGCGGAGGAAGAAGGAATAGTCTGCAAGTTTCTAGCTGCACCGACCAGATTCATCGGCGACGAAAAGGGCTGGGTGAAAGCCATGGAATGCATCTGCATGGAACTGGGGCCCCCAGACGAGTCAGGAAGACGAAGACCCGTGCCATGCAAAGGTTCAGAATTCGTCATGGACACCGACACGGTCATAGTTGCCATCGGGCGAACGCCGAACCCGATCATACAGAGCACAACTGAAGGCTTGCAGGTCACAAAATGGGGCACAATAGTAACGGACGAGAACGGCAAAACAAGCATTGAAGGAGTCTACGCAGGCGGAGACATAGTGACAGGCGAAGCCACAGTCATAAGCGCCATGGGAGCAGGCAAGAAAGCAGCACAAGCCATACACGAATACTTGATGAAGAAGTAAGATCACGTGCTCTTGGTCTTGTTCTTAGCATGCGAAGATAAGAAAGAGTAATCTGCAACCTTGAAAAAATGAATAATGAGACACTATGAGATTAGCCACGAAGGCACGTGTGACAAGAGGACACAAACGAAGAAACAGAAAGATCATTATCGTTTCCACTCTGCTCGTCATCGCAGGATTTTTCGCAATTGTGTATTTTTCAACCACCGGGAACAACTCTGACGAAGGGTTTCACGTATTCAGAGATCACTACTTAGGAATAATGAACAGTTTGAACTCTAGCGAAATCAAACTCAACATGGCATCAGAAATCTATCAAAAGTATAATTTCACTGATCTTTTCACATGGGAACACAGCAAGCTCACGTTTGCGTCTGATCCCGCGGGTTGGTTCGAAGATCCGATTGAAATCCTGAATAGGGGACAAGGGATTTGTGCACAATTCAGCATAGTCTACGTGTCTGCGTGTCTTGCCCTTGGCTACCAAAGCAGACTCGTCGTGGCAACCAACACAACTAGTTGGAACCTCGTCCATGCCTGGGCTGAAGTCTACTTTAGCGGTAGCTGGGTTCACGTAGATCCCTCGGATCAGGTATGGAACAAACCGTCAACGTACAAAGACTGGGATTGGGGAAAAAACATAGGGCAGAACATCAAAATCTACGCTTTCGAAGATGGAAAATACGAAGACGTAACGTCACGATACGCGTAACACAAGCGCTAACAGACAATGCTCAACAAGGCTCACGATAAACATCATACCAAAGCAGCAGCAAGACCAGAATAGGCTTGTAAGCAGCAGAAGCATGTTTCAATCATGTGACCGGAGAATACAACCGTGGTGAAAAGATCCCTAGGAAGAGAAAATGACATAGGCAATCAGCAATTTTGGAAAGCAATCAATATTATTAAATAATGCTCGAATGTAGGTTTCTTCATGCATGAGTGGGCCTTGGCCGAAGCAGTGATCGCAGCTGCTTCACAGATAGCTGAGAAAGAAGGACTAAAAGAAGTTACGGAAGTTAAAGTGAGAATTGGCGAACTGCAGCAGGTAGAACGCGACATATTTTATTTCGCACTCAGACAACTCAAGCCAGCCAAATTTGAGAAGTCAAAATTCGATGTAGAGACAGAAAAGGGCAGGTTGAAGTGCAGATCATGCGGAAAAGAGTGGCCCTTTAACAAGAATAAACTGGACAAAGATTCCGCTGAAGCAATTCATTTTGTTCCGGAAATCGCGCACACGTATATCAGGTGCCCGAAATGCGGAAGCCCAGACTTCGAAATAATCGAGGGACGCGGAGTCTGGCTGCAAAGCATAAAAGGAGTGAAATGAGCCTTGGTCGATCCTCGAACTACTGTAATAAACGAGAGAATGAAGGAAGTAGCCAGAATCATTGCCGTTTCAAGCGGTAAAGGAGGCGTCGGCAAGAGCCTAATGGCCTCAACGCTGGCTCTCACTTTGGCCAAGAAAGGCTGCAAAGTGGGTCTTTTCGACTTAGACTTCACAAGTCCATCTACACACGTGATCTTAGGCATCAGGAACGCCAAGCCTAAGGAAGACAAGGGACTAGTGCCAGCAAAAGTGTATGGCATGGAATATATGTCAATAATTCACTATTCAGGCGACCGCGCCACACCCCTTAGAGGCGCAGACTTTTCAAACGCACTGATTGAACTGCTATCAATCACGAAATGGGGGAAGCTAGATTTCCTGGTTATTGATATGCCACCTGGCATCGGAGACGCAACACTCGACTTGATACGATTGATCAAAAACACAGAATTCATAATAGTGACAACACCTTCACAGCTGGCCTTTGAAACTGTTCGAAAACTGGCAAGCTTGCTTAAGGAATTGAAGATCCAAATCGTCGGCATCGTGGAAAACATGAAAATGACTTCGAACAAAAATGTGCAACAGCAGACACAGAAGCTAGGCCTAGACTTTCTCGGAACAATACCTTATGATCCAGAGGTTGAAGAGGCAATAGGAGACGCAGACAAGCTTATTGAAACAGCATTCGCTAAAGAAGTGCAGCAGATTGCCCTAAAAATCTAGAGCAAAGTTTCTTTTCCCTTTCCTAGACGCTGACACTCAATACTTGGTCAATAGGCAACGCAACTCTCTGTCCTGCCCCGCAAATCTTATAATTCAAAAACAGGAATTGCAAGACCCAACGGCAACAACATAAGAGGGCTAAGATTGGCTTCAACCAGCGCAGTTATTTTTGACTTTATTGGAACGCTGACAGATGTCAAGGGATACGACCTTGAAGAATCAAAAATGAAGTTGTGCAAGGCCATTGCTGCAGTTGGTTTCGACGCCAGTGTTGAATGTTTTCTAGAAGCTTACAACCTCGCACACGAGAAATATCGTGTTGTCCGCTATGAGGAGCTAGTTGAGGTGACAAACGCGGTCTGGATCGCAGAAGCCTTAGACAGCCTTGGCATCAAGGTGAGCCCCGAAGACGCACGTATAAGAACGGCCGTCAACATCTTCTTCGAAGACTATTTGACCTCGCTAGAGCTTAGACCATGCGCGAAAAACATGCTGAAGAAACTGTCAGAAGATTACAAGTTGGGGCTAATCTCGAACTTCACCTACGCGCCAGTAATACACGCTGGACTCAGAAAACTAGGCATAAACAGGTTCTTCAACGCAATCCTGGTTTCAGAAGAAGCAGGTTGGCGAAAGCCGAGTGAGGAAATCTTCAAGGCGGCACTAAGAAAACTGAGAGTCAATGCTGAAGAAACCGTCTACGTTGGAGACAGTCCACTTGAAGATGTCAAAGGCGCGAAAGCAGTAGGCATGAGAACGATTTTCGTCCCTTCTCAGTTCTATTCATTCGAAAACCTGCTTGAAAGCCAACAGAAACCAGACATGATCACTACTGACATCTGTGAACTCGACGAAAAGCTACCAGGATTCCTTAGGCGTGCGATCTAGGTTGGAGTTCTTTACTCAACAAACCGGCCGAACTTTTCATAGCTTACGATTTAGCGCACGCCACTTGTGCCGTACGCTTGTTGGCAGTGACCCTGTGCAGGATAGACGCACGAAAGAGTCATTAAGACATTGCCAACAACTAGCTATCACACCAACAATAGAAGAGGGACAGCAAGCATGGATGAGGTTATTGAAATCCTGAAGAAAACCACAAGCAGAACGCAAAAGCTTTTCGATGAAAGCAAAGATCTGTCCTCCAAACGTGTAGAGAATTATGAAAGCACCTTGCGATCGAAAGAATCTTCGGAAACACAGAAAGCTCAGGCTCTGCTTGGGAAAAAGCGGGAATACGATCGTCTGGAATGGTTATCATCGCAGCTAGGCCTTCTATACATTCTCCAAATCTTCGCATTCAAGGTCAAGATTCTGCAAATATCAGTGGAAAATGTAGGTGAACAGCTTCAAAAATCTGGAATACTGCAAAGTACCAAAGACATCGAAGACACGAAGAAAAACATTGACAAACTAATGATTCTGCTAGAAGCTCAATACGAGTTCATAATGAACATTGCAGAGAACAACAAAAAAGACCTTCCTTACATTTCGTAGCTGGCCGAGCGCAAAACGTCTTCCCCGTTCGCATCATCTTCTACTTGTTATGATCATCAAAGACTTATATTAAGAAAGCACCAATCTTGATCCCGCGCGTGCTATTACCGCTTTAGCTTAGACGACTTAAGGAAAATGTGCGACGTGACGGACTTGCAAGAAAAATACGTGATCCTACTCGGCAAGGGTTTTGGGCTCAGGGTACGGGTAAAACTAGAACACTCGACCAACTCTCCCACGTGTTTCCCGATAGCATCTATTTTAAGTGGTCAGCGGATTGGCTCAAAAGGCTTTTGCAATGGCAGGATGCGCATGACAACTATCTTGGTTTTCTTGAAGGAGAAGCTGAAGAGCTTTTTGAAGAATTAGGACGCAAAGGCAAGCAACCATCGTGGATGAAGCGCGCGCACATAAACCTTGGGCGACCTTCAAGAATAGAGGCTTAAAAAAGCCTCAAAAAAACGAAATAAGGAGAAGGAAAAAAATGGAAAAACCTGAACTTCCCTCTTTTTCTCGTAAGCGAATGAAGCTCTTACTGATAGGCGTCTCTCTCATCGCTGTCGCGGTATGCGCGCTCGTATACGCTCAATCACTTACATCCATAAGCTTAACGAACACAGGCTCCATAAAACCGCCCGTAGGCTCAGCCGAATCGCTCCTCATGATGGTGCGCGACGATTCAGTTTTTGTCGCCATGCAACAAGGAAACAATGAAAGCGCATTGGTGCCCGTCACAGAAATCCCATGGGGTGCCATGTGGAACGGCAGTGATTCTTTCCACGCTCTAAACCTCACGTGCATTGATCTCTACAATACAAACGACGCACCAATCTATCCCGCGTGGACGGTTGACAAGCTACCAACAGGTTGCACCCTCACAGCTCTAGTCTGCGTTCAACAGGATTATTACTATGGAGATGGCAGCGGGATTCATGCCAACCCACCAACTTTCAAAGGCGGATTTGTGTGGGCGAAAAATGATTTCAATGCATTCTACATACCAGCGAAGGACATGGCTAAGACATTCTTTTACAAGATCGTATTCGTCCTGACTCTAAGCAGCGGCGCGATTCCGCAAATGTTGAACTTCGCCATCACCATAAATTGCCAAGAGTAAGCGATCTTTGCGAAACCATAAACTTCCCTCTTTTTTTAGAATCATGATCAGTGGAAGTTTTCGCCGCATTCTTTTCATGCGGAACTCACTTTTCTAACTCACCGAGCCTAGACGAAATGACTCGCATTCGCCTAGTCCCGTCCATGCGTGCGGGAAGGGAGCATGATCACCGCCTTAACCCGTGTGGATTTTCTTTTGACAATCGTAAGTTGTGGGCAGCCACAGTCTCTCTTAAGGACTGAGAACAATGCCCGAAAACCAAAAAGAACCCAAAACCTGCCATGAATGCGGCTTAGAGGGCATAGACGAATGCGAAAGCACCAAAGCTCACGACCTTCAACGGCTCCGTGCGCCTACTGCCTCCGTAAACCTGAGTGCCCCAAGAGGCAAAGAGATTTCTTCCACGAGCAATGGGTGCTAAACCTACATGGCGACGCAACCCTTGATGACGCAACCTCAAGCGACGTCGCGCTTCTCAAAACCCTTCATGGCATAATCCAGCCAGAATATGATAGCTTACCGATTGTCAAGGAGGTGAAAAAATGAATGAGAAAGTGAACGCTAAAGACCTAAAGCCAAGCTAGAGCTCAGTGTATACCTGAGCAGTTTTGAACGCGCGCGAACAAGGGTGGCTCGTACCCTCTCCATGATTATACACGCATCCTTAACAGCAGCGAAATGTTTATTCAAAGGCGATGAATACAGAGTTTGGGGTCAGATTTGACTCGGATACCTATACTACTCATCCTATTGTTATCATGCGCCACAATCTGCCAAGCAAACTTCGCAATCTACGACAAAACGACATATCAACGTATAGCAGCCTCCACTTCAGCGGTCATCTTGGTCCCAGAAGATTACCGCAGCATTCAACAGGCCATAAACGCCGCCGCTCCTGGAGACACCGTCCACGTGAACAACGGCACATACTATGAAAACATCAACATCAACAAGACCATCATGCTTGTCGGAGAGAATCCGGAAACCACAATCATAGACGGCAGCACAACCAACTCCACCTACGGTCCCACGGTCTGGACTTGCGGCGAAAACGTCAGAGATGTCGTCATAATGAACTTCACTATTCTGGGAAGCCCCAACGCGTGGGGAATTTACATGCTTGGAACCCCAAACGCAACGATTGAAAACAACATCATAAGCAACAACCACAGCGGCATCGTTGCAGATGCTTCTGACAACAGCACATTCGTAAACAATATAATAGCAAACAACCTGTATGACGGATTGCTTTTCGTTGAGTCATCAGGGCACATAATGAAGAATAATACGATAAGCGCGAACGCGTACAATTTCGGAATCGAATATTCCGCTTTTAACAACGACATAGATCAATCGAACCTCATAAACGGAAAACCCATTTGCTACCTCAAAAATCAAACAGGCATTGCAATCAACCCGATCGCCTACCCTGAAGTAGGTTACCTAGCACTTATCAACTGTGCAGACATGACGGTGGAAAACCTGAACCTAACCAACAACTCCAATGGCATATTACTTGCTCAAACCAATAGCACGATATTGACGAACAACACTTTCGCAAACAACGTCATGGGTATAGAAATGTTATACTCAACGAACAACACATTAGAAGGCAACATCATAGCAAGCAACTGGCAGGGCATCACACTCGAGAATTCTCCAAAAAATACTTTCAAAGATAACAACGTGACAGGAAACCTGCAACATGTAATGATCAGCGGAGGCCAGCTGAGCGACTTCCTACAGGATATGGACACCTCCAACACTGTTGACGTGAAACTTGTGCGCTACATGATAAACCAAACCAGCTTGACCATTACGCCATACACGTTCCCGAACACGGGATATCTCGCGCTCGTAAACTGCATGAACGTTACGGTTCAAGAACTCTCCTTACAAAACAACGTCCTGCTTGCTGCCTTCTCCCAGAACCTGACGATAGCACAAAACAACATAACAAAAGGAGGAATAACCCTTCAGCACGTCTCCTACGTCAACGCGTCCACCAACGCCCTAATCAGCGGTGACGACGCGCTCACGATCGGCAATTCCTTTAGCATCATTGTGGCCATGAACAACGTAACTCAAAACAGCAATCATGGAATATATCTTGAATCCTCAACTGGCAACAAAATCGTAGACAACAACATAGCGGAAAACAGTATCGGCGTAGAAGTTGACTCTTCAACAAACAACACAATCATCAGAAACAACATAACCTCCAACAAGGAATATGGCATCCTTCTAACTAACTCCAACTACAACATGATCTACCACAACAATTTCATCGATAACGCTGTGCCCAGATGGCAAGCGGTTTCCGGCAACATTCCTTCCATTGCAGACAACGTGTGGGATAACGGTTACCCCTCAGGCGGAAACTACTGGAACGACTACACGGGAAAAGACCAATACAGCGGCACCAAACAAAACGCGAACGGTTCTGACGCCATCGGCGACACGCCGTACGACATCAATTTCGGCCAACGAGACCATTATCCGCTCATCAACCCTTACAACGATTTCAAGGTAACCGGCAGGAATGCAGAGGCATACGATGTCGAAGTCATCAGCAACTCTTCCATAACCAACCTTTCTCTCGCTTTCTGGCTTTCCTCGCCAACACCATACCTGCAGCCTGGGCAACCACTTCTCTTGTTCTTTGCTACCGGCGAAACGGGCACCACGGGATTCTGCAGAGTAACCATCCCTCGAGATCTTCTCAATGGAACTTATACAGTCCTTGTGGACGACGAACCGGTTGTGGCAACTGAGCTTGCAGGATCGGACAGCACGTACGCCTACCTGTATTTTGCTTACAACCACTCAACGCATCAGGTCATAATAGTGCCAGAACTCTCATTGCCTATGGTTCTTTTGCTCTTCACGACAGCAACGGCGCTAGTGGCTGCACACGCGCGATCCACAAGAAAAGGGTGCCACCCAAAATCGCAGGCTGAGAATAGACTCCTTCTGCTGAGGCAATCAACGCATGGAATACGCAAAGTCTAGCTTTGTCATTCTCGGTGTAGTTCTCGATATTGGCAAAAGAGGGAAAATTCGAGTTAACAAAGGGGACCACAAAGAACCAATATGCTTATAGGAGTAATGAGCTTACGCAGTCAGGTTCTTTGGCCTTCTGATTATGGTAAAAGCTCACAGCTTCTTTTTCAGTATTCCAGAACATTACTTGGCCTTTTGGGGAAAATGTTAAAGAAAAAAGGGAAAGTTCTTACTTTGATTGTAAGCTTTTCCGTTTTGTGGTTCTTGATGTCACTATAGTTAGGGTTGTCCCGATTGCTAGGATCAGCAGCAGTACTGCGGAGTTGAATTCGGGAACAACGTTGTATGGGTAGTAAAGCTGGTCTGTTGGCGTCCTCGCCGCGTTGAGTACGTTGTCGATTGCTGTTATGTAGTAGGTCACCATGGTGCCATTTGGTTGGCCTGGTATCGTTGCTGTGTATAGGTTGCCTGTCGGGCTCATGGTTAGGTTCACCCAGCCCGAGCCAGTGTTGTATGACAGAATTCCCTGTTTAACGCCACTTGCCGCATCTGTTATGTTGACGCTCACATTCACATTCACCATAGCAGATCCTTGAGTAACGTTTAATGTCACGTTGGGATCAACTGACTGGCCTGGTGGGTTTTGATACGGAGTGCTCATGGTTGGTGGAGTGTTGTCCACTACTACGGCACTTGTATTGGTTGCTGTTGTACTCAAGTAGTAGGTATTGTACATGGTTACGGCCAAGTCATACGCTCCTTCGGACGCTGCTTGGTTAATCGTAACGCTGACTGTCGCCGTGCTGGTCCCATTCGTTATCAGGGTGGTGTTAGTAACACTTGCAGCAGTGTATGTGGCGTTCGAGATCATAATTGTCCAGTTCAATGGGCTCGCTTCTGTGTAGCTGAAACTCACTTGGATCGGTTTTCCAGACTGCGTGTAGGTTGGGCTTGCGGTTGTCGGACTTGTTATGCTGATTGTCGGCGGTACTCCTGGAGAGGCTGTAAAGTTCCATGTCTGTACCGCAGTGTTTCCGGCTATGTCGCTCACTGTTATGTTGGCGATGTAAAGACCTGGAGTAAGCGGACCTGTTTGGTTGGACAACAGCCCTGTTGTGTTGTCGAAGGTCCATGCTAGTTGAGTTTGGTTCAACGTCATCGTTATGGATGTTTCATTTATCGCCAGATCATCTGTAACCGTGGCGTTGACCCAAACTGGTTGGGTAGAACTCACATACGCTTGCGGTTGTGGTGATAGTACCTGAATTGTTGGGGCGGTCGTGTCTGTCACAGTCAAGTTCATATCTACGGGATTGGCATGATAGCTGAAAATTATTCTCGTGACATTTATGCCTTGAACCCATATGTCTATTGGTGTTCCTTCTGGAGGAACAGTATTGCCAGTGTCACCGACGGATATTTGGTAGAATCCTTGAGCATCTGTTGGCGATGAGCCGGGATTGTTCGGTATAGTTGTGTTCTGCTGCTTTGTGTAAACGGTGAGATTCGGCGGAGCGGTCATGTTTGTGCCGCCTATGGTTTGGATAGTTACATAGCCTTCTATTACGACAGGGGGGAGAGGAGGAGGAGGACACCTAGCAGGTGAGAATAAGCTTAGCGCTATCAATCCTGTTATCAAGACTAAGGTTGCAATTCTTAGGGTTTTCTTCAAACTGATTTGCCTCCTGTTTAAGAGATAAAGAAAGGGGGGGTTGTTTTGCTAGAATGGTGGAATCAGCGTTTGGTTGTTGTACATGTATATGTAAAGCCCTTGTCCAGGATACAAGTATTCGCTGCTTGTGAGGTCGACATAGTCCCAATACTGCGAATATGCGTTCCAAACGTAGCCGAATCTGTAGTAGCTCTGAAGAACTAGCGTTGATTGTAGAGATGCAACATAGTAATATGCCTCCATGTCGTAAGTTTCTGTGAAGCCAGCTAAGTTCCATCCCGTCGTGAGGTCGTATTGTATGATTGGCGGTGGCGATCCGGGTGGCGCATAGATTGGGAATCCTTGAACTATCAGAACATCGTAGGCTTTCATGTTTACCCAGTAGGCATTTCCATCATGCATGGAAGTCGGATTGAGAGCCCATGTCTTTGCGACGTTGTCGAAGCCGTAGGCGAAGTTTACGCCTGTTGCTCCCTTCGAGAGTAGCAGTGAGAATATGTCTGAAGTGACTGTGCTGTTCGGTATGAGCGGCAGCGAAATCAGATTCCACTTTGGATACATCTCTATTGGATACCATTCGCCGGCCGGCACCGTTGCGAATATGGTGACGGCTGGGCCGATGTTACCTCCGTAGTCCGTTGCGGCAATCGTTATGTTAGCCACATCACCAGCATCATAGAAATTATAGAGTTCCATTACAGTTATGTTATTGACAAGTGCAAAAGGATAGCTCCAATCTAACGTGCTCGAGTTCAAGTCGTCAGGATATATCCAAGACGGGGATGTGCTGTTGAAGTATACTGCGAAATGGTCTATCCCGACGTTGTCTGATGCGGTTAAATTAGGTACTATGATTCCTCCGCAGATTAGCTTTGTCGTGCCATAGGTTGTTGCCGAAGGCAGTATCGTATCTCTTTTTATTGTCCATGTTTTGGTGTAGAGGTTAGCATGTGGCGATGACACATCTGCCAATGTGATGTTAACAGTTAACAGGTTGGCTCCTGTAACATCGTATCCGTGGCTGAGCGTTCTGTCGGGGTAATAGGTAGTGTAGCTGTAGGATGTGCTGTTTCCACTCCAAGAGTAGGATGTGCTGTTGAAGTAGATGTTTCCTGTCGGCGACTGTAGATTGTAGAATGCGGCACCCACAGAAATAGCTGTTGTATCATTTTTCATCCAGTACGTCCCGCTGCTATCTTGGTGCAGGCTGTAACCACTTTGGTCCACAATGTCTATCCACAACAATTGTGGCATCGTGCTGTCTACGGTAGTCGATACAGTTGAACTTCCCACATTTCCTGCCAGGTCGACAGCGGTGATTTGGACCGCGAGAGGTCCGTCAGGGATTGCCGTGATATTTGTGAAGTAGTACACGTAGAGTGTTGGACTTGTTTTAGTCCGAGGTTGAGCCGGGTAGAGTTGGAATCTCGTGTCATTTGAGGTCACGGTTATTCCATACGTTTCTATGCTAGGAGTGTCAGATACCGATGCGTTAATCCACACAAAGTTGCCAGATCCAACGGAGTAGTAAGGCACAGCGGGAGCGACAAACGATATAGAGGGCTTTGAAGCGTCCACAACTGATTTCATGCTATAGGTTCCCAAAAACTGACTTCCTGCATTCCATGCCGTGATATTCCAGTAGTATTCACCAGCGACTGCGCCCACAGGAGTCGTCATGTTGACCGTTATCGACGCTGATTGGCCTATGTATAGGTTCGGACCACCGAGCATAAACGTGTTGACAAGATCGTACTTCACAGTCCATGTTCCAGGAGAAGACAGCACTAGGACATTGAAATTCCACGTTCCCGCGGGGAATGTGATGTTTATGTTGATTATGCCCGTGGGACATGCATCATTGGTTACTGTAAGGGCGTATATGTAGGATGTGCCGTTCGCAACGTAGTTGGGAGTCATCGTTGAATGGAACTGCAAATTGACCGTCACCGTAATAGTAACAGGGTTTGTAACACTTGGTGTCACACCTTGATAGCAATAGACGTACCATGTTCCATCCGTTGGTATCACTGAAATCGTAACTGGAATGCTGAAGTTAGCTATGGCGCCTCCATAGAAATCAGTCGCAACCGTGGTGAAGTTTGCCCAGCTGCCGGATCCACTTAGTGTCCAACCCGATGGAGCAGCCAGGGAAGCGTTTGTTGTCCAACCTGTTGGAAGCTTTATGCAAGTGTTGTTTATGTATTCGCTGCTACTGCCACTTGAAGTCACGTTAACCCAGTAATAAATGTCTTTGGGGAGAGTGTCCAAAGTCGTCGCCATCGGCGACATACTGACCGAATTCGTTATGGCCGTTGTGGCAAAGTTTCCATAGACTTTTGTTGGGTATATTTGTAAAGCTGAGACTGTTGTTGTCACTGTTAGAAGAACTATTGTAACAGCTGCGATTAAACTACTTATTTTTCTATGCATCTTTTCACACCTTTAGATTATTCCTTTCCATTGTTTCTGCATAAACAATATAAAAGACTTGTGGTTTCCCAAACGCCATTTTCGAGCCTTGCAGCACACCTAAACCCCGAAAAACCCGTCATAGGCCAGCTTTGAAAAGGTAGAGCCACAGACCTCACCCAAAGGCTGCCCATTTGGTCGAAAACCACGGAGTATAAGAGTTCCAAAACCATTCTTGCATCTTGTTATCGAATAGCATGTACCTGCAATAATCTTGTTGTCACTGTCCATAATGCCTCTCCAAAAAGGTCATGATCTCTTGAAACAGAGTTCTCCAACGCTACAGTTCTCACATGAAACTACAACCTCATCGCTCTTGCGCTATAACATTGGGATCCTTGGAATTTCCGTCACGTTCTTCGTAGGCGCGAACTCGTTGCTTCAACAACTTGTTCTTGGCGTGGGTCTATTGGACTGGTTTCTCAATGATTATTGAATGAACCAGTTGACGGCAATGCGGGTAGTGCACTAAGGCTTTATCTCCGCTTGATCTCCAATTCTTATTGCAGAACGGGCATCGATACCACACGACCCTTCCAGGCAGATAAAACCATTGCACGCTCAAGACAAGCATCACTAGCCCCGAAATGAGCCACCCCCTAAGACGAGAAGGTACACCAGTCTGAATTCAAGACCCGGAATGAAAACCAGTTTTTCCGTTCACAGAAGCGTCAGGAAAGTTGAAAAAGGATCTTTAACTGACGAAACCTGTGCGCGCTAAAGAGGAAATCAGAAATGGCGGTGGGAAAACATTCTGAACTATTACTCGAAACGGACGCTCAACCTCCCGGAGCGATCGGAAAACACGCGCGCATGAATGAGCCTCTTAGAAACTCGCGAAAAGCACTTTAAGCCTCGCAGGTGCCATGATTAGCTCAGAGGGGCTTGAACAATAACATCAATTGGCAAAGCAACAGATAGAAGGCGGGTTACAGTGCAGGCGTATGCCTAGGATTCCGGACAAATGTCTATGGACAAATGCACGTAGCGCGTTTTCTTGTAAGAAAACAACCATGCACAAAACTGGGCAATCAGCGGCTTAACCCATTTTTATATTCGGGGGATTAAAGCGTGTCTTTGAAAAGATCTTCGTTCGCAGACATGTAAAGCGCCTTCATGTCAGCCTTTTCGCTTCTGCCTATAGCATCCGCTAAGCCTCTGAAAATGACCACTGGCATTGCCTCTTTTCCCTGACCCATTAGAAGCTCGGCTGAGGCTGCCAGCTCATCCACGACCGCTATGTTCTTGACTTTGAGGATTTGTCCAAACAGGTCTTTTTTTCCTCTGTAGTCTCTGAATGGTCTGATTCCTGCGAAGCCGATGGCAAAGTTCACCTGTGCTCTCCTAAGAGGGCGACTGTACGTGTCACTAATGACCACCGCAACGTTCTGCCCCGTCAATTCCCTGATTCTCTTTCGGCACATTTCAGCCGATTCATCTGGGCTTTCAGGCAAAAGCGCAAAGTTATCCTTGCCCTCCACGTTCGACTTGTCTATTCCCGCATTAATGCAAACTATGCCACGTTTATCTTCAACCAACAACGTTTCACGACTGGCCTTAACCACTCTTCGCGTTTCTTTCAGAACTAACTCAATGAGCTTTGCACTTTTGCCCACAATTTTGGCAAGTTCTTCAGCTCTATCTGAGGGAACCACATCTTCAACATTCACAATTTTTCCTTCAGCCTTAGAGAAAATCTTCTGAGCTACAACCACAACGTCGCCGTCCTCAAGTCTAAGACCATTCTGAATGGCAACATCAACGATCAATCTTGCTACGTCGTCGCCCGTCTTAATCAAGGGAAAATTCTCTAAAGCCATGACACTGAAGCTCTTCAAGATTTTTCCTCCGCAAACGGCAACTTGCTTAGTGTCCGAGCATCGTTAAATTCCTTGCTCAGCACGCAAACAGAAAACCTGCAAGAACTAGTGATCATGAAGCCTAATTCAAGATTCATAACGCTTAAACAAAAACGTGACAGAAGTTTATGCACAGCGATATACTGTAAGGACGTGTCAAAATGAACAAGTCATTCAAGTCACTAGCAATTCTGCTAGCTCTAATCATAACAGGTTTATGTTTTTCTTTCAAAATCCCAATCCGGGCAGCCAACGCAACATACGTGTGGGGTCCAATCGATAAAGATACGATCTGGACTCTGGTTGACAGTCCATTCGTCGTCTCCGGCGACGTAATCATCTATCCCGACGCAACTTTGACCGTGGAGCCCGCTGTCGAAGTCAAGTTTGGAGGAAACTTCTCAATATTCGTTGAGGGCACGCTCAAGGCAGAAAGCACCGGAATCGCCAACATCAAATTCACTTCGAACAGCCTTAATCCCAAGCCAGGAGACTGGGGAACCATCAGCCTAACCAGCACAAGCTCAGCTGCCTCCCTGAACAACTGCCTAGTCGAATACGGGACAAACGGCATAATAGTAAACGCTGGAAATCTCGCCGTAACAAACAGCCAAGTCAGATCCAACTCTCAAAACGGCATAACAGTGCTTGACGGAACTCTAGACGCTGAAAACAATAACATCGAAGGCAACCTAGCATCCGGCGTCAACATCGATGGAAACAACCAAGTCTTGATCCACAATAACAACCTGACCTCAAATGGGGACGGAATTAACGTGGCCAGAAGCATTAACTCACAGGTAGACATACAACAAAACAACTTCCACAACAACACACACAGTGGCATATCGCTTGCAGCCGACTCCTACGACCATACTCAAATCCTCGACAACGTCTTCTCAGCAAACAACTACGGATTTGACGTTTCAACAAACACAAGCACGACAATATTCCACAACTACATCTTCAACAACACCGTAGGAATACTCTACGAAACGGGGGGCTCTCATCAGGCGCATTTCAACGACATATACAACAACACCAAGGGCGTGGACATCTCCGGCGACGCGTACGTCGATGCAGCAAACAACTATTGGGGAGACCGAACTGGACCCAGACAGGACAAACTGAACCCTCACGGAAAAGGAAACACGGTCGGAGGCAATGACACCAACCTCAATGTCATATTCTTCCTCACACATCCATTCGAGTACGATAACAATGCTCCAACAGCAGATCTTCAGACAGACATGACACTGGTCACACCAAACCAAAAAGTCACTTTTATAGGCACAACGTCAACCGATGACGGACAAGTTGACCAATACTATTTCGACTTCGGAGACGGAACAAACACAAACTGGATCACTCTATCACTTTTCAATCATACCTACACCCTCCCAGAAACGTATACAGCGGGAACGTATACAGCAAGCTTAAGAGTAATGGACGACTTCAACGTCTTAAGCCAAAACACTGCAACAGCAATTATTAAGGTTCAGCAGAACCTCACACCATTGAATGTGGCCATCACTCTAAGCAACGAGACCGCCAACTCCAACGGGAACGTTTCAGCCACAGTCTACGTGTCCACTGCAGCTGGGCCCCTGGCAAATGCAAACGTGAGACTACTGTCAGTCACAGGCGGAAGCTTCACGCCTGTTTCCGGCCTAACAGATGCAAACGGCTACTTCACAACGATCTTTACCACCTCAAACGTCACAGAAGTCACCAACATAAGAATTATTGCAACAGCATCAATGGGCGGATATGCTGATGGCTCCAGCTACGAATACTTGAAGGTTCTCCCACTGCTCACAATCCAAGTAGACGCCAACCCCCCAGCAATCTACTCTCCGGACACATCAAGCATAGAAGTCACCGTGACTGACAGCTTGGGCGAACCAGTCAGCAACGTTGACCTCTCACTATCAGTTGGCGGCGGCAACCTCTCAGCAACCTCCGCAATAACAGACTTAAACGGCAAGGCAACATTCACTTTCAGCGCGCACGGGCTTGACGGAGCGAATGTTACTGTGACCGTTACCGCACGTGAGGACGGATACGCAGATGCACAAAACCAAGTAATAATAACGATAAAGCCAATAGTTTTGAATGTCCAAGTCACCGCCGAACCTGACCAACTGACCTCTGAAGCAAAGGCGAACGTAACGGTCCACGTTACAAGTTCATATGACACGAACCCAGTGGAAGAAGCAAACGTAATGATATCATCTAACAGCGGCGGAACCTTCAACACAACCACAGGACTTACCGACCAAAACGGAGACATAACCTTCCCGTTTACGGCACCCTTGGCCGCTTCACCGCTCAACGCCACCATCACAGCTTCAAGCTCAAAAACCGGATACGCTTCAGGACAGAACTCGACTTCAGTCACAGTTAATCTAGGAAACCTCACAGTTCAGATCAAAACGAGTTCGGAAACGATAACTTCGAGAGAGACAGGTGTCGTGGAGGTCACCGTTTTGAGCAACTCAACCCCCGTCGCCGACGTCTCAGTCACAATGTCAACCAATTTCGGAAACTTCAGCACCACAACCTCAGTAACAGATTCAAACGGTCAATGCACGTTTCTCTTTAACGCTCCGAAGACAAACGTCCAATTTACCGCGGCAATCAGGGCTAACGCCACCAAGAACGGCTACATGAGCGCCGAAGGCCAAACGATGATAAACGTGATCCCAGAAATGGCAACACAAACGGTAGGCGGCATACCTCTAACAATCATACTGCTGATCATCATCCCTGCAATAATAGTGGCTGTGGTTGCTGTTCTAATAAAGTTCAAGGTGATTTCGATCTCGTTTAGTGAAGGAGAAAAATGAGAGAAACGTATTTCGTAAGACGTAATATTTAATAGAACGTCCACGTTAGTAATAAATGCGCGAGAGAAAAAAGATGAAAAAAATACGCCCAGCACAAGCACTTGCCAAGCTAAGAAAAGTCACAGTTCGACTTAACGTTCGAAAACGCAAAGAAGTTACCATCCCACTACCCCAGCCAAAACCAGTGCCTAGAGGATTCAAAATCGTTGAGAAGTACCCGCTTTACGAGCCTTTTGCACACGTTGCCGTGGCGCAGAACCCGAAAACTGGGGAGTACAAGTACATTTTAGACGAGCTTCAGCTTGACCCGCTTGAAAGAGGCGTTTACAATCGCATCCTAGAAATTCTACTAGCAGAAATTGAATCGCCAAAAGAGGAAATTCGTGATCCTAGAAGATTCTTCGCAGAAGAAGCAAAGAAAATCGTTAACAAATACCGAATAAGCCTAGGCTGGTTGCCCGATGTCTCATGGTACAAGATCCTCTATCATGCTGAAAGAGACCTCGTAGGCTTCAGCCGGATTGACGCGTTGATGCGAGACCCAAACATCGAAGACATCTCATGCGACGGAGTCAACAAGTCAGTCTACATCTGGCACAGAAACTACGAAAGTATAGAAACGAACCTCCAATTCGAAAGCGACGAAGAACTAGACAACATAGTCGTCAAACTTGTCCACATGGCAGGAAAACACGTAAGCTCCGCCTTCCCCATAGTCGACGCTTCACTGCCTGGAAAACACAGACTAGCAGTATTGTACAGGCGAGAGATCACACCCTTCGGCACAGCGTTCACGATAAGAAAATTCAGAGAAGACCCCTACTCGATAATAGACCTCATAAACATAGGCACCTTTTCAGAGGAGATGGCCGCGTACTTCTGGCTGTGCCTCGAAAACAGAGCCTCAATAATGGTCCTAGGCGGAACGGCAGCAGGGAAGACAACTGGGCTCAACGCGTTAGCCTGCCTTATCAAGCCTGGAAGCAAAATAATCACAATAGAAGAGACAGCGGAACTCAACCTGTCTCATGAAAACTGGGTTTCACTCATAGCAAGGCAGAGCTACGGTCTAGGCGGAAGCAATGTAGGCGAAGTAGCACTGTTTGACCTCGTGAAAACATCCA
>Ga0315277_10003324_pt1 | contig 21817 bp, 17 predicted proteins | sample YL17G05_15_MG_FD_203695 | JGI IMG/M metagenome (GOLD analysis project Ga0315277, IMG submission 203695) | Sediment microbial communities from Yellowstone Lake, YNP, Wyoming, USA - YL17G05_15 | ecosystem: Environmental > Aquatic > Freshwater > Lake > Sediment | place: USA: Wyoming | collected...
ATCAACCGCGTGGAATGCCGCGAACACCAAGAAACCCCATAGAAACTCCCGAGCAATACTGCTCTTCGCAGGTGATTTCATTTTTCGCATTTTGCCCTCCCGTTGGCTGTGATCTCTGTGGCTTTATCTGGCGGTACCTTGGACTCGCCCAGCCATCCAGAGGTTCAACGATACAGCCAACCAGAAATCCCATTTCCATTTCCCGAACAGAGCCGCCCAGATTGCCTCGATACGTTTGTCAATTCCCGATGGTGATGCGTTTCCAAACGACCGCGGTTCGTCCGGCCAAATCCACAGTTGCAACTCGGAGACGGTATTGTCCCGGCTGTCCGATTGTGAAAGCGATCTCCACGTCCGTCCGGGAGCCTTCCTCACGGATACGAGGTCCGCGATTCCCACCGAGCAGGAAGCGGTAATCTTCCTCTCCAGGCCCATACAATTCCCAAAGCACTTTCACATTCTTGTAAATGCCTTCTGAGTTGGCCCCCAACGTGTAATAGACGCGTGAAGAACCTTCGACGAGAACGGCGCGGGCGGCAATCTCTAATGGTGCTTTGCCGGTCTCGGCCGAGAGTTCAACGGCAAGCCGGGGCGGGTCACCTTCCGGACGGTCTGGGATTCTCGGTCCATCGTGCAGAACGCTCTTCCCATCAACCACCGCCTCGACCTTTCCGTCCTCCCTCACGTGGACGATCTCACGGTATCCCGTCAGCGGGTATCCTTCGATATCCCAGAAAAGATCGTATGCAACGCCCATCCGGATGCACCGCTCGATTTCCGTAAAGAAGTTGCCCATTACCGTGCGGTATTTCACACCTTGTCGGTTCAAGCGTTCGAGGTTCAGTTCGCCGAGCCCCCATAGATTGCCTTTGCCCATGAAGACGTGGCCGAGGTTGTAGCCGGGAGGCAGAAGAATGGCGACCTCGGCTGCCTGTTTCAGTTTTCTCTGATTCCGAGAAGGACGGCTTTCGGCATGCGCTCGCAGATTTCTCGTCAAGGCCAAACACTCGCTATACGGAACGCAGGCCAGTCGAGCTGAATCCCAAAAAAAGAACTGCCGCGCTCCGAGATCGTACGCATGTGTCAGAAACCAAAAGGCATCCGCACGATCAACCTGGCCATAGATGCTCGTTCCCCATCCCTTATCCGTGAGCCTGGCCGCACCACGCAGAAATCCATAAATGATGCCGATCAGGTTTTTGGGATCGTCAACGGGGATCTGGCAGCCGTAAGCCATGTTCATTTCGGGAAGTGTTCTGAGCGTTCCGAAGCGGCCCGGCGGTTCGAAAACCATCGAAGAAGGAGGTCTGCTCTTTCCTTCGCCAAGCTGATAAAGCGCTGAACTCACCATAGTCTCCCACGTGTAAAGGTTCTCCTGAAGAAACGCCATATCGCCGATGTCCACATCCGGCCGTGCCGCCAGACCACGGAGCAAAGCAGTGGGGGCGCCTTGATACTTCGCCTCATGAAAGTACTTCTGAAACTCCTCCAAGACAGTCTGAGGTGTGATGGTCTTTCGAAACCCTCGATCCTTCCTCAAACGAGGTCGAACAACCTGGTCCCGAGTACAGACCGCCGGTTCGTCGAGAAACAGGACAGGCCCAAGGTAATTGCTGCGATAAAGGCATTCTGGGTAGCCGACCTCCTCTCCGCCGATTCCCCAATAGAACACAGCACGACGGGCGATCCAGTCTGCTTGTTCTTTATCAACTCGGAAACAATTCATTCCCGCTTCGATCATTTCGTCGTAATCCTTCTTCATGAGCCGGACCAGTTCGTAGTCGGAATCGTCGTAACGCCGGGTTTCATCTTTTTGCCTCGTATTGTGAGGAACACCGATGAGCACGTTCGGAAGGAGTTCGAGAACTTTGGCATCAGTCGGCTGCGGGACATTCTTCGAGTCTTCGAAGTGTTCGAGCAAATAAGCGTTTCCCAGGTAGCGGGTTCTCTGGGGGAAAAGACCGTCTGGGAAGGCACCAGCTGCGGCACGCGGGAAAAGATGATTCCAACCACCGAGCGAGGGAAGAACCGCTTCGCCTGAGAATTGGTCACGGAACTCCAAAGCGTTGGTCTTTCCCTCCTGCAATATGTACCGCGCCGTCGTTTGCGCAGCAGCCGTAACACTGGTGGGAGGATACCCGTCGGTGAGAATCCAAACGCCAAACTCTTGCCCATTTGCCTTGGCCGCCTGCAAATGGAGCCACTGGAACTGACGGCCATTGTTCTCTTCGAATGGGCCAAGGGCCATCGTGAAAGTCGTCACAACAGAGCCGGGAATTGCATCCCTCGATTCATGGCGGTAAGTCGCCACGAGTCCCGGCTTCCCAATAGGCTCTCGGCTGCTGGTTGAATGCGCCTCGCTCGAATTCTCCCCTTTCGATTCCTTTACTTCGCCCCCACTCACGCTGAGTGGGTAAAGGACAACCGCCAACAAAAGAGCGATCCGTTGACCCATGAGCCAACTCCACCTCTCGAAGAAAGATGACCGTTGTATGATATCCACAGACACTTGAGTCCGTCAAGCCCTGCAATTACACCACCGCCATACCCGTCAAACACCGGGGGATCCCCGCGATCGGGATAGCTTCTGTTCGGACGATTTTCAGCGGGACCGAAGCAGCGCTCGAACCCACAGACGGCCCCTCGCAGGAATCGCCAAGTCCATCACGACATTGGCCTCGGATTCGTTGCGTCGCGGAGGCGGCTGTGCTCCGGCAGGTCTTTGATGGTTCTCATGGCGTCGGCAACCTTACAGTGGTTTCGTTCCTTTGCACGCCGGGTATTTTGCGCAACCCCAGAATTGGGTCCCGGTGCGCAGGCCCTTTTTGGCAGTTCGCAGAGCCATGGCGCCGCCGCATATTGGGCAGGCCGGCAAATCGCCCTTATCCGACTGATCCGTCCGATCCGACCGATCCCCTTTCGCTTTCTGTTCCCGTTCGCGCAACCGCGCCGCGGCGAGTTGTTCGCTATAGCCGCCTTGGGTCACGAACTGCCGCTCCAGACCGCGAATCTGCTGGTCGAGCAGATAATTGGCCCGGTGTATGAGGCAAATGACCGCGTTGGCCACCACGGCAGGGTCGGCATGGGCCAGCCAGGGGCGATAGAGCGCGGCCTGAGCGGCCGGATCGGTCTCATCCGTCCGATCCGCCCGATCCGCCCGATCCGCCCGATTCCTGCCCACCCGCCGAACGGCCAGGGCTTCCGGGGAATCCTTGGCCCATTGCGCATGGCCGTTTTGCCGCAGGTAGTCTTCGTAGTCGAGGAGAAGTTCGTCGAGACTGGCGCGGGCGACGTTGACCAGGCGCAGCTCGGTTTGGCTGGAGGTCGCCGACGCGCGGCTGCCCTCGGCGACGTTCTGACGGCCCGAACGCGCTGCCTGCACCATCTGGTCGCGCAAGCGCGAATGGCGGTCCACAAACCGCTCGCAGAACGAAACCGTGGCATCATAGATGACCGTGGTCACTTGAAACGAATGCAACTTGCGATAGCCCCCGCTGGGACGAATGCGCCGGGGAAAACGCCCGCCCGATGGGTCCGCTCCGACCGATCCGACCGCTCCGACCGATCCGTCTTCTCCGTTTCTTCCCTGCTCACTCATACGCCCTCCTTCCCCCAAATCTCCGCCAGCTTGGCCTGCAGCTTCTGCTCGAACCGCGCGATCAACTCCCGATTCGCCTCCACCAGCGCCGGGGCGAACCCCACGGCCTTGAGAAGCATCCTGCGGGAAGCGTCCATGGCCTAGCCCTCCTGGATCGTTAATTCGATGGCAGAGACCGACGCGGCGGGAAAGGTCCAGGACCCGTCGCGCGGTAGAGCTCCTTCGGACAGCCGCACGACATCGGGATCGGTCTCCGTGACTTCCACTTCGGGATCCGCCGCCAGGGCGAAGACCTTACCTTCCTGGGCGACGTGCCGCGCAACGGCGATCTGTGCCGCCACCGCGCGCGTGCGATTGGTGTTCACGACGTGGAGGAAGAGGCGCTCTCTCGTGCGGCTCGCGGTCACGTCGAGGCCCTCGGGCGATTTCACAACGCCGCACGCCTTTTGACCCGAGTGTTTTCGGTAGAGGGCCATGACAAGTCCCACCGGCATCAGGTACGACCGGCCGTCGGGCACTGGGATCATGAGGGCGTTGACCTGCCAGCGGGTCCCGCAGAAGTCGGCGAGGGTGGCGATTTTGAGCACGTCTCCGTGGCGCTCGTGGACGTTGAGGAGGCGGGCGTTGGCGACGCCGGCAGCCCAAGTCGAAAGCACCTCGCAGCGGTTGCGGCCGGGCAGGGCGAAGTGGCATTCCGTGAGCGCCAAAGGAGTCGCAAACCCCTTCACTTCCTCGCGCATCCGTCGGATTCTTGCGTCGTGCGGCTTCCAGGACTCCATAAGGCGCTCCCACGTGCGCGCCGGATCCTTGCGGTACTCGATGCCTCGGAGGGGAGAGTTGCGATCGCCTTGGTCGGGGTTGAACATGTGGTGGAAGGCGAGGTACTGAAGGTGCTCGCCGGCGATCTCGAGCATCCGGCGCCCCCAGCCGATGTCGCCCCAGCCGATGAGCGAAATCGTTGGATCGGCTTTCCGCATGGCCGCGGCAAACGCCACGGTTCGGCGCGCCGCCGTCTCCCGGTCGAACCCGTCCGGATCGTAGGAGGTCTCGTTGCCGATTTGCCACAGCTTCACGCGGCGTGGCTGCGGAAAGCCGTGCTCCCGACGCAAGGCGTTGTTTGGGTCGTTGCAGTAGCTCACCCATTCGGCCGCCTCCTCGGGGCCTGCCGAGCGGGTTTCGTCGCCGAGCATGGTTGCCCAAATCTTCCGGCCCTCGGACTCGAAGTTGACACACAGCAGAGGCTCCGCCTCCACTGTCTGACAGAAATCGAGGAACTCGATCGTCCCCACCTGGTTCGATTCCATGCCGCCCCACTGGAGATTGATCATGGGACGGCGCGCCGAGCGAGGGCCCACGCCTTCCTTCCAGCGATAGTAGGAGCAGAAGCAGCCGCCCCAGCGAATGAGCGACGGCGCGAGATCGCGCGTAGTCTCCAGGACGTCGGGCCGCCAGCGGTGGTCCACGAAGTCCCAGGCGGCTGCCACGGAACCATCGGTCACCCCCAGCGGCTCCATGAACTGCATGTAGAGGTAGGGCGACAGATCGAATCGCGGCGTCGGGTCAACCTCAAGAGTTGCCGGCGCGGCCTGCGCCGAGGTCTCCGCCGCACGCAGCGCGCCAAGCCCAACGGCGGGCGCTGCGGCACCGAGGACCTTCACGAACCGACGGCGTGTGATCTTACTGCATCTCATTCCGGTCTCCTTTGCCCATGGACATCCCGGTTCTGCACGAACTGCAGAACGACTGCCGTGACGATACAGAGTCCGGGGGAAGTTCGAGTTCCTCTTGTCTATTCGCGCAACTGTATCGGCGTGTACTGGATCCCAGGCGGCAAAGGGGCGGCATCGAAAACCTCAAACTCTACGAGCCCCATCCAGCACCCGTCCTCCAGGGCTGTCGTTGAAAGCCGCACATACCGGACGTTTTCCGCGGTGAAGGCATGCACGGGCATCCATTGGACTTCTGTGTTTTCACTCTGATTGACGACCGTGGACCAGCGAAGACCGTCTGGGGAGACTTCGATTTTGTACTGGTAGAGGAAACCGGGCGACTCCCACATCAGCCGACATCCGGTCAGGCGACGGGGGCGCCCCAGGTCGAGCTTCCACCAGTTGTTCGCGTTGCCGCTGCCGCTCCTCCACGCTGTCGAGAAGTCACCGTCCATTGCCTTGGCGCTGTAACTGCCTGACTGCTCGCTGTCCGCCGTGGCGGGCTTGTTGAGAGCGACGTTCGTCGCGCCGCTCAACAGTCTCCACTCGCACAAACTCGCCCAGGCGTAACCACGCGGCGGACACAACGCACCGGTGACGGTCACCTTCACGTACCGGGCGTCAGCGTCAACTGCGTCCGCCTGAACTTGCGCGGTGTCCTCATTCCGGGTCTTATCAACAAGGGTCTTCCAGGTCTTGTTGTCCGTGGACCCTTCGATCTTGTACTGGTAGGCGACCCCTTTACGCGGCTCCCACGTGATCTCGGAGCCGGACAGGAAGCAGTTGGACCCTAAATCGACCTGCAGCCAGTGCGGATACTCTCCGTCATTGGCACACCACCTTGTCTTGCCGACCCCGTCAAACGCCATCGCCGCCTCGTTGCCATCGCGGGCGTTGCGGACACTGGCGATACAGGAGTTGCCCTTGACGATATTGTTGGGAGCTGGGGTCGGGGCCAGCGGATAAGAACACTGGCCGGTCACGGCATCGATCTGCCAGGCGTCTCCGAACTGCACCAGCAGCGGCGCGACCGTGTGCTCGTCCTTGAACCGTATGGGCAGCCACTGGTACCGCGAGTCCCCCAGGTTATGTCCCTTCCACCTGTCTGCCAGGAACACATAGCTCGTGCCTTGGGTTCCCTTGACCGGCAGCACAAACGTGCTCTGGGAGCAGTACGTGTTCCAGGTGTCGCTGTTGCACAGAACCTGGAACGGGGCGTACGGGCCGGTCAAACTGGTGGACCAAGTGATGAGGTTGGCGTTTGCGGCCCAGTAGGTGCTCCCTGATGTGATGAGGTAGTAGTACGCGGTGCCGTCCACGGACCTCTTGAACACCGTCGGGGCTTCCCGATGCTCTCCCTTCAGCAGAGTGGTCACCTGGGACGCGACGCTCAAGTAATCGGGAGCGAGCCTGTAAACGGCCAGGTCGGCATTGTTGTTCGTGGAGGATAGGACGTAGGCCGAGCTATCATCCTCCTGGAATACTGTCATGTCCCTCGACTCGTTTCCCATCGGCCTGAAGTCGGCGACGTACGTATATTGGCCGTCCACGTTGTCACAGGTCGCGATCAGCAACCGGGCCAGCGAGTAGTCGCCGGCCTTTTCCCGATGGGCGAACAGGACGTATTTCCTGGTCGCTTTGTTGTAGATGACCTTTGGGCGTTCCAGGTTTACGTCCCTCAGTTCCGCACCTGCGGACGTGCCGGAGAAGGCGGCGCCTCGGAACTCCCACTGTTTCAAGTCCTTGGACGCATAGCAGTTGATAGCTTGCGAAGCTTCCTTGCCTCTCCTGCTTTCTCCAAACCAGTAGTAGGTGTCGCCGACGCGGATAACGCCGCCCCCATGTGCGTTGATCCTATCCCCGACAGTGTCAAACCACGGGGGGCCAGAATGGACGGAAACCGGTCCTGCACTAGCCGCCGCGTGAGAGAACAAGGGAAGCGAAAGGACGAAGATGCAACGCGCCAGAGAGACCTTCATAGCTGGTTTCAACGGATCTGGCACACACTGCGGGTCGCGTTCTGTCCGTCTCCAACGCTTCGTCTCGCTTCGTCTCGCTTCGCTCATCGCTCGTCCTCCTTCACCCAGATCGAGTCCAAACCGACCGCGCCCGCCTCGACGCACTCGAGCACGATTTCCCGCGCCCCGGCCTTGAGATCCGTGGGTTGGAAATGCACGTTGAGAACTCGCGAGGCATGAGCGGCCCGGAGGCGGACCTCCTCCGCGTTGTCCTGCGTCGCCAGAGGCTTCCCGTCGAGGAATGCCCGCACAGTAGCGCCGTCCGTTCGGTGGACAGCGATCAGGTGGACGGAAGCCCGACAGTCCTTCTCGACAGGCAGGCTGAACTTGAGTCTCCCGCCTTTCTCGGCGCGCCAGTCGGCGATCTGGAGCTGAGTGGCGAGGGGAAATGGCGCGGTCTCCAAACGCCCCGAGGTCACTTCGGGCCGCAACTGGTCGAAGTGGAAGCACCGCGCGCCGCTGGCCCCCCCGACCGGTTTGAATTCTCGTTTCGGGAGGGGTTGGATCTTCAAGTCGGAGGGCATCAAGCCGCGGTGGTCGTCTATGGCGCTGGGACGAGCGTAATGGTAAGCGATCCGGGCGTAACTCAGTCCCGGCGTGGGGCTGTGCGCCCAAAGCTCGAGGAAGGCCGCCAGAGACCTCTCGAAAGGCACCGCATCGAGGACCTGGAAGCGGTGGTTTGAGACATAGCCCGAAGTATCAGGACCGGAGTCGAGGGGCTGGCCACAGTAGGGGTGGTCAAACAGAGCCGGACGGCTCCAGGAGTAGTTGAAGTAATCCTCGGAGCCGGTGCCGAAGATCGAGGGAGCCGGCTCGCCATCCACAAGGATCTTCTCGTCGCCCTCACCCCACCAGTTGCCGTGGGCCATCGGCGCCCCGGAGGGGTTCACGATCATCGTCGCACAACCCACAAAGACTCCCTTGCCGATCGCAACCAAGTAGGGGAGGTCAATCGCGCCGGCCCCCGCGAAGAGGTTCTGGTCGGTCCGCCACTTCGCGCGGAAGTACAGCGACGTATCATCCCAGCTCCACGGCGAGATGACGATCCGGCCGTCGAGGTGCGCGGGAACCGACGTAAAGTTGACGACCTCCAGCCGGACTCTCTCTTGGTAGGGCATGACGAACCGACAGATCATCGTGCCGTTTGGTTCCACGGAGAAGGGAAGGCTCGAAAAGGGATTGACCCCGGGGCCGGAAGCGAAGAAGTCCCCCAGTGGCGATTCGACCTGCGGGCGCTGCGATCCGTCGAAGGCAATCCGCAAGAGGCATCCACGCAGCGCCTCGTCGAGGCGATCGGCGCGGAGCCGGAGTCTCACTTCCCGGACGGCTCCGGACCCCTTCTTCTCGGAAGACCAACTCCAGGAGCGGCCGGGCTGGATGTCTCCCTCCAACGTCGTCGGTACGCCTTCCGACGGGCTCGATGGCTTTGCCAGGCCGGCAGCGGCCGCGCGGAGTTGCGCCTCGGACTCCTTCAGGTCTTTCTTAGGATCGAATGTCCGAACGGCGGTTCCCTGCACATACCGTCGGACCTGCAGGTGGTAGAAGTGGAGTTCGTCGAGTTTCCCTTCCCAGGTGACTTTCAGCCCGCGAGCGAATGGGATCGGCAGATAATCGGCGTCCTGTTGGCTGAAGGCGTCCCCCGCGTCAAGGGCGATTCCCGCCAAACGAAAGAAATGGGCCGAGCGTCGGGCGAGGAAATCGTAAGCGGGGCCTTCCCAGATAAGGGGTCCCGTGCTTGGGCTGCCGGGGTTCGCGTCCGGGTCCAGATAGACCCGGAGGATGCCGCCCATCCCTGCCGACCAACCCCGCACGATGGCCCCCGGCCCCTGGACTTCGGCCAGAAGATAGAGTCCCGCCCGTCCCTCGCGAGGCTCGCGAAGAGTTTTCAAGAATCCCGGAATCGGCTCGCCGCCGAAGCCGTCGGCGTTCGAGAACCAGCCGGGCGCTTCCGCAGTCGTCGAGCGGCGGTCGAAGCTGGAAAACTGAATCATGCGGTAGGCGGGCGCGGGCCAGCGCGCCAACCGTCCGAGGTCGGTCATCTCACCGAGCAGGGTTCCCGCGGTGACGACAGGTGGACTCGGCTCACCCGCCGGCGCTGCGGCGGCGATGAAGCCAAGCAAGGCTATTGCGAGGACATGTCTCATGGCTCTCTCCTATGGCTAAGGTGATATGGGGCACGGCTTGCTGCGCACGACCAAAAGAAGGTCCAGGAAAACAGTCTCACCTTTTTGCTGAAAGCTCGATCATTCCTTCGCTCTCCGGGAAGTAGCTCTCGAAGAACTCCCGCATCCGGCCGGGGTAGACCGCGCATTTCAGGTCGCCCCAGGTCTGCTGGTCGCCGGTGGCGTAGTAGACGTAAGTCTTGCCGTTGATCTCGATCAGGTCCACGTCCGAGTTGTTGGAGCCCTCGCCTTCGCCCGCTTCCAGGATCGGGTTCTTGGGGCTCAGTTGCCAGGTGGCCAGATCCTTCGAGCGGGCCAGGAACGAAACCCAGCCATTGTGCCCCTGGATCGCCGCGTGCAGGTAGATCGCGTAGTAGTAAGGCTTGCAGTAGCGTATCACTGGGCACGCGCTATGCTCGTTTTTCTCGCCCGTGAAAACCAGCCCAGGGATCTTCTCCCAGATGACCAGGTCCCTGGAGCGGGCGAACTTGAAACAGAACGCCACGGGCTGGTTCGACTCATAGGCCATCAGGAAGCCCTGCTCGTCGTGACAGACCGAGGAATTAAGGAGGTGCTCATCCCCTTCGCGGCGGATTGCCAGCTCCCGGGTCCACGTCCTCAGGTTCGTGGAGCGGAAATGATAGATGTCGTGGAACCAGTCCTTCTCCGTGTGGTTGGCGGCGAACACGTGGATCTCGTCGCCGCGGACCAAGGCAGAGCCGAGTGAGTGGCGGGCGCCGAACCGGCTCAGTTCCTTGCCCGTCTCCTGATCGACCAGGAACAGATACATCTGCCCCAGATCGGCCTTGGGCACATCCACACGGCGGCTGTGGAACATGAGCCGCCGCCCCTCGTAGAGCAGCGGCGTAGACTCCATCACATTCGTTCCCAGCTTCTCCGGTAACTTCGTCAGCTTCTTCTGGGCCGACGGATTCTGGGCCATGGCCTCGCCCTGGGCCACCCCACCGATCACCAGCACCAACGGCCACGGCAGAGCTTGTCGCACAATCATGGCCGGCCTTTCTTGGCATGGGTCTCAGGAGGTGCGAGCCGCGCGAACGACTCGACGGGCCATTGGGCGAGCCGTTCGATTCCGTCCGGCAAGGGCTGCTGGAACTGGACGTAGGCCTGGACTTTCCCCGTGAGAGTGTAACCAATCGGGCTCTTCCCTTCCGTACTGAAGACCTTGTAGCCCATCATCTGGCAGTCCTCCAAGTCAACGTGGAGCTGCTTTCCGTCAAGCGGCGTGTGGATGATTCCACCCGAAGGCGTTCCGCCGGGCTGGGAGAAGTTGAGCACGAGCAGGCGGCACTTCGTGAACTTCACGCGGGTATGGCCCGGGAAGTTGGGATAGCCGACCTCGAGCGCGTTGTCGGGGGAGACCAACGTGCAATCCTCGAAGGTGGCGTCGGGCGTGTTGGGGATGCTGGTGTGCGAACAGCGGACGTAGGCAGCGCCGGCATCGCCCCACCAGTCCAGGCAGCACAACCAGCAGCGACGGAACACGCACGGCTCGTCTGACCGCGCCTCATGGTTGGCCACGCCGCTGGCCGACCAGTAGCGCAACCACTCTTCGTCATGGCGCGCAATCAGTCGTGACGGCTCTTCCGCAACCGTGTCGCGGGCCAGACGGATGGCTTCACTGCGCACGTTCTCCTTGGTGTCGAACGATGTCACGAGCGACACGGCCTTCTGCTTGCCGTTCGCCGCAACGGCCATCGCGTATTCCATGCCGGCATAATCCATGTCCCCGGGCATCTTCATGTGGAGCCACTTGACGCCGTTGCTTTCGCCTTGCTCCGCGGCGGGCAGTTCCTTCGCCTTGATTTCCTCGAGCGAAACCTCCTTGGCCGTCTCGATGAGGAACACGTTGCGGTCGGCCAGCACACGCACGACGGTGCGGACGGCGCCGGCCTCGTCCAGTTCCGCCACCGCGTGCCGCAGGTCGAGGCGGGCTGACGAGATACGGGGGGCTGAGCCTTCCGCGCGGACGCGCTGCCCGGCCCCGGCCTCAGCCACCGTCGCACCAATTCTCACCACGGCGGCGCAGCGGGGGTGCGGATAGGCTTGTTTCCAACTTGGCGGGTAGCCGCCACCGTTCCATTTCCGGTTCGCGACGTCCACCTGCATCATGGGCACATCCTGCGAAGTGTCTATGCGGGCATCCCACACGTCGTTCTTCGCCACGCGCAGGCAGAGCGTGCCGTTGCGCTCCCAGAGCAATCCGTTGAGGTCGCCGTTGCCGAGCATCAGCGCTTCACGGTTGATGTCGGTGATGCGCGACTCGAGCACCGCCGCCCCGTTCAGCGCAGCGGGATACGGAATTCCACCGCCGGATGAAGTGCGCACACAGAGCAGGAATCCGCACAAGATCAAGGGAATCTTCTTCATAGGGTTTCCTCTCCACAGCAAGCAGATGGTTGCTCGCGCGTCGCAGCGCCGCGTCAGGAACCGAGCCACGTGCCGAGGCCCTTCTCGACCGCCGCCCGATAAACCAGAGGGGCCGTTGCCAGGTCGTCCAATGAAAGACCGAGATTCATTGCGATGATGCGCTGCGAGTCGCTCTGCCTGCCAGGAACTCTGCCCGCGGCGACATCGCCGAGATCGAGGATACGTTCGCGCGGAGGAATGTCTCGGAAGTATCCGGCCTTCTGACAATAGAACATCTGCTCCACGTCGTCGGTCGCGAAGACGTCCACGCCTCGAAGCACCTCTCGCTTCCAGTAGGAGTCGTAATCCAAGGGCGCCGCGAATGCGCCGGGTTCGAGCCAGTCGTTCTCAATCACCGGCGCGGGCTTTTTGGCAATCGGCCCGGACGTTACGACGATATCCATGTCGCGCACGGCCTTTTCGGGCGTCTCGACGACCTGCACGTTCAGATTGAGTTTCGCTGATATTTCAGAGGCATACTTTTCCGCCGCCTCTCGATGAATGTCATACACATAGACCTGCTCAATATCGAAACGGAGCGCGAGTGCTTCGAGATTGCTGCGGCCCTGGACACCACAGGCGATGATGCCGACGGCGCGCGATTGGGGTCGCGCAAAAAAACCGGCCGCCAGAGCCGTTTTAGCCCCGGTCCGTTTTGCCGTCACCCAGCGGCAATCCATCACACAATAAGGCAGGCCGGTTTCGTCGTCATTGAGAATGATCAGTCCTGAGATCCGTGGAAGAGCATGCCCGGGATTTTCGGGATACGTACCAATCCATTTCATGCCCGCCGCATGAGAAGAGCGGATGTATCCCGGCATCGCATGAATGAAGGCGTCGGGTCGGGAATGAATGCCGATTTTCGAGGGCATCTCGACGCGGCCCAATCCCTTTTCCACATACATAGCGCCCACCGCATCAATGACTTGATCCATGCCGACGTTCGCCGCCTCGACGTCCTTCGCCGACAAGTATAAGATCTTGCCCTCACGCACTTTCACACGCTCCGGCCGATTCTCGGATGACCGTCACCCGGCCATCGGGATTTATGGTGATATGATCGCCGTCTTTTATAGATTGGAAAGCCTCCGCGGGTAAGACAACAATCGGCACACATTTCTTGAAGATCTCCTCGGCAACGATCGAGCCGAGGGCCAGAATGGAATCCACCTCGAGGTTAATAATCGCGGCGGGGGCAACACCGTTTCGAACGGCCTCCATCAACGTGGCGCTGCTCGTGCTCGATCCTCTTCCCCGCGGAAAGACAAACACGCGTCCGGCAACGACCGCTCCCAATCGGTCATGCCGGCGGTCAATGATCTCTCCGGATTGCGGGCTGACGCCGCCCCAGAAACTCAGCGGCTCATTCGACACCAAGGCGGCGCCTTCCGCAAAACCCGCCACCAGCGGCCTTCCGATCAGCGTCATTTCCACAGGAGATCGCTCCGACACACAATTCCTTCGGCGGCCGAGCGCACGCAATCGGCCACGCTGCCGAAGGCCACCTTGACGCCGAGCTCGCCGGGCGCGTAGTAAGCGCACTTTCCCGAATCGGTCATGACGACTTTCGTGTCCGCCCGCACGATTGGCGAATGGAAAACGCACGTATCCAGGGTAATCCGCACACCGAAGTCCTGCACAATGTCCAGTAGGTCCTTCCGACGCTGGAACAGGGAATAGGACTGCTGACTGGACGCAACGATAAACGTGACGTCGGGATGGATTGCTTTGTGCGTTTCCGCCGCGATGCACTCGGCGAGAGCCCGGAACTCGGCGAATGAGCAATGCGGACACCCGATAACGACGCAATCGAGTTTTCGTCCCTCTTCGACCGGGCCGAGGTCGTGGCGTGCCTTCATCAGATCCTCGCGGCGAACATCGAGCACCCGTGCGGGCGTCTCTCCCTGAAAGGCCTCCTCGAGCGTGTTGGCTTCTGGTGTCAGGCCGATGGCATGGAACAGCGCCACCGCACCCGAGGAAGCCGCCGCCGCACCCAGAGCCTTCAGTTGGTCGTCGGTGGCATCTGCCGGCAAGCCCTCGATAACCGGGATCTTGCTCTGACAAAGTGGACCCATCAGGTGGCCCAGTACCGGGTAGAAAGAGTTCTCGCGCAACAAGGCGGGTTCAATGTCTGCCAGTCGAAGAAGGATCTGGCCCTTCCGGTTCTCGCTGAGATGCAGGCCGCATTTTGGAACGCGCCCCGTGACCGCGGCGCAAATGTCCATAAAGTCGCCGTAGCGGTTGGTTCGTGCGCCCAGGACGGAGTTGGCGTAAACAATCGCATTCGATTCGCCCCAGGCAATCTGCCGGCCAAACCGCGGTGTGAGATAGCCTTGATAGGGCGCACAAGTCCACGTCGGTATGCATCCCATGCTTTCGTAAGCCGCGGCTTGCCGGATGGCCTTTTGTGCAAATTCCTCGGGCACCCCAAACGCCCTCCAGTTCTGAAGGTCGAGGGGGCCCATGTTCAGCGTCGTGGGGACGCGAACTTTGCCTCCCTTGGCGGCCAGTGTCTCCGCAAACTCCAATCCTGCATCGCTTAACAGGCCGCAGGCGTCAATGTGCGCCTGCGTGATGTCCATCAGTTCCGAGGCCCCTTCGACTTCCGCCATCCTCGTCACGACGGACATGGCGATCCGGGTTGCCTCTCCCCACTTGCCCTCCAGCATTTGTTGGTCGCCATCGCTCAAGGAGACTTGCATCATTTCCCTCCACGGCAAGGGGGCTTTACGTCCGAGGCGTCCTCTCCCCGCGGTTCCGCAGGTTACTTGCCGGGCTTCGAGTCGGCTGGCATCTTTTCGCACAAGAACCGGGTCAACAATCCGTACAAATGACGCGTCGTGTTCTTGCCCTCAGCGATACTGTGGGTCCGATTGGGGTAAGCCATCATGGTAAACTGTTTGTTGTGAACGATGAGCTCGTTGATCAGCGCTTCGGTGCCCTGATAGTGGCAGTTGTCGTCGCCTGTGCCGTGGACCAGCAACAGGTTGCCCTTCAACTGATGCGCGTATGTAATCGGCGATCCGCGGCGATAGCCGTCGGTATTGTCCCCTGGCAATCCCATGTAGCGTTCCTGGTAAATCGTGTCATAGTAACGCTGGTTGGGGACAGATGCCACCGCCATGCCGGTGTGGTAAAGGTCCGGGTAGCGGAACAGGGCATTCAGCGTCATGGAACCGCCGCCGCTCCAACCCCAGATCGCGATGCGGTCGGCATCCACATAAGGCCACTTTTTGATGACGGCGCGGGTTGCTGCGGCTTGGTCGGCAGACGCCAGAATGCCGATTTGCCGGTGCACGCACTTTCGCCAGTCGCGGCCGCGTGGCGCCGCCGTGCCGCGATTGTCAATGCTCACGACCCAATAACCTTGCTGGGCCAGCATCCAGTGCCAGAGATGAGACTTGTCTGGCCAGCGATCCACAACGGTCTGCCCTTCGGGCTCGCCGTATACGTGGAACAGAAGGGGATATTTCTTCTTCGGATTGAAATCCGGCGGCTTGATGCACCAGCCATCGAGCAATACGTTGTTGCCGATATCCACGCGGAAGAACTCGGTCGAAGGTTTCTTGAGCGCTTCCAGCGCGGCCAGAAGCTTCTTGTTTTCAGCCAGAGCCTTGACCTGCTGGTGCTGCGGCAGGCTGACGATCTCCTCCACGGGTGGTCGTTCGAACGTGGAATAGCTATGAACCGCCCATTTCGCATCGGGCGAGATGTTGTAGCCGTGCGTCCCGGAGCGATCGGCGGGAGTCACCCGCGTGGCTTTGCGACCATCCAGACCCACGCGGTAGAGATAGCGCTGCGTGGGATTCTCCGGCGAAGCGATGTAGTAGAGCCAGCGATTCTCTTCGTCTATGGCTTCGATGCTGATTACATCAAAGTCTCCCTTGGTCACAAGTGACACCCTGTCTCCCGATCGTGAAACCAGATAAGCGTGCCGCCAGCCATCCCGTTCACCGAGCCAAAGGAAACTCTTGCCCTTGTCGAGCCATCGAACGTCGTTGTTGTTTTCTACCCATGCCCTGTCGGTTTCCGTGAGGACTGTCCGAACCTTGCCCGTTTTTGCGTCGGCGAGCATGACGCGATTGGTGTTTTGCAGACGGTTGAACTGTTGGAGGAGGATCTCGTCGGCACTCTCCGCCCAGTCCATATGGGCGATATAGTGGTCGCGCGGGTCGCCCGGGACATCCAGCCAGCGTGTCTCGCCGCCGTTGGCGGCGACAACTCCGACGCGCGCCGCCGGATTCCTCTCGCCGACTTTGGGATAGGGGATGGGGATCATGCGCGGATATAGCCCATCGGTGTTATTGATGAGGTTGAACGTGCGCACGCCTTCCGAGTTGATCTGCCAGTAGGCGATCAAACGGCCATCCGGGCTCCAGCGAAATCCTTTGCGCAATCTCAATTCCTCTTCGTAAACCCAGTCAAAGGTCCCATTGATGCGCGTCTTCGAGCCATCGCGAGTCAACCGGGTGATCTGAAGATCGTTCAGATTCTGCACGTAGAGATTGTTCTCTTGGACATAACAAACGCGGGTTCCATCCGGCGAAAATTCCGCAAACATCAGCGTGGAGGGTTTGGCGTCCCCTCCCAGCTTCTTCAGTTCGCGGGCGGCGATGTCCAACACCCAATAGTCGCCGCGGGAATTGATGCGCCAGACGCGCTTGCTGTTGGTGTAGATCAACAGCTTTGAGCCGTCCTCCGAAAGCGAGTACCCCTCGACCGAAAGAGGCGCGGATTCGCCGGGTGGAATGAACAGATGGGCGGGAACCAAGACTTCGTTGCGGCTGGTGGCTAGGTCGTGCCATACAAGTTGTTTCCCCCCTTCTTTTCCCGACGCTTTTTCAAGCGCGGTGCAGCCCGAGCCGTGCTTGCGCCACTGAGTGGCAGGTGCTTTTTTAATTTCAAATTCGTCGGAGCTGAAAATACGATCTAGAGTAAGCCGGGATTTGTCGGCGAGCGACTTGCCAGCCCAGCAAACACCACCGCAAAAGGCCAAAGCGCACAACGCGGAGAGACAGTGAAGGAGAACGCTTTCGAAAAAACGGTTCGCGCCGGGAAAACGACAATCTCGCATAGAGATCATCTCCTTGCCCCTCTGGATTTTGCTGGTGAGATTGCGCAATCTATGCCCGCGCCCACGGAGCGAAATCATTCCCTGACTGGTTCACTGTCCGCCAACGTATTGAGTCGAGAGATCTGTACACCGAAGACCGCGACTGATCCAAGGGAATCGTGCGCGGATTCGAAAGAGCGTGTACGATGTTTCATAATCCATTCTACAACGCAAGAGCAACATCACGAAAGCCCAACTCGCAAGATGATTATCTTCGAACGATACTGCAGGTGCAAGCCCATGACACAGGAACACGGCTGGCTCCAACTTGACAGCGATCAATTCGGTGGACGCTCGACGGTCTGTCAGACCGAATCCGATGCGTCTATGTGGGTGCGAATCCAGCCTCTGGCGCGTCAAATCAGGGAGCGATTTGCCGAACAGGATGGCACTCCGGGATGGCACTTCTCGTGACTTCGTCTATTGTTTTTGTTAGTTCCGGCTGCTTCGGAAAATGGCATCTCGGAATGAACTGGGGCGTCCCGCCCGACGACCGGAAGATCGCCGCCGGCACACCTCTGACCGATGGGCCGACGACGCGCGGATTCGACGTGTTCTGCGGTTACACCGAAGCCCGCAGCTCCCTCTATTCAGCTCCCCTATATCAACCACAGACCCGCAAGAACTGTGCCGCAGGGGTGCTTGTGAAACGCACCTCTGATTGTGCCTTTCGGCAGAAGGGCTTTTGCTACTTACGGACGTTGCCACCAAGAATATGGAGCCCCGATGTTGCGCTCATTGAGCCTGACAGCAATCGAAAATGACGACACAAATCCGGCGCAAGCGAAAAACCGCCTCCGTAGGCTCAACAAAACCAATGGCAATTTTCTCGCCGCGTGTAACGCTCGAAGACATCCAGCTGGGCTGGGGGGGCCGGAACAACAATCTGCTTGCACCCGAACGTTCGGCAAGGCATACCCAAGGCGAAACACAACGAAGGAGGAATTGGCCGATATGCGCTGGATAGCCGTTTTGCCGCTGGCGTTGTTGATGGGAGCGCCATCGTCCGTGGAAAGCGCCGTACCTGTCGAGCACAGCATCGTTTACTTCGAGGAAGGGCGATTTGCCGGATGGCCTGCCAACAACGGGGCGTGGTCATGGGGCAACGAAATCGTGGTGGGATTCACGTTGGGTTACTACAAGGCCGCACCCAGCGGTCACCCCATCGCCCCCGACCGGCCGTCTGTGCCGCGACAGGCGCGCAGCCTCGACGGGGGAGAATCCTGGAAAATCGAAACTCCATCCTACCTGGAAGAAAGCGGCCAGGAGCGCGCGCCGGCGCAATTGGAGATCAGTATCGACTTCACCCATCCGGATTTCGCTGCGCGCTTTCGAAACAATCTATTCTACTATTCCTATGATCGTTGCCGAACCTGGCACGGCCCATTCACACTCCCGGATTTCGGGCGGAAGGGACTGCTGGCGCGCACCGATTACATCGTCAACAGCAAGCACGACCTCATGGCCTTCATCGCCACGGAGAAAGACGAAGGTGGCGAGGGCTGGCCGTGCTGCATTCGCACCACGGACGGGGGAAGGACGTGGAATCTCGTCGGGTGGATCGGGGAGCAGCCCGGCCCCGGCGGCTATGCCATCATGCCCTCAACCTTGCGCCTGTCGGAGAACGCACTGCTGTCGATCATACGCTTGCGAGGCGTTAAGGAAGGCAAGAGGCAGTGGTGGATCGAAGGCCACCTGTCTCCCGACAACGGGCGTAGCTGGTATCGCCTGGCTGAGCCCACCATCAACAATCACGGCAACCCGCCGCACATGATCCGGTTGCGGGATGGCCGCATCGTCCTGACGTATGGCTATCGCGAGAAGCCGTACGGCATACGGGCGGTTATCAGCAGCGACCAGGGGAAGACCTGGGGCGAGGAGATCGTCTTGCGCGACGACGGCGGCGAGTGGGACCTGGGGTACCCCCGGACTGTGCAAAGGCTGGACGGCAAGTGCGCGACCGTATACTACTTCAATGACGGCAAGCGCAAGGAACGATATATCGCTTGCACAATTTGGGACCCAGGCAAACCACGAGTCAGAGAGGCCGGCAAATGATCACGATGAATCCACCAGACATGCAGAGGGGCCCACGACTTGCATTTCTTTTGGCGGTGTTGTGTGCCGCTGGTCAGCCGGCCCCCGCGGACGGTATCATCAAGAATGGTACCGTCTGGCATGATACGAAGGGAAACGAAATATGGTGTAACGGGGGGCACATGATAAGGGAAGGCGACACCTTCTACTGGGTGGGCTACGAAACAGCGCCCAGAAGGGGTTGGAATATCAAGCTGTATTCATCCGACAATCTGGCCGACTGGAAATTTGAAAACGACATCGTCCAAAAGCAGGGACCTTTCTCGATTCTCGGGTGGGCCGGACGCCCTGCACTTCTTCACAACGGGAAGACGGGGAAGTACGTGGTCGTTTTCGAAGCCGATTCCGCAAAATGGAAAAGGCACAAAGTGGGCTTCGCCCTTTGCGACACTATCAACGGCAGATATGAGTTTGCGGGCTATTATCCACCGGAGGGAAACCGCTCGACCGGCGACCAGTCCGTATATCAGGAAGGCGACAATGCCTATCTGGTGTGCACCATGGACAAGGATGTCGGGGACACGAAATACCTGAACCAAAATCTGGCGGTATTTCGATTGAAGCCTGACTATCTGGGTATCGCTGAAAAGATCTATGAAGGGTTCGAGAACGTCAACGGCAGTCCGTCCACGAATCCACGACATCAAACGTCGCGGGAGGCCTCGCACATCATAAAGGTCGGCGGGGTGTACTACTGGTTTTCGTCCGGCCTGCAGGGTTGGAATTCGACGGAGACGAAAGATGCAACCGCCACGTCGCTGGCCGGCCCATGGTCGGAACTGAAGGTTCTGCCCACGGAACCTGGGTCACATGATTCGTTCAATACCCAACACGATTTTGTCATTCCGGTGACCGGGAGCAAGACGACCGCGTACGTGTGCGTCGGTGACCGATACAGTCAGTGGACCGGGCAGGGGACCGGCAGGAACATCTTCCTGCCGCTTCTCTGGAAAGATGGGGTCCCGACACTGAAGTGGTATGAGAGCTGGAGAATCGACGTGGCTACCGGCGAGTATCACCCCGTTAGCCCGTGACGGCTTCGATGGGCTGCCAAAACGCGTCGATTTCTGTCCAAGTTCTTGGCACAAATCCGGCACAAGCGAAAATCGTCCCGCGTAAACTCAATAAAATCAGTGTCGATTTTCTCGCCGCCAGTAACGTTCGAACATCCGGTTGGGCCGGGGCGAATGCGGAGGTTAGGGCGAGCAAACACAAGCGTGATACCCAGCTGAAACGGGACGTCGAAAGCGTTCCTGAATGACCATGAGGCACGGAAGCCGGTTGACTTTCGCTGACAAACGCGCGCAATTGACTTTGCTGATCTCCAGACCGGCAGGGAAGCCGACCGTCTGACGCAAGGAGCGTTTGCCTCACTGAGGTCGAGGCAAGGGGGCCTACAATCGCCAAGGAGGGAGTTCAATGAGAGTATCGAAGTTCTCCGTCTTACTGTTGTTGAGTGTGTTCGCGGGAACAGCAATGGCGCAAGAACAGAAGTCGGTGGAGAAGCTTGGCAAGGCGCTCTTCTTCGACAAGAACCTCTCGTACAACAAGAACCAGTCGTGCGCGAGCTGCCATGGGCCGGAGGTCGGGTGGACCGGGCCCGACGAAGAGGTCAACAAGCACGGCGGCGTGTACGAAGCCTCGATCGCCGGGCGGTTCGGAAATCGGAAGCCGCCCAGTGCCGCGTATGCCACGCCCGCCCCGAAGTTCGGTCTCGCGCGAAAGGGGGACAGTGAGTTCGTCGGTGGAAATTTCTGGGACGGACGAGCCACCGGCGAGAAACTCGGCTCCGCTGCCGCCGACCAAGCGCAGGGGCCCTTCCTCAACCCACTGGAACAGGCTCTTCCCGACGCGGCGGAATTGGTGCGCCGGGTTTCCGCGTCCGAGTATGCGAGTCTTTTCAAGGACGTGTGGGGACCCAAAGGCGTTCGACGATGTGGAGAAAGCGTACGGATATATCGGCCTGTCTATCGCTGCTTTTGAGGCGTCGAGTGAAGTGAACCAGTTCAGCTCCAAGTACGATGCCCACTCAGCGGGGAAGGCCCAGTTGACCGAGCAGGAGCGGCGAGGGCTCGGACTGTTCGTCGGCAAGGGCCGATGTAACCAGTGTCATCCGAGCGAGGCGGGGTCGCGCGGCGAGCCGCCCTTGTTCACCGATTTCACCTATGATAATATTGGTGTTCCGCGGAATCCCGACAATCCGTTCTACTACAACAGGAAGATCAATCCTGTGGGGGCGGCGTGGGTGGACCTCGGCTTGGCGGGCTATCTCGAGGAGACGCGCAACTACAAGCAACTCGTTCGCGGGAATCTCGGCAAGCACAAAGTCCCGAGCCTGCGAAACGTGGACAAGAGACCGTCGGAAGGATTCGTGAAGGCCTATGCGCACAACGGCTATTTCAAGAGCCTGAAGGAAGTGGTGCATTTCTACAACACGCGCGATACCCTTGCGCCGCAAAGTAGCGGCAGCCAGAAACCGGGGGTGGATTGCTGGCCGATGCCCGAAGTCGCGCTGAACGTCAACACCGAAGAAATGGGCAATCTCGGTCTCACGGACGAGGAAGAAGATGCGATTGTGTCGTTCTTGAAAACGCTCAGCGATAGATACATGTCTCCGCGACCGGCAGCCAAAGCACCATGAGTGCTTGAACCACTCTCGATCGTGAAAGCCTCCCCCGCATGCGGCGGGC
>Ga0315277_10003325_pt1 | contig 21815 bp, 23 predicted proteins | sample YL17G05_15_MG_FD_203695 | JGI IMG/M metagenome (GOLD analysis project Ga0315277, IMG submission 203695) | Sediment microbial communities from Yellowstone Lake, YNP, Wyoming, USA - YL17G05_15 | ecosystem: Environmental > Aquatic > Freshwater > Lake > Sediment | place: USA: Wyoming | collected...
CAGATTGTCACCATGACTTACCCTCATATCGGCAACACGGGAATAAACTTCACCGATATAGAAAGCTCGAAGGTCCAGGTGGAGGGTTTCATCGTGCGGGAGAGTTCTCCCATCCCTTCCAACTGGCGGGCTGCGGGAACCCTCGATCAGTATCTGGAAGACCAGAGGATTGTGGGCATACAAGGCATAGACACCCGGGCGCTGACCTTGCACATCCGGGAAAAAGGGGCGATGAAGGGCATAATATCCACGGTGGATTTCAACTATGAATCTTTAATGAACAAGCTTTACAAGTATCCCGGCCTGGTGGGCAGGGATCTGGTTAAAAACGTAACCACCCGGGAAAGCTATATTTTCAGAGCCGGCAGCGAGCCGGAATCCCCGACAGACTATTATATCTATACTCCGGACAAGCCGGAGGACCTGGAACAATGGCGGCATACAGATATCCGGGACAAGCACTTTGTGGTAGCTATCGACTGCGGGATCAAATACAACATCCTGCGCATACTGTCTTATTTCAATTGCTCGATTATCGTGGTTCCCGCTTCTTATAACTATGAAAAAATTATGTCCCTCAATCCTGAGGGAATTTTCCTTTCCAATGGACCTGGAGACCCCGAGGGCGTGCCTTACGTAATCAAGACAGTTAAAGATATCCTTGAGCACCAGCCGGACCTGCCGGTATTCGGAATCTGCCTGGGACAACAGATACTGGCCCTGGCTTTCGGCGGCCGGACATATAAACTCAAGTTCGGGCATCGCGGAGCCAACCACCCGGCCAAAGACCTGAAAACCGGGAAAATTGAAATCACCACCCAGAATCATGGTTTCTGCGTCGCCGGCAGCAAGGGGACTGACGGGGTCTGGCAGATCGATAATTCTCCGGAGCTCGAGGTGACTCATATCAATCTCAACGACCTGACTATCGAAGGATTCAGGCACAAGAGCCGACCGGTTTTCTGCGTGCAGTACCACCCGGAATCAAGTGCCGGCCCGCATGACAGCTGGTATTTATTCCGCCAGTTTATCAGGCTGATCAAAGAGCGCAAGGCCGCCCTGGCCCAATCGGTGGCTTGACTTTTCTTATTTTCTTCTAATCCAAAGGAGTTTTCAGACCAGATGACCAGCAACCAGAAGTGGTTCCTCGGCATAATAATCGGCCTCATTGTCCTGGGGGGCGGAATATTTTTCATCATCATTCTCACGGTCATATTTCCGAGCCAGGATCTGGCCCTTTCCGGATCTTTCGGCGACCGGGTGGGTGTGCTGGAGATCAAGGGCATAATCAACAACTCCGAGGAAACTGTTCGGCAGATTAAGATGCTGCGCGAGGAAAAAAGGGTCAGGGCTATAGTGGTGCGTATCGACAGCCCGGGCGGAGTAGTCTCCCCGAGCCAGGAAATATTCGAACAGTTATCCAGACTCAGGGATGAGACCGACAAGCCGGTGATAGTCTCCATGGGCTCCATAGCCGCTTCCGGAGGATACTATATTGCCTGCGCCGCGGACTCGATTATCGCCATGCCCGGCACACTTACCGGCTCGATCGGGGTCATGCTCGAATTTCCCGACCTCCATGAAATACTGAAGAAAGTGGGTATAGGCTTCGAGGTTGTAAAAAGCGCTGAGTATAAGGATATCGGCTCGCCATTCCGCCCGCTCACTGAAGAGGATAAAAAAATTCTTCAGGAAATGGTGGATGATGTTTTCCACCAGTTCGTGGAAGTGGTGAGCGCCGAGCGCAACCTTTCCTGGGACAGTGTCATGGTCCTGGCTGACGGGAGGGTTTTTTCCGGCCGTCAGGCCGTAAAATTCGGCCTGGTGGACCGCACGGGAAGTTACCAGGATGCTCTGGATGTGGCCGGCAGGATGTGCGGTCTAGGCGAAAACCCGAAAGTGCTGAAAGTGCGTCGTGAAAAGCCTTCATTTTACGATTTTCTGAGCGAGACCTCCGCCCGTATCAGCGATCCGGCGTCAAGTTTCGCCTCTCCGCGGCTCCTTTACCTCTTCCGCTAGTGTGGTGTCCCGGAAATAAGGTTACATTTTCAGGGGCAAGGCATGCCTCGCCCGCTTAGAGTATTTTTGGAAACGGTATTGTCATTCATTTCTCTATTTTATCATCATTACTCTTTTATATGCTCATCTGGAAAAAGAAGTGAACGAAAAAGTTAATCAGGGAGGACTTGGAAATGTCTATTATCACTGATGCAACGGCGAGGGAAATTCTGGATTCGCGCGGCAATCCCACTCTGGAAGTGGAAGTGGTTCTTGACGATGATTCTTTCGGCAGAGCGGCGGTGCCCAGCGGAGCTTCGACCGGAGAATTTGAGGCAGTGGAATTGCGGGACGGAGACAAAGCCCGCTACCTGGGCAAGGGAGTGAAAAAAGCGGTCCAGAATGTCAATGAAGAAATCGCCCCGCAGATAATCGGTCTGGATGCCACCTCCCAGGCGAAGATAGACAAGATCCTGATCGAGCTCGATGGCACCGAGAACAAGGGAAAACTTGGCGCCAACGCAATTCTCGGCGTGTCTCTGGCTGTAGCCAAGGCGGCGGCTGCTTACAGCGGGCTGCCTCTCTACCAGTATATCGGCGGAGTGAACGCCAAGGTTCTGCCCGTGCCGATGATGAACATCCTGAACGGCGGCTCTCACGCGGCCAACAATGTCGACCTCCAGGAATTCATGGTCATGCCCACCGGCGCTCCGAATTTCGCCGAGGCCCTGCGCATGGGGGCTGAAATATTCCATACCCTTAAAAAAGTTCTCAGCGGGAAAGGTTATGCTACCGGCGTGGGCGACGAGGGAGGGTTTGCACCCAACCTGAAAAGCAACGAGGAAGCTGTGGAGGCGATCCTGGAAGCTATCGAAAAAGCCGGCTACAAGGCGGGCACGGATGTTCATCTGGCGCTCGATCCTGCGGCAAGCGAATTCTATGAGAACGGCAAGTACGTTTTCAAAAAGTCCGACGGCTCGGTAAAGTCGAGCGAGCAGATGGTGGCTTTCTGGGCCAACTGGATCAAGAAGTATCCGATAATCTCGATCGAGGACGGTTTGGCGGAAGAAGACTGGGAAGGCTGGAAAATGCTGACCGAAAAGATCGGCAGGAAAGTGCAGCTGGTGGGGGACGATCTTTTTGTCACCAACACCAAGCGTCTGGCCCGCGGCATAAAAGAAGGCATCGCCAACTCGATCCTGATCAAGCTTAACCAGATCGGCACCCTGACCGAGACTCTGGAAGCCATCCAGATGGCCAAACAGGCAGGATATACCTGTGTAATCAGCCATCGCAGCGGAGAAACAGAAGACACGACCATAGCCGACCTCGCCGTAGCGGTTAACGCCGGCCAGATCAAGACCGGTTCAGCCAGCCGCACGGATCGTATTTGCAAATACAACCAGCTCCTGCGCCTCGAGGAATATCTCGGCGATACAGCCGTGTTCTGGGGCAAGTCAGCTTTTTATAACCTGCGCTAACAATTTTTTTCAGGCTGAATTCCTCAGCCAAAGGATTTATGCCGGTTTCTCCTTGGAAAAGTCGGCCGAAACTCTTGATTTTATCAATATTCGGAGTATTGCTGCTTCTGGTTCTTTTCGGTGGAAGTTATAACGTTTTCTCCCTCTGGAGTCTTTACCAGCAGAAAAAAGCTCTTTCTCTAGAGGTAGAAAAGCTGCGCGTGGAAAATCAGATCCTGACCGATCAAATCAGGTCGCTGAAAGAAGACCCGGAAGCAATTGAAAAAGTGGCCCGGGAAAATATCGGCATGGCCGGTAAAGGGGAAACTGTTTACCGTATTCTGCCGGAAGGGCGGGATAGTGTTCGGGATTCGTTAACAAAAAGAAAATGAGGGTATTTCCCGGTCAATTCTTTGTAAAATATAAAAGTTCTTGACACTAATCGGTTTTTTCGGTATAATAAAGCCGAGTTTATCGCGGATTTTATCGCGGGGTGGAGCAGTCAGGTAGCTCGTTGGGCTCATAACCCAAAGGTCGAAGGTTCAAATCCTTCCCCCGCTACCAAATTTTAGGGATTTACTGCCTGAGCAGTAAATCCCTTTTTTTTCCCCCAATTCTATGAAATAGATTTATTAATTTGTCAAATAAGAAATTGCTTAAAAATAAACAAATTTGCTCGTTTTCGAGCTGAGAGAATAACCAAGAAATCTGGTTATTTCTCTTATCTTACGACAGCTAAAGGAATAATAAAAATATATTAATGGCATAATATTTGCGTATAAAAATATTGCTTTTTATATCTGTAAAGTCAAAATAAAACTAAATGGGGAGTGATAATTTGACATGGGCGGCTTCCGAATAAAAAACAAGACTTCGTATTTCGTTGTTACTTCCAAGGGCAAGCTGCACCGTGTTTATCCCTTAGTCATGATTCTCTTTGCCCTGATTTTTTCGGCAATAGTTACTGTTTTCGCCTGGCAATGTTATTTCTACAATCAGCAACTGGTTAGCGAAAGAATAGAGATCCAGGCTCAATTAGCCAATCTGGATAATACCCAAAAACAGATGTCCAATGAGTTGATTCTTTGTGAAGAGAGCAAGGATAAGATCTGCCGCCTGCTTAACTTTAAAACAGAGCTGAAGAGTGCTCCTGACAGTTCGAGGAATGTGAATGGAAAATAAGATAAATCTGATGATATTTTATGCGAATGGACGGTCGAGGACTATCCCTTTTGATGTAAAGAACTTTGCCAAGCTCAGCGTTATCCTGCTGGTGTTCTTCCTTTTAGCAGCTTCATCCATAATCTCTTACAATGCGGTAAAACTAAACAACGTTAAAAGGACTTACTCCCTGGCACAGCAAAATATATCTCAGGATAAAAGAACCACCGAGCAACGCCTGCAAATGCTTGAAGACTTCGAGGAAAAGATTTCATTCTTTCTGAGCGGCGCACTTTCCGAGGGTGAAAACAAAGAGGGAACGATCGACTATACTAAGGCGATGGGCGGAGGTGAGGAAAATGATGCGGAAACCTTCGGGTCTGTGGGATACGAGGTTCAGGCGAGCCAGAATATATTTTCTCTGCCGCCGAAAACCAAGGGGGATTCCAGCGAAGAGGAAAGAGTGGGTCGCTTGAAAAGCCGCCTTCAGGAACTTGCCGACCTGGCCTTGAAAGAGAAAAAACGCCTCGATTTTACTCCTTCCATCCTGCCCTCCCCGGGCTATGTAACCAGCGGGTTCGGCTGGCGTATTTCACCGTTCACCGGAAACCGTCACCTGCACCGCGGATTGGATCTGGTTAACAAAATCGGCACTCCGGTCATGGCAACGGCTGCAGGGAAAGTGATTTTTGCCGGAAAAGAAGTTTTCTGGGGCAAGGCGATATTTATCGAACACAGGGATGGAATTATTACCAAGTTCGGCCATTTGAATTCTATCAGTGTCACGGTGGGACAGAATGTGGAAAGAGGACAGGTTATCGGCGAAATCGGCATGAGCGGAAGAACCACCGGCCCGCACCTGCACTATCAGATCGAGATCGGTGAAAAAGCCGTAGATCCCATGCTCTTCGTTATCGAGGACTACAGCTATAACTGAGCACACACTCCTGTTGTTAAAATCCGAACAGCCGTCCCAGATCATTAGCTGTGGCTAGCAGCATAAGGGCCAGAACGATGAGCAGGCCTACCTGGATCAGCCACATGCGCTGTTTCACGCTAAGAGGTTTACCGAACCGGACTACTTCTATCGCCAGGAACAACAGGTGGCCTCCATCGAGTACAGGGATAGGCAAAAGATTGAGAATGAAAAGGTTTATACTCAAGATCGCCATGAAAGCCCATAAATCACCCGTACGCGCTGATTCCCCGGCATACTGGCCGATCATTACCGGTCCCCCCAAAACATTGCGCGCTTCCTTTAAGGGAATTTTTCCGGTAATAAAACCCATGAAAAGCTGACCGAGTCGGGTAGCGATAAAATAAGTGGTGTAAATGCTGTTTTTTGAACCCGAGATTACCGATTCGGCAAGATTGAGATTGATCCTCTCCATCGGCGGTCTAATACCGATAAGTCCCACCTCTTTAAAGGTATTATCATTCTGCGGTAAGGTGTTCTTTTCCGGAATCACCGGGAAATTAATCTTCTCCCCTCCGCGATCCACCAGTAAATCAAGCTCTACCCCGGCACTGGCATGAACGATCCCGGTCACCTCCCGCCAGCTTTTGACAGGTTTTCCATTTATGCTGAGTATCAAATCGCCTGCCTGCATGCCGGCTTTGGCCGCCGGCTTTCCGGGTATAGTGCCGCTTATACGCGGCTCGACAAGCGGGACAAGAGCGACAGCCAGCAAAAGCCTGGTCGAATCATCCGGAGTCGAGACAGATACGGAATAGGGATTCCGGTCCTGGCTGTCGTAAAGATCGAAGGTTGTCCTGGTGGCCAGGGAATTGATCACCCCATCGGTAATGTCGCGCCAGTTCTTTACCTCCATATTGTTAACCCGGATAATCTGCGAACCCTCCTTAATTCTTTCCAGTCCCGGGAGGGTGATTGACTTCTCCACTGTTTCCACTTTAGTCGTGGAGTAAGTTTCGGCGCCTTGGAAATAAAGAATCCAGACAAAGAGAACCATCGCCAGCAGCAAGTTCATCAGCGGGCCGGCAAGGATAACCAGGGCCCTGGCAGGGACGCTCTTTTTATCGAAATGCCGCCTGGGATCAATGGCTACCCGAGACTCTTCAATACTGCCCTCCAAGCCTTCCGCGGGATCATCCCCGGCCATTTTCACATAACCGCCGAAGGGGATGGCGGAAATCGAGTATTCGGTTTCACCCCAGCGGCGACTGATCAGAGACCGTCCCAGGCCGATCGAAAAGCGCAGCACCTGTATATTGACCAGCTTGGCAGCCAGAAAATGGCCTGACTCATGGACAAGAATCAGCACGCCCAGAACAAAAACAGCGACTGCAATGGTAAAAAACATTTTCTCTCCGCTTTAAATTCTCGAACTTCGTTTCGATTACCCGACCTGTTTTCTCTGTCAAAATGGCTCGCCAAACACAAAAAATCCGGATAAATAATCAGAGTTTCAGCCCGGCGGCGAAATCCCTGGCCCATCTGTCGGCTTCGAAAATATCCTCTAGCGATGGATTATTTACTTGGGGCGCCCGGGCCAGAACTTTCTCGATGACCAAGGGTATCCCGACAAAACTGATCTTTTCTTTGCGGAAACTTTCCACCGCGGATTCGTTGGCTGCATTATAAACCGCAGTGGCTACCCCTCCCTTACGGCCCGCCTCGTAAGCCAGCGCCAGACATGGAAAATTCATTTTGTCCACCGGCTCGAAGGTCAGTTTTCCGATACGCGTGAAATCGGGCGAACCGATACCGGTCGGCAGCCGCTCCGGAAAAGTCAGGGCATACTGAATAGGAAGGCGCATATCGGGAACACCCATGTGGCAAAGCACGCTGCCATCCCGTAACACCGCCATACCGTGAATAATGGACTGAGGATGAACCAGCACCTCGATATTTTCGTAATCAAGCCCGAAAAGGCAGTGTGCCTCGATCACTTCCAGACCCTTATTAGCCAGGGTCGCCGAGTCCACAGTAATCTTGGGCCCCATAGACCATGTCGGATGATTAAGGCTCTCCGAGAAAGTAACTTTCTCCAGCCTTTCCCTCCCATAGCCGCGGAATGCCCCGCCGGAAGCGGTAATGATGATTTTATTCAATTCCTGCGGCGGCTGGTTCCGGATGAGCTGGAACAGGGCACTGTGTTCACTGTCCACAGGGATAATTTCAGCCCCTCGAATTTCCGCTGCGAGACGCATGAGATACGGGCCGGCCATGACCAGGGATTCCTTATTGGCCAGAGCCAGACGTTTGCCGGATTCGAGAGCAGCCACGGAGGGCGCCAATCCTGCCGCACCGACCAGGGCGTTGACCACAATATCTACATTCGGCAACCGGGCCAGATCGACCAGGGAGTCAGGCCCGCAGCCGACCTCAAGGCCGGCCAGTTTCTCTCCGGGAATGTCTCTTAAAGCCTGGCAATCCGCAAGAGAAATTTTTTTCGCTCCGCAAGCTCGTGCTCTAGCAATAAGACGGTCGGCATTGCTCCTTGCGGCCAGGGCCGCCACTTCAAACCGTCCGCCGAGCTTATCGATAACCGCCAGACAATTTTCGCCTATTGAACCCGTGGCACCGAGTATACAGACGGCTTTAGACATTCAAGCACTCGCTCACCGGAACAAATAACGAAATATAACCGCCGCCGGCACAGTAAAAAGAAGACTGTCGAACCGGTCGAGCATGCCGCCATGGCCGGGAAGCAGACTGGATGAATCTTTCACCCCCGCGTCCCTCTTAAAAATCGACTCGACCAGATCACCCGCCGGGCCTGCTATGGCGAGTATAATTCCGAATAAAAGGGCTTCGCCCCTCGTTATAATTCCCAACCAGCAGGTCCCCGCGGCATAAGAGGAACCCACGGAAAAGATCAGCCCGCCGACCGCACCTTCCACTGTCTTGCCGGGGCTTATGGCCGGACAGAGTTTATGCCTGCCGAAAAGGCTTCCCACAGCATAGCCTCCAACATCAATGGACCAGGTAACCAGATAAGCCAGAAAAAGCCAGGCAAATCCCTCTCTTTCGGAATACAGCGGATCATGACGGAGCAGAACCTGATAAGAAAGCAATCCCCCTATATAAAGTATACCGAAAACGGTTACCGCCATTCGGGAAATTGCTCCCTCAGGTTCCCGTACTGATAATGTGGTCGAAGCCGCAACCAGTATAATAAGGAGTGTCCCAATCGAGCTGAGCCAGAACGGTCGGCCTTTTATCAAAGCCAGAAAGCAGATAGCAGGGAGTAAAGCGGCCAGCACGACCCCCAGGGCAACCAGGGGCTTGATGCCCTTCCTGCCGGCTAGAGAATAGAATTCATAGGTTGCCACGCCGGCCTGTACTGCAGCAAAGAGGAGGAAGTACCAGGAGCCGAGATGAATAATCAAAATGATAAGTGGAACGCCTATAACCGCGATCAGACATCTGTACCAGAAGTTCAAAGGCCTGTCCCCCCGCTGTTCTTTTACGCTGATCATGTTCCGGCAGCGCTGATCGGCGTTTCATTCTTGACTCTGCCGAAGCGGCGCTCTCTCTTCTGGAAAGCGATCACAGCTTCGAACAATTCCTTTTTGGTAAAATCCGGCCAGAGTACAGGGGTGAAGTAAATTTCCGTATAGGCGATCTGCCAGAGCAAGAAATTGCTGATACGCATTTCTCCGCTGGTTCTGATAAGCAAGTCCGGGTCCGGCTGGCCGGCTGTATAAAGGACGCTGGCTAGAGTCTTTTCATCAACATCTTCCGGGTCGAGGTTCCCCTCCACTGCTTTATGGCAAAGGTGCCGCGCCGCATCCACAATCTCTGTCCGGCTGCCGTAACTTATAGCCAGATTGAGCAGCATCCGGCTTCCATCCCTGGTATATTCCACAGCTTCCTCGAGGACCCTGCGCGGCGTCGGATCGAGTCTTTCGAGATGGCCCAGGCAGTTCAGACGAATTTCGTTCTTCCTCAGCTTCTCTTTCTCCCTCTTTATATAGTTCTGCAAAAGTCTCATCAGGGCCCTGACCTCGCCCATCGGACGCTTCCAGTTTTCCTCACTGAAAGCATAAAGGGAAAGCACCTCACAGCCCAGTTCCCGGCTTCCCTCGATCACGGCCCGGACAGCTTTCATTCCCTGCTGATGGCCATAGACCCTGGGTCTACCCCGCATCTGGGCCCACCTGCCATTTCCATCCATTATGATTGCCAAATGCCGGGGTACATTACCGTTCCGGGAGATTTCCGCTTTCAATTCAGCTTCTGTCATTTTATCCGGATAAAGGCTAAAGAGACAACAATTATAAGATACTATAAAATTATAAATAAAAACGTGTTATAGCAATAGTAAAACATTCCCGGCTCGATGAATCCTGACTGAAAAAAAATCCCTGAAAAAGTCATCCAGGGATTTTTTTGGCTATCTGTATGTTATATTACCACTATTGCCGGCAATCTGTCCTCATACCTCCATAATTTCTTCTTCCTTAGCTTTCAACAGCTCATCAATCTTGGCGATAAACTTATCGGTTTGTTTCTGGATTTCCTCCATAAGCCGGTGTGAATCATCCTCAGCCAGTTTCCCGTCCTTTTCCTCCTTTTTTAACCTGTCATTAGCTTCCTTGCGCGCAAGTCTGATCGAAATTCTCCCTGTCTCGGCAATCTTGTGCACCATGCGCACCAGTTCTTTGCGCCGCTCCTCATTAAGAGGAGGAATAGGCACCCTGATTACGTTACTGTCATTTGTCGGTGTGAGGCCCAGGTCGGAGCTTTGTATCGCCTTGCTTATTGTGCCGACCAGGCTTCTATCCCAGGGTTGGACTAGAAGAAGTCTCGGCTCCGGTGAGCTTACAGTGGCCAACTGGATCAAGGGCATCTTGGAACCATAAGCTTCGACATGCAGAGTCTCGATAAGCGCCGGAGAAGCTTTACCGGTACGGATGCCTAAAAACTCGTGATGAATGCCTTCAACCGCACGATTCATATGGTCAGTGGTGGTTTTAACAATTGTTTCAATCATGCTGTGCCTCCACTATTGTACCGATTTTTTCGCCAGCTATTATTCGGGGAAGAGCATCCTTTTTCCTGATATTGAACACCAGAATAGGCAGGTTATTATCCATGCAAAGAGTAATGGCTGTGGTATCCATGACCTTGATTTTTTTCTGAAGGACTTCGAGATAGGTCAATCGCGGTATGAATTTGGCTTTTTTGTTGAGCACGGGGTCAGAGGTATAAATACCGTCCACTTTTGTCGCTTTCAAAATAACCTGGCTTTCAGTTTCTATAGCTCTTAAAACTGCCGCTGTATCGGTAGAGAAGTAAGGGTTGCCTGTTCCTCCGGCGAAAATGACCACTCTCCCCTTTTCCAGGTGCCTCATCGCCCGTCTTCGGATATAAGGTTCCGCAAGCTGTTCCATGCGTATGGCGGTCATCACCCGGGTATCAAGGCTTCGGTTTTCAAGCATGTTTTGTACAGCCAGGGCGTTGATCACCGTAGCCAGCATACCCATGTAGTCCGCCGAAACCCTGTTGATTCCCTGCTGGGAAGCATTGGTGCCCCGCATGATATTCCCACCGCCGATAACCAGTCCGAGCTGGACACCTTGATGATGGACATTGCAGATATCATCCAGCAGGGTATCCAGAAAAGAGGGCGCAATCCCGTAGTTCGCTTCTCCGGAAAGCGCTTCCCCGCTCAGTTTAAGCAGGACTCTGGTATATTTTAAGGCAGACATAACGGGGTCCGGAAGACTTTGGCTTCAGGCCTGGCGGGTTAGAATAGAAAAGCGAGAAAAGCGGATTACTGACCCAACTGGAAACGGGCGAAACGACGGAGTTGAACATTTTCTCCGACTTTTCCCGCCACTTCCTGGATTAATTGCTGTACTGAAATATCAGGATTTTTTATAAAAGGCTGATCCAAAAGGCAAACTTCCTGGTAAAACTTTTCCAGACGGCCCTCGACTATGCGGTCGAGTACATTCTCCGGTTTGCCGGTTTGAGCGGCCTGGTCTCTGTAGATGCTTTTTTCTCTCTCCAGAAGTTCAGCCGGAACCTCTTCGCGCCTGATAAAATCCGGGCTTGAAGCCGCTATGTGCATGGCTATGTCCTTGGCCAACTGCTGGAATTCATTGGTGCGGGCAACAAAATCAGTCTCGCAGTTGATTTCCACCAGCACGCCTATCTTACCACCCATGTGAATGTAAGACCAGACCAGACCTTCACGGGTTTCCCGGTCCTGACGTTTGGCCGCCTTCATTGCACCGCTCTTGCGCAATATGTCCGTGGCTTTTTCCGGATCTCCATTGGCTTCGACAAGAGCTTTCTTGCATTCCATCATCCCGGCGCCTGTCGTTTTGCGAAGGGCCTGGACACTGGCTGCGGTGATTTCCATTTTCACTCCCTCAATCACTATTTCATCTAGCCGCAATTATCTTATCCGGTCGCTCGAGCTCTCGTTACTCATGGTCGTCATGGGCCGCCGCCCCTTCGGGGCCTTTTTTCTTGTGCGGACGGCGTCTCGGACGGCTGCGTCTAAGCCTTTCTCTATCCTCTCCGCGTCCTTTATCCCGGTAAAACTCTTCTCTTCCTTCCGGCTGGGCAGCTCTCTTTTCCGGAACCTCGACGGGCTTCTCCACTATCTTGGCCTTGCCCTCCAAGACAGCGTCAGCGATAGTCTGGGTAATCAGTTTCACCGAGCGGATGGCATCATCATTACCGGCTACGGGGTAAGTCACTTTCTCCGGGTCGGCATTAGTATCGATAAGCGCAATGAGCGGTATGCCGAGTTTGTTGGCCTCGGCGACCGCTATTTTCTCTTTCTGGGCATCAACAACATACATGGCTGCGGGAATGTCCTGAAGCAACTTGATCCCTTCCAAAATCTTACGCAGCTTGTTCAACTCCCGCTCGAGGGAAAGCGCTTCCTTTTTGGCCCGCTGATCGAACTCACCCTCATCCCTCATCCTCTCCAATTCCCTGAACCGGCGTATGTTCTTCTTGATCGTCTGGAAATTGGTGATCATCCCTCCCAGCCAGCGCTCGTTAACATAAAACATGCCGCAGCGCAGTGCCTCATCCCGGATGACATCGCGTATCTGTTTCTTGGTCCCCACGAAAAGAATTGTCCCGCCCTTTTCGACAATATCTCTTATTCTATCTGAAGCTTTCTTGAGCTGGTCTAAGCTCTTTTTCAAATCGATAATATGAATCCCGTTGCGTTCGGCGAAGATGAATTTTTTCATCTTGGGATTCCAGCGACGGGTTTGGTGACCGAAATGCACACCGGATTCCAGTAAATCCTGGACACTTGGAAATGCCATCTACGCTCCTTCTAAAGACAAAATTATACAGAAGCTTGATTAAGAGTAGCCCCAAAGCTGCTATCCGCGTCAGAAGCAAAAAAAACAATAACCGGACTAGCGTTTCGAAAATTGGAAGCGCTTCCGCGCTTTGGGGTGGCCGTACTTTTTGCGTTCAACCATTCGCGGGTCGCGGGTAAGAAGACCCATTTTGCGCAACGGCGCGCGATAAGACTCATCCAGAGCCACAAGCGCCCGGGCCAGGGCCAGTCTTATTGCGCCGGCCTGGCCGGTCTGGCCGCCGCCGTTCACATTAACCTTAACCTTGAACTGGCCGAGGCTTTCCGTGACCGCCAGAGGCTGTTCGATAAGCTGAACATGACAGAGACGGGGGAAATAGTCGTTCAGAGAGCGGCCGTTAATTTCCCACTCGCCCTTGCCGCGCGCGAGATAAATTCGCGCAATACTTGTCTTACGTCGACCAATAGTATGGATGACTTTACTTTCTTTTTCCAAATCCTTTCCTCCTGTCAAACCATGCCTCTAACCACACGTTAAAGGCTCGAGCTGCAATCCTGATTCAGATTTCCAGCGGCTCCGGTTTCTGTGCCTGGTGCGGATGCTCCAGCCCGGCATAAACTTTCAGTTTTTTCAATTGATGGCGGCCGAGAGTATTGTGAGGGAGCATACCTTTAACCGCTAGCTGGATCACCCTCTCCGGTTTTTCCCGGAGCATCTTCTCCAGATTGATATACTTGGCTCCACCGGGATAGGTCGAATGGCGAAAATATATTTTCTGATCAGTTTTCTTACCGGTTGTCCTGACCTTTTCGGCGTTGATCACAATTACAAAATCACCTGTATCCAGGTGATCGGTAAATAAACTCTTGCCTTTGCCCCTCAAAATCTGGGCCACTTTAGAGGCCAGACGGCCCAAAATCTTGTCCTTGGCATCCACTAAATACCATTTTCTTTCTATATCTTTGGCTTTTGTGGCATAAGTTTGCATGGAAGAACCACCCAGAAAAAAAATAATCCCGAAAAATCAAAATCAGCTCAAAACCGGCAAAAGGCTCAAAACACAAGATTAGAGCAAATTCAGATTAAATATTTTTTTTAAAATATAGATTAAATAAGCTAATAATCTCTCTTTTTTTTGTCAACAGATTTCTGCTAAATTGTTATGGTAAGACGCTAATCACGCATCCTGGTCTTTAAGTCAAACTCTTGTCTTTTCCGGAGGTTCATTTTCGCTTGGGCCGGGGAATCCATTTTTCAAATTCCGAAAGAGAGGCTACTACCCGGATCACCCTTTCTTCCGGGTAACCGGGGGCTTTGGTCTTACGCCCACCTATTTCCACGGCCAGATCCACCAGGCCGTTATTCCCGCCGAAATACCTGCCCGCCCCGAAAGTGACAAACTTTTCCGAAACATCATATCCGTTTATCCGGTAAGGATATCTGGTGGCTGAATAACCTACTCTCAGAGGTATTTTACGCCAATGAGGCGGATTTTCCCCTGCGGACGGCAAAAGCTCGAAACCGATGGAAAATCTCCTCTGGGTATTTGCCTGGACTGTGGAACCGAAAGCGACTTTTGAGTCTTTCCATGTTTCCAGCTCCAGATCCGCCGAGATCATGCCGCTTTTGAACAAGCGGTAAGCGGTTCCGAATCTGATAGCCGAGGGGTATTTAACCTGGAGGGTTTCCTTTTGCTGATATCCGCTGAGAAAAGTGCTGCGCCGGTCGACACTTGCAGTTCTGGGCAGGGAAAAGGACATCCCGAGATTAACATTTTTGTAACCGGCGAGAATGCCGAAAGTGGGCCTGAAAAACGAGTAATGATTTCTGACCGCCTCATCGCTGTTCCTGAATTCTGTAGATTGGAAGTCCAGTATCCTCCTCTCATGGGTCCGCCCGAGCAGCCAGTCCAGACCCAGGCCCAGGGCAAGGTGCTTGTTTACCATGCGGGCTATGCCTATCCGGCTGATATACATATTGCCGCTCGAGGAAAATTGGCGGCCTAATGGGTTGGTCAGAAAATCCAAACTGACTTTATCCGAGTACTCCCAGGAAAGATCCCGCCACTGGTAAATCCCCCAGGAGAAAACAAATTTCTTGTAAGAAGGAAAAACCCCGTGGAAAGCGGTAAATGCTGTCGACCGGAGGTTCGCCTCTCCCTGGGGTGTTTTCAGGGTACGGTATTCCTGGGAAACTACCCCGTTAAAACCGGATCGCCAGAAATTGACTGTGCGAGCGGGGTTGGAAAAAGAAAAATCCTCCCCGTTGATAGCCATGGAAACCCCTCCCATGCCGCGGCTTCGGGCATCCCCGGGAATAACCGGGATGCCGTAATGAAGGGCGCCGAACATTGAATCAGCTCCAGCCCGGTCAGCCCGAAGGCATAAAATAGCTATAACCAGCAGGCAGAAATAACCGACAGCTTTCTTATTTCTCTTCACTGTTCTTTCTCTCAGTCCCTTGATTGGTTGTCAGAGCCCCAGTTTCAAAATCATTGGCTCGTCGATTTCTGGGTTCCGGGAACATCGGAATAAATGAGTTGAAGATATGGCCGCTTGGTGCTGTCCGGCCATTCGGGAGGGTAAAACTCCACATACCCGCCATAATTCAAACTGACAAAACTGGCCAGGACAAAATACCCTGTCTTTATACCGCTTTGGCGCTCAAGAATTTGTCTCTGTACAGGCAAAGTGACATCGATCTGGAGAATCGAATCCTGATCCGTAACATTCCTGGGATTTCCGAGAGCGAGGGTTCCGGAACCAATATAAACAAGCTCTTCGGAGAAATAAGTAGCCACCAGGAAGCTATCGACAATTGTCTTGTCCGTTATTTTGAGATTAAGCAATGCCCTGTTAACTGCAGCCAGGGGCGGGAGAAAACCCAAATCGTAGGAGAAAAAGACCTGGCTCGCCGGAATATCGCCGACCAGAAGATTTTCAGTGCCGAGCGATCCCTCGAATCCCACGATAGTGGCATCCTGGAAAGATCTTCTTTCGAGTATATAGGACGCTGTATCTCCCGGAACGTTGAACACTACATCAAGGAGTGAGGCTATGGGCTGGGTTGGATATGCTTCCTTAGCCAAAAGGCTCAGGATTGCCCCTTGCCGGTCGGCGATCACAATCAGGGGTAATGTGCTGTCTCCCGTGGCAAAGAAATTTTTCACGGTTTCCAGATCGAGATTTATTTCCACCGTATCGATCTGATTGCCCTCAAAAGTCGCTTCCCCGAGCGCCTTGGGTTCGAAATCTCCCCCTGGAGTCAACCATGGACTCCCCTTGGCGGAAATTTCATAGGTAACCTCTTCCTCAGTAAAGCCGTGTTCGAGCTTGTAAACCGAAAGCCCGACAGGGAGATCACCTTTGAAACCGTACAGATAAAGATTGAGTTTCGCTGAAGTTATCACGGCATTAAGGGGAAAAACCACGCGGAAGCCAAGCACGCCGCGCATTTCGTACCTGTCGGTTCGTCCTACAAAAACACGTGTCTGTTCACCCTTTCCGGCAACTTCACCGGAAACAGTGGACACCTTAATGGCCTGACGCAATTCGGCCTGCTGGGGAATGCCGCCGATAATGCCCGGGGGTAATAGCTCAAAACCCTGCCCATTTTCTGTCTTTTCACTGCAGCCTGTGCCGAAAAACAGCAATAACAGCCAGGCTCTTCCAAAAAGTGTTCGTACCGGACAGAGCTTTTTTGACCTGTAACCCGGATAAAATAATCTCATTAAAAAAATTTCTCCCCGGGATGTAAAGGAGGAAAAGCAGAAAGGAAGGTGGAGACTAACATCATTACCAAAGTAAAAAGAGATGGTTCCAAAATTTTGGAATTTTTTTCCTCGTCCTTTCTCAACCGCTGTTTACTTTAAGGAGAAACCGGCAAAGCCGAGGAAAGATATGGACATTAACCCGGCGCAAATGATCGCTATCGGTATCCCGCGGAATATCCGGGGTATGTCGCCCAGCTCGATCCTCTCCCTGATACTCGCCATGAGAAGAAGCGCCAGAGTGAAACCGATCCCTCCCGAAGTGCCCTGAACCAAAGCTTCGATAAGCGTAATCTTTTTCTCGACATTGATCACCGCCACTCCCAGGATGGCACAGTTGGTGGTGATCAGCGGCAGGTAAATGCCCAGAGCCTGATACAGGGCGGGAGCTGTTTTGTTCAGCACCATCTCCACAAACTGGACTAATCCGGCGATGACAAGGATAAAGACTATCGTGCTCATGTAGCGGAGATCGATATTGTTATTGATGTTATTGGGCACCAGCACATAGTAAAAAATAGGCCAGGTGACAAAGGAGGTCATCGCCATCACGAAAATGACCGCCATGCCCATGCCGAAAGCACTGGAAAGACTGCGGCTCACCCCGAGAAAAGGGCAGAGGCCGAGGAACCTGGCCAGAATGAAATTATTGATAAAAATTGTGCTGATCACGATAACAAAAAGAGCATCTATGTTCATTTCCCGGCCTTCCTGGTATCGAGATAATTGAAGCCCCCGAGAAGAAGGGCTAGAGTGATGAAACCGCCGGGGGGCAGTATGAAAATGAGCACCGGTATGTAGTTTCCCGGTAATACAGGTAAACCGGCCCAGGTTCCCGAGCCGAGTATCTCGCGCACCGTGCCCACAATAATCAGCACCATGGTGAAGCCGAGGCCCATTCCCAGAGCATCGAGAAGGGAACGGAAGATCCCGTTTTTCGAGGCGAAAGCCTCAGCCCGGCCTAGAATAATGCAGTTGACCACAATCAGAGGAATGAAAATGCCGAGCGCTTTATGCAGCTCCGGCGTATAACCGTGCATCACCAGGTCGACTATGGTCACGAAACTGGCGATAACCACAATAAAAGCCGGAATTCGTATCTTATTGGGTATCACTTTGCGCAGCAGGGAAATCCCTATATTGGACCCGATGAGCACTGCTGTTGCCGCCAGGCCCATACCGATACCGTTCAGCACGGAGGTAGATACAGCAAGAGTAGGACAGAGGCCCAAAAGAAGCCTGAATATGGGAACCTCTTCCCAGAGGCCGCGCACAAACACTTTCCAGGGACTCAAAGATCGGCTCCTTTTTCAGTTATTTTACCACTGTTTTCAGTTTGGTTAAAGCTTCGCGCACGGAATTGGTCACTGCTTTCGAGCTTATTGTCGCTCCAGTGATCGCCTCGATACGTGCGGGATCTTTAGCGCGCACTACTTCCAACTGCTCAATCTTTTTACCTTTGAACTGATCCTGAAACCAGGATGTTTTCTGGCCCCTTTTCACCTCCTCGACCCGGGTGCCGAGACCGGGGGTTTCCTGCTGAAAAGCAACTTTTATCCCGGTTATGGACATCTCGCGGTCCACCCCTACTACGGTGCGGATAGTGCTCGAATATCCCTGACCCAACGCCATGGCGACAAAACCTATCGGTTGTGCCCCGGCAGAGCTGTCCGCATAACCAAAGTAGTAAACAAAACCATCGCTTGTAGAGTCCATTTTGAAAAAGCCTGCCTCCGTCAGCACCGCCCTTCTCGCTGACTCCTCGCGCATCTTTTCCACAGCGGCTATCTTGTCCCGGGTGACCAGATAAACATTGGCCAGCGCTCCTGCCGCACATACAGTAATCACGGTCAGAATGCCGCTCAGTTTGAGAATCTCGCGCAACTTTCACTTCCCTCCGTAAATCTTGGGCCTGGTGTACATATCGATCATCGGGGTTGCGGTGTTCATGAGGAGAATGGCATAGGAGACACCCTCCGGATATCCGCCTTTCAATCGAATGAGCATGGTCAACAAACCACAGCCTACAGCAAAAATCCATTTCCCCTTGCGGGTGACCGGCGAGGTCACCATGTCAGTAGCCATGAAGAAGGCTCCGAGGATCAGGCCGCCGCTTAAAAGATGAAAGAACACATCGCCGGTAAAATACCCCTCGGGACCGCCGAAAATCCAGGCCAGGAGAGCCACTGTGCCGAGATAGCCCAGCGGAACCCGCCAGTCGATGTAACCTTTGACCAGAAGGAATACGGCTCCCAGAATAAGCAGCGCCGCCGAGGTTTCCCCTAACACACCGCCTATTCTACCCCAGAACAAAGCCAGCCAGCTTTCGGATCCGGTCATTTTCTCCAGGGCCACCCGAGCGGCATTAACCTGCTCCGCTGTATATGCTCCCGGGTCTTTCAGTAAAGGAGCAATATTGTTCTTAATAAGCTGCAAGGGAGTAGCCTGTGTAATTCCATCCAGTTTTACTCCAGCGAGCCAGCCTCCGCGGGGCGGCGGGAAATCCGTGCTCGAGACCATGATTGTGGGCCAGGAAGCAAGGAGAAAAGCGCGGGCGGCAAGTGCCGGATTCCAGATATTGTATCCCAGACCGCCAAAAATTTGTTTAACTATCACTATAGCAAAAACACCGCCCACAACAGCCATCCACCAGGGGGCGTTGGACGGCAGGTTGAAAGCCAGGAGCAGACCGGTAACCACAGCGGAAAAGTCATTCACTGTCACCGGCGTACCTTTAACTTTCTGGCAACAGTACTCAGCTCCGACTGTTGAACCCACGGCCAGAATTGTCAAAAGAAGGGCTTTCCAGCCGAAAAAATAAACTGCACCCAGGAAAGCCGGAATTAGAGCGACCACCACCGCGAGCATTATCCCGGGTATGGATTCCTCGGTAAGGATATGGGGCGAGCTGGAAACTTTTAACAGGTTCGTCTTCTCTTCAGTGGTCGCGTCCAACTCATCACTCCAATACATTGAATTGTTGAGCTGTCATTTTTTCTCTTTCTTTCGATCCTGGCTCATGACCGTATATTTGCCGAATCTGATCAACTGCACCAGGTTCCGCTTAGCCGGACAGGTGTAACCGCAGGCGCCGCACTCGATACAGTCCTTGACTGAGTATTCGCGGCATTTATCCCAGAGCTGGTGCTCCGCGAAAACCGCCAGTTCGCAGGGCAGGAGACGGATCGGGCAGGAATCAACACATCTCCCGCAGCGGATGCACTGCCGGTGAAGGCTTAGCGGAACGGGTTCAGCCAGGAGAACCAGACCATTCGTTCCCTTAAGGATGGGCACATTCAGGGAGGGCAGGGCGATACCCATCATCGGGCCGCCCATTATAATCTTGCCCAGGGTTTCAGGAATCCCGCCCTCCACCTCTTTTAGAATATCTTCCACCAGGGCGCCCACCCTCACTTTGTAGTTGCCGGGATTGGCGCAGGCCTCGCCGGCAAGGGTAACCACTTTCTCCACCAGGGGCTTGCCGGCGGTAACCGCATCATAAATAGCGAGCAGGGTAGAGACATTGTGCACCATGCAGCCCACATCCATGGGCAGTCCGCCCGAGGGCACCTGGCGGCCGGTCAAAGCCTGGATCAGCTGCTTTTCACCACCCTGGGGATATTTGGTTTTCAGCGGCACCACCTCGTAATTGAGAGCTTCCCGGCAAAGCCGGTCCATGACTTCAATCGCCTCCGGTTTGTTACGTTCAACTGCAATCAGCACCTTCTCACTCCCCAGAATCCGCTGGACTATCTTGATCCCCACTATAAGATCCTTACTGCGTTCCAGCATCTGGCGGAAGTCAGAAGTAAGATAGGGTTCACATTCCGCGCCATTGACAATAAACATGTCAATAGGCTTCCCCGGCGGCGGGGAGAGCTTTACATGGGTGGGGAAGGCGGCCCCGCCCAGGCCTACTATGCCCGCATTGCGGATGCATTCCTTAAGCTCGTCCGGAGTCAAATCGCTATATTTTTTTCCATCCGTAGCCGGTTCTTCCCACTTATCCTCACCATCGCCCTCGATTTCGACAGCGGGCAATCTGACACCTGTGGGATGGAGAGCTTCCCCAATAGCTTTCACCCGGCCCGAAATAGTCGAGTGCAAAGGTATACTGACAAACCCGGTAGGTTTGGCGATAACTGTGCCGACCTTCACCTCGCTGCCGACCGCGACACACACTTCCAGGGGGGCGCCGATATGCTGCGACAGGGGCAAAACCACCTTAGAGGGCAATTTTAATGTCCGGGTGGGTTTTTCACGGGTGGCTGACTTGGAATCAGGAGGGTGGACTCCTCCCCTGAAGGTAGTTTCTTTCAACATGCAAACCTGCATCTTCTAATGATCACGCTCTGGAACCAGCTCTTTGATTTTCTGCTCGAATTCTGATACAGCTTCAAAACGATAATAGACTGAAGCAAAACGCACGTAAGCTACCGGATCTAGTTTTTTCAAATGCCTGATCACCTCTTCCCCCAGAAACTTACTGGGGATTTCAGAGACATTCAGACGATCTATAGCCCTTTCTACAGACAGAATCAGGTTATCGATTTCATCCATCCGGACAGGACGTTTCTTGCAGGCGGTGATCAAACCCAATTTCAGCTTTTCGCGACTGTAAGGTTCCCGCCGCCCGTCGTTCTTGATCACCATCAGCGGAGTGCTTTCCGCATACTCGTAAGTTGTGAATCGCCTTTTACATTTCAGGCACTCACGTCTACGCCGGATAAGCGAATGATCTTTGATCGACCGCGAATCTACAACACGGCTGTCCGTATGACTGCAGAATGGGCATTTCATCTTTACGGATTCAACCTTGCCCGGGCAAGTGCCGCGGCATCGGAGTCAGGGAACTTCTGGATCAATGTCTGGAAATAAGTCTCACCTCTGGACTTGTCGCCGAGCTTAATCAGACAATCGCCGATTTTGAAAAGCGCATCGGGATGGTGCGGTGAATCCGGATATCGATCGACAATAATACGATAATTAGAGATCGCCGTTTCATATTTTTTCAGCGCCCGGTACCCATTACCGATATTGAGATATGCTTCCGGCGCCAGGGGGTTATCAGGAAAGCGCTGCAGGAAATCCCGGAACCCCTCTATGGCCATCTCGTAATTGCCTACAGTAAAATCCTTGCGTGCCAGATCGAATATTTC
>Ga0315277_10003326_pt1 | contig 21814 bp, 18 predicted proteins | sample YL17G05_15_MG_FD_203695 | JGI IMG/M metagenome (GOLD analysis project Ga0315277, IMG submission 203695) | Sediment microbial communities from Yellowstone Lake, YNP, Wyoming, USA - YL17G05_15 | ecosystem: Environmental > Aquatic > Freshwater > Lake > Sediment | place: USA: Wyoming | collected...
TCAGGTTAATGTCCCGGACCGGGGCCAGCTCCCGGAACACGGGCCAGGATGCCGTGATCACGGTCAGCTGCTTCAGTTCGCCCGCGTGCTGGGCGATTTCCTGTGCCGCGTTGAGGACCGTGGTGCCCGAGTCGAGGATGACGCGATCACGTGGCCGGATCAAGCCTACAGCAGCGTGGGCAATCCGTCTCTTCTCTTCCAGGTGAAGCTCGAGCTTGTGACCGTAGGACTCCTCTCCGGCCTCCTGCCGCACGGCCACAGCGCCTCCGTGCACGCGCTTCAGTAATCCATACTCCGCCAGCTTTTCCAGATCACGCCGGATTGACACCTGGGATACACCAAATCGCTGGCTGAGCTCGGAGACGCGGACCAGGGAGTCATCCCCGGCCATCTCCAGGATGGCCATCCTTCTGGCATCGGTACCCCGCATTGTCTTCCTCCGCCTTGTACGGTGCTCTCTCGATTACAGTCGTGGGACCGGGCTGCGAAACCGATACTGACGGTTTCTATATCGTAACTTCATATTGCGATTATCGCTCGCATACGCCTTTACCGCACATATCTATAATACTACAAGTTACGTTTTTTGTCAACATCTGGGCTCAATATGTTGACAAAAACAAACTTATGGAGTATAATGTACAACGATAGCGATCACAGCCGTGTCTGTTTTGTGCTGTCAGTATTACCCGTGTGCAAGCCTAAGCAGGACATGCATCCAAGGAGGTGAGGCCTATCGAGTGGAACGAGACGGTTCGTTGCTAGGTTTCGTTGGTTGTGCAGTATTCGGCAGCGGAATGCCTAAGAATGTGAGGAGGAGCTACCCATGTTCGAGAAAATAAGCAGAAGGGAGTTTCTGGGGAGTCTGGCGGTGGCAGCCGGTGCAGCCGGTTTGGCAGCCTGCAAGCCACAGACGCCACAGGTAGTGAAGGAGACCGTCGTCGTCGAGAAGCCGGTCGAGGTCAAGGAGACCGTCGTCGTCGTGGAGGAGGTGGCCCCGAAGACGGTGGAGGAGCTGCTCCCAGCGCAGGATACGATAGGCAGCCCCGACCATGCCAGGGGCTGGAAGACCACGCTGCCCGAGCTGCCTGTGGTCGCGCCTTTCGAGCCGCCCCTCGAGATCACGGTGGGCAGGCTCGTTAGCGGGACGACCGAATTCTGCGGCAGCGATGACCTGAACAACTCGCCCTTCACCCGCATGATCGAGGCGCTCTTTGGCATCAAGTTCAACGTCGTGACATCGTGGGGAGACGGCGACAACCCCGAAGAGAAGTACAACTTGATGGCGGCCAGCGGTGACCTGCCTGACTTCATGGAGTACGTCCCGCTCGTCAACTATGTCAAGATGGTCGAGGCGGGTCTACTCGAAGATATCACCGATGCCTACGCTCAGTATGCCAGCCCGCGCTGGCAAGCCATTTGGCGCGACTACGGGGAGCGGCCTTGGGCTTGGACCACCATCGATGGCCGCATCTATGGACTCTCCCGCTCGGAGGACCTGGCCCACAACGATTGTATCCTGTGGTACCGCGAGGACTGGCTGGAGAAGATCGGCATGCCCGTCCCCACCACCTTTGACCAACTCCACGACGTGGCGATCGCATTCGCCGAGGGGGATATGGGCCAGGGAGCGAAGGGCACGACCATCGGCCTGGCATCCAACGCGGCGGACCCCGGCTGCATGTACCACACCTGGTTCGGCGGCCTGGACGCCATCTGGGGCGGGTTCGGCTACGTCCCCGACCACTGGCAGCCAGAGGGCGATGGCCTGATGTACGGCGCCATCCGGCCGGAGGTGAAGGAGTCGCTGGCGCTCATGGCCCAATGGTACAAGGACGGGGTGTTCGCCCCAGACTGGTACACCAAGGGACCGTTCAACACACTGCAGGACGTCGGGGCCAACAGGTGCGGCCTGCACTTCACGCCGTGCTGGGGCGCTTGGCCCGACAGCGTGACGAATGACCCCACGGCGCGCTGGAACTATGCCGATATCCCCGTCGGTCCCAAGGGCTTCAAGCGGCGACACACGGAGAACAACTTCCGTAACGATCTGCTCTGCTACCGGAAGGGCATTGATCCCAGGAAGATCGAAGCGCACATGGCCTACGCCGACTGGTACGATCAACTCATATTCGGGACGTGGCGCCGCTTCCACGGCTGGCAGGGCTGCGACTTCCAGTGGGACGGCGACAAGCTCGCGAGCTGGGACAACGGCTTCCAGAACTGGGCCATTGAGCCGCAGGGCATCGATCCCCGGAACTTTGTGAACGAAGCCCGCTACCAGCTGGGGTGGAACGAGATCCCGCCCGAGCAGCGCGATGCGTACATGGACTTCATCCTCGAGGATCCCACGGGGTGCACGACGCTGCGCCGGAAGAGCCTTCTGTACATCGTCGACACGGCCGTTGAGGGTGTGATGACCAAGTTCCAGAGCGTCCCTACCAAGACCATGGTGGAAAAGGGCGCGGACCTGGCCAAGCTGCAGGATCAGGCCGTCATCAACATCATCATCGGCCAGCAACCTCTCTCCGACTTCGATACGTTCGTCGAGCAGTGGAAGGCGACGGGCGGCGACCAAGTGACCGAGGAGGTTAACGCGTGGTGGGAGAGTAAACAGTAGCTTCCGTGCGGACCGGGCGGCCACGTGACTACGGCCGCCCGGTCCCCGAAGCAGCTCAACGCCACGCGTTTGGCGGCATCCTGCCGGCGCGTATCCTTGCTGCTTGAGCAAGCGTGACGCTATCACCGGCGGCAGGGTTGGCCGCTGCGCGCACGACTGGGGGGACGTGATGAGCAAGCAGAATTCCGGAGCACCTGCCAGACTAGCGATTGTGGGGGGCGGCAGCCAGTTCGTGCCGTCGATCTTCAATGGCCTGGTGGCCGCTATGGGTCAAGCTCCGCGGCCATTTGCCGCGGAGGTGGCACTTTTCGATGTACGCCAGGCGGCGGCGGAGCGCATGGCCCGCTATGGGGCACTGGTAGCGCGGATGGCCGACCTGCCACTGACTACCATCGCTTGCGGTACACGGGCCGAGGCCCTGACAGCAGCGGATCTGGTGCTGCTTTGCGTTTCCCTGCCCGAAGAACGGCGTCGTGGTGAGGCTCTGGCTCAGACCGTCGGCATCAACCCGCATGAGGACGACCTCGGGGGTATTGCCCTGGCGCTATCCATAGCGCCGTTCTGCCTGGCCCTGGGCATTGAGATGCAGCGTCTCTGCCCGCAGGCGCTCTTCCTTGACCTGGTGAACCCTACGGACATCCTGGCGACCATCGTACAGGGGCACTCAGGCGTGCGGAGCGTGGGCCTGTGCGTGGAGGTTGAGGGGTTGCGGGGCCTTCTGGCCTACCACCTGGGCCTGGCACCTGACGAGCTGGAGCTAGACCATGTGGGAATCAACCACGACGGCTGGGTGCTGCGCATGCGTGTAGGCGACCGCGACGCCTATCCTCTGTGGCAGCGTGTCCAACCCGGGCTGGAGGACGACCCGGCCTACCACCCGCAAGGCATGGGTGGGCTGGCTGTATACCGGCTGACCGGGTACTTGCGCAGCTCCACCTATCACAACCTGCCGTATCGCTTCGCTGATCCTCCCGGCATGTGGGAGCGAGTAGCACAGGGGTGGCCCGAGGTGCGCGCGCTTCATGACCACGCCGTTGACGAGGCGCTGGCAACGGACACGCCGATTGTCGATCCCTGGCCCGCGCATCCGGCTCGGTCTCCGCTGAGCTACCCTGGCACCGGTCGCCAAATCGGGCGCCTTCTGCGGGCAGTAGGCACCGGCCTACCGTATGTGAGCGCGCTCCAGGTCCAGAACCGAGGCGCGATCGCAGGCTGGCCCGATGACGTGACCGTGGAGGTGCCGGTGTTGGTTGAGGGGTGTGACGTGCGGCCCCTGGCCATGGGCCTGGCGCCCGAATGGCTGTGCGCGGCGACGCGGCTGGCGGCGGTCCAGCGGCGGCTGGTGGCCGAGTATGCCCTGCGGCGTGAACCGGCGCTCCTGCGGCAGGCACTAGCCACGATCCCGTGGGCGGCCGAGGAGCGGGCGCTGGAGACGTACGCGCGCGAGCTGCACCGCCGCTACGGGGAGTGGCTGGCGGCCGAGGTCTAGCGTGCTAGCACTGTAGGAACAAGCAGCTTCGTTCTTCCGGCCGAACGGCTTACCCCAGGGAGCCCGGCTGTGTTGATCGCAGCCAGTGGAAGCGGACCCGGGGCGCGGGGCCTGGCCGTAGAGCGGGGAAGGACAGACCGGCGATGGCAATGGCGAGAGCGGAAAGAACGGCCACGGCAGCACGATTCGCGAAGACCAGGAACTACCTGGCCAGAACCTGGCCTCTGTACGCCATGTTCGTGCCCGGGCTTGTCGCACTCGCGATATTCAGCTACTACCCGATGTACGGCATCATCATCTCCTTTCAGGACTACAATCCCGGGCTGGGGTTCATCAAGTCGCCCTGGGTAGGCCTGCAGAACTTTCGCGCCATCTTCTCGAACCCCGACTTTCGCGACATCGTGCGCAACTCGTTCGTCATCGCCACCGCCAAGATCGTGACCCAGCAGGTCGCAGCCGTGGCGCTGGCGCTGCTCTTGAACGAATTGACGCGCACGTGGCTCAAGCGCACGCTCCAGACGATCCTCTACCTGCCCTACTTTCTCTCCTGGATCGTGCTGGGCGGCATCTTGCTCGACATGCTTTCGGCCGGCGGCCTGGTGGCACAGGCGTTCAGGGCCGTGGGCCTGGAAAGCCCGATGTTCTTGGGCAGCAATACCTGGTTTGTGCCGACTCTCATCGTCACCAATATCTGGCAGACTGTGGGCTGGTCGACCATCATCTACCTGGCGGCGCTGACGTCCGTTGACCCCGTGCTGCACGAGGCAGCGGCCATCGACGGCGCCGGGCGCCTGCAACGCGTGAGGTATGTCACGCTGCCCGGCATCGCCAGCACGGTGGTGCTCCTGGCCTGCCTGAACCTGGGCAACGTGCTCCAGGCCGGGTTCGACCAGGTCTTCACCCTCTACAACCCAGCGGTCTATGCCACCGGCGACATTCTCGATACCTACGTCTATCGCGTCGGCCTGATCTCGGCGCGCTATAGCGTAGGAGGCGCGATTGGCCTGTTCAAGTCGGTGATGGGCTTCATCCTCATTGTGGTCGCCTATCGCCTGGCGGACAGGTTCACCGACTACAGCATCTTCTAGGCAGGAGAGCCTAGGACAGGAGACCGGAAGATGGTTGAGGACAGAACCTGGGGTAACAGGCTGTTCGACATAGCCAACCACGTCTTTCTCATTCTGTTCGCCGCTGTCTGTCTGCTCCCGATGATCCACATTGTGGCCGTGTCGTTCAGCAGCCGGGCGGCGTCCCTGGGCGGCTTTGTGACCTTGTGGCCCATCAAGTTCACCGTGGTGAACTACACCGAGATCTTCAAGGCGCCCACTATCTATCGGGCGGCCCTCGTCTCCATCCAACGTACGGTCATCGGCACGGCGCTCAATCTACTCCTTACGATCATCACGGCCTATCCGCTCTCCAAGGCGGCCCAGGCCTGGAAGGGTCGGAACGTCTTCATATGGATCGTCGTCTTTTCTATGTTTTTCGGCGGCGGCCTGATCCCCTGGTTCCTGGTCATACGCAGCCTGGGACTGCTGAACACGGTCTGGGCTCTGATTCTGCCGGGCGCCCTGCCCGTCTGGAATGTGATTCTGATGATGAACTTCTTCCGGGACATCCCCAAGGAACTGGAAGAGGCGGCCATCATCGACGGGGCCAGCCACTGGCGTATCCTATGGGATGTGTATGTCCCCATCTCGGTTCCGGCGCTGGCCACAATGACCCTCTTCTCCGCTGTCGGTCACTGGAACTCCTGGTTCGACGGCATGGTGCTCATGTCCAAGACCACGCTGTACCCCCTGCAGACCTATCTGAGAAGCCTCATCACGTCGCAACTGATGATGCAGCTCCTGGGTACCAGGAACCCGGACCTGATGTACGCGATCTCCGACCGCTCGGGCAAGGCGGCGGCGATCGTGATCACGACCCTGCCGATCCTGCTGGTCTACCCCTTCGTGCAGCGCCACTTCATCGTGGGCATCAAGCTCGGAGCGGTCAAGGGCTAGGGAGTTTTGCCTGCCAGATCATGTCTCAGATTCAGCCCTCGCACCGGCCGATGCCAGACCACGATGCTTGGCCGGAGTTCGTCCTGCCCTGGGATGATAACGCGCCCGCCCCGACGGATATGTCCTTCCTGTTGGACAGACCCGCGGGCGCCCATGGCTTCGTTCGCATCGTCGATGGACACCTGATCACAGGCAATGGCGTGCGCTACCGCATGATTGAGAAAAAGGCCGCCATGGAGAACCTGGACGAGATCCTGGCCGTGCCGGGGATTGGCATGGTGCAGTTTGGCCCCACCAATTACTCGGTCAGCATCGGCAAACCGGGCCAGGGCCGTGGTGCCGAGGTGCAGGCGGTGCATCGCAGGATGATCGAGCGGACGCTGGCGCTGGGGCTGCACCCCAGGGTGGAGGTGGCCAGCTTTGAGCAGGCCAGGCCCTATCTGGACATGGGCGTGCGCCACTTTTGCATCGGTTGGGACATTGTGACGATCTACAGTTGGTGCACACAGCAGGGCGCGGGAATGCGCGAACTGCTGGCGCTCAAGGAGGGTAGCGGAGGAGAATAAGGATCCATGACAAACGTAGACCGCGTATTCACCGTGAACGGCCAGCCCTTCTTCCCTGTGGGCGGCCAGTCCCGCAACTCCAGTGGCTACAACGCCGCCGAGGCCGAGGCCGCCTTCCGGGCGGTCGAACTGATCCACGGCAACACGCTGGAGATTCCCGTGTACTGGGAGCAGATCGAGCCGGAGGAGGGCCGCTTCGACTTTGCCAGCGTGGACGCGCTGCTGGAGAGCGCGCGCCGGCACGGCATCAGGCTGGTCCTGCTCTGGTTCGGCACGTGGAAAAATGGCGACATGGACTATACGCCGGCGTGGGTCAAGACCAATCCCGAGCGTTTCAGGCGGGTTACCTCGCCCACCGGCAAGCGCGTGTGGGTGCTGTCCTCGCATTGCCAGGCCAACTGGGAGGCCGACCGCAGGGCCTTTTGCGCGTTGTGCGAGCACCTCGCGGCCAGGGACAGCACCGAACACACCGTCATCGCGCTGCAGATCGAGAACGAGCCGGGCATCCTGGGCAGCGACCGCGACTACAGCCCGCAGGGTCAGGCCGCCTTTGAGCGGCCTGTGCCCACCGAGTTGGTGGCCCGCATGAAGGAAGCGGGCCGGGGGCCGGCCTACGAGCTGTGGCAGGCGGCCGGGGGCAGGGAGGTGGGGAGTTGGCCGGAACTGTTCGGCTGGGCGGCCGGCGAGCTGATGAGCGCCTGGAGTATCGCTACGTACATAGATGGCCTGGCCGAAGCGGGCAAGGCCATCTACGACATCCCCATGTACGTCAACGTCTGGCTGGGGGAGGGGGGGTGGGCGGTTGCGGGGGAGACCTACCCCTCGGGCGGCGCTGTGAGCAAGGTGCTGGACGTCTACAAGTGGTTCACGCCGCACGTGGACCTGATCGCGCCCGACATCTACGTCGCCGACTCCCGTGGCTACGAGCAGATCTGTGCGCTCTACGCCCGTGACGGCAACCCGTTGTTCGTGCCCGAGTCGGCCCCGGGCGGCTCCAACGCCTGGAACATGTTCCGGGCCGTCGCTGACTACAACGCCATCGGCTACGCCTTTTTCGCCGTCGAACACGTGCTGGCGGAGGACGGTGTGTCGGTGAGCCCCGACCACCAGCCGCTGGTGGACAGCTTGCGCTGCCTGGCGGCGGCGGTCCCGCTCCTGCTCCGCTACCAGGGCACGGGCAAGATCCATGCCGTGGTGCAGGAGGAGCACGTGCAATCGCAACGGCTGCCGTTGGACGGCTGGCTGGGGCTGGTCGAGTTTGGCGAGGGGACGATGCATTGGGGGCCCAAGGACTGGCGCCACCGCCTGGAGCGGCGGCCTGGATTGGAGCAGACTGATGGCAACCGCGGCCGTGGACTGGTGGTACAGGCAGGCCGGAACGAGTTTTACCTGGTGGGCGTGGGCTTCCGGCTGCGCCTGCGCCCCCTGTTGCCGCCCGAGCAGGCGCTGGACGTGACGGTGGCAGGCGACTTTCTGCTCACCCGCCAGGCCCAGTACGTCAGTGTGGACGAGGGCCACCTGGACGGGGACGGCGCGTTCGTGGTGGAGCGGAGGCGCAACGGGGACGAGGTGGGTGGGGGCGTGTGGGTGGAACCGGACACCGGCGTGGTGCGCGTGGTGATGTGCGATTGAGACCTGTCAGGTCTGGAGGGCTTTAATCCTCCACCGATCCGGACAGGGCCTGGCGCAGCTCGTGCTCCACCTCGTACAGCGGAAGCGAGCGGGCGGCCTCTCTCAGCATCTTTAGCAACGGGTAGCCCGCCTGGCGCTCGGCCGCCCATTCCAGCGCGAACTTGCCGCTGCGGATCTCCTCCAGGCCCTCCTGCATCCTGGCGCGCAACTCGGGCGAGGCGAAGGCCAGCACACTGCCCGCACTCGTTCGTCGGCGCAAAGCCAAAGCCGCCCATGCGCAGATCTTGGGCGTAGACCTGGACCCCCGGCACAGGCTCGCCCGACTGCCTGGTGACGCGCCCCCCTACGGTGAATCCCGGCGGCAGGGTGACGCTCATAGGCGTGTCCTGGGTGATGGGGATGACCAGCGTCGTGGGGCCGAACCCCAGGCACGCAGGCGGGGTGAAACTCAGTTCATAGGTGCCTGGCACCAGGCCGATGCAGAAGTGGCCATGGTCGTCGGTGGGCGGCAGGCGGAACCCATCGCCCGGGCGCAGCGTCTGCTCCTGGTCGCGGGGGCGCGGGTGGCAAATACAGGACTGCGCTGGAAGGATGACAGCCGCACCTCGGTAGGGGATCAGTGGGGCCACGCACCTGCGCGCATCGAGCCCGTCACCGGCCGGCTGGAGCTGTGTGGACTGGAGGGCGCCACGGGACTCACGCTCTACCCACTCGATCCCCGTGGCCAGCCCAGTGCTGAGGGCAGGCCCTTTCTGACCGAGGGCGACATCTGGAAGATCACCTTGGACGGAAAGGACGCTACGCTTTGGTATCTGATCAAAGCGGCGCGCTAGAGTCTGGCTGCAAGAAGCCGCGGATCTGGTTTGACGCTTCTGGCATGGACCCAACTATGGCACTGCTGATGGGGATCGATGTAGGGACCACGCGCGTCAAGACACTGCTCTTCGACCTTGATAGCCGGATCGTGGGCCAGGCAAGCCAGGATTGCAGCCTGTACAAGGTTGGCGAAAACCAGTTCGAGCAGGACGTCGAGGACCTTTGGCGGACAGTTCTGAGCACGGCACGGGAGGCCGTGGCACAAGCCGGGCCGGGTGCCCAGGTTCTCGGCCTCTCGCTTTCTAGCCAGGCGGGGGCCCTGGCTCTGGTAGATGCCGAAGGGCGCTCACTGCGCAGGGCTTTTGCCTGGATGGATGGCCGCGGAGCCACAGTACTGAAGGACCTGCAGGCCGACCTGGACCCGGAGGAGGTACGCCAGTTCAGCGGTTGGCGCCTGTCTGGAGGCTCGGTCTTGGCTCACATCGAGTGGCTGCGGCGCTTCGAGCCACCGAACTATGAAGCTGCCCGATACTTCCTGCAGGTCAACGATTTCATGATCTACCGCCTCGTAGGCCAGCCGTACCAGGATCCTTCCGATGCTGGCTACAGCACGCTCTACAACATTGTGGAGAGCTGCTGGGAGCCGCGTGCTCTCGCCGCAGTTGGCATCACGGCAGAGCGCCTTCCCCCTGTGCTGCCCTCGGGCCAACGCGTCGGCCTTCTCAGAGCCGACGTCGCCCGTGAGATGGGGCTCTCCGGTGAGGTCTGGGTCATGAACGGGGCCCACGACCAGTACGCTGCAGCCCTGGGGGCAGGTGTCATTGAGCCAGGGCAGGTTCTTCTGTCCTGTGGCACCGCCTGGGTGGTGCTCGTTGTCAGCGCTGAACCGGCCTGGGGACAAGGTCCAGCACAGATGGCGGTGAGCCGCCACGCCGTCCCGGACCGTTGGGGCGCACTGCGTTCCATGGGACCCGTAGGAACGACGGTGGAATGGTACGTGGACACCGTTCTGGCGCCGCACGGCGGTCATCGGCCTGGGACGAGGTGCCAGGCCTTCGAGTTCATGAATCAGCAACTGCCGCAGGTGCCTATCGGGGCACGGGGACTCTTCTTCTTCCCCCTGGGGCGAGGCGGCGCTCGGACGAAGGGAGGCCGGGGCGCCCTATGGGGCCTGGCGACGAGCCACGGCCAGGCTGACGTTGGCCGCGCCGTGCTCGAGGGCATCACCTTCGAGCTGCGCCAGCTGATCGAAGGCATGCGTAGTGTGCAAATACCGACATCGTCATGAATTATGTGCTTACCAGTAGCACTCCGAGTGCAAGGGTCAAGGTGGACCAGGCACATAAGACCAGGTTGACCAATTGCACCCAGGGAATACCCAAGAAATCGGCCCCCGCCAACTCGAGTGGAGATAGTCCAGCACGCTTGGCTCCCTTGAGGAAGCGCCAGCAATTACGTGTAATGGCCCAAGCGTTCATGGTTGCAAGGCCACTCTTGGAGCTGTGGAAGGTTTGCATATTGTCCTGCTTACGGTTGAGGAACTTCATACATTGGTCAAGCGCTGTGGTTACCACCGCTAACTCATCGTCCGTTGTCCAGGCTTGGAACAGGGCCTGTTTGGCAGTTAAGGAGTCTTTGCGAGAGGCCAGTGGATCCTGGTCGAACACATCAGGCAGTTCATCCAAGGCTGCCTGGTATGCTTGGGGGGTGGGAGCCCGTAGGACACGGATGAAGGACTGGCGAATGAGAGCCTCCTCCTGCTCAGAGACAGGCTGGCCAACGGCCTGGCGTTGACGCTTGAAGGTAGCCAGATGTTGTCCCAGTTTGATCAAGGCGTGCAACTGACACTCCGCCAACGTGATTCCCGGAAATGCCCCTCGCAGAGCATTCTGGGCCGGGTCCCACCCATCCACCGTAGCTCCGACGATGTGGGCCAACCGCCCACTGAGCGCCTTGAAGCGTTCCAAGCTACTGCGCAGGACCTCTTCCGAGACGCTATCGATGTAGTCGATCCACCAAATCAAGGCCTCTCTGGGGGCATACACGATGGGTACGTAGGCTTTCTCACCACACTCCTTCACGTGTTTCTCATCTTCAATGACGTGGGTGGGCGGATCAACGCCCAACGCCAGGTTCAACTGGGCTGGCGACAGTTGCCCCAGCCACTGCACCAAGGCCCAGAGAGCGGTGGGAGAAATGGTGTCGCCCTCGGCTGCATCCAACACCACCCAAGTACCGGCTTGTTGAGTGTCCATACCCAGAGCCTGGCTGACACCTGCCATACGATAACTGTCTTCGGTGATGAACAGCAGCACCATGAACTTCTCAATGGCGTCGGTATCGTATCGCTTGTAGCGCACAATCAACGCGGGCTGGATGGTAAAGACTGCACCACAATCCAAGCAGCGCACACGGATGATGGTCACGAGCGACTGCGTGCCGCCGAAATGCTGGGCCCAGCGCGTGTAGCTGTCGTGGTGGGTGAAGTGCAAGTGACGCGGACAATCCAGATCGTGGCCGTCGGCCAAATGACCCCAGTTCAGGCTATCCGCGACCTCAATGCGTTCGATCAAGGCCCGCATGCCATCCTTCGTCGAGATCATCTGGTGATATTCCTCCAGTGTGTTGCCCAAGTAGAGCGTCACGGTACGGTTCTGGCGCTTTTGCTCTGTTTCGTTTACACTGCTCATCGGTGCTCTCCTTCAGATCGAATGGGTTGGGTTTCCCCCAATCGTACTGAGGAGAGCATTTCCCGCCAGTCGCAGTCGACTGGCCGCTACTCAAGCACATAATTCGAGACTATGTGAAAATTTCTTCACCTGTTGTTTCAATGTTCTCTGCAGAGTCGTAGTAGACAGGAGGTAAGCTCATTAACTCAGCTGCTATTGCCTCAATATATAGACCCGGACGCAATTTGTATTCTGTCTCAAGTGTGGTCTTTGCAGTTGCTTCATTTTCCGTAATATGTAGCTCTACTATGTCATGCTGTAGAGATACAAAGGTAAGGGGTGCACCCCAAAAGTTGTACCGATCTGACCTGGCGCAAAAGTCAATACTTGCTGCGCTGCCCCGGCGTAATCTCGCTCACACAAGACCGCCCCGACCGTGCAGATCAGATGAGGGGGCTTCTTTCTTATCCGCGGGCGCATCCCATGTGTGGGCACAGTGTTATATCTATCGTGTTTTTAGCGCCAAGTGCGAGGAGGTTATGATGAGCAGTCACAAGATCATGGTGGTCACGGATAGTTCGGCCTACATCCCTGAGGCAGCCTTGGGCGATCTGAGTATTCCGGTGATTCCCCTGTGGGTCATCTGGGGCGAAGAGCACCTGCGGGACGGAGTGGACATTGACCCACCCACCTTCTACCGCCGCCTGCGGAGCGCCCAGACCTTTCCGACTACGTCTCAACCATCTGCCGGAGAGTTTGAGGACTTTTTCCGGCAGGTAGGCAGTGGGGCCGATGCTGTCGTCGGTGTGTTTCTGACCTCAAAACTCAGCGGCACTGTGGCCAACGCGCAGGCAGCGCAAGCGCGACTGGCGGATCTCACGATCCGCGTGGTAGATGCGCTTTCGACTTCGATGGGGCTGGGTTTCATCGTGTTGGCTGCCGCGCGCGCCGCCGCCGCCGGCAAATCCCTCGACGAGGTCGTTGCGGCAGCCGAGGAGATGCGGGACAGGGTGCACCTGCTGTTCGCCGTGGACACGCTGGAATATTTGCACCGGGGCGGCCGCATCGGAGGAGCCAAGTGGCTGATGGGGACCGCCCTGAACATCAAGCCGCTGTTGCACCTGACGGACGGTACCATTGAACCACTGGCCCAGGTGCGTAGCAAGCACAAGGCCATCGCACGGATGCTAGAAGTTGCGGAGGAACGGCTGGGCGGGAAACGGATGGCGGAAGCAGCCGTCCTTGACGTGGACAGTCCCGAGGAAGGTGATGCTGTGGCCGAACAGGTCAGGGAGCGCTTCGGCATCTCCACGATCTATCGCACCACAGTCAGTCCCGCCATCGGCACGCACGCCGGACCGGGCACCGTCGGCATCGCTTTCTACGCTGAGCGTTGACCGGTTCAACGCTTGACTTTTGGGATGTTGGAATCCGCCGTGCCGTCGTGGGCGTGGTAGGTGAAGGAGATCACCCCATTTACCCAAACTGCACCCAAGTGTGGTATAATGATCACAGGGCAACCTGAAGTTCAAGGGTAGGAGGTGACCGTATGCCGTTTCCCACTCAAGTGGTTGAGGCAGCGTGGAACAGGAGTGGCGGACGCTGCGAATGCAAGAGGCCGGCGCATAGCCACCAGCACGGGCGATGCAACGAGAAGCTGCGCTTCGAGATGAGAGGAGGGAAGAAACGCGGCACCTGGGAAGCACACAAGATTGACGCGTTTGTCGGCGACGTGCTCTCCAACTGTGAGATCTTGTGTCTGGATTGCTTGGGCAAGACGTCCTAGTGACGTTGTCGGTCTCTTTGCTCCCAGCCGCCTCTCGCAGAGCCAGCCGGTTGCAGCCATTAGCCAGTAGTGCCCATTTCAGCGCGACACCCAGGGCCACCGGGAGCGGGCCTGCACGTACCGAACTCAATGCCAGGTTGCCCTCCTGAGAGCCCGGTACGCCTGGCTTCACGTGGCCAGAGTTAGAGCCACGCCCTGTAAGCCAGCCAGCAGCCCAGCGCTTCGCCGGCGGCCCTGGGGATCTTGGGGGAAGAGGGAGCCAGCGCATTGGCTTGCCTCTTGTTCTCGACGATGGTAGAATAAGACACCTGTTGATTATACTAATCTGCATGTGTCTTATTTTGTTTAAGGTCGGCAGCCATTAGAGTCGCCAGGCACAGGCGGACGTAGTGGCGGTCAACTGGCGCGAGCGGGCCATCCTGCTGGGAGAGTGCAAGTGGGGTGCGGAGCCGGTGGGGCGGGACGTCGTGCGCGAGTTGGTCGAGAACAAGTCAGCCAGGGTGTTGCAGGACTTACGCAGGCGAGGGATGGCAGGTAACCTGTGCGGTGTTCGCCCAGGCTGGCTTCACCGGCGCGGCCCGTTCCCTGGCCCAGGCCCACAGCGCGTGGCTGGTGGACCTGAACAGGCTGGATCGGGAACTGGGAGAGGTGTATGCCCCTCCCTGAACGGGAGGGGAACGCATGATGGCCTACAGGGCAACCAGGCTGGCACTCGAGACCTGCTCTGCGACCCACGGCGGTGCGGCCTGGACGACCTCCCGCAGCCGGCGCTTGTAGGCTGCCAGGAACAGGTCAGCCAACGCCCGCTCAAACGGGTCGCTCGACTCAATCGTATCCAGCGACTCGATCGCCCGCACCAGTGTGTGCACCTGGGTGATGACGTTGTCGGTAAATTCAGGGCTGTTCATCGGTTTACCTTTCTGCCTGCATGTCAACGGGCCATCGCCCTGATGCAGCGAGGCCCTAGAACCAACGACATCATCATCCTACCACGCTTTGGTTCACATCGCGTGAAAGAAATGTGAAAGTTGTCCTAAATTTCAGTTTTCAGCCAGCACGATCACGCGATCTTCTCTGGAAAACGTAACCGGCACAGACTTGGGGGGATTGACCCTTAGCGGAATTTGTCTTTGAGGGTGATTTTCTTCATGGCACAGCACTCCGTCAGGGCATGGGGGTCACCAGGGGCGCCAGTTGCTCCTGGCACTGGCTGCGTTGGACGTCGTCCTGGGCCACGGCGGTACAGTTGGTGAAAGCAGTACGGGCGGCTTCCGCATTGCCAAGGGCCAGGTGGGCCAGCCCCAGGTAGTAAAAGCCCGGCGCATACTGGGCATTCAGCCCGACGGCAGTGGTCAGCGTGACGATGGCCTGATCGTAGCGCGCCTGGGCGTAGTAGAGTTGGCCGAGCCGGCCATAATAGACGTAATTGCCGGCGTCGAGGCTGATCGCCTGCTCGTAGCCGGCGATGGCGTCGCCGGGGCGGCCCAGGCGGGCGTAGAGCAGGGCACGCGCCGCATAGTAAGCGGCCACGTTGGGGGCCAGGCCGATGGCGGTGTTGTAGGCATCGAGGGCAGCCGCATCCTCCCCCTGGGCTACCAGGACGGTCGCCAGACGGAAGTGGTAGGAGGGCTCACCCGCCGCCTGCTCGATGAGGCGGCGGTAGACGTCGGCCGCCTGGGCATAGGCTTCGACCGCGCCAGCGTCGCCCTGCTGGCGATAGGCGTCCCCCAGTTTGACCAGGTAGACGAGGTTGCCCGGGTCACTGCCGATGGCAGTGGTGTACTCGTTGATCGCCTGTGCCAGGTCGCCCGCCTTCAGGAAGGCATCGCCCCGCGCGGCTGCCTCGGCCGCCCGCAGGACGGCCTCCAGGCGCTCACGGACACCGGTCTCCAGTTCGGCCTGCCGCAGGGCCTGGGTGGCCGTGACCCCGTAGGTGGGATCCAGGGTCACGACCTGGCGCAGCGGGGCTTCGGCCTCCGCCGGCGCGAAGGCCAGGCGGGCCGCGTACAGGCCATACCAGGCGGTCACTTGCTCCGGAGCCAGGACGCTGGCCCGTTGGAAGGCGTCCGCCGCCCGGCGGTGGTCGGCTCGCTGGAGCAGGGCGTTTCCCTTGCCCAGCCAGGCACTCACGTTCTGGTCGTTGCGCTCGAGGACCTCCTCGTACTGGCGTTGAGCATCGGCCCAGCGCAGTTGCCCCGCGTAGGCCAGGGCCAGCGACAGGTGGTAGGCCTCATTGTCCGGGGCCGCGTCCGCCGCCTGCTCCAATTCGAGCAACGCCAGGTCAGGGAGCCCCTGGTCCTGGTAGATGGTGGCCAGGGCGACCCGGTAACTGGCCTGTTCCAGGGGCAGGTCAGCCGTCAGGGTGACGGACCGGCCATAGGCCAGGGCGGCCTGGGCCAACGCCTCACGGCGGGCCTGGGCGTCGGTGGTTCCCTGGGCAACGGCGTAGCGCTCCTGGCCCTGGGCGGCGTAGGCGCGGCCGGCTTCCACGACGCTATCGAAGAGGATGGTCTCGAAGCCAAAGTTCAGGTCGGCCCGCACCTTCAGCGGGTCGAAGAGAGGCTCGACCCGCGCCTGGTCCCGGTAGGATGGCGCCCGGCTGACCACGTCGCGCAGGGTCCCCACCGCGCTCCAGTGCAGGCCGGCCAGGGCCTGCGCCATGGCCAGGTTGTACGCGTAGAGGACTTCGCCAGGGTTCAGCCCGCTGGCCCACTCCAGGTCCTCCACGGCCTGGCTGGCGAAGCGCCCCTGCTGGTCGGGGGTGTTGCGGGCTTTGACCACGTAGGCCTGGCCGCGCTTGAAATGGGCGGGGGCATAATCCGGCCGGCGGCGGATGGCCTCGGTGTACTCTTCGATGGCCCCATCGTAGAACTGCTGGGCGGCCAGTTCGTCCCCTCGCTGCACGTGAGTGACGGCCGCGAATTCGTCGGTCAGGTGATACTCGGATGGGTAGTAGTGGACGCCCTCCACAAAGCCCTTGGCAAAGGCCAGGGCGGTGCGCCGGCTGATCACGCGGGTCTGGTCGGTCGCGCGCGATTTCTCCCAACTGGTCTGGCGGACGAAGACGATGTACCGGCTGCCCGTCTGCCCGATGAGTTCGAGTTGGCCGGTGGTGGTGGGGCTATCCAGAGGGACCCCCATGTGGGCCAGGATGGCCATGCTCTCCTCACGGCCGGTGAATTGGACGACGACGGGCAATCCCCCACCCAGGGCGGCCGGCAGGGTCTCGTACACGTATTGGCCGTAGGTGAGGAGCAGGGCAAAGAAGACGATGCCCAGCGTGGTCAGGTAGGCTGGGGATTCGGCCCGGCTCGGAATCTGGGGCACGGGGGCCTTGGTCTCCCCGGCCGGCTGGGGTTGAGCGGAGGGCAGAGGCCGGCGGAAGAAAGCCCTCTGCGCCCAGTCTATCCGGTCGGCGTAGAGCAGAAAGAGGCCCAGCCAGCCACTGGCAAAGGTCCACACGAGCAGAGGCCAGGAAAAGAAGCGGAATCCGATGAATCCCCACACCGCCAGGACCAGCACATAGTCCAACCCGGCAGCCACGACGGCGGCCAGCAGCATGCGGAATATGAGAGGGAACCGGTTCAGCAGCCGGTTGGCCAGCGGGTAAGCGGCCATGGCGATGAGAATCGCACCCGCCAGCAGGACGATGAAGGAGATGCCGGCGCTCACGAACTGTTCGCGCACTAGCCCGCCTTCGTAGATGCCGTGCTTGAGCAGGCTCAGGTTGACCAACACAAAGCCGATGCCAAACGTCAGGCTGGCCGCACCGGCGATGGTACCGACGAGACGCACCAACGTGGCCCAGGCCTGCTGGAGGGGAGAGATGGAGATAACGGTCTTGTCGTCAGGGCTGCTCATACAACCATCACCTCAACGTGGACGGCACTGGCCCAGGCCGGAAGGACGTGGGGCCAGGTCCTGGGCGCACGCTCATGCCAGCCCGGGGAGATCGGGACAGGCCAGGACGATGGCCGCCGCAAGACGGCGCGGCGCAGCGCCCCAACCTCGCTGGGCCAGGCTGCAAGCGGTCCCCAGGGGCACAGCAACTGGACCACACACAGGCCTGCGGACCTACGAGTCCACGGATCTACTGATCCGCATCAGTACGAGACGATCCGCTCCATGGTCTTGGCCTGCCCCACCCAGCGGGTGACCATGTCGCGGGTAGGAGGCCGGCGCACCAACCGTTTCTCCGCGTTGATCTCGAGCATCCGCTTGTGAAGGTTTTCCGGGTTGCGCTGGGCCAGTTCGGGCACGCTATCCACCCCGGCCCACTCGAGCAGGTCGCTGTATTCCTCGCCGATGCCACGGATGCGCAGCAGGTCGGCCCGGTTGACCCAGTCCAGGATACGCTCGCCACCGATGCCGGTCTTTTCCTCCAGGGCCTTGCGCCGTGCGGGGGTGGCGCCAGCGTGAAGAAGCGCATGCACGCTGCGAACGCTGGCGGCGCGCAGTTTCTCCGCATACGCCGGACCAATCCCCTCAATGATTTCCAGTTTCGCCATGGCAACTCCTCCTCAAGGATTTCGTACCGGCCACTAGTATAAACCAATCCTGGAGGAAAGTCAACACTCCGTCTGCCGGTTGTTACCCAACCGTAACCCTCCCGTAATGAACAGACGTGCTCAAGCAGGATATAATGAGAGCGTCAACGACCGGTATCGCTGAACGCAGGATGGGCCGCCGGCCGCCTGCGTCCGGCATCATTGTGCCCCCTGGGAGAATGAGATGACGACGGACATACGCATACTCGTGGTAGACGACAGCCAGCCCGTGCGAGAGTTCATCGTGCAGGCCCTGGCCAGCCAGGAGGGATTCACTACGCTGGAAGCATCCGACGGGGTCCAGGGGCTGGAGATGGCGCTGGCGGATGCCCCAGACCTGATCCTGCTCGACCTGGAAATGCCCCGCTTCAACGGCTTTCAGGTGCTGGACGCGCTGCGCGTGCAGCAGGCCGACATCCCCATCATTCTGATCACTTCCCACGGTTCCGAGGCCATCACGGTCGAGCACTTTCGCAAGGGGGTCAAGGATTGCCTGACCAAGCCCTTCACCGCCGAGCAGATGCAGACGGCCATCGAGCGAGCGCTGGCCGAGGCCTATCTGCGCCGGGAAAAGGAAACGCTCACCCAGCGCCTGGCCGCCGCCAACGAGCAGTTGAGAGGGGTGGTGCGGGAACTGGACACGCTGTACCGGGTGGGAAAATCGGCCACGGCCCTGCTTTCCAGAAAGCAGTTGCTGGAACGGATTCTGGACGCCGTCTTCTACGTGACCGAGGCGGAGGAGGCGGGGCTGATGCTGGTGGATGCGGAGAGCGGCGAGGTGCGGACGGAAATCTATCGCCAGCGGGTCCCGGGCGGAACCCACCAGCCGGCACGCCGCAGCGCCGAGGAATTGGCGGCCGAGGCGGTGCGCAGCGGGGAGGTGGCGGGCAGCGAAACGATGTTGTGCGCGCCCCTCAAGTCGGGCGAGCGGGCCACCGGAGTACTCGCCGTGGCCAACTGCATGAGTGGCCAGCCATTCTCCGGGCGTGCCCGGCAGTTGCTGATCGGGCTGGCCGACTGTGCCGCGATTGCCTTCGAGAACGCGCATCTCCGCGAGAAGGTACGCCAGGCCGACCAGACCAGGTCGGAGTTTATCTCCTTCGTGACCCACGAACTGCGCACGCCGATGACGTCTATCCGCGGCTACGCGGACCTGCTGGCGCAGGGGTCCATCGGCCCCCTGGAGCCGCAGCAGAAGGAGTTCATCGGCACGATCATCCGAAACGTGGAGCGCATGCAGGTGCTGGTTTCTGACCTGCGGGACATGACGCGCATCGAGACGGGCCAGGTGAACCTGGAGGTGAGGCCGCTGCGGGTGACGGAGGCCCTGGAAAGCGCATTGCGGGCCACGCGGCCGCAGATCGAGGCGCGGTCGCAGCAGTTGGCGGTGGAGGCGGCGGAAAACACGCCGCTGGTGCGCGCCGATCCCGCGCGGCTGGTGCAGATCCTGACCAACCTGCTGAGCAACGCCATCAAGTACACGCCCAAGGGGGGGCAGATCCGCGTGCGGGTGTGGCGGGAAGACAAGGATGTGCATTGCGCCGTGTCCGACACGGGCATCGGCATCGGCCCGGAGGACCAGGCGCGGCTGTTCACCAAGTTCTTCCGCTCAGAGGATCCGGCAGTGCGGGAGATGACAGGGACCGGCCTGGGGCTGTGCATCGTCAAGAGCCTGGTCGAACTGCAAGGGGGGAGGATCACAGTGGAGAGCGCGCGGGGAGAGGGGACGACGGTGAGGTTTACGGTGCCGGTGGTGGAGTAGGGGGGGGACAAGGGGACAAGGGGCAGGGAGCAGGATAGAGAATGGAGAATGGAGATTGGGTGCTGTAAGTAGGAAATGAGGGAGCACCGGTGGAGATGGATGGGCCGGTGCTTTTTGTTTTGTTTTGTCCTGGGGCCGCCGGGGCATAAAGTGCCCCGGCTACGGAACTGCGCCCGATCAATCGGGCTTGGCGCGCACACTACTCGCTCAGGGCAGACAACAGTCCGCCCACCCACCAGGTACTCGCTCCGGGCGGACGACAGTCCGCCCACCTGCCAGGTACTCGCTCAGGGCAGACAACAGTCCGCCCACCCACCAGGTACTCGCTCCGGGCGGACAACAGTCCGCCCACCCGCCAGGCACTCGCTCACGGCGGACAACAGTCCGCCCACCTGCCAGGTACTCGCTCAGGGCGGACAACAGTCCGCCCACCCACCAGGCACTCGCTCACGGCGGACAACAGTCCGCACACCCGTCAAGCACTCGCTTCGGGCGGACAACAGTCCGCACACCCGCCAGGCACTCGCCCACGGCGGACAACAGTCCGCACACCCGCCAGGTACTCACTCAGGGCGGACAACAGTCCGTACACCCGCCGGACCGCTTTCCGAGCATAGGCGGTGGGTCTGTTCGGGCGGGCCGATGCTGACACGCAGTTCAAACTCACCGCTGCCGGGGCCGCGCGTGGCGCAGGGCGTAGCCCGCCCTCAGCAGCAGTGCCCCTAGCACGGCCATTACCAGGCCCACTAGAAGCCAGGCTGCTCCCGAGAGACCACCGGCTCCCGCAGCGGGGAGTTGGCCGGGACCTGCCGGGGTGAGAGCTGCGGGCGGGGATGTAACGGCAGGCGTGGCGGTTCCCGTGAGAGGGGCCACCGGCGTGCCAGCGCCGATCCCGCCGGGCGTGCCTTCCACCGGGGCAGGGGTCCCGCCAGCCAGCGTGGCCGCAGGCGCAGGAGTGGCCGTGGCAGAGACGGTGGGCGTTTCGCCGCCAGCGCCACCGGTCCCGCCGGACGTGCCTTCCGTCGCGGCAGGAGTACCGCCAGCCAGCGTGGCCGCAGGCGCAGGGGTGGCCGTGGCAGAGATGGTGGGCACTTCACCACCAGCGCCACCGGCCCCGCCGGGCGTCCCTTCCGTCCCGGCAGGTGTCACACCGGCGAGAGTGGCGATCACTGACGGCTGAGGCACAGCCTCTGGCGTCTCTCCTTGTCCCTCCTCACCTTGTCCCCTTGTCTCCGTTGTGGGGGTAGGGCCTGCGGCGATGGGCGTGGCGGCGGTAGGGGAAGGGGGTGGGAGCAGGCCGGCGAGCGGGAGCATGGCCAGCGTCCCCAGCAGGAGGAGCGCGACCAGCACGAGGAGGGCGCGCCGCTTTTTCTTCTTGATCTCCTCGTCTAGCAGGTCCTCTTCGAACATCACGGCTCTCTCTGCGCCCAGTCGCGGGCCTGCTCAATCCAGGACTCGACGTTCACCCGCTGCCAATTCTTGACGTCGAGCATGCGGCGCAGTTGGTCGGGGTCGGCGGCGGCCAGTTGCTTGTGGGTGTGCACACCGGCATCGCGCAGTTTCCACTGGTAGACCGGCCCGATGCCCTTGATGACGGTCAGGTCGTCCGGGTGGGTGCGCTGGTAGGCCTCGAAATCGTTACTCAGGCCGTCCAACTGGACGTGGGTGGCCTCCAGTTGGTCACGGAGTTCGCGCATCTCCTCGTCGCGCTGGTGGAGAAAGTCGGCCAGCGTCTCGGAGGCGGGGGCGGAGGCTGGCGCGCCGGCGCTGGCGGCGACGGCGACCACGCCAGTGCCGCGCTGGCCGAGTTGGTAGCGCAGTTCGCGGTTCTTGCGATAGGCTTCGTCAATCAGCCATTCGACGACGAAGCCGACGATGGCGCCGGCGACGACGAGAAGGACGCCGACGAAGAGAGTGATGG
>Ga0315277_10003328_pt1 | contig 21814 bp, 49 predicted proteins | sample YL17G05_15_MG_FD_203695 | JGI IMG/M metagenome (GOLD analysis project Ga0315277, IMG submission 203695) | Sediment microbial communities from Yellowstone Lake, YNP, Wyoming, USA - YL17G05_15 | ecosystem: Environmental > Aquatic > Freshwater > Lake > Sediment | place: USA: Wyoming | collected...
CCCGGTCCCCACCCCCCTATCAACCGGGGGCCAAAGACCCCGCTTGCAAGCCCCGTGCCAAAAGAATTCCCTTGCATGCCCCGGTCAAGTGTGATATAATAGGCATGGGCGAGCGCGGGCATCGCTAGCGGACAAGCGGACAAGCCACCGCCGGAATTCGGCTTGGCACGAATTTTTCCCGGTCGAATTGGGTGGCATGGGCGTGGGACCCTGCTAGTATAACCTCACTGGCAGACGAGAGAGACGAAAAAGACGGGTCGAAAAAAAGACCTTGCACCGCGCTCCAAGCCTGCTATACCTACTGAGTCAACAAACCCCCGGAGATTCCACCATGACCGCCATTCGCATCACCCGCAACGTCCGCTCCATCGTCTCGGCCCTTCGCGGGGCGCTGATTCGCCTCTCGCCGGATGGCGCGGTCGCCACCGTTCTCGACCGTGACAGCGGAAAGCTGGCGCGCGTGGCGTCCGATACCTTGGTCGCTACCAAGGGTCGCCCCGTCAATCTCGTGCGCGGGCTCTGCCGTGCGGACGTGGACGAGCTTATCGACAGCGACGCCGGTTTCGCGGCCGAGTGCATGACCGAGCTTTTCGTCCGCCAGACGGCGGACGAGCGCGAGGTTCGCCAGACCCGCCACCTCAATCGGGTGGGCTTCCGGGCGGACGACGCCCTGGTGGGTTCCACCCTCGCGGGAAAGAGCCTCTGCGGGTGGACCGAGACGGACCATGCGATGGCTCGCGACGTGGCCAAGGTCTACAGCGGGACGCAGCTGTGGGACCTCGCGAGCCTCTGGCTCCAGGCAGGCGACGCGAGCGAGGCGAGCGTGCTTCTCTCGGACGTGCTCTCGGACCTCGCCGCCATGGCCGCCCGCGACGCGGGACGCTGACTCCGGTGGGGGCGAAAGCCCCCACCCCGAAAGGGGTGTCAAGGGCGAGAATCCTCAAAAGGGGTTTTCGCCCTTGGGGCGTTTTTCCGCCCCTGGCGTTTTCCCTCCGCCCCGGAATTCCGGGTCAAGCCCGGTAAATGCCCCGGCTGGGGGCGGAGCCCCCACTTTCTTTTTCGGGGGTGGGCACGGTTTTGGCCCCCAGGGGTTTTGGGGGTTTGGCCCAGGGGCCGAAATACCCCCCGGGTGGGGTAGCTCCTGGGAGGAGAATCTATCTCAGTCTCCCTAATCCCTCCGGCACGAGTCTTGCACCGGCCGGGATTATTCCAGGGTGACCCCAGGGCCGGGAACGGGGGTCAGGGGCGGTAATTCTTTTTTCGGGGGTGGGCGGAATTGAGGGGTTTGGGGGGGTGGGGTACCTCCTGGCTCCTGCTTGCTCCTGAAATGGGTTATTCCTGCTTTGCTAAGCCCCCTACCAGGGCCGGCACTTCTCCTAGCCTCCCCAGGTACCTTTTCGGCTTGCGGGGCTCCTAGGTCCTTCCAGGGAATAACCGCGTTTGACCCTACCTCCTGCTAGCCGGTCAAACCCTGAAAAGAAAGAAACCCCGTCCTCCTACCCGGTAAATCCCTCCGGGGGAGAATTGGGGCTCCTGGGTCCAGGTGGCACGAGACTTGCTTAGTCCCGGATCTCCACGTCGTCCCCGCAGGCATCGAGGGCCAGGTCCATCGGAGTGACCCCGTAGTCAAGGTCCTCCGGGCTCTGGGAAAAGAGCTCCCACAAGCCCGCGTCCGTGCGGAGAATTTGGAAGTATGCCGCCCTGTGGGCGGTAACCTGAACCTGCGCCGCCCCTGCTCTGTCCGCGATGGTGGTCGTCATGGCTTTCTCGGCTCCCTTGACTTTGTTTTAGCAGAACCCGGACCCCGGTCAAGTGTTTTCTTTTTGACCCCTACCTCCTCCTACCTCCTCCTAGAATCTGCTCTCACTTCCGGTATTTCTTTTTCCCTTGTTGAGACCCGTTCTCTTCTCTGCTTTCTCCCCGGAGGGGTTCTCTTTTTCCTTGCGTCCCTTCCGGGTTTTGCTATAACTTGGTCATGGCGAACAACAACAACAACGGTGGCTCGGTGGTGGTGCTCTCCTCGCTCGACGGTGGGGGGTCGTGGTCGGTCTGGGGCACGTTCCCCACGCGGGCGGCGGCGGATAGCGAGCGCGCCCTCTGCTACTCGGGGGCTGACCCCGAGGAGACGCAGGCGATTCTGCCGGAGGGCTGGCTCGCCCTCCGCGTCGGCGGGTGAGGCTCCCGCCCGGAAGGGCAGCGGGGACAAAAAACAAAAAGAAAGGGCGGGTTTGATTCCCGCCCTTTCGCAATTCTTGCCCTGACTCTACTGTCCCGCGTCAATGGCTTTAATTTGACGCCATAGGTCGTCTATGGCGGCGTGGCGTTGTGTGATAGCGTCGGCATCGCTAACCTATCAGGAGACAAATGCGAGAAAATCTTTTCACCCGTAAGTGGCTCAAGGCCAATGCTGGTCCCTCGGTCAAGGTCGAGGAATTCAAGGCTGGCGACCGCGAGGGAATTTCCGCCAGTGGGTGGTATTACCGTGTGGATGAACCTGGACGCAAGGGCGAGTGGCTCGGACCCTACCAGACCGAGAATAACGCGCGGGCAGAAGCCTCCGCAGAGATTTCCGAAGACTGACAGAGAAAGCCGCTTGACTCGTTCTCTGGGTTCTGCTAGAATCCCCTCATGCCAACGCCTACCGACTCTCGTGAGACTGCGTGTGTCATCCCCCCGGGAAACGCGCGGACCTACGCCCCGCAGGATGACACTGCCATCGTTCTCCGCTGGGAGCCCTCCGGCCCGGAGACTTTCGCCCGGTGGACCGTGGTGTCGTCGTTCCGGGGAGCAAGTGTGATGGTCCGGGCTTTCCGGTGGCTCAAGGTCGAGCAGATTCCGGGTCGGAAGTACCAAATCGTGGACGCCTGCGGGTACGCCCTGCTTACCGGCCGATTCTGGTAGAGGCTTCCCCGCAATAGAGGGAAGCCAGGAGACTCCGGTCATAGGGGGATAATCCCACAACCCTGGCATCCTGCGCTCTCCGCATGATGGACCCATTCCAGTCATCATGCGCGAGGCCAAGGGCATGGCCCAATTCGTGAAATAGGGCGTTCCTCATAATTTCACGACTGTGACCAAGGGCGAAAAGAGTGACAAAAGCCTGGACCCTCGTGCCAGCCCTGCGAAATGTAGTATAGGCTATTCCCCGCTCCCCGTAGGTGAATGGGGCGTCAAAGATAACAATAACGTCGGTGTGTTCCCTGCGGGGATCTAGTTCCGGGGGGATTGTCATAATCTCGCACCCCACCTCGGAGTTGATCTCCGCTATCACCTCAGTCAAGAGCGGATTATCCTCTGCTGTCGCAACTCGCAGGGGAATATTTGCCCTTAACCAGGAAAACTCCCGGGGTCTGTCGCAAGTAAAGTCTGAGGCAACGCCGTCCATCCAGCAAAAGGCTATCAGGCCATTATCGGGCGGCATCATCGCCGCGCACCCGCTCAAAAGCGAAAATGCCACACTGACTATCCCTGCCGTCCCCTGCCTTGCCCCCATATGCCGCTTCTCCCCCCCAATTAAATAGGAGCATGAGGCATTAGATTTGGCAGAAGCCAGCGGAAAATCAATCCGCCTTGGCCTTGGCCTTGCGTTCCTTCTTGTCCCGACTGTACTCGGCACTCTCGAAATACACGTCCCGCGCGAACTGGTGAACCTCTTGGTCCTCTATCTGACCGAAGTCCTCCTGAAACCGGGGACGATAGGAAGCGGCGTTCTTCTTCTTGCTGTTGCTCATGGGGTTAGATTAGCAGAAAGGGCAACGGGCGCAAGGGATTTCTTTTGGCTTGCGCTTTACCAAAACCTTGCTAGACTCTCCACATGTCAGTCACCTTCGCCCTCCGCTCCTGTGTCACCGAGGAAGATTTCCTCAACGTCTCCAATTCCAACGCCCGTGAAATTCTCGGCGTGGTCGGGGTTCCGTGTGAGGATGACCTTTGCGGGAAGTACCTCGCCCGGGATTTCGAGGTCATGGCCCGGCGTGCCATGATGCGGGTGGGCTTCGATCCCGAGATTCCGGGGTCGGAGTCCAAGGTTCCCGGCCGTGCCCGGATGCTTACCTGTGGACGCCCGGAGGGGTATGTCCGGGGCAAGCTCCTCGCCCTCGTGGGGATTTGTCAGGCGAGGGCGAGCGACCAGGACGAGATTGCCTGGGGCTAGGAGAGCCACCCAAAAAAGAACCTCGCCACGGCCTAATTAAGCCAGCATGGCACATCTTTTGATAGAATACCTCTATTTGACGGTGGAAGCTGTCATCTTGGAGTCAAAACAGAATATTGTCAACCTGGGATTTCCTCCTCTTATCGCCTCTTTCTTTTTTGAGAGATTCGGCAACAAGGCATTTCTTTTGGCCAAGTGGTATAAAGAAGCCAGGAACTACCGAAACCTTCCCGATGACGTTTGGTTTTCCAAGTCTGACCCCGGCAATATGTTCGATCGTCCCAGGCACGCAACTCTTTGGGATTTCGTTGAAATGTATGAGGCGGCTGCGTCCGGCGACCTACAAAAATATGCTCAGGCAAGAAACGAGGCTGGCTATGGATCTCCCGAGGAAGGCATGGACTTGGCTAAGGCTGCGAATATGTGGCTAGCCACGATCAAGGAGAACTTTTTTGGTGATGCGTTTTTCGCACGTGTCTTTGTCAAGGACGTTATCTCCGGTCAGATTGCCGACCTAAAGCCGTATAGCAAACTTCCAATTGCGACGGCAGAGGACAAATATGACAAGAAGAGAGTTTTCAAGGATGTAGCTCCAGTTAGACAATATGACAATGGGTGGAAGTGGATCAATGTTGGTCCAAGGTGTCAGTTGATCGGTGGCAAGATGAAAAATTGTGGGTCAACTGGCGTAATGTCCCTGGACCCTGACAGGACCATGATGACCTTGTTTGACAAGGGTGACAAACCTCACGTCGTTGTCACCTATTCTCCAAATGACAAAAGAGTTTCAGGTGACGAGGGCGTTGGTGGCACTCCCGTCAAGGATGCATATGGTGACTATGTTTTGGATCTTGCTAAAACACTTGGAGCGCGTTTTGACTTTGACAAGTCAAAGAGTCCGATGCTCTCCCTCAAGGGAGCAGTCGGATCAGAAAATGTCAGAGCGATAACTCCGGTGGATGGGTCAACCTACTATTTCCGCGTGGATCTCAACAATGGAAAAACGTGGTACACCAATCGGTACACTTATGTCCCAGAAGAGGATATCACAAAAATGATGCCTGAGTATGAGAATGATTTTACAAAAACACTTGTTGGTGTTTTTCACAACGACTCGCGGAGCCTCTTTGACCGCAAAATTGTGAGATATATTCCAGCGGCATTTTTCCAACGTGATGGTTTGTCCTGACCCCTCCTGCTGGCCCAGAAGAAACCCCTTGACCCACGTTGCCTTTACGGACCTAGCCCCGTCGGCGTGCGCGTTGCGCTTGCACGTTATCCGTCAGCCGGTAGTAATACTGCGTCAGGGAGTCGAGTGTGGTAAGCATGGCATACGCCTCTTCCCGTGCCTTCTCGTAGTCCCCAGCCGGGTTATTCTGGAAGTTCCGGCCATGCGGAAAAGCCTCCTGAATTGCAGCCTTGGCCTCTCGGAGCGCCTGGGAGGCTTTCTGAGCCTGGGCGATGAGAGTCTCCGCCCGATCCCCATTCATGTTCACGACCGGAAAAGTGTTCGACATATCCGCTACCCCTCTTTCTCTGCATATCTTAGCACACGCGACCCGAGGGTCAAGGGAAATCTTTATTCCCTCTTGACCCTCCGTCGTCAGTGTCGGCAATAAACAAACACCCTGGCGGGCTTGACTCCGGTCAGGAGTCTGGTATAACTAACCCATGAAGCCAAGCAATCCCAGGGCGTTCGACGTTACCAACCTCGCCACCCTCGCGCACGTCAAGCGTGCTCGCAAGGGAGGAAAGGCGACCTACAAGCCGGAGCACTCCCTGGATTTCGGGCAGGGGGAGGACCGGGAGGTCGCCCAGAAGTCCCTGGACCGCTTCTACAACGACCAGGCGCTTTCTCGTCCCTCCCGTGCGTGACAGGGTGGGGGTTTCGTTCCCATGTTCGATAGGAGGCCAAAACCAGAAGTGGGTTATAAACCGAATAACCCATGAGGTTTATCAGATCCCCGACCTTCGGCGGGTGTGTTCCCAGGTCGAAGAGTCGAAAAGGAGACACACCCGTCACACTTCTCCTAGGAGGAGATACCTGTCAAAACCGTGAAAGATATGTTTTTGTTTTACTTGGCCCTGGAGAAAGAACCCATCTATTTCAAATGTCCCGGCCGGTCGAGTGTGGTCCATCTGCCGGAACTCTCTCCCAAGCCACCTAACCTGGAGCACCAGAATCGGACCCCGGAAACGATCTGCCAAAATTAAGTCCCCTGGCTTGATCGGCCTGGTCAGGTGGGTGAAAACCTGCTCTCCCTCTTTTCCGGCCGGCAGGGGGTTCATGGGATTTCTGCCTCCGAGACAAGATCATAGAGGTCAGTGGCCCAAAACCCCGTGGTAGCCTTTTCCATTCGGGCAAGGTTGAGAATATAGATCGTCCAGCTTTCGTGGATCTCGTTTTTCTTGACGCCGACCACCAACACCCTTTTCCCGATGAAGGGATAGGGATAGCCAATAAGGTCTCCGACCCTCGGGGGTCGCTCCCCTGCCAGAACCCTCACGGGGAGGTGCTCCTGCCTGGTTCTGCCAGAAGGCGGTAAATCCGCGATGTGAGCAAGGTTCTCTGGCGGGTGAGATTCAGGCTCATGTCAAACACCCGAATTATCACAACGCTTATTATCACAACGCTTACCACACTGTCATCCCAGTGTGACTCAGAGTCTACCACATAATCTAACACCAACATAGGCCCGGTGCCAGGGAATTCAAACATCTGGATTATCTCCCCGGTCCTGGGTGGTCGTTCCCGAAGAGAGAAACAACCCTCTTCTATCATCTTAGGTGTCATATTTCTGCCTCAGAGAAGAGATCATACCTCTCATGCGGCCAAATGTGGTAGGTGATTTTCTCGTTTCTCCCTAGGGCTAGAGCCTTGACCACCCAGAAATTCCCCGGGTGTTCTGTCGAGAGTATCAACTGCGGAGCCCCGCGTCGGTCTCTGTCAAGTCTGACAAGATCCCCTTGTTTCAAGGGTCTGTCGTCTATATCTAGGCCGTACCACTGCACAGCCATTTCAGAAGCTCGGGTCACGGTAGTCCCTGGCAACCCCAAGGGACACGCTACGGAGGTTCCTGGCCGTGCGGTAGCGCCCGTCCTTGCGGAGCCTGGCAACCGTGCCGTCCTCAAGGGTGATGGTCTTGAGGGACTTGCTCACGAGGAGAACCTTGCCCGCGTAGGAGTCGGAACCCACATGGAGCGTACAGGGCATCCCCACGTAGGGAACACCACCACTCTCCATGATTTTCGTGGCAGCCTCTACGAACTTGAGAAATGACATCGGGATCATGGATTTACTCTAGCATCTTCCTCGGGGGTGTCAAGTACCCAGACCTCCGTGCCCGGCGGGTATCCCACAAGCTCTTTCTCATAGGTGGCCATGTCCATCATAAGAATTCCCACACAGGGAGGTTGTTTTTCCTGCCACATGCCGCTCATGTACATGGTGATTTTCTTCACATGATCTGTGCCGAGATTGATAAGTGCCCTTGACTCAAGCACAAGAAATGGGTAGAAATAAAATTCAGATTGTATGTAGATAATATCCCCGGCAGAGACTTCCTCCACTGGTTTCCTCCGGTGGGGATGATCCGTAACAAACATTTCGATAACAGGCAAATCTTCTTCCATATTATTCCAACCTCGCCAAAATCTCGTAATGTTCCTCGTCCATGCGCGAGTAGAGAAACCTCTGTTTGTTGCCGGTGCTCAGGTTTATGGTCCACAGGGCAGGGAATCGCGATTTTCTGTGCGGTCTTTGCTCGATCTGATAGATGAAATAATATCGACAGGGGATCGTGGCAAGCGACTCGTCCTTCCACCGGAAAATGTCTCCTACTTGCGGGATCATGTTTCGTCCCCGACCCGTGAGACAAGGACGAAACACTTTTCCAGGTCTTGCGGGGTAGGTTGAAAACCTACCTGCGTTTTATTGGCTTTGACATCGAGAATGTCAAAGAAATATGGGCGGGAAATGTTAGGGGTGTGTCTTGACTTCAAGACAAGGTAAAGCCTGGACGCATCGGCGGCTGGAGCAACAGGGTCTTGCCAGGTTTCATCCCCCCACATAAACAAATCCCCCACCTGTGGAATTACTTTACACTTCACTCTTCCGCCTCCGCCATGAGAACGAGGTCCGAGTGTGCTCTCAGGCCATCTGTCCTAAACGGCCACCCGTCAAGAACTTTCTTGCTTGGATAGTGGAGAATGTTGCAGCACCACCACGCCTCATTTACGTCTGCCCACAAGCTCCGGGCTTTGGACGGCTCCGGGGTGGAAATGATCATCCACCACTCTTCCGGGTTAGGATAGTCTGCCACTCGACAATAACAGTCCCCGACCCTGGGCATTCTCTTGTGGAAGTCCTCTGGAGCTTTTTTCTCCACATGGGGAGATTTACTTTTCTTCTTCTTTTTGTGGGGCGTCGGCACTTTGGGTTCCTGGGAGGATAGCACCACTTTCCGGGGATGCAATAAGAATGTAATTATCAGCTACCCATTCCCTGCTTGGGGAAAAATAGGCTTTATCTGTCCTGGCAATCGACCACGCCTGCATCCAGACGTACTCGGCATCTAGCTTCACACCTAGCAAAAGATAATCCTCCCTGCAATCTAGCTCCGCAGCGCCTTTCCAGTAAAACAAATCACCCACCTCCGGTATACGTTCCATGCAAACTACGTCCCCCTGCCAGGGCCATTTCCGGTCCTGATAGGTCACTGCATCCTCCCGGTCAGAAAAAGATACTTGACGCAGGCATCAAAAAAAGTTTCTGGTACGCTTGCTTGCAGGCACATCTTTTTCTTGAGGGAGCCAAGGGTGTAATTCCCGCTCTTGAGGGCACACTCAATAAATCCAACTGTGTCAATCACAATACGCCTGTCAACAAAAATGTCAAGGAGAATATCCAGAGGCATCCCGTGGGTGTCAATGAGAAGTAATGCCTGCTCCCCGGAGCACAGCGATTCCCCCTGAAGGAGTTGCGCCGTGCCCCAGGGGGTAGAAAGCCACCGGGGGTCTATTTCTCTTGGGGGGCTCACTCGGAAATGTCGCTCTCCCCGTCGAGAATCCTGGCCCCGTGGATGGCAAGCCACACGTTCTCCGGGGTTGCCTCCCCGGACTCCACGAGCTTGACCACAATCTGCTCGTCGGTCAGGAACGCCCGCAGGTTGCGGACACGGCGAAGGAGAATGTCGCTGGCGTCGTCGTTCATCATGGGTTAGATATAGCACCAAGCTCCTCGGAAGTCAACCGAGAAATGACCTTGCTTTCTCTTATTTGAGCCCAAGTGAAATCTAGTGTCCAGACCCCGCCCTCATAGGGCTTATACTGCGACCATCGTATGGCATAAGCCTTATAGTACCAATATATTCCCTCCTTTTTGCCATCTGACAAAATGAGGAGGAGACAGGTGTTGTTCTCCACCAAGTCCCCGGTCTGAAAGGGCATATAGCCCAAGTGCGCCCAGCGAGGTCCGAGAGAGTCCCCTATTGTTGGCAGGTCGTCCACGTTTTCCGACTAGCCCCGCGTGCCCTTTGTCTGAAAGGACTCCACATAGAGGCGCGTGGACGTTTCCAGGGCTTCCTCATAGGGCAGGCACACCCACGCAGCCGGGAGAACGCTCCCCCGGCAGTGCTTGCGGTAGAGCATTTCTGCCGTAGCCTTGCTGTTGGCCCCAATGGTGAGAACGGGGTAGCAGTTACCGGGGACGACGATTCCAAAGATTGCCATGATATCTTCTCCGCGAGTCAGTGTGTAAGTAGATGATAGCAGAAAACTGGCGGGTGTCAAGTAAAGAACCCGCGCTCGCACGTCCAGAAAAAAGCCGGGAGCCGCTCACTCTGCCAGACATATAGAGGATAAACCTCCATGTCCCCAAGCTCGATCAGAAGATAGTACGTTTCGAGAGAAAGAGGCATTTGTTTTCCTTTCGAGCAGATAGAAAGATTATACCAGAATCCCTCTAGGAGTCAAGGGATATTCTCGGAACCTCTTATCGCCGAGACGATATCTGTCAAAAGAAACTCAAAAACAACCTTCCCTTTTTCTGGCAACATCAAAACCGTAATCCATGTCCGTAAATCAGGCTTTGGATCGACTTTCAGAACCAGGCCGGTTACTCGCCCACCCCACGAGTCTCCTACGAAGGAAATCATATCCCCGACCTCGATATTCGGTACTGGTATTACACACCACCAATCATTATCGGTCATGGCGCGTCGGAGCCTCTGACAAGCTCGAAATTATACCTCTTAGCATTTGACCAAGAGAAAAGAACCTTGACATTCTCCCCGAGCCGCAGGCAATATATGCTGCGTCCCTCCCGATTTATCCCACGAGCGTACTTGACGGTACAGTCCCTTACCGCAAGTACAAGAAAATTATCGTTTGAGCCTCGGAGAACGTCACCGACCTCAATCTCGGAAGGCAGCACCCAGGCAGGGATTCCCATGTGGGAATCCTAGCACGACCGGACCCGAAGTCAAGCCCTCAAAAATCGTAGGCGATTGCCCCGGCGAGGTGGCGGAGGAAATGCGAAATCTCCGCGTTGTGGAAATCCATCCTTTGGAGGATGCTCGCGATCTTTTCCTGCTCTGACTGCGGGGCGAGGAGGATTGTGTCCATGACCACCCCTGCCGGGATGAAGTTCACGGTCCCGAGCGGAGCCACAACCTCGAAAATCTCCTCTCGGTCCAGGGACTTTTCCGAGAAGAACGCCGTGAGATACTTGCTTGCGTGATTCATGGTGGCTCCGTGGTGGATAGATAGGTTTTAGCAGGATTTGAGAAACTGTCCAGAAAAGAAAAAGAGCAGAGAGACAGAAACCGGAGGGACATAGGACTTGAACGCCACGAAGGGACTTATATCGCTACCTATCGTCTCCGATTCCTGTCTCTCTGCTCTGTCCCCGTCTCAGTGAGTTAGTTATAGCACTCTCCCAGAATGGGGCAAGGGAAATCTGCCAGAATCTCCCTTGCCCGTTCCAGGGCTCTCAGTCGCCCGTGGGCTCCCAGGTCAGGCGAAGCTCTCCCTCGTGCCCCCAGTTGCGGGCAATGCAGGAGAGAACGCGGTGGAGCCCGCGCGCGGTGTCCCCGCCCTTGCCGATCACCATCGCCACCTCACTTCGCGGGGCACTCACGGCGACCAGAAGCAAGCCCTTGTCGCCCTCTCCGACCAAAACGTCCACCTTGCTAGGGTGGAGCGTGAGGGCGCACACCACGTCCGAGGCAAGGTCCGAGAAATCCGTGAGAGTCTGCTTGTCCATGTGAATAGATACCTTTCTTGGTTCTCTGTTTGTCAGAACCGCTCCGACACCCTTGTTCTAGCACTCTGCTTTCGGGGTGCAAGCCATTTCTTTCTGGCCTCAACTAAATCCTTGACAAAATCAAACACTCTTCTATGATGTGTCTGTCAGAGAACCTAAATTGCTGGACAGTGCCTCTAATTTCGGGCGTGGTAGACTCTAGGACATAGCCCCGATAAATCCACCTCCCTGTCTTGGGTTCCCCGGCGTCGAGGATGATAAAGAGGGAATAATCCCGCTGGGGATAGAAGTCATCCACCTGTTCCACGAGGTCACCTAGTCTAAATGGTGGCTTGGAGCTTATCACGTCTTGAGTTTGCCTTGACAAGCCCGGGAAGTATGATAAGCTCTCCCTCAGAGGCATGTCAGGAAAGAAGAAAGTTAAAAAGACAGCCCAGGAAATCCTGCAAGTGGGAAATATTGTTAGGTGTACCTACGACGGACAGGTTGTCCTTGTGCTCGGTGAACCTGTCCGAGAGGGCTTGGCTTATGACATTTGTTGGGTGACTCCGGTACTCCTACTCTGGGACCGCTGGCCGAGATTAAAAAAAATTACGTGGTGGGTTTATGAGGCTCATATTCTCGCAAGTCCCTGGACCGGAGTCGGGACGAATCGACGCATTTATGTAAATCAGAATATTCTTGACAGGGCAGTTATTGCTGGTAGAGTAGAGGGAGACGCAAGTGATCGACTTCCCTAACCCATATCAGATTGGGGATCTGCTTTGTTACGGCAAGGAGGAACAACTCGCCATAATTCTCAATGACGGCAGGTTTGGATTCTGACAACAGCGGACGGTTTCTTCAAATATAACACAAGGCAATTCTTCCATATTTCCACCTCTGTTAGCAAGAAGTGTACCATCGTTTCTCGTTGCGTCCCCTAGAGGTTCTGCTATACTCTCCCTTGTCGTGCTGGTCTATCGAGTGGAAAATGCCGAGGGAATCGGACCCTACAAGGTCCACCCAAAACCTAATTCCATCATGGAGTTGTGCGAGGCTCACAATAGCTCAAGGGCTCATCCTGCCCCTGGTACCGACCCCGGACTTGGGGTGTTCATGCACAAGGACTATTTTTGTGGGTTTGTCTCTGAGGCAGCCCTGAAAAAGTGGTTCCACGGTTGGAGAAAGCACCTTCGGACTGCGAGGTTTCACATGGCGATTTACCAGGCCAGGAAGGTACTTGTGAGCAAGTACACCGGGCAGGTAATCTTCAAGAAGGATCTTGCCACCAGGACAAAGACTCTCCCGGTCCCCTAGATTTCCGCCACCACGGTCCAGTTATCCTCGTCAAATTGACAAAGGAAACAGGTTTCCTTCCTCCCGGCAAAATCCCCGTTTAGCCAAAACGCCATGAAGCACCGCTCGGAGGAATTAGTTCCCTTTTGTGGTTTCCAGTTTTCCTCACTTAGGATTAAAACACTCACATTGCCATCACCAAAAAATTTAACAATGTCCCCGACTTTGGGGTAGGTTCGGAAGGGCACGTTTCGCTTGCCCAGCAGGTTCTTCTGTGTCACGTCCTAGGAACCTCTGCCCTGGATAAGAGAGTATATTTCTCCTCCTCCTGTGGGTCATAGATGAAAACCTCTCTCTGGCCCTCAAGGTTATCATGCTCCTCGTTGTCAAGGAGCCACCAGGCATCATATTCTTCTTGGAGTTTATTTCCGGGCGGCGCGTGGAGGTTTTGAGTTTTCCTGTGGGACAAAACAAGAACTCTTTGCACGATGGTTTCGCGGTGGGGGTCCACAGACAGATATTCGACCACATCCCCAAGTTGAAATTTTGGCTCTGGCTTTTGCACAAGGGGAGCTTAGCACACTCCCCAGGGAAGGCAACCCCCATCGGATTTCCCTTGCCCCACGCAAGGAGAGTGCTAGACTCTCCTTATGCACGACAAGCAGCCGCCCACCTATCCCGGCAGACAGAGCGAGCTAGACCGTCTCCTCACGGCCCGCAAGGAAGAGAGGGACCGACACCTCGCAGAAATCGGACGGCTCCCTCCCGTGTTCAAGGTGGCATTTCCTGCCCCTCACCCGATGGACCGCCCGAGCCGGCGATAATCTCCGCCTTGACTCGGAGGTGGGCGCGTGCTAGGATACGGACAGGTATGAAAAAGAAAGCCAAGCCAACTTCCGCCCGCACGAGGAAAAAGTCTGACACAATGCTCCAGGCCGAGGAATTCGACGCCCTAGGGTACCAAGTGCGAGATAAAAGAATCTCTGCCCTGAGAAAGTTCCTCAAAAAAGAGGGATTTACTCAGATTGGCTCCGGCTGCACCCGGATTACCTTTGGAAAACCGAGGGTGGACTACGTTATCAAATTGCCCCTCTCCTCCTCCTATAACAACGTCAATGAGGTGAAGTTCGCCAAGAATCCCAAGAAGGGAATTAAGGTGGCTAAGTGCTCCCTGGAAATCCTCAAGGGCGTCCCTGTGGTGAAAATGGAAAGGGTCAAGCCCTTGGTGGAGCCGAGGTTCTACGGGAGCGACAGGGCCGAGAGAGCCATTCAGCGGATTCAGAAATCCGGTGAGAGGTGGATTACCAAGGTTGACTGTTGCCAGGTTGGCCGGACCAAGGACGGCAGAATTGTTGCCTTTGACGTGGGAAACTTCTAAAATGAACAAAAATAACGATAGACTGCCGATGATCCTCTCGACACTTTTCCTGATTGTGTTTTTTGCAATCTTGTTTCAGACGCCGGGCTGTACCGACAACGAGAGTGCCCGAGACATTCTCAGCGATGAAGGATATACCGACATTGAGATTGTCGGTTATGAAGTCTGGGGATGCAGCGAGGACGATTATTACCACACCGGCTTCCGGGCTAGGCGGGGAGATAGGGTGGTTGAGGGAGTTGTCTGTTGCGGTATTATGAAGGACTGCACGGTCCGACACCATCGCCGCTGAGAGAAAGCAAAGAAACCCAAAGAATCCCTTTGCAAAACCCAAAGGGTCTGCTATAACTATCCTTATGTCCAGCAAGAAGAACAAGCGCGGCAAGAAGAGTCTCCCGACGCAGGTGGAGCTTTTCCTTGGGCACCGCTCCGAGGTAGCTCTCTCGGCCATCTTCCGCTCAGGCGCAGGCTCCCACGGGGACAAGCGCGACCGCAAGGCCCGGAAGGGTGAGTGGCGGGATGAAGTCTGGGGCTGAGAACGCCCAGGCAGAGAGAAATCTTCCCCTGGTCGGAACGATTCTCGTGTTTGACCATTCTCCTTTTGGCACGTTGGCTTACGATGGCCCATTTTGGGCGGGGGCGTTCGGCGGCAGTTTTCCTGCACACCGCTTTAGCGGAATAGCCAAGGAGCATTTTCTCTACCTGGGCAAACACCCATGGTACATGAATTGCAAGGTATGGAGTTTCTCTCAACAGAGAATATTCTTCATGCACCAGCTAGCGATCGAGGGAATGACGGTGGTAGTTGTCCCTTGACAAAAAATAGAAACTTGCTACACTAACTCCATGATCTGCATTCCAATTCCAATCCTTGTATTTTGTGGATTCGCTTATTTTTTGCCAGGTGTCCTTTTTTGGCTTCTAGGGCGCGCAAGCCACCCTGTTGCGCCCACCTGGCGACAAACTCTCACCACCATTTTCCTGTGGCCGGTCGTTGGCCCTCGATACTGGCGTAGGTGGCGGATACGTCACCAATTTTGGCATTCTTGCTCGCGAGAACAAGGCCGGCAGCGGTCGTTGTCATAGGGATACTTTAGCAGAAACCTCGCCGGTCGTTGTTCTTACCAGACTCCCTTGACCCGGGGGAAAATCCTGCTAAACTCAGGGGAGCATGGAACACAATTCCTACAGAATGTCCAAGTCCAGTGCCCTCGTTCACCTTGAGGTCAAGGTGGAAAATCTCTTCAAGGTTCGGGAGAGCATCCGGGAAAATCGGGACATGCACTGGTACAATGCCCGGGAAATTCGTGCCCTGTGCGTGGCAATCCGTGCCCTCCGAGAAGACCTTGCGCCCCTTGACGTTCTCTGAAAGCGTGCTAAGGTAAACCCATGACCAAGCGAGAATTCTGGGAGAAGGCGTATCTGGCGGCTCTGTCGAGCCCGGCACTGGCGGCAGTGAAGCAGGAAAGCTACCGGGACGCTGCCCTCGGCATGTCACAGGCGGCAAAGCTCGTGGCGATCGAGGCGGTGGCGGACCTGGAACGAAACTTCGGTGACAAGGACGGAAATCTCCAGACAGGTGAGGTAAGTCCGTACCGCTGAGATCCCGTGAAAAAAAAGAACCTTGACAAAATCCGCAAGTTTGGGAGCCTGGAAATTGGGGATCTCCTTGTCAACACCAGCTCGGGTTTAGCTGTCTCCCCTGGAAGATATTTGATTCTTGACATTGAGATCCAACCAGATTGGATTTGTCTAAAACTACTCCACCTGTCCTCAAACGTCAAGTGCAGTCTGTCAACTAGCGCAGACACAAAACTCTCCCCACAGTGGAAAAAGGAAAATGCTTAGAATCCTCCCAGGTGACTTAATTGCCCGCAAGAATGTCTTTGTGGGATATGTCCACCTGAGTGATGATGCCGTTATTTGGCACTTGAGCCTTGGGCCACATCAGGAAAGTTCCGTTCCTCGCGTTTCCTTTGTCAAGGCCCTAAATCTCCACCTAAACGAAATCGAGGATGTTTATCTTCTCCACGACTCCGGCCGGTTTGAGATTTATCGTGAGGGCGAGAAGATTTCCCCTTGACACCTAGACCCATTGTGGTAAAGTATGACCATGAACATCCCGCCTGCCACTCTCCACGACAAGGCTCGGACCCGTCTCAACCAGGAAATCCTAATCGGGGACTTTGAGGATGTGGACAATTGCCGCGTGGCCCGCAAGGACTCCCCGGAGGAAATGGCAGCCTATCAGGAAGCCCGAGAGGGCGGCTGTTGTGGGTTCTGGGATACCGAGATTCTGGTAGATGGGGTCGTGTTCCTCGTTGGGTGCAACTACGGTCACTGAAAAAAGAATCTCTTGCTTCTAACATGGATTCTGCTAAAGTATCCCTATGAACGCACACGAAATCAACTGGCAGAAGTTTCCCTTCACGGGATCGTTTTGTCTGGGCTTCTCGGATGGCTTTCTCGGATGGGGACCGGCGGACGCAGAGACATATGCGCCGTGTCCTCTGAATCTCGCCTGGTATCGCCTTGGGTATAAGGACGGGGACCGGGAGGAAAGCACCTGGCTGGACCGCAGGGAGGACTAACTCCCGAAATTGGCGGGTGCTTCCAAAGAGCGCGTTGTCCCATGTCAAATATTTCCCCATGGGGGTATACTCCCTTTTGTGGCAAAAGGCAAGAAACCGTTTTTCGCAAAAGACATAAAAGTCGGGGATATGCTGATTGAGTATTATGACCATCCCCCGGACAAAATCTACATGTGTCTTTTTGTTCTCAGCATAGAGAATTGGTCGCCGACTCCGGGTGGTGAGCCCTGGACGAGATTCATCTGCTGGAATATAACACATGAGGATCGGCACGAATATTGCTGGGATGGGCAGCCGATGGTCTTTGACGAGGTGTGGAAGATAAATCCTTGACACGCTCTGGGATTCTGATAGAATCTACTCTGAAAGCGAGACAGAAGCAACATGGCCAGCTATCACCACAAGCCCTTCGCCACGTTCGCCCTGACCGGAAAGGGTAGCCGTCACGGTGCCCTTGTCATGCGGGGAGACGAGGTGTTCTCCTACGATACCAAGATCGCCCACGTCAACCGCGAGAATAAGCGGGTCATTCTCGTGACCCGGAAGTTTTCCCGCACCACTTCCATGCACCAGGGGGCGGTCCGACTCGGGGTCACGTTGCACCTTGCGAGCCAGGGATGGTATCTCACCGAGTTTCAGCCGGGGACCACGTTCGGGGCTTGAAATCCCGTGGCCTACCGCACTCCCCACGTTCCCCCACCGGCATTTCGGGTTCTGGACCTCAGGGGAATTTCGGTTCCCCTGAGTCTCCGCTGGGCTGGGTTCAAGTGCCGAAATCCCATCTGGCCTTTGTGGTAGCCGGGACATAAACTGGCACTCATGGACGCAAATGACCTAGAAATCGGGACGATCTACAGAGCCCCACAAAGCTTCTATTTCGACGGGCAGTTAGTGACTACTGAACCCGGTGGGCATTATATTTCCTGGCCAGCGTTTGAGCCAGGTGAGACATTCCTGTTTTTGGCAGACGAGAAGCCATACGCAATATTTCTGTGGATTAGACAGAATATCAAAATAGGCGCCCTGATCGGGGCGTCGAATTTCTTTGACCGGATTGAGCCCCTGCCTGAGAAATAAGGCTTGACCAATCTCGAGATTTTGCTAAACTAATCTCAATTCAGGAGAATGGGAACGGCGGTCCTGCCCTCGTGGGTATCAAGGTGATACCCAGTCTTTTTCTCTTGCGTCCAGGGATTTCCCTGCTAGAACAAAGGGGTCAGAGAGAGATTCCGAGAGAGCAGCAGAGCGGGACAGAAGAAATCACTTGACGCACCTGGCAAATCTGCTAAAACTAACTCACTCAAACAAGCAAGCGGAGAAGAAAAGATGATTACCGAAAATATCCTGGTCGCCGGTCGCAAGGTTACGAATGGCTGGACGAAGGGCACGCTCCTCAGTGTCGAGGCGGGCGTGGCTCGCGTGGCACTCACGGATGGCACGGTCCGTGAGGTGGAGGCTGCCACGCTCCGCCACTCGCGCGGTCGCCCTGCGAAGGTGAACCCCGGTGCCCTCGTGCGCTCGGAGGTGGATGCCCTGGTCGCCACGTCGGAGGGGTTCTGTCAGGATGCCATCGCGCTCCTCTTCGCCCGTCAGACCTCGGACGAACAGATTTCCAAGCACACGGTTTGGGACAACGACCTCGGCTACCGTGCGGACCATGCCCTCCGGGGTTCGCGTCTGGCCCTCAAGTCCCCCTGCGGTTGGACCGGGGAGGATTTCGCCACGGCTCGGGAGGTTCTCTCCCGCTACTCGGGCACGCAGCTTTTCGAGGTTGCCGCCCTTCACCTCGGACGGTCCACGGGTGAGGCGGATACCCTGGTCGCTGGGGTGCTCGCAGACCTCGCCAGCATGGCCTGAGACTCGCCGGGGAGCCCCGGAAGGGGCGGGAGTAGGGGAAACCCGAAACTGCCCTCTCCGGCATTCTGCGGATTTCCACTGGTGAGTCAACGCGGGTAAAAGAAATACACTTGCCTTTTCTCTGCGGGGTGCTATAACTATCCTCATGGACGCCAGGGACTCATATCACAAGGCAATCGGTGGGCCGGGCGGGCTTAATTGCCCGTGTTGCTGCCTCGGGGACAAGAAGTATGCCAAGCGCCTGAATGCCAGGGGCAAGCGCCGCAAGGCGCGGCTGGAGTGCAAGGCAGTCATTAGGACTGACGCGGGTCTTTCTCAAGAGGCATAAATCGTGGAGTGGCAGATAAATCCCCAGACTGGCGTTCAACAGGGAGATATTTGGGAACTAACCAACCCGGAAATCGTTGGCCTGCGCGGCAGGTGGCTTATTTTCGTGGTAAGACTCCACGAAAATGGGTGGTCGTGGCATGTTTGGAATTTGCTGACCCAGCAAATGGAATTCAATTACGGGGATTTTAGAAAAGGGAACCGGGGTGGGACCGGTCTTGAGTGGAAACTTATTTCCCGGCTTGACCCAAAAGATTTTCCTTGACCACCTCCTAGGTTCTGCTAGAATCACCTCTATGGCGAACACCTACTCTCGACTTCCCTCGCCCCCCAAGGGCACGGCCAACTACGCCTGGGGCGAATATGAGGACAAGCAGGCCAGGGACAAGGCTGCGGACCTTAGCAACCTTCGTGCCAAGGCGGGTCAGTGCTTGTATTGCGGGAGCAAGGTTTGCGCCCCTGGCGAAAGGTTCCTCCCGGTTTGTCGGACGTGCGCTTGACAGACTCCTACTTTCTGCTAAAGTATCCCCATGAGCAACAACAACGATCGCTACCGATTCGAGCGGACCGAGGATGACCTGCGGGCCGATGCTCGCAGGCGTGGCATCGGACGCCGTGGGGCACTCCTCCCTTACGGGGACGACCTTGACGGGTGCTCGGAGCCGGAAGGCTACGACGGGGGCGAGCGTCACGACCTCGATCTCTGAGGAAAAGCCATGTACGGAAACGAATATCTGCCACTAAAGCCAAGGGGACACCGCGAGCGGACCCTTGCTCGCATTTCTCGTCTCATGGTGTCTTTTTTCTGAAGCCGAAGGGGCACCACAAAAGACGAAAATACAGGCTGTCCTAGATAGAGAAATAGAAAAACTCTACACCTGGGAACCCTGAAAGAAATCGGACTTGCACTTTCTCAGAACCCTGCTAAAGTATCAGGGAAGTGACCGAGGGAGAGAAGAACATGGAAACCAAGGATATTGTCAAGGTTCTCGCCGTGCTCGCGGACGCGGGGCACGAGATTGTCTCCTGCGACTTCCGCACGGGGGAAGTCACGTTCCGGTGCGCCAGCCTGGTAGGGCGCGACACCCGCGAGGCTCAGGTGGTGGAAATCCTCCGCTACCCCGCCACCGGTCCCCTTAGCGGGAGCAAGATTCCCGCAATCAAGCTTCACCGGGCGCTCTATGGCTCCGGTCTGGCGGTAGCCAAGGCAGCGGTGGAAGCCCTCATCATGCGTCACGGGCTTGGCTACCGTGACGCAGCCGGGATTCCCCAGCTTGGCGGCTTGGAGCCGGTGGAGCCCTACCGCCACGGTCTGATCGAGCACGACGACGAATTCTGACAAAACCCCTTGCGCCCAAAGGAAAGGGTGCTAAAGTATCAGAACTGAGGCGATACGAAAAAGAAGATGCTAGATAATAATGCGTTTGGCAGTGTCGCGGATGACTAACTGCCTATGCCCGGGTTGCGCTGGGCGAAAAGGTTGGGCCACCAAACGGTCATAGATTCCCTCTCTGGCGGTAGAAGGTCTGGGCGGTTATGAGCCGCCCGTTCCTCCCGCGTCCCTGGTAGTCGAAGGTCAGACTACCAAAATCTTCCAGATCCCTCAAACCGGCTAATGTGACGCTGCGGGGTCTGACAAGTGGTGGGGTACCGACCACTTTAACCCGGTACAGCGAATTCATGCCTCCCCTTGGAGGGCTCCCCGGAATGCAAGTATCCCAAAAAGGTAATTGGGAGAAAGCCGGCAATACCTAGCCGCATAAAACCGGGACGGCCAGTGGATCGTGTCCACAGGAGGCAACCTTTTCGGTTGCATGTAACCTGAAACATGCTATAGTTTCTTTCTGTGTGAGGTGTTCCTGCTCTTTGATACTGTCCTAGAGGCTTGGGGGACGCCCCCGAAAAAGTCGGTGGCCAACGGCGTAAAACGTGAAGTGCAACTCGGTCTAAGTAACCGTACCATTTCAGAGTCTCTAGGACGGTATCAAGGGCAGGAAAGAGACAAATACTCATGTATACCGAGTACGATAATGACGACCTGATCAATCTCGACGACCCCGGGGAAGTCGCGGAGTGGGTCAAGGCTCATGGGAAGAAAAACCTGGGAGACTCGGTGGTCTCCTTTCCATTTTCGGAGGATGAGACTCGTCTCCTAGAGAAGATTGTCCGTCGGATTTACTGGGGCGCAAAAACTGCCGTGCAAGATTTGCACGACCTCAGAATCCTTTATTGGCAGGTCGTGGGATGGAAGAGGGGGTAAAATGACCGAGGAACAACTCAAGGAAATGGAACGCTGGCTAGCGGAAAACTATTCCCCGGAGCCAGACCACGGCAACAAATACGAGAAGTCAATTGCCGAAAAAGCCTTTCGGGCAGGATTTGACCTTGCAAAAAAGCCCCTGGCCCTGGACCGGGCTTGCGAGAACCTTGATTTCCTGCTCAAGAGCGGGTTTTTCGCCTCTAAGAAGCGGTAGACGTTTTCTTGCTTTCTCCCAAAACTCTGCTACTCTGGGGTTATGATGACCAACAACGACAAGGGCACCTGCGAGGGAATCAATTGTCTGGCGTGCGACGGTGAGGGGTGCGTGGAGGAACCCCCTCCGGGCTCCTGGGCGGACGTGGCACGGATGATGCACGAGATCGACCCCGATTTCGACTGGGATGCCTGGAAGGACGAAATGAAGGACCGCGACCTCTAAAGGAGAAAAGCCTCAATGTCAACAATCCCCCGCCGCCAGCGCGTCCGCAAGCTGCTCACTCGACTTCCGCAGAGATTTCAGTGGACGATCCACAATATTGTGGGCCATCCTCTGTCAGAAATCCTATATCAGATGGGATATGAGAACCTGGGGAACGCGGTCCATGACGGGACCGTGCCCTTCCACGACCCCGGACGCGGCTAGAGGGGAATAATACGAGCCTTCTGCTCGGTCACATATTCCTCGCCCCTGGCGTCCCAATCCAGC
>Ga0315277_10003329_pt1 | contig 21808 bp, 24 predicted proteins | sample YL17G05_15_MG_FD_203695 | JGI IMG/M metagenome (GOLD analysis project Ga0315277, IMG submission 203695) | Sediment microbial communities from Yellowstone Lake, YNP, Wyoming, USA - YL17G05_15 | ecosystem: Environmental > Aquatic > Freshwater > Lake > Sediment | place: USA: Wyoming | collected...
GAGCCGGCGGAGCAGAACCCAAAATATTCGATCCTGGATACGCAGGCGCGGACGAGGATGTTTTCGCTTGAGTACGCACAGCTGCTGACGTAGGGCAAGGATCTCGATGCCGAGGTTGTAGCGGGAACGGAAAAAAGCGCTCAGGCAGGTGAGGAAGCCAACGAAAAATTGAATCATGGGCCCAAGTTTATAGCACAGGGGTCCTTCCGGGCGCTCGCGTTAACTGCTGGAATTTGCAGCTTTACGGAGTTATGGCGACACACAGCTGTGAAAAACTGGTAAATGTGCGTCGGGACAACGTCCTCTCGGTTGAGGTGAAGCAAATGCATTCGGAATGCTCCTGAGAAGGCAGCCGTCGTGGCTCCACAAATCAAGAATCCCGCTCTGCGCACGGGGTATGAGTGAATTGAGAAGTTACGTGGCCTGTCACCTTCATTTTTGCTGAATGCCTTTGCCGAAAATCACTACCTGCCTTTCAGCTATGAGAGGCCAACCGTTCTTCCAGTCGTATTCCTCAAAGCCTGCAGCCATTGGATTGACACGAATCACCGTTGCGCCGCGAACACAAAAGCCGGCATTGTGATCCAGCGTCCTCGAATAGTCCCATCCGTCTCCAAACGTCTTCGATTTCACCGACCTGTCAGGACGTCCCGGTCTTGACGGATCGCCTGCCACATCCCGTTGGGGCTTAATCAAACGATACGGACCTTCACCGGCAAGCCGTCCCGTGCCTTTCTCGTACTGTGCGGTGTCAAGAGCCTTTCCGTCTCGCTCAAATGCCAGCAGCAGCCACGGGTTCATAGAAACTTCTTTCCCATCTTGAACTCCGGGAGGAAGCGATGCCGGGTACTTAACAAACGCTCTCTCTTTATCCTGAATATTGCCCGGTGCGCCGTAGAAATGGGATTTTGGGAATGGTCCCATAACGTCGTCCAGTGAGTAATCAACGCTGTATCCGTCCGGTGCAAAGACCGTAATTCCCGTGGCACCTTTCAGGTCGACATGCGCCGAATCCAGCAGGTCTTTTATCCGGACTCCCCCATAACTGGCGTAATCGTCAAACGGTTCGGAACTCGTGTTCATCAACATGAATTGGGTCTGGCGCGGGAGTCTCGCGATATCCCCCCAATTCAGAGTTATGAAAGGAGCAATCGGCTGCCCTGGGCGGCTCCCCGCATCCCCCGGATAGCGCAGTTGGTCAATTTCCTTTGAATTGGGAAAACCGTCTCCATCGGAATCATCTCCGGCAATTGCAGTCAGCGCACTGATCGTCCTGCCCGCTTTCCTGTAAGCCAATCCATAGGCATTGAGCGTGTCCTCAAAATTCCTCGGCACGCCGGTTTTGTACTTCGGATTTGGGTATTGAAGCAGATGACAGTAGCCGCACGGGCTGTATTCGCGTTCCGTATCGGTTCCGGCCAAACCACTGCGATGGCAGGTTTGACAATCATCCAACCGTGTGCCTACAGTTTTCGGATATTGCTGCACAAAATTCTGAACATCCCGGTCGTTTTCGTGGCCGACGTACGCTCTTGACTTGATCAATTTCTGAGTTGCCCCCGGTGAGACTACCCAACTTGCGGCCAATGCCAAACTCAAGGCAGAAACGGCGAAATTGACTTTTTTCATATCAACCTTTCCGGCCAGAACGGCCCTGCGGATGTCCTGCGGATCTGGAATTTACAGCAAAACGCCTCGCTTGAGGTAAGAATTACTTATAAATGGTCATTTTTTGTCGCTTTTTGTTTTTATTGGTTCCGGGGAAATAGTAAAGTTATGCGGCAAATTTGACTAGGGCGCCGACGTATGAGCAAGCAGATCTTCACCACGAAAGATGTTGCCGAATACCTGAGCATTAACGAAAAACAGGTGTACATGCTCATCAAAGAGAGAAGGATTCCCGCCACCCGCGTAACCGGTAAGTGGTTGTTCCCTAAAGATTTGGTGGATGAATGGCTGGCTTCCAGCGCCAGGGAAAACATCGGAGCGGCTCCTAAACGGAATCAGCCTCGCAACCAGGTGGTGGTCGCGGGAAGCAACGACCTCGCATTGGAACTGCTGATCACCAAAGTCACAGCCGAACACCCCAGTTACACGGTATCCATCAGCAATGTGGGGAGTCTCGCAGGATTGATGGCTCTTCAAAATGCGAGTTGCGACGTAGCTGCATCTCACCTCCTGGACTATGAAACCGGTGAATACAACAGCTCCTTCATCCGCGAGCACTTTCCCGAAATGAGGATCACGGTCCTGAATCTCGCCTACAGGGAACAGGGCCTTATCGTTCAGAAAGGGAATCCCATTGGAATAAAGTGCCTCGAGGATCTGGCGGTCAAGAAAGTAGATTTCATTAATCGTCAGGATGGCAGCGGAACCAGAGTTCTGCTTGACTACAGGCTTCGCGAAGAAGGGATAGATCCCTCGGAAATTCCGGGTTACGACAGAATAGCGAGCACCCACATGGAAGTCGCTCTCAAGATCTTCAGCGGCGCCGCGCATGCGGGAATGGGAATTCATGCCTCGGCAAAGATGCTTGGCCTGGACTTCATCCCCCTTGCAACCGAACGATTTGATCTGATCATTCCCAACGGAATCATAGGATCGGAACCGATCAAAGCTATCCGAGAGGTGCTCGGATCTGCAGAGTTCAAGTCGACCGTTTCCAGGATGGTTGGCTATGACACTCGAGAAACGGGAATGATCGTGTACGAAAGAGGGTAGCTGAATCAAAGTGCGCGCTCTGCGCACAACGAACTCAGCTGATTCATTCAAGCTCTGCTCAAATTACCAAAAAGGAAGTATCGCCATGTTTTCGAAACATATCTGCCGCCCCCTCATTCTCATATTGTTGCTTTTCCTGCTGGGAGCCTCCGGACTGCTGGCACAAACCAAACAACTCCTCACCTGGCAGGAACAACTTGCGTATCTTCAGACTCTCTCCGCTGAGGATTTGATCGGACAGAGGGATGGAGTTGCACAAATTCGGGCGGGAATTGAGTTGTGGCTGAAACTGCACCCAAATAGCACCTTAAAAATTGCAGAGGCTCCTCCGCAAACGTGGACAGGCGAACAGATTGCCGGTCAGGTCGCTTCTCTGCGCGAGATTGTTGCCGCTATTTTGAAGGAGGATCCAGGCCGGCCGTTTGATCTTGGAGTCACAACGGTCAGCGTCACGGCGGAAGCGTCGCCGCTGTCCCCCGTATCCGACACGATTGTCCGAGAAGAGATCGTAAACCGTCAGGCGGTAACCGTGGCATCGGCTCTCGATTTTCTGCCGGGAGTGGCGATCGATCACGTCACTTCGAATCGCAACGAAGCCGGAATCAGGATTCGCGGCTTCAGCTCGCGAGGCCAGGTACCGCTATATCTGGACGGAATTCCCGTGTCCATGCCATATGACGCAACCATCGATTTCAACCGCTTTCTGACAAACGACATCGCCGAAATCCAGGTAGCAAAGGGCTATTCTTCTCCGCTGCTGGGTCCCAATGCCCTGGGTGGATCCATCAACCTGGTCACAAAACAGCCGGAAAAGAAGCTAGATGCGGATGCGTTGATCGGGACGGGGTCGGGGGACTTATTGCTCGCCTCCGCGCACCTGGGGTCACGCTGGCGCCACTTCTATGCGCAAGGGTCTGTGGACTGGCTGCAGAGCAACTTCATGCCGCTCTCCGGCAACTTCCCACTGAACAAGTTTCAGCCAACCTACGAACGGAACAATTCCGATTATCGCGATCAGAAATACAACGGCCGGTTTGCCTGGACCCCCAAAGGGCAGGATGAGTACGTCTTCAGCTGTGTCAATCAGAAGGGGCAAAAGGGAGTGCCGCTTTACGCCGGTCCCAACTCCGCTGCAACTTTTGGCAGCGCCGCCTTCCGCAGGTGGCCCTACTGGAACAAGACCGGTTACTACTTCCTCAGCAATACGGGGCTGGGGGAAGCAAACACGCTCCGGTTTCGTGCGTACTACGACCAGTTCAACAACGAATTCGATTTTTACGACGATGCCACATTTTCGACGATGAAGAAGACCACATCCTCGCACAGCTATTACGATGATCATGCCGCCGGTTTATCCACGGAATTCACGAACCGAAGCCTCCGTCGTAATGTTATCAGTGCGTCATTTTTCCTCCGCGACGATACCCACACGGAAACCAACGAAGTGCCTGCGAAGGCCCCCTATCCCTTCATCACCCCAACTCTGCGCGACAGGTCGCAGTTGTATTCCATTGGGGCGCAGGATGTCATCACGATTTCCGAGCGCATCCGTGGTACGCTCGGATTCAGCGCGGATCACCTGAATGGGCTGCAGGCTCAGGCGTTCAACAGCACGCAGACAGCGCTGCTTCCTGTCACGTGCGTTTCTTCTCCGCAAAACAACACTTTTTCTGGTTGTACCGCAAACGCCTGGAATGTCAATCCTCAGGCGTCCTTGTCTTGGAACCTGGCTAAATCGGATACCCTCTATGTCACCTTCGCCGATCGTGGGCGCTTCCCGATCCTGAAGGAAAGCTATTCCTACAGGCTGGGCCAGGCCATTCCCAACCCGGACTTGAAACCCGAGAAAAGCACCAACTGGACGATTGGCTATTCCCACGTTTTCGGTAGCCGGACCGTGGGCCAGGTCGACTACTTTCATCACGGCCTCCGGGATGCCATCGAATCTGTCTACATCAAGGATCCAGGCGGATTCTGCACAAATACGGGTTCCCTTGCCGGGTACTGCAGTCAGAATGTAAATGTTGCCAACGAAACCCATCAGGGGGTGGAAATCAGTATTCGCAGCACGCCGATTTCCCGGCTGACGCTCGACGTCAATTACAGCTATCTCAATCGCACGATCGTTTACGATTTCGGCAGCGTGACCGACATAAGCCAGGTCCTTACCACGATCCAGATTCTCCCGACGCTGGCAAAGAACAAACTGCTGGCTACGGCTACCCTTCGACTGCCGCGCCAGATATTGGCCATGGCGAACGTACGGTACGAAGGAGGAATTACGTTCCAGGACACAACCTACAAGACCGCCCCCGGAAATCTGCCATACGGGGCAGCCTACGGCACCATGGACCTCGGAACCGTGATTCCTGTCTACTACGGCGTGAGTCTGCAGGCCGGTGTGAAGAATCTGTTTAATCGGGATTACTACTACACCGCGGGATATCCCGAAGCGGGCAGGAGTTGGTATTTCAACGCGCGTTACCGGTTTTAGGAGAAGGACGAACCCGCAGTCTGCGCAACGGCGGCTTCTTTGCTGCTGCTTTTGGGGCTCTGCGCCGAACGGGACTCATGCGGCCGCTGCGATCATCAAAACGTCTCCGAAACCAGGCGCGGGATTTTCATGGCAGTGAATGCAGGGCAGAAACACATCAGGATTGGAGATCCACAAGGTGGGAGGTGTACGACAAGCTCATTTCACTGGTTCCGGAGGATTTGCAGGTCGAGGCCTGCCTGATTGGCTTCCATTGGACTTTGATCCGCCCGCGGTGTGTCGGGATGACGCATACGCCATTTGAAATCGATCCTGACCTCGGTCCGTCCGGGGCGTCGTACCGCTGGCATAGGGAATCGCATAGCTGGCATGCCGGTGCGCAAACTTGCCGAATTCGTGAAATCATGGAAGCCGTTTGAGGCGGCATTGGGGCAGGCCGCAACAAACTCAGCTCTCAACTCGCTTGATGCCGCTGAAAAACTTCTGGGGATGCCGCCGGCCCAGCAGCCCAACATCAGCGCATTCTCCGTTTACGCGGACAAGATGAAAGGGCGCAAAGTTGCTGTCATTGGGCGTTTCCCGGACTTGAAGCCCCTCGAGGAGATTTGCCACCTCTCCGTATTGGAGCGCCGGCCCGGGGAAGGGGACCTGCCCGATGCCGCCTGTGAATATGTCTTACCGCAACAGGACTTCGTGTTCATGACAGCTACCACTCTGCTCAACAAGACCTTCCCGCGGCTGTTGGAACTGAGCAAGAACGCCTTTAAGGTAATGGTCGGACCCAGCACTCCGATGACTTCCCTTCTATTCGAACTCGGCATAGATGCGCTGGCGGGCACTGTGGTATTAGACGCCGATTCAGTCTGGCAGGCAGCGCAGGAGGGAGCAGCCCGGGGCATATTCAGTCACGGCGCGCGGATGGTGAAGGTGAATAAAGAAGAATGGCAGCAGCGCCGGAATCATCAAATTGGAGGAATGTGGAATGTACCGCTGGGAACATTGATCGGCCGACTGCGTGCTGCTGCCGGCCAGGAGCCGCTGGCGTGCGAGGATGAGACGGGGAAAGCCGAGGGGGAGCGTCCGGCCTGGGCCGATCCAACGATTGTGAAGCGAACCTATGATGCCCGGCCTACCATCGAAGCCGGCGGGCATCCAATGCCGAAGGTGATGAACGACCTCGCCGAACTATAGCCCGGCGAGGTATACGCCCTCGTTACGCCGTTTGCCCCCGAATCCCTGATCGACCTTGCTGCCCAGAAGGGATTCCGCTCCTGGAGTATCCGCGAGGAAGCTCAGTTGGTACGCACCTATTTTACGAAATAAGGACGATGGAGCACCTGCTCGTCATCGTGATCACCCATCTGAAGAGGAAATAACATTCGGCTTCTCATTGAGATTGTTAATGAGGAGGTACTGAAATGAGAAATACAAAAATCAGAACGTTTCTTATGGTATTGACGTTAACGGCCGCAGCCCTATCGGTGGCTCCTTACGCAGTCCGCGCGCATTGCGATGGGATGGATGGGCCGGTGGTCATGGCCGCGCGCAAAGCGCTCGAGACCGGCAACGTGAACCTGGTTCTCATATGGGTGCAGAAAGCCGATGAGCCCGAGATCAGAACCGCCTTCCAAAAGACAATTGCGGTCCGGAAACTGAATGCGCAGGCACGGGATCTCGCCGACATGCACTTTTTCGAAACTCTTGTCCGTGTCCACAGAGCAGGGGAAGGAGCTCCTTTCACGAGCTTGAAGCCCGCCGGGCGCGATCTCGGACCGGCGATCCCCGCCGGTGACAAGGCAATCACAACCGGATCAACCGATGCGCTCCTGAAGCTTTTGACAGACAAAGTTCGCGAACAGCTGAACGCGCATTTTCAACAAGTGCGTGCCGGCAGCAAATATTCACCGGATGACGTCGAAGCCGGACGGCGCTATGTGAAGGCCTACGTGGAATATATCCATTATGTGGAGCAGCTTTACGAAACAACCAAGAACCCGGCTGAAGGTCATTACCGAGAGGGAGAGGCGGCAAGCATCCATAAGGATAAGAACTGAAACTCTTGGTATGAAATCCGAAGAGGCAGCATCTCCGATACTTCCATCGAAAAGGAGCAGTCAATGAGCAAAACTGCAGAACCCATCGAGCCCGGGCAGCCCGTTCGTCTTGCCGAACGTGTCCAGTATGCGGATGGCTCGATTGTAAGTCGTGCCCTTGTGCAAAAGCCGGTCGGATCGATTACGCTATTCGCGTTCGACGCCGGGCAGGGACTCAACGGGCACACGGCTCCGTATGATGCTTATGCGCAGATTCTCGAAGGCGAAGCCGAGCTGGTCATCGGCGGACAGATTGTCAACCCAAAGAGCGGTGAGACGGTGCTCATGCCTGCCAACGTGCCACATGCCGTCAATGCGCGCCAGCGATTCAAGATGCTGCTTACGATGATCAGGGGTTGAAGCGATCTCGTTTTGGCTCGCAGAAAAAGATTGGGAGCAGCACAAACAAGGGACAAAGCTTAGAACCCGAATCTCGAATCGAAGGAGACGGCATGCCAGGCTTCATACATCAAATGCTTTTCGAGGATCACAAGCGGTTAGAGGACCTGCTCGCGCTCGCCGAAACGGATACAGGCGCTCGCGGAGTCGGCGCCTATGAAGAATTCCGGAGCGGGTTGCTGCGGCACATCGGAATGGAAGAGAATATCCTGATCCCGTCGGCGCACCGGGCTCGGGGAGGTGTGCGTCTATCGATGGCCGAGAAGATTCGTCTCGATCACGGAGCGCTGGCAGCACTGCTCGTGCCCCCGCCTACGTCCGAGATTATCGCCTGTATCAAAGCGATCCTATCCGGCCACAATCTCCTCTAGGAAGGGGAAGGCGGCCTATATGAGTCCTGCGAACAACTGGTGGGTGCCGAGTACGATTCGCTGCTTGAAAAGCTCCGCGCTTATCCTTGCCCCCGTCTGCGGCCGAACGTCTCCGGTCCATTCGTGCTGGGAGCGGCTCGCCGCGCTCCTGAGCGGGCAGGGTATAACTGGGACGAACTGTTAAATCGGCCGAAGATTTAGGGTCGATAGCACAAGGGATGTATCAAATGCCCTTGAACCCAACTGAAATGTTGGAAGGCGAGCATCGTGTCATTCAATAATGAGCCGCTCCCGCGGCAATCTTGGCCGACCGACTGGCTGCCGTAGAATCAGGAGTTGCTTTCTTGGAATAGTCCGCTCCGAGCTTGTGCCCATCCCAGGCAGCATTCAACCATTAAAATGGATTCTTGGCCGGTTCTTTGACGTACCTGCACCTGGTTGCAGGGCAGATCTTCAGGAATTGAGTGGCCGAGAAGGGCAGCTCCGGTCGATCGAACGCACAGCGGCGAGGCGGACGCATATCGCCGGACGGATTGCCTGCCGGCGCTCCATTGACATACATAGAGATGCAATGTATGATGCTTCTATGTACGGAGAGCAAGGATCTTCAATCGCTGGACGGACCGGCCAATGAACATCGGCAAAGACCTCGTTGCCGCCTCGGCTACTCCGTTGATCCTGTCCATCCTCAGCGAGGGCGAGAGCTACGGCTACGCGATCATAAAGCGCGTGTCCGAACTGTCGGGCGGCGAGCTCCAGTGGACGGACGGCATGCTGTACCCCGTGCTTCATCGCCTCGAGCGCAACGGCTTCGTGAAGGCCGTCTGGGGGAAATCGGAGTCGGGGCGGCAGCGCAAGTACTACCGGCTGACGGACAGTGGCGGGGACGAGCTGGCGAGCCATCGGCGACAGTGGCAGGTGGTGGACGCTGCGCTGAGGCGGACGATGTTCAAATCAAATTAAGCTGGTGCATTAGGGAGGCTGACTCGTGTCGCAGGAAATCGGAAATCCCAAGGAAGGAGCGCGCATCTCGCTGGAGGAAGGTATCGGCGAGTGGCGCTCGTACGTCCGACGAAGGCAGGCGATTCACCGCGTGGACGCGGACGAGCTGGAAGATCACCTCCGCAGTCAGACGACCACGCTCATGGAGGCCGGGCTCGCGGAGGACGAGGCGTTCCTGATCGCCGTGAAGCGCATCGGTGCCCTCGACGAGCTCTCCCGCGAGTTCGCCCGGGAGCACTCCGAGCGGTTGTGGAAGCGGCTCGTCCTCGGGCCGGACGACGGCGGGGCCGACGCGGGCAAGGGCACGGGGACCCTGAAGGAAGTCCTGGTGGCGGTTGCCCTGGCGGTCGCTGCAGCCGTGGCCATCAAGGTCCCGGAGCTGTTCGGCGCGAGGATGAAGATGGACCAGGAGCTGCCGGCGTTCTACGTCCGCAACCTGAGCCTCTTCGTACTACCCCTCCTGGCAGTCTTCTTCGCTTGGAAGCGGTCCCTCGCGCCGGCGGGCCGGCTGTGGCTGGCTGCGCCGTTCCTGACGGCCGCCGTGGCGATCAACATCATGCCGTTCGCACCACGCGCACACACGGAGGTCCTCGCGGCGATGCACCTGTTCATCGCGCTGTGGCTGGCCGTAGGCTATGCGTATGCCACCGATTGCTGGCGCGATCACGACCAGCGCATGAACTACGTGCGCTTCTCCGGCGAGTGGTTCATCTACTACGCCCTCATCGCCCTCGGCGGCGGCGTGCTGATGGGGATCACCGGGTTCATCTTTAACGCCATCGGCCTGAAGCCGGAGCCGCTCCTGGTGACTTGGATCCTGCCCTGCGGCGCGGTCGGCGCCGTGATCATCGCGGCGTGGCTCGTGGAGGCCAAGCAGAGCGTAATCGAGAATATGGCACCGGTCTTGACTCTGATCTTCACACCGCTCTTTGCCCTGCTGCTGCTGGCGTTCCTGGGGGCCATGGCGTGGACCAGAAGCGGCATCGCCGTCGGGCGCGAAGTGCTCATCGGTTTCGACCTGCTGCTGGTGGTGGTGGCGGGCCTGGTCCTCTACGCCATCTCGGCCCGGGATCCGCAGAAAGCGCCGGGGCCGTTCGACGCCCTGCAGCTCCTGCTCGTAGTTTGCGCCCTGCTGGTTGACGCCATTGCGCTGTGGGCGATCGCCGCCCGCATCTCTGAGTTCGGCTTCAGCCCCAACAAGGTCGCGGCCCTCGGTGAAAACCTTATCCTTCTGGTGAACCTCGGCTGTTCTGCCGTGCTCTACGCGCGGTTCCTCACCGGGCGGTCGGCGTTCGCGAAGCTGGAGCGGTGGCAGACCTCGTACCTCCCCGTCTACGCGGTCTGGGCGAGCGTGGTGGTCGTGGTCTTCCCGCCGCTGTTCGGGTTCAAATAGGCGGGGAGGGGACCGCCAGGCCTGACAGCTGCCGGCTCGCCAGGCCGGGCAACCAAGCGCGCCCCTCGTGACGTGCGATGGAAGAGCCGATCGTGTCGCCGCACGGAAGCATGAAGGCCTTTTTATGAGAGGGCGGCTGCTCGAGCACTTTACTTCGGAAGTGCGCAATCTATGAGCGCGCCAACAACCGGGAGGCTAATGCAGCGCCTCTATTACAAAATACTGAATTGAGGAAACAAATGAAAAACACCAGTGAAAATAGTTACCTTCTCTTTCTAGTATCGTTTGTGGTCACCGGCTTACTTGTAGGCACGCCCGCTTATGCGCAGGACAAGACCGGCGAGATCGACAAGATCTTCAGCTGGGCCACGCAGTCCACGCCCGGATGCGCGGTCGCCGTTTCGCTGCACGGCAAGGTGGTCGTGAATCGCGCGTACGGCATGGCCGACCTTGAGCGCGACGTTCCGATCACGACGTACACTATCTTTGATGCCGGATCGGTGGTAAAGCAGTTCGTTGCGGCCTCTATCCTCCTTCTTGTGGAAGAGGGGAAACTCTCACTGACAGAGGACATCCGCAAGTATATTCCGGAGTTGGCCGACACCGGACACAAGATCAAGCTGGACCACCTGCTTTCCCACACCAGCGGCATTCGAGACTGGACCGGGATCAGACCGCTGGCGGAGGGGGATCCCGACGTACTGACCCTGATATTGCGTCAGCGCGGCCTCAATTTCGCTCCCGGCGAGGAATGGTCCTATTCGAACAGCGGCTTTGAACTCCTGAAGGAGATCATCACACGCACGAGCGGGATGTCGTTCTCTGAATATGCTCGCAAGCGCCTCTTCGAGCCGCTCGGGATGAAGTCGTCCACATACGTCGTTGATATGACGGATGTCGTCAAGAACCGTGCTCTCGCCTACAAGAACGAGAATGGCCGCTGGAAGCTCGACATGTATTTGGGCAACGATCGCGGTGGCGGCGGTCTGCTCACGACGCCCACCGACCTCCTGACCTGGAACGACGCGCTGACGAACAATCGTCTGGGCGCATTCGTCACCGAAAAGCTTCACGAACCGGCAACACTGAACAACGGCAGGAAGCTCAGCTATGCACGCGGCCTGCAGGTAGAACCTTTCCGTCGGGGCGGCACTCTCGTGTGGCATAGCGGCGGGTCGGCCGGGTACAGCGCGCTCCTGGGCCGTCTTCCGGAACAGGGACTCTCTGTTGCCATCATGTGCAATAAGGACGGAGGCGCCCAGTCGGCATACGCCGGCCGCATCTTCGACCTGTTTCTACTCCCCGCAGCCGGTGAAAGTGCTGCTGAGTCCAACACGCAGGCCGCTAATATCGGAGGTGCCGGCGTGGCGGTAGGCGACCTGAGGGGCAGGGCGGGGCTGTTCTTCAACGAAGAGACCGACCAGCCGTTGCGCCTGGCCGTGAACAATAACATGCTGGCCATCGCCGGCGGCAGTCCCCTTGTTGCGCTAGCCTCCGACCATTTCCGAAACCAGCGCGCCTCTCTGTCGTTCATGTCACAGGCAGAGTTCGAACTGCAATTCCTCTCGGCGGACCAGTTTGAGATCAAGACGAAGGAGGGTGTAAGGACGCGGTATCGCCGCGCCCAAACCAATGCGCCCGCCCCAGCCGACCTACAGGCTTTTGCGGGTCGCTACAGAAGCGACGAGATCGGCGCATTCTTTGACATAGCCCCCGGAAAAGACGGCTTGACGGTCCGGGCCAACGATGCCGCTGGCGGAGAATTCAAACCGGTCGATCGCGATACGTTTCAGCTGGCCGGGGTGATTTTGCGCTTTCGTCGGGACAAGGCCGGAAAGATTGTGGCGGTCGATTACAGCAATCCCGTGGTCCGCAACATACAATTCACGCGACTGAGCGACCGCCCTAATGGCCGTTAGTGCCGCACCAATCGCCAACTGGCGCACCAGAAACGGCTCATGCGTCAAGAAGAGGCAACCATGGAGCTACGGATCGGAGGGGTATCCAGGACCTATCCGAACAGAGTGGAAGCGCTGAAGGACGTGACTCTCACGATTCCGGTGGGTGAGATAGCCTGTTGGAACGGCAAAAGAAGCAAAATCGACCGCCACACGGCATTAGACTTGTGCTTTCTGCGAGGAAAAAGACCATGACGAGAACCACAATCGCCGTAGGAGCGATCGCCACCGTGCTCATACTTCTTGCCCTCGGCCTCGCCGCCGCCCATTGGTTCCGCAAGCCGGCCGTCGAACACGTCGCGGCACCCTCGCCTGAGATCACCCACTCATCCGGGCCGGCGGCTCCGGAGGCTCACCAGGGCTCCCTCTACGGCCGCCTCATCACCTATGACGGCGCCGGCTACGAGGGGCGGCTGCGTTGGGGAGGCGACGAGGAGGCGTTCTGGAGCGATTGCTTCAACGGCTTTGAGAGCGAGAATCCATGGATTTCCTATGTGCCGCCTGAGCAGCTGAAGGAGCGCCAGCCTCTCGAGATCTTCGGACTCAAGATTCTCAATTGGGAGAGCCGGATCGACCTCGGTCGGCCTTTCATGGCTCGCTTCGGCGACATCGATCGAATCGAACCGAATGGCCGGCGCGACCTGCTGGTGACTCTTAAAAGCGGGACCGTCTTCCATCTCGACCGCTATGCCGCCCACGACTTCGCCGACGGCATAAGGGTGTGGGACGAGAGAAGCGGCGTTGTAGACCTCGTCGAAGGGCGGATCCGCTCCGTCCAATTCCTCCCTTCAGACCAATTCGGCACAAAAGCAAACCGTCTGCACGGTACAGTGCACACGCGACAGGGCGACTTCACCGGCTTTGTTCAGTGGGACCGCAAGGAGTGCGTCGGTTCCGACGAACTCGACGGCCGCACCGCTGCCGGCGAGTTCAGCCTGCGTTTCGATACCATCCGGTCGATCGCGCGCAACTCGCGCGATAGTGCGCTCGTCACCCTGCTCGACGGCCGCGAGATCGTGCTCTCCGGCAACCGCGCAGTCAACCACGACAACAGCGGGATCTAGGTCGACGATCGGCGCTACGGCCGCGTGCTGGTTTCGTGGGACGCGTTTGAGCGCGTCGACTTCACGCCCGGCGGCAGCGGCCCCGCCTACAGCGACTTCCCACCGGGGCACCCGCTCACGGGCACAGTAACCACACGCGCCGGCAGCCGTCTCACCGGTCGACTGGTCTACGACCTTGACGAGAGCGAGACCACCGAGACGCTTGACGCCCCATGGCAGGGTGTGAACTACACCATCCCCTTCGGCATGATCTCCTCGATCGTGTTTGCCGACCGCGAAGAACGCGGCGCTCAGCGCGCTCGGATGACCCTCCATAGCGGTGAGGAGTTGCAGCTCGAACGCGCTGGCGACCTGGTGGAGGGGAATGCCCTCATCCTGATCTTCGTCGACGGCAGTAAGCGCCCCGAGTACGTGCGCTGGACCGACGTGGAGCAGGTCGACTTCGACCGCCCACTGGCGATGTACCCGTCGCTAGTCAAGCGCTAGCTAGCTCGTGCGGGCGGTTGGCGAGTGGATCAAAGCTACTGCCTGTGACAAGATAGCCAGCACGAGGATTCATTGCTCCACTGGCATCATTCAAACGGTGCCTCCATCGTCGAGTCTCTAACCGTGCAGATTCCTGCTGCTTCTGCTTTGGATCCGCTTGGCATCTCTAGCGAAGCACAAATACGATTTTGGGGTAGCTCATGGTAGGTCATGCCCGCTGGATGACCCAGAGGCAAAATCAGACGCGAGCGGCCTGAAACTCCGAAATCGGCCCGTAAGGCCGAATAGCCCCATATCAGCCTTTTGGCAGGGACACTTGCGAACTCCTTCCAAACAACACCGCAATCAACCTTTTAGTGAGGTGAAGTGGCGGTATTGGTTTTATCACTGCAGGAAATTTCGTCTCATTTTTGAATTTGCTCAAAAAAGGCATCCAAGCCTTATTGACATTCAGGGCATCAAACAGCTACGGTATCGCAGCATCCGATGAGTCGAATCGAATGTTTGCTCCTGATGGGAGTGCCAGGAGGCGACCACCTGGAATCAAAACACCCCCGCTAAGCCGGACTCAGTAATCTCAACTATGTCAAAAATCAGAATCGCGAACCCGCAGCCGGGCAGCGCAAGGTATACGACTGCCAGCCGGGCAGCAAGGTATGTGCGCCGCAGAGAAGCCGTGATTGTCGAGGGCGAACTGCGCTTCTTATCTCCCGCAGAGCAGAGGAGCATGCGGACGTTCATCCAGACCATCAAATCGGAACGGCGCGCCAGCGATGTCTATATCCGAGGCATCGTGTGGTGGGATGGGCGCGATCCCGGCGGGATGCATCGTCCTGGCGAAATAATCTCTTAAGAACCAAACAACGAAGATGTGCAACGCTGACTGGCGCCAGGTCTATCGCGACGAACGCCGCCGTCCGGGATACGTGGTAGAGAACGGGAAATCTGTCGAGAGAATCGACGCCGCTTCCCCAAGCCGACGCGAACTGAAAATGCTGTCGCCGAACAAGAGCAAAGCAGCATGAGTCCGTTTGCGCCGCAGCATCCTTGCTCATATCCCGGCTGTTCTATGTTGGTTGATGATGGTCATGCCCGCTGTGCTGCCCATGAAGCGATGTGTCGTCGGGATCTTGCATGCCGGCGAGAGACTCCTGCCGCCCTTGGATATGACCGCAGATGGCGCGCGGCCAGGAAACAGCTCCTCAATCGGCACCCGCTTTGCATTGAATGCGAGCGAGCCGGACGAATCCGGGCCGCGACGGTTGTCGACCATATCGTCCCGCATAAGGGGGACCGCGTCCTGTTCTGGGACCAGACAAATTGGCAGCCGATGTGCAGTCGCTGCCATTCCCGCAAAACGGCTGTGAGCGACGGGAGGTGGAGATAGATGCGCGTGCTCTCCGCAGTATTGGAAAAGCTCCTGAGTCGCCAGGCCAGGATTCACAGCAATCAAATCATCATTCTCGAAAGGATCGAAGATATGTCACAGGTGCTCGACCAGGTGAAGGATTTCGCGGCGAAGATCGATGCGGCGACTAACGCCATCGCCGCCAGGATTCAGACGCTCATCGACAAGGTTAACGCCGGGACGGCGACTCCCGAGGAGATCGCTGCCGTCCTGCAGCCCGAGGTGACCGGCTGACCGAGCTGGGAAAGGACCCTTCAAATCCTGTGTAAGCAAAAGGGGTATGGGGGTCCAAATCTCTGGACCCTCATGCCGTAGAGCGGGCCGCCAACGGTTTTTTTATGCCGTCAAAATTGAATAGGGGGGGTAGCTGAAGCATGAATCAAGGGCCCAGGAAAAAGAACTCGCCAGGGGCTGCCGTGGAGCAAACGGGAGCCGTTTCTGGGAGCCTGCGGGTCGAATATCGGCCTCTGGATTCGCTTATTCCGTACGAAAGGAATCCCCGGACGCATTCTGAGGAGCAAATCACCCAGATCGCGGCCAGTATCAAGGAGTTCGGGTTCACGAATCCTATCCTTCTGGACGGCGAAAATGGCGTGATCGCGGGTCACGGACGGCTCGCCGCGGCGCGTCTGCTCGGGCTCAAAACGGTTCCCAGCATCGAGCTCGGCCACCTGACGCCGGAACAAAAGCGCAGCTACCTCATCGCCGACAACAAAATCGCTCAAAACGGCCTCTGGAACGAGGAGTTTTTGCGCCTGGAATTGACGGAATTGAAGGAATTGGGCGCAAATCTGGAGCTTTTGGGCTTCAATCCGATGGAAATCGCCGACATCACGCTCGGGAAGGACGTGGAGTTCAAGGAGTACGATGAATCCGCCGCCGATGATGTCGAAACCATCACCTGCCCGTCATGCGGACACACCTTTCCAAAATAGAAGACTACCCGGCGTTCCTCGAAGCCTGCTGGCAGGAGCACCTGAAGCCCCGGGAGCCCGACGCGCCGACCGTGATCTCGCTTTTCGCGGGCTGCGGCGGCTCTTCGCTCGGTTACAGCATGGCCGGCTACCGGGAACTGCTCGCCGTTGAGTGGGATGACCATGCCGTCGAGACCTTCAAGCTCAATTTTCCTGACGTTCCGGTCTGGCACGGCGACATTGCGCAGCTTTCGGTTGAGGAATGCCTCCGGATCACGGGGCTGAAGCCGGGCGAACTCGACGTGCTGGATGGCTCGCCGCCTTGCCAGGGCTTCTCGACAGCCGGAAAACGCAAGATGGACGACGGCAGGAATCAGCTATTCCGCGAGTACGTGCGCCTCCTACGCGGATTGAGGTCGAAGGTGTTCGTGATGGAGAACGTAAGCGGCCTTGTGAAGGGCAAGATGAAGCTGATTTTTGCCGAAATCATGCGCGAGCTGAGGGCATCGGGCTACCAAGTCTCAGCCAGGCTGATGAATGCGATGTACTTCGGCGTTCCCCAGTCCCGCGAGCGCATGATTTTCATCGGAATCAGGGAAGACCTTTGTTGATTTCCTGCCACCCTGCCGCACAGATGGTCCTCATTCCGGCGGGGGAATCGCTCGCCGGCTGCTCCACGCCTCCGGAGCAGCTGGCGGCGCTCCTCGAAGCTGCGAGAAAGTACCGCTCCTTCAAATACTGGGACAAGGTAAGGGTCGGATCGTCCGAGAGCAGGATCACCGGCCAGGGATTCAACGCTGTGAAGTTCGATCCGAGGAAACCGGCTCGCACCGTTCGCCGTAACGATGGCAATCTCGGCATGCATGGCGCCATGCACTGGAGAGAGTGCCGCCGGTTTTCTCTCCCTGAGTTCAAGCGCTTCGGGTCGTTCCCCGATGACTTTTCTTTCGCGGGAGCATTCGAGGAAGGGATTCGCCAGATCGGCAACTGTGTGCCGCCGCTTTTCATGATGGCAATCGCCAGGCACATCCGGGAGAAGATCCTTTCGCCGGTTTCACGAGAGGATTGTGCGGCTTGAGCCTGCACCCGCAGCCTTTCACTCGCCCCGTGACAGTCCGGCAGGCGATCGGGCATCTCCATGTCCAAGGACCAAATGGTGGCTACCGCCGAAAGAAACTGATCGATGCCTGGCACAAGTGCCCGCCGGGAAAATCGCTGAGAAAAACGGTTCCGAACGTTTCTTCGTTCGAGTCGGTCAAATTGGATCCGGACCGCTCGGGATTCCGTTGGCCTACTGGACAAGAACGATGTAAAAGGCAGATCGGCAACAGCGTGCCGCCGCCATTCATGCGCGAGATCGCCCGGCGCATTCGCGAGGAAACCCTCGCTGCATGAATCTACATCCGGATCCCCTGTTCGAGCCTATCCCGGTCAAGGCGGTCATCCCGCGGTCGCTCGGAACGAGGTCGCAGCGGATCAATCCGTGGATTCCGTCCGACCAGCCGGCGGCCACCATCTGCAAGACGGAAGCCGGTTATGAGCTAAAGGAGGCCGAGATCAGGCCCACCTGGCAGATGGCACGCGTTCTTGCGGGGCAAGAGAAGAAAAAACACTTCGGACTGACTCGCCTGAACCCAGAAAAGCCGTCGCCGACGATTCTAAGCGGCACCGGCGGCACGACGACGGGCCTCATTCATCCCTATGAAATTCGGAAACTGACCATCGCCGAGATCAAGGCTCTAGCATCTTATCCGGACGGATTCCACTTCACAGGAAGTTATCGGGAAAGGTGGGCAAGGGTAGGCAATAGCGTTCCGCCGCTGCTCATAAAGGCCATTGGTGGGCGAATTCGTCAGAGCTTTCTGTGCCGTATCGGGCAGTAGTGCCGGCATCAAGATCGTTGCTCGTCAACGCGGAACGGGTGGAAGTGGCGAATGGGCCTGGAAATTCAAAATCTGTCATCTGTTATTCTTCGTGCTATTTCATCGATTGAGCACTTTTTCTAAACTTTTCCCACGAGCTAATTCATCAATCAATTTATCAAGATAGCGAATTTGTTGCATCAGTGGATCTTTGATTTCTTCAACACGATAACCACAAATCACCCCTTTGATGTTTTTAGCATGCTCATTAAGGTGCGGAGCGTGCTCGAAGAAAGTATCGAAATCCTCCTTTGTATCAAGGGCATGCTGCAATTGTTCTTGATTGTAGCCGGTTAACCAAAAAATACACGCGTTCACCCTGTCTTCTGCGTTCTCAATACCTTTACTCTCTAATTTTCTAACATACATCGGATAGACACTTGCAAAAGCAGTCTTAAAAATACGAGTATTGGCCATTTTCTCCTCCACACAAAAAAGCGCGGTCATTATAAGCCAAACGCATGCCCAAAAGGGAGACACACGATTCCCTTGGGCCGTGGTCTCCCGGATCGGGAAGAAGGAATATGAAGGTTTTTTAAGTGAGGGAATTGTCTGTGAGGATTCCGGCATCGGCGAGGCGGACTATTTCAGCTTCGCCGATGCCGGAATCCTCACGGACAATTCCCTCGCCTGACACGTCTCTCTCGTTGCCTCCTCCCCATCCGTGAGACACACGGTCCTAAGGGAATCGTGTGTCTCCCTTTCAGGGCATCCGTCGGCTAAATGAGGATAGAAACCCGCTCAGACGGCAATCCGTTCAGCCAATAACCTAACCCTTACGTTCACGGCACATGTACGGGTAGGGGGTATTTCGTCCATGTGCCTGGTCATCAGCAGCAGTATTGTGATCTCCACTGCTTTTCAAGGCCTACTTCAAAAAATTGAAACGGTTTGACAATGCCTTTCGTCTCTTATCCGGTGACAATCTTGATAGTTGGAATGTGAACGTACGCAAACGGCTAGAGGTCGTCAGAGAATCTGGGCAACGAATGACGTGACAATCCATTGATCTGCCACAGACTTGACTGCATGTTTTAGTCAGGGGGTACCGAATGAAATTCCTCGGAACATTCGCGCTAGTGACCTTGCTGTTGGTGAAAGGCGGCGACTCAGCACCTCAAGCATTCGAAGTGGCCTCCATTAAGCCGGTTCCGGTCGATGACAACAAGTTCCAAATTGGTGCATCTCCGGGCGGCACGTTCACGGCACGCAATGTCACGGTCAAGTACCTTATTCGGTGGGCCTATGAGTTTCCTGATTTCCGGATTCAGGGAGGGCCCCAGTGGTTCGCTGTAGATCGTTACGACATCATCGCCAAAGCTGAGGGCAATGCCAGCGATGCGCAGATGCGACTAATGGTTCAAACACTGTTGGCCGACCGCTTCAAACTGGCGCTCCACCGCGAGACCAGGGAAGGCACCGTCTTTGACTTAGTCGTGGGGAAGAACGGACCAAAGCTACCGGCAGCTGAAGCCAACGAGCCCGGAAAAAATGCCGCCGAAGTCAGGCGCACTGCGGCCGCGAAGATGCCACAAGGCATGGCGATGCGCGTGGAGCGTGTGGAAGGTGCCGATCTCAACACAGCGTTACAGACGGCGAGCGCGTATCTGACCTACCGTGGAATCACTGTCTCGACATTCGCGGAGCACCTGGCCGACGTCTTGCACACTCCCGTGCTGGACAGGACCGGTCTCACCGGGGCGTACGACTTTCACATAGAGTACGGGTTCGGCGACCGCAGCTCATCCGCTTCTATTTTCACCGCATTGCAGGAGCAATTGGGGCTTAAGTTGCAATCGCGGAAAGGGCCGGTGAACATCCTGGTGATTGATCGCGTCGAAAGGCCGTCGAAGAATTAGTCCGACAGTCGATGAGTTGGCGACGAATCTATGCCCCCCGTCTTTTTAGATCGCAGCTGATGGAAAGTATCGGATTCATCAATCTTCTGGAAGGCTGCTGAAACCCAACTAACATCCACGTGGAATTATCGTAGAGAACTAACTGGCGATTAATGAGCAACGATCTTGATGCCGGCATTACTGCCCGATGCGGCACAGAAAGCTCTGCCGAATTCGCCCGGCGATGGCCCTCATGAGCAGCGGCGGAACGCTATTGCCAATCCTTGCCCATCTAGCGTTGTAGCCGCCCCTGATCTCGAATGCCTTCGGGTAGGATGCCAGCGCCTTCGCCTCGTCGATCGTCAGCTTGCGGATTTCCCACGGGTGGACGAGGCCGGTGGTCGTCCCTCCGATCCCGCTGAGAATGGTGGGCGATGGCTTTTCAGGGTCCAGTATGACGAGCCCGAAATGATTCTTCCTCTCCTGTCCCGTCAGGACCCGATACATCTGCCAAGTCGGCCTGATCTCGCCTTCCTTCAGCTGGTATCCGGCCTCGGTCTTGCAGATCGTCGCGGCGGGCCCGTCGGCCGGGATCCAGGGGTTGATCCTCTGGGACCTGGTGCCGAGCGACCGCGGGATGACGGCCTTAACCGGGATCGGTTGGTATTCCGGGTCGGGATGGAGGGTCATGCTATTCTAGGAGCGGTTCGGCAGCCAAAACCAAGTGTACGAGAAGGCCGTTTTACGCCCCCAATTCCTCACAAGCAAAAAAAGTGGAACCTATGCTTCTGTTTAGAGTAATTGGGCAGAGGCGATTGAGATCCGTTTCAAAGGAAAAGGAGGTCCTATGATACGAGTATTTCCGTTGTTAATTTTGCTAGTGGCATGCCAGGCAGCAAATCTATTCTCTGTTTCAAGGGACTCGTTTTCAGACCTTCAGTCGCAACGACCTGTCCAGATTTCTGGCCGAATTTATGATTCTGAAGGTAAACCAATTTCAAAGGTCAAGATAACTGTCTTCTTTAGAACTTCAATGGCTAGCATTTCGACGACGTACTCAGATACAGACGGAAGCTTCAGCCTTGCGCCTACCGCATCCAACCAGAGCATTAGTGAACTGGGCCTGAAATGTGAAAGTGAGAGGTACAGGTTATGTCAACTGAATGGTGATGATATCTTTACGAAATCAAACAAGATCATTCTATACACGCCTGCCGAATATAATTGCCAAATTGCCGATTTTTATTTTCAAAACAGCAACCCTGTTGGCGCTTCATATCGATATCAAGAGGCGATCAAGCTCCAACCCGAGTTGAGAGCTGCCAATGATGGTTTGGGCCGCTCGCTCGAACTCATGGGCCAATACGAACAAGCCATTAAGGTTTATCAGGATTTCATTTCAAAATTTCCTGATTCGCTCGCGGTGCCAGAGTTCAGGGCCAGAATCTCGGATATCCAGAACAAGAAGCGCTAGGCCGCTGGAGATCCCTCTTTTTTTCACTGCCATTTGCCGAGGCTGATAGCGTCAAAGAGCGGGAAGTCGGGTATCCGGACAAGTGGCCTATGCTGGGGATAGTCGAAATAAGCTGCATGCGAATTCCGAATCCCCTGGTCCCCGGTCGAGCTCAGCTTCCGGCTTCCGATAAAAGGGGATTGAACTAAACCGCTCCGCGGTAGTACAATATCCGCTATAAGATCCAGTACTCCTCATCTGCTGTATCTTAAGGCCTACAAAGTACTTCCGA
>Ga0315277_10003330_pt1 | contig 21807 bp, 22 predicted proteins | sample YL17G05_15_MG_FD_203695 | JGI IMG/M metagenome (GOLD analysis project Ga0315277, IMG submission 203695) | Sediment microbial communities from Yellowstone Lake, YNP, Wyoming, USA - YL17G05_15 | ecosystem: Environmental > Aquatic > Freshwater > Lake > Sediment | place: USA: Wyoming | collected...
CCGACGCGAACCAGGTGTCGAACTCCTGGAGCGTTCGCGGGTAGTCCACCCCACCGACCGGGTGCGCGCTTTGCTCGTTCACCCACTACATATAGCACATAGGAGAGCGAAGTGGATATGCCTTTTAAATGATTGGCAGTGCATGCCGATTGATTTGGATATTGTCGAAGAAGCCTATTCTCTGCCGGATCCGTTTCATGCAGATCCTGTAGACCGCATCCTTGTGGCCACGGCGCGACTGCATGACTTACACCTGGTCACCGGTGATCAGAAGCTAATACTCTATCCGCACGTTCGAACACTATGGTGATTCGGCGATTCGGAGCGGCGATGAAGTTGAGCAGAAGCAAATCTGCCAGCGCATCGGCCAAGTGCAGATGTCCGAAATCAACCACTTTCTGAGTGAAAGCTCCTTCACTTTTCTCCCTCTTCTTCGTGAACTCCCTGATTGATTGTGATTCAATGGAACATGGCTCACCGGTGCAGCTTGAGCAATGAAAAGACAAATGGAAGACCAGAAGAGGCGCCAAGTTGAATACCATGAAAAGGAGCACTACCGTGCCCGGATACCACGGCAAGCCGACAACAGCAATCCCCTGATCGCCCGGCTGAACTATTACCGGCTCCGCAAGATGATGGAAATGATAGGCACCCCTCTGGCCGGGAAAACCGTCCTTTCCGTCTGTGGCGGGGATGGTGAGGAAGCGGACTTCCTCCAGAAGCTGGGAGCAGAGGTCACCATGACAGGCTCAGCTCGCTACCTCCTTCCTGCTACACCGCCGCTGGTTTTGATTCTGTTTCGCCGCCTTGAATGTAACCTCGATGAAACAAGCCTGCGCCGAAATGCGTCTGCAAACCTCGCCCTAAGTGGGTCATTGGCCCTTCTCCTCTCCCTGGCCGATTATCAGTTCTCCGCAATTTACAGAGATTTTGCGTCCGTTCTAAGGCGCTCGCATTCGAGCCAAGACGGAGGCCTATGGTTCACCGGCGAGTGGGGATTTCGAGCCTACATCGAGCAGGCGGGTGGTCAGGAATTAGGGCGGCGCGATCCACGGCCGAAGCCTGGCGACCTGCTAATCATCCCGAGCCTCGCAACGCCATACCAGACACTTTTCAGCGACAACTTAAGCCTTGATTCCGTGGCCATGGTGGCACCATGCCGCGTCATATTTGACATTCCGCCAGTTCCCTCCGACGGTATTTTGGTCTACACGCTCGGAATGCCTTTCTATGATAAGAGCGACGGGATGGATTTCAGCGTGCGCTTCGTGTCGCCGGATGTTAATCGGGTTCTCCAGCAAGGGCGCCTGCTTCCCTCAAATGGACGGCGATGGCAAGTGGAGGAAGTCCCGCTGAAAGATATTGCTGGTAAGCATGGAAGCATCGTGTTTGAGGCTGAGCTAGGTGGCTCTGGGAACGCCGATGCGGACTGGCTTGCTATCGCTCGAGCGCGAGTCTGCGAGCGAAACGGGCCGAGCGAAACAGTTCTCTTCGATTTTCGTGAGCACCTGAACCAGGCGCGCATTGAGCCGGCGCCGGGTGTGCAGTATCACACAGATCAGAACCTTCCTGTATTTCCCATGACTTTCTGGCTCCAGCAGAAACCTGCCACTATCCTGCGCGGCAGATATGAATATAGTCCTGCTTCCCGTCTCCGCCTTCTCGATGCGCAATGTCATGCCGGCTTCTGGTCCTCGGGTTGGGGACTGTTGCCGTTCTCCTTTGCTTCACGAAGCTCTGTGTTGGAATCAATTTCGGTGTATGAAATCACTCGCCGGGTCGATGCCTATGGCGAATCCACACCATCCTGGTACCAGCATTGATACATTCAGCGTGGTGTCGCTGGAAGAGCGCTCTCCACCAAGGCACCCACATAGGGTGAAAGCGCGACTGCGGCTCCGATTGGATCAATGGTTAAGGCAAAACTCCTTAATGGAAAGTCTCCCGAAACCGAAGGCCTATCGGCCGCGCTTCAGACGTTGCCGTTGCGAGAAAGCGGCGGGTGCAGGGTCCCCTCTACTTATCCAAGCCGAGCCCTTCCACAATTGCACAGTTGCGCCGGCGGAGATAGAATGCCGGCGCAGCAGCGTCCTCCATAGCGATCGCTGCGCCTGAATGGCCCGCGCCGGCAAAAACCGGCACCTGCAGCATCAGAGTGTGTGATGGAAGCAACCCGCACCAATGGTCCCCTGGTTAGTATCATCGTCGTTAATTGGAACGGCTTGCGGTTCCTCGACGACTGTCTCTCTTCGCTGGAGAATCAGACCTGGAAGCATCGAGAGTTCGTCCTTGTGGACAATGGCTCCACCGATGGAAGTGCTGAATGCGTACACACCTGGACCGAGCGACTTCCCAGCGCCCAGGCCATCTATCTGTCCGATAACTCTGGATTCTGCAGAGCCAACAACTTGGCCTTTGCCAAAGCCCGGGGTGAATGGATCGCGCTGTTTAACAACGATGCTGTCGCCGAGCCAAACTGGCTGGAAGAGTTGGTACGGCACGGGGACGCAGAGCGCCGGATCGGGATGGTGGGCAGCAAAATTCTGTTCTTCGAGCCGACTGGCATGATCGACAAGGCTGGCCACCTGATTTACTGGGACGGCCAGAATCGTGGCCGCGGAACCATGGAGACGGACGCAGGCCAGTATGATAAGGCGGAGGAGATCCTCTGGCCCGACGCCTGTGCTGCCCTCTACCACCGAAGACTCTTTGTAGAAACGGGCGGCTTCGACGAGACCTTCTTTGCCTTCGGCGACGATGCCGATCTGGGGATGCGAGCCCGCTTGCTGGGATGGAAGGCCTGGTACGTGCCGACGGCCGTTGCCCATCATCGCCACTCAGCTACGGCAGGCCCTTACTCGCCGCGGAAGGTGATGCTGGTGGAGCGCAATCGGTTGCTGCTGGCAATCAAGAATTTTCCCCTGCCGCTGCTGCTCCAGAACCCCTACTGGTCGCTCCGCCGTTTCGGCTGGCATGCTTATGCGGCCTTACGGCGGCAGGGCTCATCCGGCCGGTTCGTTGGGTCGCACGGCTGGAGCCGAGTGATTCTCAACCTGGCATGGTCCTACCTCAGCGCAGCCAGACTCCTGCCCGAGGCACTGCGACGCCGGAGACAAATTCAGCGGACAAAGCGCCTGTCCAATCGGGAGTTTTTGGACCTTCTGCGGCGCTTCCAGATCGACGTCCGGGAATTGACCTTTAGAGATTGAGAGTCGACGTGAACGGCTGAAACAGCAGTGACGTCCCAAGCTGCGGCAAGGTAATGATCTACATTATCGGTTCAGGCTTGAGCGCGATGGCGGCGGCTGTGGCGCTGGTACGGCGCGGCCGCCGGCCCATCATCCTTGATGCCGGCTTGAGACCGGACCCACTTGCCCTGACGTTGAAAGCGCGGTTGTCAGGTCGTGAACCACCGGCTGGATCCGGAATATGGAGCAACGCGCCTGACGGAAATTCCGCCTGACTACCTCTGTCAGATGACTGCCTCGCAAGCGGCATTGGCCCTGTGCCAACTGGACCGTGTGGACGTCGACACAACGGCCCGGATCGATCACGCCGCCCGATACCACCAAGCTCTGGCTAGCATGGACGGCCTGATCACTCCTCGCTGGCAGGGTGGACGAGCCAACATTTACACCTACTATCCTATTCAGTGTCACGAGCGGGAGGCCCTCCTCCAATTTGCCATGTGCCACAAGCAGGACTTTGCCGCTCAGCACCTGCGCAACTGCGCTGACCTGCCGGAATTCAAAGAGTTCTATCGGCACTGCCCCAACTCGCGCGCCTCCGCGCGGGAGCTGATCCTACTCCCAACTTACCCGCGCTATCCTTCGGCAGAAATCCAGCGCAACATCGAGGCCATTCAGGAGTTTTTCCGATCAAAATAAGCATTTGCACCGCAGAGAACTAGCGCGGCCTGGCGGCCGCAACCGAATAGGGCGGTTTAGCCCCCGAGCCGGCCGCGCTGAGCGGTCAGCCTTCAGCTATCAGCCCTCAGCTGGAGGTATTTCCAACAATGGCTGCGCGGTCCCGTGATGGATCGTTCAGAGCCGCACGTGAAGCAAGCGGGGATGATGAACAGTATTGTATCACATCCCCGCTCCGGTCGCGGCTCTGAATACTTGTTGATGAGGCAACGGCCGCAATAATGGCCGCACAAAAACTCTGTCAAAACAGCAGAGTTTTACCTGTTTGTTGTACAGAGGACTCGGAGACCAATTGGGCACAGATCAGCTGATGTAGGAGGCGTTGATGTTCACGTATTCGTGCGACAGGTCGCAGGTCCAAACCCTGGCGTCGGCCGTGCCGGCAGCAAGATCCAAACCGATCTGCAGGTTATGCGCCCTCATGGCTCTCTCCCCGCGCGCACGATTCGCGTTAACGGCTGTGCCGTTGCGGAAAATGGAAATGCCACACAGGCTCATGCTCACTTTGTCCGGGTTGAAGGCCACCCCACTATATCCAGCCGCGCAGAGGATTCTGCCCCAGTTAAACTCCTCTCCGTAGAGCGCAGTCTTAACCAGCGGAGAATGGGCGATAACCTTCGCCACACGTCGAGCTTCTTCAAAACTGGCTGCTCCTTTTACGTGGATCTCGACGAACTTCGTTGCGCCTTCGCCATCCCGCGCTATGCTCTTTGCTAGTTCCTCACAAACCCGCTGCAATCCCTTTTCGAAATGAGCCAGTGAGAGAGCTTCCATTCTGGCCCCGGAAGCACCATTGGCCATGATGAGAACCATGTCGTTGGTGGAGGTGTCGCCGTCGACGGTCAGGCAATTGAAGGTTCTCTCTACAACGCGCCGCAGAACTCTATCGAGTAGCGAGGCCGGCACCTGAGCGTCGGTCGTGAGGACAGCGAGCATCGTAGCCATCTGCGGATGTATCATGCCCGCACCCTTAGCCATTCCGCCGATGCGCACCGTTGAACCCGCTATCCGCCCCTGCACGGCAAAAGTCTTCTCTCGGGTGTCCGTGGTCATGATGGCGCGCATAGCTGCATTTCCGCCGCGCGAGTTCAGTGCGGAGACCGCTGTTCCGATACCAGAGAGCACCTTACGAATAGGCAATGGAACCCCAATCACCCCTGTGCTCGCAACAATCACCTGGTGAGGGTCGATCTCAAGATGGGACGCAAGGCTCTGCGTGCACAGGTCCGCGTCTTGCATTCCTCTCTCCCCAGTGCAGGCATTGGCACAGCCCGAATTCAAAAGTACTGCCCTGACCCGTCCGTGAGAGAGGTGCAGGTGCTTCTTGCTCAGAACAACAGGCGCGGCCTGGACTTGATTGAGGGTGAAGACCGCAGCCCCTGTCGCCGGTTGCGAAGAGAAAAGAACCGCGAGGTCGAGGCCTTTTTTCTTGATACCTGCGGCGATACCCGCAGCCAGATATCCTTCAGGAGCCGTCACTCCACCGCGGATTGCCTTCCAATGAACACGAGCCCGAGCCTGGGTGCGATATGTACGTTTGCCTTTTCTCATAGATGCAGAACCATGGCGAGTTCATCGCAGGTGTTGAACTTGGGACAGTGGAAGCATTCGTTGTAGACCTTCAGCGGCATGGTTCGGTGCTCCACCTGGATGAAGCCAAACCTGCTGAAGAATTTGGGAACGTAGGTGAACACAAACACCTGCTCCAGGCCGTACTGGCGCGCTTCCTCGATCAGGTGCTCGACCAGGATGGATCCGATTCCTCTCTGCGTGATGTCGGGGGCTACCGCCACTGCGCGGATTTCCGCAAGATTTTCCCAATAGATGTGCAAGGCTCCGCAACTCAGAACCTTTGCCGAATCCGCACCCCCCACAACAACACTGTAGTCACGCAGGTTCTCGTATAGCTGCAGATGTGTCTTCGGCAGCATGAGTTGCTTCTCTGCGTAGTGGTTGATGATACGGTGAATCGCGGCCACATCGCCAGGCCGGGCCTTGCGGACGACGGCTCTGTCCCCTAGAGGGGCCTTAACCGGATGCAGGTGTGCAGATTCAGGCAACATAGATCCATTCCTTGGTAATGCGTGACGGGCAGCGAAATTGACGATTTACGACTGCAAAACCGCCGTGGCTTTTTTCAATCGTCAATCGTCAATCTACAATCGTCAATCCCTTGCCTCCGCCTCGACTTCTGTCAGAACCTCATCCAGAATCCGCAGGAAATCGTTCACTTCATCTTTGGTGACGATGAACGGAGGCAGGAGCCGTAACACGGACTCATGGGCGGCGTTGGCAATGATCCCCCGTTTCAGGAGTTTCTGAACTACCGTTTTGGCTGCAGCTCCAAGGTCCGCCCCTACCATCAGGCCCAAGCCTCGGACCTCACCGATCGTCTTGTGCAGCGAAGCAAGCTCTCTCAAACCCCCAATTAGATGCTCACCCAGCTGTGCCACGCGGCCGAGCAGAGCTTCGTCTTCAATCACATCGAGGAATTCCAGTGCCAGCCTGCAGGCAAGAGGTCCGCCTCCGAACGTTGTGCCATGCTCTCCCGGCTGGAGGCTGTCAGCCACGCGTTTGTTTCCGAGAACTGCGCCGAGCGGATAACCGGCTGCGAGAGACTTCGCCAGCGTGATCAGATCGGGCTCAATGCCATAGTTTTGAAATGCGAAGTACCGGCCTGTCCGGCCGAGGCCACACTGGATTTCGTCGAAGACGAGCAGCGCGTCGTAGCGAGTGCACAACTGGCGCGCGGCACGCAAAAAATCCGGAGATATCGAAACGACACCCCCTTCGCCCTGAATCGGTTCGACAACCATGGCGCAGACGCGATCGGAAAAAACCCTTTCTAAAGCAGGAACCGCGATGTCTTCCATGATCGTCACTTCGGGAACCAGGGGACGGAAAGGTGCCTGGTATTTCTCCTGAGCTGTGATGCTGAGGGCGCCGAATGTCCGGCCATGGAACGAGTTTTTCAGCGCCACGATCCCCGATTTGTTGAGCTTGCCCCGCTTGTGAGAGTAGGCGCGAGAGATCTTCAGAGCGGCCTCAATGGCCTCCGTTCCACTATTGGTGAAAAAGACACGCGACATTCCTGATATCTCAGCCAGGCGTTTTGCCAAAATCCCCTGGTAGCGATGGTAGAAAAGATTGGAGCAGTGAATCATCCGTTGTCCCTGCTCCTCGAGCACCCTCACCAGGCGCGGATGGTTGTAACCCAGCGAGTTCACGGCGATCCCGGCCAGGAAGTCCAGGTATTTGCGACCCTCAATATCGAAGACATACGCTCCCGAGCCATGCGAGATGAACAGGTCATAACGCTTGTAGGTCGGGAAAAGATATTGTTCCTCCAAGGCTTGAATTTCTTCACGGCTCAGTCTCGAGTAGGAATCAGTAATCTCAGTCGTTTCCATGAATGTGTGTTCCTTCCGTAACATTTCCATGAACCACGCCATTCAGGGCCTCAAGACTGGACCCGGGAACGATGTATACGGACTCAATCCCGCTTTCCAGCGCCTCCAAGCATGATGTGGTTTTGGGCAGCATTCCACCTGAAAGAATGCCTTTTGCACGCAGGTCTTCAATGCCTTTTCTTCCGATGTTCTTTAGCACGGTCCCGTTCTCGCCACGAACTCCTGGAACGTCCGTCAGATACACGAGGGCGCGACACCCCGTTCCCCGGGCGCATATTGAAGCCATCTGGTCCGCATTCACGTTGTAAAGATGAAAATCGGAACCCAGTGCAATGCTTGACACAACAGGCACGAGCCCTGACCCCAGCACCAGCTCGAAGAACCCCGGATCGACGGAAACCGGCTTGCCGACAAACTCGAGCTCCTGGGGAGCACCAGGCAGGTCGGAGAGGCGATCGCAACGGACTGCGCATGCATCAGCACCACAGATTCCGAGCGCCCTGCAACCCTGCTCACCCATTTCGGCTACCAGCATCTTGTTTAGTTCCCCCGCGAGAACCATCACGGCCACACCAAGGGTTGCCGTATCCGTCACCCTGAGGCCATCGACGAAGCGGGATTCGATTCCAAGCTGGGACAGGCGGCGGCTGAGGTTTTTTCCTCCACCGTGAACCAGAATTATCTCGTGGCCTTGCCCGACCAGCGTGGCCACGTGCCCGATGATAGCGCGCCGCGTGCCCGCTTCTTCCAGGATGCTGCCACCCAGCTTAACCGTGAACCGCAAGAGTCTCTCCTTCGAGCAATCCCATCCTTTCGTCGAATTCATGCATGAGATTGAAGTTCTGGACCGCCTGACCCGCTGCGCCCTTGATCAGATTGTCGATGGCAGAGAAAATCACAGCCCGCCGTCCTCCGCATGCCAATCGCCAACCGATGTCACAGAAGTTGGTATGATTCACAGCGCGCAATTCAGGAAGGTGCGAATTGCCAAGGATCCGGACAAAAGGACTCTTCCCGTACTGCCTCCCATACTCCCCTTGAATTTCCTCAACGCTCACCGGCTGCTGAAAACTCACGTAAATTGTCGACAGAATGCCGCGGTTGACCGGCAGCAGATGAGGCACAAAAATGAAGTGGTTGGGATTCCAGCCCAACTCCTGGCACATTTCAGGCGCATGCCGGTGCGTGATCGGACTGTACGGCCGGAAGTTTTCCGAGACCTCACCGAACAACATTTCCAGCCTGGTGGCCCTCCCTGCACCAGTGACTCCTGACTTCGAATCGCAAAAAATATCTGAGCCCGAAGCCAGCATTCCCGCGCGCACCAGCGGCATCAAGGGGAGAAGCGAGGACGTTGGATAGCAGCCGGGATTAGCCACGAGCCGGGCACCCGAAATGCTCCTGGCGTTCCACTCAGGCAATCCGTAGACAGCCATCTCCAACAGATTCGGCTCGGCGTGATGAAATCCGTACCACGCCGAGTAGCTCGCCGCGTCCTTGAGGCGGAAAGAGCCGCTCAGGTCGATGACGCGGATTCCTTTTGCGAGCAGCTTCGGCGCCAGCACATGCGAGACTTCGTTCGGCGTGCAGAGAAAGGCAGTCTCAACTCCCTCCGCAGCCAGATGCTCAACATCCTGGGGCCGGCAGCTCAAGCTGGTCAGGCTCCGCAGCTGCGGGTGAATCTCAGCTACAGGCTTTTCCCCCGTCGCTTCCGAAGCCATTACCACCGCACACTCAACGGAAGGATGGCGCAAGAGAAGCCTCATCAGCTCCAGCCCGGAGTATCCGGTGACACCTACCACACCAACTCGTACCTTCATGCCACAAACTCCTCCAGCCGCCGCAGGACTTTCTCTCCCAGCCGATTGCTGCGCAACAAAACGAACACGGTGTCGTCTCCGGCGACAGTTCCCAGAACCTCAGGCCACTGCGCCGCATCCAGCACCACCCCGAGGGAATGGCCATTGCCGGGGAGGGTCTTGACCATGAGAATATTTCCGGATACACCGCTGCGCACGATCAACTGGCTGAACGAACGCCTGAGCACATCCGCCGGAGGGGCCCCGCCGGCCGCGCCTGGTACCTGGTAGATTCCCCGCACTTTCACCAGACCCAGTTCCCGAATATCGCGTGACAACGTCGACTGTGTTACGGCAAAGCGCTCAGCCTTGAGCAGCGAGCACAACTCCTCCTGGCTGGAGACGGGGCGTTTCCGTACGATCTCGAGAATTCTGCCGTGCCGTGCTCTTTTCGATACCATATAGATGTCCATATTTATGCAAATAAAGCGATAATTATACAGATTGCTTGGCAAAGATCAACCACATTGACTGCAGCCAGGCGGCCGCAACCGAAACGGTGGCACTCAATCAGTCTCGAGAGACTTCTGATTGTGGTTTCAAGCAGGCAGTTGGCAGCAGGCAGTATCAAACCCAGATGTTGTTTCTTTTTGGGTTTTTACTGCCTGCCACCTACTGCCTGCTGCTTGCTTGTCTTCGTGGTGATATGATCAAAGCATGGCAGGATATGATCGAAATGCCCGCAGCGTTTCAGGCACACGTTCTCCGGTTCTCGCTCAGAACGGCATGATATGCACCAGTCAGCCGCTCGCTGCCACCGCCGCACTTCGGATGCTACTGCAGGGAGGCAACGCCATTGACGCGGCAGTAGCGGCGGCCGCCGTTCTTAACGTCGTAGAGCCTATGATGACCGGGATCGGCGGGGATGTTTTCGCCATCGTGTACTGGAACAAGACACGCGAACTGGTCGGGCTCAATGCGAGCGGCAGATCGCCGGCGGAGATGAACCTGGAGTATCTCCTGAAAAAGGGGTGTGCGGAAATGCCGCAATCCGGGGTCGATTCGGTCACGGTTCCCGGCGCAGCAGACGGTTGGGTCTCTCTGGTCGAGCGCTTCGGCACGCTCGAGATGGAGCAGATCCTCGATCCGGCCATCAAATATGCGGAGGATGGCTTCCCCGTTTCCGAAATCATTTCAAACCAGTGGCAGGCTGAAGAAGGAAAACCGCGCAAGGACGGCTGCGCCATGGGCTGGTGAAGATCTGAATTCTTTGTGAATCTTCGTACAATTTTGTTGTTTTTGAAAAGGCAACACGATAACACAAAGATCACATAGATCGCTGTTCTGTGGTGCGGTAAAACTCCACGGCGGCACGCATACCTGATCCCAGCTCAAGTGGCACGCCGGCCTCCTGCAGGGAAAGCTCCAAACACCCGATCATTCCCAGAGTCTCAAGAAAATCGAAATAGCCGAGGTGCCCTACACGAAGGATCTGGCTTTTCATGCTGCCTTGGCCGCCCGAGATCAAAGCCCCGAAACGCTCCTGCATGATCGTAATTACCTTCGCCGGTTCAACTCCCGGCACGAAGGCTGTAATCGCGTTCGAGGGACAGCGCGGGAAGATTTTCATACCCCATTGGACTACTGCGGCGCGCATGGCGCCGGCCTGCAGTGCGGCGTTTGCGATCAGGTTGTCGATTCCCAGTTGCAGGATGAAGTCTATCGAGGATTTCAGTGCCTGGATGACCGATATGGCTGGAGTATACGCGGTCTGGCTGTCTGTCTGACTTTTTCTTTCCCGGAGGAGGTCGAAGTAGTAGCGCGGCCGGGAACAATGCTCAATCCGCTTCCAGGCCTTTTCACTAACAGATAGCATCGCAGCCCCGGGCGGCACCATGAAGGCTTTTTGGGAACCCCCAATCACGATATCCAGAGCCCATGCGTCCGTGTGGATGGGCGTGGTGCCAAGACCAGTGATGGCATCCACAACCAGGACGGTGTTTTCTCTTTTCTTCACCAACCCGCCCATCTTCTCGAGATCCATCGCAGCTCCGGTGGAGGTCTCCGTGGCCTGAATGAAGACCGCCGATATTTCCGGGTCGGCATCCAGCGCGGCAGCTACCGAATCGGGGGCGACCGACTCTCCGTAGGGCACCCTGAGCGTCTTTGCCTGGATGCCAAATCGCTCAGCCAGATCCAACCAACGTTCGCCGAACTTGCCCGCCACCGCCAAAAGCGCCTTTTCGCCGGGCGCAAGCAGGTTTGTGAGAGCGGCTTCCATAGCACCGCTGCCCGAACATGTGAGGATCAGGACATCGTTTTCTGTCCTGTAAACCTGGCGGAGCCCGTTTTGAACGTCGCGGAAGAGAACCTTGAAATCTCCCTTCCGGTGATGCATTGGGTGCACCAGGGCTTGCACAGCGGCTTCAGGCAGCAAAGGGGTCGGTCCAGGGGTGAAGATTCTGCGCTTCGTCAAGGCTCTCATTCTCGAAGATTAAACCACGGAGATACGAAGCTCACAGAGAAAAATGCAATGGGGCTATGCGCTTGACTCCTGTAAGGACCGCCTGAACGGCCCGGTCTGCGCCAGACGAGCCTTTGTGAATCTTCGCGCCTTTGCGTCTTTGCGGTGGGGTTATAAAAAGCCACCGCAAAGGCTCAAAGACGCCAAGAATCACCAAGGATTCCTTTCAGCCCAGGTTGGGATCGTAAAATCGGCAGTTACTAGAGTCATGTGCATGCCCCCAAAATGCAATTCGAACTCGGAGTTCCAGTGGGGTTTAACTGGCGTACTTCCGCAATATGCAGTAACCTGATTTCTTGATTTCATCTCGGTATGGCCTTAAGGTCAGACTATTTTGAATCACGGCGACGATGACATCAGGCCGATATGCATTACCTTTATTCAGCCCTTCTCACACTTGCTGCAATCTTAGGTAGTCCTTACTGGATTTACAAAGCCGTCAAAGAGAGAAAATATCTGAAGAACATCCGGCAACGCCTCGGCCTGGTGCTGCCGGAAGAGCGCCAATGCGCCCTGGAGGATTTACCTGCGGCGCTGTGTGAGCTGTTGAAAAACCCTCGGGCTCGTAACATGCTGGGTCAGCGGGCCGCTTCGACCTTTAGGCAGAATCAGGGCGCCACAGAGGCGACGGTGGCGTTCCTGCTCCCTCACATCAAATAGCGGCCTATGTATAAACCTTCGCCCTTCCTTGCACCTCTTCTTTTTGTACCGGGCCTGATATTCGAGACAGTCATCCGCGTGCGCAATCTCACCTATTCCGCCGGGCTGCGTTCCGCGCGCTCCCTTACGCGGCCGGTAATCAGCGTGGGCAATCTCACGCTGGGAGGTAGCGGGAAGACCCCGCTTGTCATCCACGTAGCTCAAACTCTCAGGAATCTCGGGCACACGCCGGCCGTGCTGAGCCGCGGATATGCCAGGCGCTCCCTCGCGATGTCAAACGTACTGCCTCCGGGGGAGGAGGTCCCCTCCCCTGCCTGTGTCCTCGGAGACGAACCTGCGCTGATGCGCCGGTGTGTCCCGGAGATCTGGCTTGGAATTTCTCCGGACAGATACGCCATTGGTCGTGAGGTTTTGGTCCGTTGCCCGGGAGTGATTTTTGTGCTGGACGACGGATTTCAGCATCGTCGACTCCGCCGCGACCATGACATTGTCATTATTGATCGCACGCAGCCTCTACTGCGCAATCACCTCTTTCCCCGCGGCTCCTTGCGCGAACCCCTGTCGGGTCTGCGTCGCGCTCATGCAGTGGTTCTGAATGGCACGCCAGAGACTTCAGACTCCAACTCCATAGAAAAGGCGATTCGCGAGATAAGCCCGCGCATCAGGATTTTTCATTGCATCCAAAGGATCGTTTCACTGATGCCCTTTGCGATTTGGAATGCCCGCGAGTCAGGAAACGTTTCCTCGGTGCAATGTAAAAGCGCCTGGCTCGCGGCCGCCCTCGGAAATCCGGCACGATTCCTGAAAGACGTGGAGGACTTGGGAATCAGAGTTGCGGGCTCCCGCTTCTTCCGCGACCATCATCGCCTGACGCATGAGGACTGGCAGAGATGCATCGAGAGTGCCCGCCGGTGCAACGCTGAGGCCGTCATCATCACCGAGAAGGATGCGATCAAGATCGTTGAGCCGCCTGATTTCCCTCTGCTCGTTGCAGTCCAATCGACATTCATTAACCAGCCGGGGGAATTTGAGCGGATGCTCCAGGAAGCTATAAGGGACGCCCAGTGAAACAAATCAATCCCGAGGGAATTCGGAAGATACTGATCCGCGGCACGAACTGGGTCGGCGATGCGGTGATGTCCATTCCGGCCATGCGCGAGATCCGCAGGATCTTTCACAGCTCGCACATCACTCTGCTAGTTCGGCCCTGGGTCAAGGACGTCTACTCCGCCGTTGAATTCGTGGATCGAGTCCTCGAATATGACAAACAAGGGGTTCACGCGGGCTGGAGCGGTCTGCGTCGACTTGCCACCCAATTGAAGCACGAGCAATTCGACCTGGCCATCCTGTTTCAAAATGCGTTTGAAGCAGCATTCTTGGCCTGGAATGCCCGCATCCCGGTTCGGCTCGGCTATGCCAGGGACGCCAGGAGCATCCTCCTAACCCATGCGTGCCGGATTGATCCCCAGTTGAGGAATGTCCACCAAGCTTATTACTACTTTGGAATACTTGCCGGCGCAGGACTGATGGAGGACCGCCTCTGGGAACGACCCGACTATCCGCTGAGGATTCAAATCGGAGTACGCGACGAAGACCGGAAGGCGGCCAGGGAAATTCTCCGTGCTCATGGAGTCGATAAAGGGCACTTGGTGATCGGGCTGAATCCGGGGGCTTACTACGGCGGTGCCAAACGCTGGCTGTCGGACCGGTATGCCAGCGTCGCCGACGAACTGGCGGGAAAGTGCGAAGCGCGCATCGTTATTTTCGGCGCGCCCGGCGAGCGGCGGATCGCTGAGGAGATAGCTGAGAAAATGAAAGGTAAACCCGTGATTCTGGCGGGGCAAACCACTCTGGGTCAACTGATGGGCCTGATCAAGGAATGTCGGCTGCTCATAACCAATGACTCTGGCCCGATGCATTTGGCTGCGGCATTGGATGTGCCGCAGCTGGCAATTTTCGGTTCCACCAGCGAGATTGCCACTGGGCCGCTCAGCAGCCGGGCTGAGGTCATCAAACACCCTGTCGAATGCAATCCTTGTTTCCTGAGAGAGTGCCCCATCGACTTTCGCTGCATGACGCTTATTACGGTGGAAAGAGTGCTGGGTGCCGCGATAAAAAAGCTGGAAGAAAATCGGAAGGATACTGAAACCGCTTGAGGCGATTACCGTGCCGGTGCGGATCCAAGATCGGAAGCATCCCCCCGGACATCCGAATCCAAGTCTCCGCACCCGGCTGGTGATCTCATCTCCTGACAACCGACAAATTACTCCTAACCAGCCTAAGTAGCTGTGACGTCTGTCACCAGAAACAAAAGAAGTTCGCGGCCGCAGTTCGCGGAAAACCTCATTGAATCGTTGGGCGGAATCGTACTGCGAACCGCGGACTGTGAACTGCGAACCTGTAACGCGGCCGCAGTACCACAACGTCACTCTATAATTGTCCCCTTACAATGCAGCCTTACGATGCAAGGTAGTGCTTTTCAATTGAGCGGCTCGAGGATCTTTGCTAAAGTTATTGATTTTACAGGAGTTCGGATGTATCGCGCCGTCTTCCTCGATCGCGACGGTACCGTCAGCGAAGAAGTGGGCTACGTGAATCACCTCGACAGGTTCAAGGTGTATCCCTGGGCTCCCGAAGCTATACGCAGGCTCAACCAGGCAGGACTGCAGGTTATTCTGATTACGAATCAGGCTGGGATCGCACACGGCTACTTCCCGGAAAGCCTCGTCCATGAGGTCCATCAGAGGCTCCAGGCGGAGCTCGCATTTGGTGGAGCTGCCGTGGACGCAATTTACTACTGCCCGCACCATCCCGAGGGCCGTGTCGAGGCCTACAGGATACAATGCATGTGCCGCAAGCCAGGGACGGGCTTAATCGAAAAAGCAGCCCTGGAACGCTACCTCGATCTCAGGTCCTCCTTCGTTGTCGGTGACCGCTACCAGGATCTCCAGATGGGTTTCACGGTAGGGGCACGGACCATTCTGGTCCTGTCGGGATACGGCAAAGGGGAGCTGCTTTATCAGAAGGACACCTGGGCGCAGCAGCCTGATCACATTGCTGCCGATCTGTCGGATGCCGTGGACTGGATCCTCGACTTCCGGGACGATATATCTTCCTAAGGGCCTGTCAAGCTCTATGCGACAACGACTGCTCCAGTTGGTGGATGCTTTCCCAAATCGGAAAATCGCTGTAGTCGGCGATCTTATCGCCGACGAGTTTCTCTACGGACAGATCTCCCGCGTCTCCCGAGAAGCACCCGTACTCGTTCTCGACTATCGGGAACTGATCCGCCTTCCGGGTGGCGCAGCCAATGCGGCAAACAACCTGCTCAATTTGGGATGCCAGGTCACGATCGCAGGCGCGGTCGGGGACGATGAGGCCGGAAGGGGCCTTCTTGAATTCCTGGAGAACAAGGGTGCGAACGTGCGCCTGATTCACAAGCCCAAACTCTATTCCACACCCGTCAAAACCCGAATCCTTGCTGGAGCTCACCATTCCGCCAGGCAGCAGGTAGTGCGCGTGGATCGCGCCTTATCCGCGGACGCAAACACCCCACTCCCACTCAGGTCTCTCGCTAAAGGCATGCAATCTGCGGATGGCATCATCCTCAGCGATTACGGCTACGGCGTAATCACGCCGGCCGTGATTGCAGATCTCAACCGGCTGGCCCGCCGGAAATCCATTCCGCTCGTCGTCGATTCGAGATTCCGCATGTTGGATTTTAGAGAAGTAACCTCGATTACACCCAACATCACGGAACTCGAGGCTGCAACGGGCATCCGAATCGGAGGAGATGCCAGCCTGCTGCGAAAGATCGGTCAGCGCGTTCTTCGCAAGCAGAAACTGCAGTGCCTTCTGGTAACGCAAGGACGCTTTGGTGTGACTCTCTTCAAGCCGCGCAAGGCTCCGCTGCACATTCCCATATTTGGGACTGATGAAGTAGCCGATGTCACCGGAGCCGGCGATACAGTAATCGCTGTGTTCACCGTCGCCTTGGCCTGCGGCGGGTCGCCGGAAGATTCGGCTTCTCTGGCCAACTATGCCGGCGGCATCGTCGTGATGAAGCGCGGCACGGCAACTGTTACCCGCGGCGAGCTTCGCGCGGCGATCCAAAATGATCTCGCTCCATAGGCTGCCGCGCTAATGACGATCGATCCGGAAATCAGAATAAAGACCAGCGCTCAACTTAAGGCACTGGTGCAAAAGGCCAAGGCTGCGAGTCAGACAGTCGTGATGGCCAACGGCTGCTTCGACTTGATCCACGTCGGCCATGTTAGGTACCTGCAGGAAGCCAAGAGATGCGGAGACATCCTAATCGTGGCTCTCAACAGCGATGCTTCGGTACGAACCTTGAAAGGGATGGGGCGCCCGCTTCAGTCCGAATCGGAACGGGCTGAGATTATCGCTTCTCTCGAGTGTGTGAACTATGTGGTGGTGTTTGACTCCCCGACGGTCGACTCCCTCTTGCTCGAACTTCGGCCCGACATTCACGCAAAAGGAACCGATTATACCAGTGAAAGTGTTCCCGAGCGCGACACCGTAAGATCTTACGGCGGGCGGGTTGCGATTGTCGGAGATCCAAAAGGACACTCCACAAGAGACTTGATAAAGAGTATCTTGATGACTTGCGGTCCATGCGCACGCCTGAAAAGATCCTGATTATCCGACTCAGTTCCCTCGGGGACATTCTGCACGCAATACCCGCTTTTGCTAGCCTTCGGTCCGCGTTTCCAGATGCCAGAATTGACTGGCTGGTTGAGAAGAAAAACAGCTTTCTCCCGTCCGCATTCCGGGGGATTGACGAGGTCATGGTCTTGGACACGAGCTCCCTGCGGAAAACTCCTTGGGAACTATCTTCATGGGAGCCTGCGTGGGAGCTCGTTCGTCGGCTCCGAGCCTGTCAGTATGACTTCTGCATCGATTTCCAGGGTTTGTTGAAGACAGCCTTGATAAGCGCTCTCAGCGGCGCCAGGATGCGTGTAGGATTTCCAAAGGAACTGGTCCGAGAGCGGCCGGCGCACTGGTTCTACCAGTGCACTCCAGATCCACCGAGCACCCCGACGCACATCGTAGCGTTGAATCAGTTGCTCGCTCAGTCGGTTGGGGCGCCGGCTGTCTCCACCAAGGTCGATTTTGAAGTGGGAAGCGAAGACGATGTGTCTGTCCAATATCTCCTGGAAGCCGAGAAAATTGGGGATTTTGCCGTAATTAATCCCGGAGGAGGGTGGCCGACTAAGAAATGGGACCCATGCAGCTATGGGAAGCTGGCCGCGAGGATTCAGGCTGAACTCGGTTTGGCCGTGGTTGTTACCACAGGGCCGGGAGAAGAAATCCTTTTCGCAGAGCTGGCAAAGCACTGTGGAAACTCTCCGGTCCATCACTTTCAACTCCCATTCCTGCAATTGATCCCTTTGCTGCGGCGTGCACGTCTGTTCATTGGTGGGGATACAGGTCCATTCCATCTGGCCTGTGCTCTGGGCACCCCCGTAGTGGGTATTTTCGGACCGACAGATCCAGTCCGCAATGGCCCCTGGAGGGATGGCGAAGAATCCGTCTTCCGGATGCTCGCATGCAGCTTTTGCAGCGGAAGAACATGTCCGACCCAGAACGAGTGCATGGATATCACGGTTGAGGAAGTGTTTCAGGCCGTGGTGAGACGTCTTGCGAGGAACTCTTGAGGATCTCAAATCCTGTCGTCTGCATTCTCCATAAAGCATTCCCGTGCCTCCTGGCAATTGTGCTAATCACCAACGCAAGATGTGTCTACGCCGCAGAGAGTGACGCTCCAGCACCGTTTGCCGCGGGAGAAAAGCTGGTGTTTCGCGTGGAATGGAATCCGCCGTGGTACCTGTTCTTTCTGCCCAGTGTGGAGGCAGGAGAGGCAGAGTTACTGCTGGCGCAAGAACTCGATTATAAGGGGGAGAAAGCGCTCAAGATTGTTTTCAAAGCTCGCTCAAGCGGAGCACTCGTGCGTCTCGTCGGCCTTAAGGTTGACGACACCTTTGAGTACATCACCAATGCCGAGACGTTTTGCACATTCACTGCCACGAGAAGAGTCCGCGAGGGTAAGCACAAGAGGGACATCGAGGTGGTTTATCTTCCAGAGAGCGATCGTTTGCACATTCACGATGTGGACCTGTCAGTGGTCCCAAATAAGGTTAGAAAAGACACATACAAGGATAATGTGCCAAAGTGTGTGAGAGACCTGTTCTCCTCGCTGTATTGGGTCCGCTACCAGGATTTCCAAGTGGGCACGGTGCGGAGTTCCGTAGTCGGATACGACGACAGAGTGAAGGAAGTGAAATCAGTCGTCGAGAAGAAGGAGGTGGTGGTCACACCCATGGGGAAGTTCGACGCCTGGCGATTGAACACCGTTGCGATCCTTGGTAGCTTGTTCAAAGATGGCGGGCAGTTCCGTTTCTGGCTTACTGCGGACGAGCGCAGACTGCCGGTCAAGTTTGAGGCGAAAGTCCAACTCGGCAAGGTAACAGGAAAGCTGAAAGTGGTGGAGCTACCTCCTTCCTCGTCGGAGCGCCCAAGCGCGGGCAACAAAAACAGCCACGAATCTCGCAAATCTCGCTAAAAAACAGCCACGAATTTCACGAAGAAAAGCGAGCCACGAATTACACAAATTACACGAAATAATTTTGTATTTTTATTTCGTGCAATTTGTGTAATTCGTGGCTGCTTTTGCCGGAGTCGACCATAAGCCGAATTCTGTCTCTCCGCAACGCGGAGATGGCAATCATTCATCTCGCCCCTGGATCGCTCCAGAGATCAAGCGGTCTACCCAAAAGCGTCGGACGGGCCATCCTTAATCCCTTTCGGGATCGCTTTTCTATTTGACCTTGCTCCGTGTGGGGTTTACCGTGCCGCTGCTGTTACCAGCAGCGCGGTGCGCTCTTACCGCACCTTTTCACCCTTACCCCGTTTAACACGGGGCGGTATTTTTTCTGTGGCACTTTCCGTAGGGTTTCCCCTCCCTCGCGTTACGAGGCACACTGCCCTGTGGAGTTCGGACTTTCCTCGGTCCCAAACGCGGGGCCGCGATTGCCTGGTCAACTCCGGCAAGTCCAATTTTAAGACACTTGTGCCTTCGAAGACAAGATTAGATAATGATCGCGACAGCCCTGGAGAGATTACTTGCTTTTGGATTCTGCGGCAGCAGGCACCGGCTTGACGAGGCCCAATATCTCTCTCAGCTTCATGTCGAGCATCTGGGCGATTTCCGGATGCTCGCGAATGAATTGCTTCGCGTTTTCCCTGCCCTGGCCCAGCCTTTCTCCTTTATAAGAGAACCAGGCACCGCTTTTCTCGATGAGCTTGCGCTCCGCGGCGAGATCGACCAGATCCCCTTCATAGGAGATGCCCTGGTTGTAGAGGATGTCAAACTCCGCTTCTCGGAAAGGAGGCGCCACCTTGTTCTTCACTATTTTGACCCGCGTCCGGTTGCCGACCACCTGCTCGCCCTCCTTTATTGATCCAATGCGGCGGATATCGACGCGGATCGTGGAGTAGAACTTGAGAGCTCTTCCGCCGCTCGTTGTCTCCGGGTTGCCGAACATGACGCCGATTTTTTCGCGAATCTGGTTGATGAAGACGAAGCAGGTATTCGACTTTGATACAATCGCAGTCAGCTTGCGAAGCGCCTGAGACATGAGGCGAGCTTGGAGTCCCGGCAGCGAGTCGCCCATTTCTCCCTCCAGTTCAGCCTTGGGCACAAGCGCTGCTACGGAGTCGACGACCAGAATATCAATGGCGCCGCTCCTCACCAGAACCTCCGCGATCTCCAGTGCCTGCTCACCATTGTCCGGCTGAGAGACGAGAAGTTCGTCCGTGTTGACACCCAGCATCTTCGCATAGGTCGCGTCCATCGCATGTTCGGCGTCTATGAAAGCCGCGGCTCCGCCGACTTTCTGGGCCTGCGCGATGGCGTGCAGCGCGATGGTAGTTTTGCCGCTGGATTCAGGCCCGAAGATTTCCACCACCCGTCCCCTTGGAAAACCTCCGACGCCCAAAGCGGCATCGAAGGAAATAGACCCAGTCGAGATCGCCGGCACGCTTGCAGTATCCGCTCGAGCTCCCAGGCGCATGATGGAGCCTTTCCCAAACTGCTTTTCGATCTGGGTCAAAGCCACATCGATTGCTTTGTTTTTGCTGCTTCGATCGTCTGCCATCAGATTTTTCCTTCCGCGTTACGATAACATCCGCGCGATCCCATTTCCCATCGTGCCTGAACCCACAACACCAACTATGCCTATACCTGCAGTTTCCACAATTACACCCAAAATGACGTCAACATATCTAACGGAAAAACTGGTGATTGAGCCACGATATTTCATCCTATCACAAAGACGCTGAGGTCACAGAGAACTCTGTGACCTCAGTGTCTCTGTGGTAATCTGTTACCTGATTCCTGACAATTGGGAGGTGGAAGTGGAAGCTGAACGTACTCCTTCGCAGAGATGGGCTCTAATTCTCGGTGCCTCCAGCGGGTTCGGCGCCGCCGCGAGTCTCGCACTTGCCCGCAATGGTTTTGACATCGTCGGGGTCCATTTGGATCGCCGCGCCACTCTCCCAAACGCCGAAAAGGTTGCATCGGACATTCGCGGGATGGGGCGCAAGGCCTTGTTCTTCAATGCAAATGCCGCTGATCCGGAAAAGCGCACGGAGATCATCCAAGCCTGTCAGACAGCAATGAGCGAGGCGCCCGGAAGCACGGGGGTCAACACTTTGCTGCACTCGCTCGCCTTCGGTACCCTCAAGCTCTACGTCGCATCTGATCTAAACACAGCGATCAAGCCGGCAGATATGAATATGACGCTGGACGTCATGGCCCATAGCCTAGTGTACTGGGTGCAGGACCTTTTTGCGGCGGGCCTTTTGCAAAAGGGGGCCAAGATCTTCGCCATGACCAGCGCCGGAGGTCACCGCGTTTGGCCCTCCTACGGCGCAGTCTCTGCCGCCAAGGCGTCGCTCGAATCCCACATCCGGCAGCTCGCGGTTGAAATGGCGCAGTTTGGAATCAGCGCTAACGCGCTTCGCGCCGGCGTGACCGACACACCGGCCGCCCGAAAGATTCCGGGAAGCAATCAAATGTTCGAATGGGCGCTGAAGTCAAATCCCGGAAAGCGCTTGACAACGCCTGAGGATGTCGCCGAAGTGCTCGTTTGGCTGAGCCTGTGTAACTCCACCTGGATAACAGGAAACGTTATCGGGGTGGATGGAGGCGAGGACCTCACAGGATGAAGAATAATAAAGGGGACATTCCGGCTTTCCGGTTTTGTCTCCCTAGCCTGAACAGATCAATCCCAAGGGCGAATTCTCCGCTATTAGTTCGCATCAGGCGGAAAATCGAAACCTCCCCATTTTCGATGGCAGATCTTTATGCCGCATAGGGCTCGCGCAAGAATTACTTGGCATTTTGCTGCTGGCCCCCAGGCCCGCTGGCGAGACGCGAGCGACGAGCTATACCCGAGGTGGTATGT
>Ga0315277_10003332_pt1 | contig 21805 bp, 21 predicted proteins | sample YL17G05_15_MG_FD_203695 | JGI IMG/M metagenome (GOLD analysis project Ga0315277, IMG submission 203695) | Sediment microbial communities from Yellowstone Lake, YNP, Wyoming, USA - YL17G05_15 | ecosystem: Environmental > Aquatic > Freshwater > Lake > Sediment | place: USA: Wyoming | collected...
GGTAACTTGTGCAGTTTGATACAATGAGGACTCAGCAGCCGCAGCAACTATAGCGAATTCAGGGGCTTGGCGCACTCAACCGACCTTTGACGCTGTAGTCGCAGTCCATCGCCCACTCCGTATGTGTTGCAGGCAATCCTGGTGATCTTTCCTTCATCAAGCTCGTTGAAGTCGGCTTTTCTGGCTCTGACGAGACCCTGGGAGCAACTGAACCAGAAGTTTCTCTTGCCATCCTCGAGAATTCCGCTGATTTGATTTACGGGAAGTCCCTCCTGAATCGTGTAGGTACGGAAACGGCCGTTTTTGAGTCGACTCAATCCTCCTCTCGTAGCAAACCAGAGTGAACCATCCTCGGCCTCGTGTACTGCGACGACGCGGTCGCTTCCAAGGCCATCTTTGGTGGTGAAAGTGGTGAACTTCCCATCGGCAAGGCGGCTTACTCCTCCTCCAAAAGTAGTGACCCAGAGCGTTCCCCGGCGATCATACAGGATGCCCCGGACCTGGTTGCTCGCCAGCCCATCCTGGGTCCGGTACATTGTTACCCGTCCGTCCTCGATTTGAAAAAGTCCTTCCCCGTCGGTGCCTATCCACATCCGGCCGAGTGAATCACGGTAAATCGTCTTGATTTCAAACACTCTTTTCCATTCCGGGTCTTTTACAAACCTGCCATCCTTCATGATCTTGAAGATTTGCCCGCCTGCCCCAAACCAGAGATTTCCTTCCTTGTCCTCGGCAATCGAGGAGACATGCCGTATGGGAAAGCCATTCAGCTCGGTATGACTGGATATTTTCCCACCACTCCATTTTGAGAATCCGATCGCCGTTCCTACCCAGATGTCACCCCTGGAATCCTGAAATGCCGAGAGCACGCTGTTATGCGGCAGCCCTTCTTCTTCAGTGAGTGTGGCTGCCTGCGCCTGCTTAAGTCGGGCAAGACCATTTGTTTCCAGACCGATCCAGAGACTTCTCTCCCGGTCCAGGCACAGGCTCAATACAACTCCCAGTCCCGTTCCTGCCCGATCCTGGGGAAAAAGCTCGAACTTTCCGTTTTTCAACTTCCGCAAACCGTCGCCCGAGCCCATCCAAACTGCGCCTTGCCGGTCCTCATAGACTCTGCTGTCGCCCACGCCTGAGGCCTTTTCCACGACATACGTCTCGACAAGATCGCCCTTCAGCCTCTTGACGGGCCCACCTTCAAATGCAATCCATATCGATCCGTCGGCTCCTGCAGAGAGATTTGAGATCCTGCCCTCCCTTTCTTCAATGATCCCCGGTTGCACGACAAACTTACCGTCAACCAGGCGATGGAGCTTGTTGGCTGCAGCAGCAAAAATCCCTTGAGGGGATGCTGCACAGATCGCGGTAACAAAATCGTTCGACAGGCCGTCTCTTCTCGTGAACGAAGTAAATGAGCCGTGAGAATAGCGGCATGCCCCGCGCAAAGTGCCCGCCCAGACATTCCCATCGGGATCCACATCCAACGACCTGATCGCGTCATCAGGGAGTCCGTCCGCTGTGGTGAAGGTGGTAAAGTGCCCATCCTTTAGGAGGGTCAGACCGCCGCCATATGTGCCAATCCAGAGTCCACCTTCCTTGTCTTCCTTCAATCCCCACACTTCGTCGTATTTAAGACTTCCAGTCTTGACATTGAACAGCGTGAAGCTCACTCCATCGAACCTGACCAGCCCGCTATAGCTTGCCATCCAGAGGTATCCGTCTTGCGCCTGAACAATATTCCGGATCCTGGTGGATGGAAATCCATGCGCTTCCTGCCAAAAGTCTATGGAATAGAGCAAAAGCTCTCTGCGGTCATCGGATCCCAAGGCAACCGACCTGGAAGGATGGCAACAAAGCAATAGCGGAATCGCCACCAGCATTTCAATCAGTGCGGTTGGTTTCTGTTTTTTCACGGTAATATCCCGGCCGTTCAAAATAACCGAGCAGATTTTGGATCCGACGCTTCATAAAGGCAACTGAGCGATGAAAAAGGCAGATCAGACTCAACTGCCCCCAAAGAGCCTGCGAGCCGCTGCATTATATGCCTATGCCTCATGACTGAGCTAAATGCCAAAGGCAATATTTTCGACGAAGGGGCACAGAGAAATCGTCGAAAATATGGGAGCGCCAAACACCAATGATCGGGGATCGCCGGGCGGGCTTTCCGATGACGGAGCCAACCGCTCCCTTGTGTGCGCGGCTCTGATCGCTGCGCTAAATCAGAGCCGCGCTAAGCACCATGCAGCGGAGGTTACCCTGGTAACTATCTTGCACAGCCTCTCCGCCTCAGGAATACTGGAGGACAGCAACAAATTGCCGGTGTCAGACAACACTGTCTCTGGCTCGCTTCATAGCCTGAAAGGACAGTCAGGCTGACAGAGCATTGGTTGCTGTCTCCTGATCTAAGAGGAATACGGGAATTGTCCGTTCCTCTGCCTGTCGGTGGAAACGTCAGGACTAGCAGCAACCTAAAGCAGAGAATGATTTCTGTAAACTATCTTTCGATAGTTTACAGAAGTCGCTTCCTGCCCTACATTCGCTCTGCTATGGGATTACCACTCACAGCACTTTAAGGTTGAAGTTGGCCTATTGCTGAACCGCGGTTCCAGCCCTGGATCGGCCGCAGTCCTGCACACCAAGCGCGGCGGCGACACTCGCCCGCGCGCAAATCGCAGGCTCGAGGGGAGCCTGCAATAATCAGGAGAATAAGATGAATCATACACGTTTCAGACAATCTGGAGCTATGTCAGGCCTCCGGCGCGCCGTGAGCCTGTCGGTTCTGTCGCTGCTCCTCGTCGCGCTCCCGGCCGCGACCGCGCTGGCGCAGGCCACAAAAGCAAGCCTGGTCGGCACGGTGACCGACAGTTCGGGCGGCGTCGTGCCGGGTGCGGAAGTGACGATCAAAGAAATCAACACGAATATTGCCCGTTCGATGCTCACCAACGAAAGCGGCAACTTTGTATTCGGCAACCTGAATCCGGGCACCTATCGTGTTGAGGCAAAGCTCGCCGGCTTCAAAACCGGGGTCGTGGAAAAGGTTGACGTCCTTGTCAACACCACGCAGCGCGCGGATGTGCAGCTTGTACCTGGGGCGCTGAGCGAGACGATCGAGGTAACTGCTCTCGCTCCGCTGCTCCAGACCGACCGGTCGGATGTGGGCCGGAAGATCGAAGTGGCCCAAATGGAAGAACTCCCCATCGCGGGGAGGAACCGCAACTTCCAGATGTTGTGGGATATGGTGCCGGGCGCCACCCCGGTGACCAGAGATCACTCCGAGTTTTTCAATGCTCAGGACGCCCTGTCTACGCGGGTCAATGGCCAGGGCCGGTATGCAAACAATGTGCAGATCGAAGGCGTCGACAACAACCAGCGCACCGGACTCCTGTCGGTATTGATTCCTCCGATAGAAGCGCTGCAGACCGTCGACGTAACCACGAGCAACTATGACGCAGAACTGGGCCGCGCCGGGGGCGCTGTCACGAACGTGGTCCTGAAGTCGGGAACGAACAATTTCCACGGAAGCGCCTACGAATTCAACCGCATCGACGCTCTGTACGCGCGCAACTTCTTCTCGGCCACGCCGGCTCCGCACACCGTATTCAATCAGTTCGGCGCCACTTACGGCGGGCCGATCAAAAAGGACAAAACCTTCTTTTTCGCCGATTTCATGTTGATCCGGTCGCGCGTCGGAAACTTTAACCAGTGGACCGTCCCCACTATGGCCTTCCGCGCGGGAGACCTGAGCGCGGCTCCATCGATTATCTATGACCCGCAGACAGGCACCCCGGACGGAAAGGGTCGAACGCCGTTCAAGAACAACCAGATTCCCGACAGCAGAATCAGCTCTATCGCAAAAAAGATGCTCGCGCTGATTCCGCCGCCGACCCAGGCGGGGTTGACCAACAACTGGCAGGGGCCGACGATTCTATCGAAGGACACCAACGCTTTTGACTTCAAGATAGACCACAAGGTGGGCAGCCTCGACAGCCTCTCGGTGCGCTATGATTTCTCGCGTCCCCGCGTTTTCGATCCGGGCGCATACGGCAATCTCGCCGGGGGACCGAGGAGCGGCGGATTCGCCGGGGAGGGAATCCAGAAAGCCCAGAGCGGAGCAGTTAATTACACGCACATTTTCAATCCCAGGTTTATCACCGATTTCCGCTTTGGCGTGATGCGTTACCGCAACGATGCCAAAAACCAGGACAACGGCTCGAACGCTTCCGATGCGATCGGAATCAAGGGAGTCAATCTGGACTGGTTCACAAGCGGCCTCACCGGAGTAAACGTAAATGGCTACGGCAATCCCATCGTGGGGTTCTCCGCCAGCCTCCCCTGGATCCGTGCGGAAACCAACTTCGACTTTGTCAGCAATTGGACCTATGTCAAAGCCAACCACACGATCAAGTGGGGTATAGATTTCCGGCGTAACCGCGACGATCTGCTGCAGACGCAAACTTACTCGCCGCGCGGGCTGTGGACGTTCAGCGAGGGACCGACTGCTCTGAACGGCGATCCGAAGACCAGCCTGGGCAACGGGTTTGCGTCGTTTCTCCTGGATCTTCCCAACACTTATGGGCGCGATCTGCCGGGGATCTTTCCGACCTTCCGCCAGTCGCAGTTTTTTACCTACATCCAGGACAAATGGCAGGTGAGTCCCAAGCTGACGCTGGATTTTGGCGTGCGCCACGAGATCTACTTTGCGCCAACGCCGGCCCAGCGCGCAGGATTCTCCAACTATGACCCGAACACCAACAGCCTGGTTCTTTCAGGCGTGGGACCCAATCCCAACAATCTGGGGATCAATACCCCGTTGAAAAATTTTGCCCCGCGCACCGGAATCGCTTACCGGCTCACCGAAAAGACGGTCGTGCGGGCAGCCTTCGGGCTGGCATTCGATCCTGCCTATCCGGACGACAAATGGGCGTTCAATTACCCTGTGAAGCAGAACAATGTATTTACTTCGCCCAACAACAGCTCCTACCTCGCTGCCGGCAGCATGGCCGCTGGGTTCCCGGCGCCTCTACCGGTAGCGATTCCCGATAGCGGGATAATCACGCCTGCCCCGAACCAAAGCTACATCTACCTCCCGGCGGATCTGAGACAGGGCTATCTCGAAACCTGGAACATTGCCTTACAGCAACAGCTCCCCGGGGGCTTTGCGCTCGAAGCTGCTTACGTGGGAAATCACACTGTGGGGACTCTGAACCAAGTAAACATCAATGCAGGCCAGTTGCCTGGGCAGGGTGCCAAGGGGCAACCGCTCTACGTCAGATACGGTCTGACGGGGGGGGTTACCAAATGGACCCGCTTCAGCCTGAGATACAACGGGCTCCAGATGAAGCTCGACCGTCGCTATCGCAATGGTCTCGGTATTACGACCACCTACACGTTCAGCAAGGGACTCGACTATGCGAGCGACAATGGGGGGCTGGGCATTCCCATCAACTTCAGCATGAACCGCGGCCGCTTCAATCAGGACCGTGCGCACATGTACGTCCAGAGCTTCATCTATGATTTGCCGGCAGGCGCAGGTAAAAAGTGGCTGTCCTCCGGCCTTTCGGGCAAGCTCCTGGGCGGTTGGCAGTTCAGCGGAGCGCTTGCAGTCTATTCCGGCCTGCCGATGACGTTCACTTACAACGCGACGGGGCTAAACGCGCCCGGCAACGGCCAGAGAGCCAACATAACCGGACCGACAGCGGTTCTCGGCGGCATCGGGCCTGGGAGCAAGTGGTTTGACACCACCGGCTTTTCCATTCCTGCGGCTGCCACTTTTGGCAATGCCGGCCGGAACACCATGAGCGGTCCCGGTTATTGGAACCTCAACATGTCGCTCATCAAGAGGTTTCTGTTCACGGAGCGGTTCAAATCCGAACTGCGATTCGAGACTTTCAACCTGACCAACACGCCACATTTCAACAATCCGAATTCAGCGCTGGATTCGACGGCGTTCGGAACAGTGACGAGTTCATTCGGCGAGCGGCAGGTTCAGCTCGGCTTCAAACTATTCTTCTAAGCGTCCGTACAGCAGTCTGCCGGCGGGGTGGCGGCACACCGCCACCCCGCCGGGTCTATACACAGGATCCCTCAGGTTGCCTGTCCTTCGCCAAAACTCGAGCCGATTAGTTTGTGGGGGATTGCGTTGCTCGTTCCGCCTCACTCGGTCCTCTCTCCTCGCCCAGAGCATGAGCGCACCGCATTCCGCATTGCCGGAACAACTGTTTGCGGGCGCTACATGCTTGAATCATTATCCGCGGATGTTAGAAAGCGCCTTATAAGCGTTTCTATCCGGGAGAACAAGGATAAAGGGGGTAGGAAGGCCAGGAAATTCAAGGAGAACTCGGGGCAGACAGCGAATTGCCGGGCGGAAAGTCGGTTTCTGAGTGGCAGAACGCCGGGCAATTCGCTGTCTGCTCGAGTTCTGCGTTTGCCGCTCGAGATTGGGCAGGTGCTCGGGCAAACCTCGACCGGACGGGCGCCTGGTCGGCATCCGGACGGCTTAGCTGCGACGCTGGGCGTTATTGCCGAGAGCGGGCGTGCGGCCGCGGAGGAGCGCGGGGCTCGAATGGGTCCTGCGCCTGGCAGCGTTCGCTTTCGCGATGCCGCAGGATGCGGTCGATGACCCGCGGTTCTGTAATGAACGAGACGATCCGCATGCGGGCGGCCCGCCTTTTAGGCATGGGAAGATGCTGGTAGGACTGGTACAGCAATTGGCAGGACTCTGCTTTGTCCTCGTGCAGCATCCGGATGAATACGCCGGGATTCTCGATGTACGACCAGTGGGAAGCTCAACTGCTGGCGATCATCCTTCTCAGAGTTCGGGTGGGACTTTACAGCGACATTCCTTCAGAGGAAGTGCGGCGTGCGCACCTGGAGCCCGTTTCCGAAGTAAGCCAGAGGATCGCTGTGGAGTTGGAGCATGTCGGCAGGGACGCCCCGATTGCAGTTCTTCCCGAGGGTCCCATGACCATCCCCTACCTCGCGGACGCTGCCAGCTAGTCAGTGTTCCCGGAGCATTTCAGCTCACGTCCACGCTGATGACCTTGCGCCGGACTTCCTTGCCTTGAACCAAGAATTTCTCAAATAAAACCGGCTCTGACGAAACATTAGGGGTGCACGGACCGTTGCATGCTCCTGGAGCCTCAGGGTAAGGTTGAGCCCCCAGCCTTGCCCTTGAAATCCCTCGATTTCCTTCCTTCCCTCTCCGATTTCCCATTGTGCTCCCGAATAGAAATGCCTATTATCGATCGATCCAGAGGCATGGTTCGAGGACATCGCCGCTCTGGCGGACTCGGTTGCCGCGACTACGCTCCGGACGCGCGATCGCACCTCGGGAGATGCAAAACTGTGCCGGAGTGAACAGACGTGTCTCGGACCTTGCCCTAGGATGGCAAAAGGTGGACGTTGTCCCGGCCTGCACTTCCTGCGAGGCGGGTCAACGCCACGGAAGGAGTCGATATGACCGTTCTTTTCCGCCATCTCCTGCTTGGAACGCTGGCAGTCGTCTGCTCGATCCCGTGTCCCGCCCTGGCTGCGCAGAAGCCGGGCGCCCCCATCACCATCACGGCGGCGCCGGGCACCCTGGTCCGCTGGACGGCGCCGGGCACCACGCGCTGCGGCATGCTGGGGCGCACGTGGGCCGCGTTGCAGGAGACCTGCTACTATCCGATCGACCTCCTGCAGAAGCCGGCTGTCATCGCGATCGCCCGCGTGATCTCCGGGCGCAGAGAGCTCGCCCGCATTTCCGTGGGGCCCTTCCCGTACGGGACCGAGGAGATCGACCTTCCCGACATTCCGCAAGCCAACCCCTCGCCCCTGGACCTCAAGCGCGACTCGCGCGACCAGGTGCTGCAGAGCAAGGTCTGGAGACGCACGGAGGGACCGGCGAAGTTCACGCTGCCGCTCGGGGCACCGGTCAGACCGCTGCCCGAGGGCAAGTCCTTCGGCATGAAGCGGGTCTTCAACGGCAAACCAGCCCCGCATCATCATACCGGGAGCGACTACGCCACGCCGGCGGGCAGCCCGGTCCTGGCCGCCGCCGCCGGGACGGTGGTGATCGCCGAGGATCTGTTCTTCGCGGGCAACGCCGTGTTCATCGACCACGGCAACGGCCTCGTCACCATGTACTTCCACCTCTCCCAAATCAAGGTCGAGGTCGGGCAGGAGGTCACGAAGGGCTACACACTCGGCGCGGTCGGATCGACGGGCCGCTCCACCGGACCGCACCTGTTCTTCGGCGTCCGCTGGCACGACGCCCGGGTCGATCCCAAGTTCCTGTTCGAGGACCCGGACAAGATCCCGTCTGTGAACGACGCGTCAACGCCTGCGGGGCATGCCGGCGCAAAAGCAAACGCTTCGTCCAAGCAGACGCGGAAACGGTGAGCGTGAACCGTCCGGGCCAGAGAACAGGACACCTCATCGGCATCGGCTCTTCGACATGGAGTGACAAAACCGGCGGCGGTACAGAACTCGCTGGTATTGTTACCCCCGTACACGGCCGGGACGCCCACCAGATTGCCGATTACGCCGATGTACGCCACCCACCCAGTCCATTTGGGCAGTGCGCCAGTGGCGATGGTTGCGTACCCGGCAGCAGCCAACATTAATGCCGTCGGCATCAATCCAACCGCTCCGTACATGGGCAAGCCGCCCTCGATGAGCGCTCTCACTACCGAAGGTTCGGCCTGGACAAGCGTATCCAACCCGGCCAATAGGGTTTAGGCACTCCCCCCTATGCTCCACTGCGCGAGCCGGCGGGCGCCGCACAGGGCGAGGTATGCTTGCGTCCGCGCCTGAAACGGGCCGGAGAGGAGCCCGGCGAGCTCGCCGAGCGCCTCTCCGGCACGTTTCAACTCCTGTCATCTCCGCTCCCCGCTCAAAATTCGCCCGCTTGCCTGCATGGGACAGAATTCCGCAACTTTCATCCGCATCCGTCGTATGAACTCCCTAGCAGGAAAAAGCATTTGCCTATTGTATAGAGAGGCAGGTGGCGACCTGTGAAGCTGAGAGGTCGTCGACTGATCGCACAGTTTGTAGTGGTGGCTGGATTGTCCGGCCTCCCTTTCCACGCCCAAGAGGCACGTGGCCCTGCCGCCGCTGACATCGTATCCCGCGTTCAGAAAAACGTGGCGGCATTCCAAATTCTGTTGCCCGATTTTATCTGCGACGAACGGGTCACGAGTCAAACGATCGAAAAAGCGAAGGTAACCGAGGAGGAGCGTGTCATCTCGTCCTTTCGCGTTACCCGACGTAAGTCGCCCGTTCGCAGCGCTTCTCCAATGTTTCTCGAGTCCCGAGAGGTGATATCGGCAACTGTTAATGGGAAGCCTACAACTGTGCGGAATTATGTCCTCCCGCTTGGCGTCAGGGGCGGCTTCAGTGATGATCTGTTATATTTTTTCGACAAAGAAAAAGAAAAGTGCTTCGACTTTGAGCTGGCCGGCAGCGAGGAGATTAGAGGACGCACCGCGCTCGTCTTGAGCATCAGGGTCAAGGACAATGTCGGACTTATCGGGGGCAAGTGCTCGTCGCTTCCGCCTGGAAAAACAAGCAAGGCGTGGGTCGATTCCGAGTCAATGCAGGTTTTGCGGCTGCAGATGTTTTCTACGAGAATCTTGATGTACACCACACCCTGGAACCGAGGTCACAACGGAGAGTACTTGTTCTACCCATCGATTGACTATGCCGAGGCCTTCATTAACGGCACTCCCTATTGGATGCCGGCGGCGAAGCGGGGCGAATTCGTTAAGTCCAAGGAGCAGCGCAGCTACCTATATGTCGTGGAATACAGCAACTATCACAAGTTCCAAGTCTCCACGAATGTCCTGCCCGCAGATCGCGAACAGAGTAAGTGAGGCCACTCGGCCGCCAAGTTTACATATGACCTGATATCGGAAGTTGGGGAAGGTGCCGTAGCCGGGTTTCGATCCCAAGAGGCCGCTCATTTGAACTATCCACCGGGAGCATCAAGTCGGTCTTCAAGCGATGAGAATCTCTCGAAACAGTGAAGACCTGATCCAAGGCGCGGTAGGACCGGATCTATCGGGAATCGCTGCTACAGCGGCGATGGTATCGGCGAGTCTTTCGCGGGGCACGCCACTGCCTTCACTGAGCGTTCAGCGCCTGGATCGGATCGACACTCGCAGCCTTGAAAGCGGGGATCAGGCAAGCGGCCAGCGCGGCAGTCGACAAGAGGATCAGGGCCAGCGCAAAAGATGTCAAGTCCAGGGGGCTCACCCCGTACAACTGATGTTGAATGAGCCGTGCAGCTACCGCTGAAGCTGCTATGCCGGCAAGGGATCCGAGGGCCACGATCCGCATCCCCTCGGCCAGAATGTTGGCCACCACGCCACGAACGCTTGCCCCAAGCGCGATTCTGACGCCGATCTCCCGTCGGCGCTGCTGCACGTGCGAGGCAAGCGTACCGTAAAGACCAACAGAACTGACGATGAGCCCCAACAGGGCAAAACCGCCGACCAGCACGCCTGCAATGATCCGGTCTCGAACCGTCTCCTCCACAATGTCCCGCAGGGGTTTGAACTGCTGTAGTAATACCGCTGAATTCCAGGCGCGCACTTGAGCTTTCACCATGGGAATGAACGCATCGAAGGCGCTGTCGGTTCGCACAATGAATCTCAAGCCCCACCCCGGCTGATAGGCCATGTAGACCATCGGAGCGGGTGCCTGGTCCAAGCCCTCGGTTCGGATATCCTTCACCACGCCCACAACCACGCTTCTGCGATCCATAAAGCCTGAATGCACGGTTCGACCAACTGGCCCTTCGCCATGAAACAAGAGCCGGGCTGCCTCCTGGTTGAGAATCACGGCCGGCCTGCCCTGCTCAATTTCCTCTCTCGCGAAGGTGCGGCCGGCTGTGACACGGGCGCGCAGGGTCTCGAAATAGGAGGGGCCGACCAAACGGTAGGCAATCATGGGATCGGTTGACACGAGATCACCCTCGTGCGCGGCAGTCATCGTGAAGAAGGCGGGCGAACCAACCGGCAACTCGGCCGCGAACACGACACTCTTCACGCCGGGGACCGATCCGATCTGACGCTCCAGATCAGCAATGGCCGGAAGGGAACCCCGCTGAGCGCCGGGTATGGAGGGCATCTCAAGGTGCGCGATTTTGAGACGGAGCTGTCCCATAGATGAACACTCCGAGATGCTTTTGCCGCATGTCCGGTCGCATTTCTCGCGGAACTCGGCGGGATTTATGGCCTATCTCAGCGCCATCGTCGTTCCCGAAACTCATTGGCGTGCCCTTTGCACAGAACATCCATGGCGGACTGTGAAGACCAGGATGTGTCAGTCGAATCGGGCAATGCCTGAGCACAGAACGAAAGATCCGGCTGGCGGCCGGGCTGTTATTACCTCGTTATACGAAACGGGGGACGCTTCCCTGTTTCCCGGCGTAAATAGCAGACTTTCGATCCGCCGACAACGAGAAGTAATGGTTGCCTCGCAGACCATGCATATCAGAGTGACGGACCTATCTCTTTCTGAGCCCAGGCGAGAACTCGTTCCGCGTATTCAATAGCTTCCGCCACATCGTTGGCTGAGATGTCACCCCAGAAGCCAGGATATCTGGTCTCTACAGCATAGGGGGTTAGTCCACCGGCATCCTCAAATTCCGGCGGGACAATTGATCTCGCTTTCTCGAACACTGCAAGCAGTTCCTCGAGGTCATGCGTGAACGGGAAGTCTATCTGGCGATGAAGTAGCACTGCTTTAAACGCCTTCTCGACTGCCTGCTGGGCATGAAAGCAGATTTGTTCCGGCAAGATGTTGCTCTCCGCGGCAAGCTTTGCCAGCCTGAGATCGCTTTGGGCATGCGCCAGCCATTGCTGTGGAGATGCTGCCCCACGCTTATCATGCGGCAGATTCATATGCCACCCTGCCGCTTCTAAGCGCTTCGCGGTAGATAAGGCCCGGCACTTCTGCCAGCTCCTGCAATCGATCCTCGGATATCACCAAAATATCCATCGGCATCATGATTCCCCTCAGCTCCCGACGAATCCTGATGCTTTCCTTGCGCGGGTTTTCGACGGGTCGTTTGGTGACGACAAGAACATCGAGATCGCTATCGGCATGGGTATTGCCATGGACATAAGACCCGAACAGAATGATTTTCCGTGGCTGGCTTATTGCCACAATCTTTTCGATTGCGGCTTGAACCTTCTCTTGAGTCACCTGCCAGGTGCGGATCATGGGAAATCCCGTGTTCATTAATAGCCAAGGCATTATACCTGCCCAGCTCACCCCAATTTACGAATTTCCGAGAAAAGGGGACGGGCTGTCAATAATCGGAAAATGGAATAGTGGTGCCAGGAAGGTCCGAAAAAATCGAAAAACCGGTGATTTTGCGCGCGTAAGCTGTTGAAAACACCAGCAGGCACTTTTAGGAAAGAGTGGCTATTTTATCAATAGTCCCGTGGAACACCACGAGAGCCGGCAGGTGTTGGTGGAACGGAGGCGGACGCTGCCAACCGTTGATGTTCGCTGAATATTGTGACAACCGAAGGCGCAGGGGATTGGAGCCAAGGCCTTCATTTGAATTGGACATGGTTTCCTCCAAGTGAAGAGTATGCCTGAACTCAGCGGGGAGCATCTTGCTTTTTTAGTTTCGGCCAGCCGGGAATGACGATGCAGCAAAAATCGGGTCATCAAACATAGTGTTTGGCTGCCGGCCTCGATATTTCCGGAATTTGGTGAAATAGCGGCCTGCCACCGATTTTAGGCTTGTCTCGGATTGAGATCTGCGGAGTCATCGGCTCTGAGGTTTCGGTTGCTCCTTGTTCAGCGGTTTAAGAACCAACCGGGGCTCGGGCTTTGCATCGATGTAGTAGGAGAAGCGGTTCAGGAAGCTGAGGCCCAGGCAGCCGTCTATGCCTAGTGCAGGCTCGTCTAGCATGACAGCCTGTACATCCCGCGCTTCGAAGCCGGAAACGAAGAGCGACGGAATGACCAACTCACGCCCCTTGACACGGATGCCGGACGCGGTGACGACGACCACCTCGGCGCCGAGCCGGTCTGTCAGATCAAGTGCTTCAACAAAAGCTGAGGGAACGGTGACTATGTTGGCCCCAGTATCGACAATCAAGAAGCACTCCTCTCGGCCGGCCAACGTCGCTGGAACGATGAGGACGCCGTCCTTTGCTGCAGACCGCCATCGCATGGCATATTGGCCTAACTCGCGACGCATCTGCAGAAGCCTCTCAACTTTGGCGGACGATTCCTGGTTGTCAGGGCGCTCCCGCTGTCCCTTGCGCAAGCCAGAATACAGGCGGTTCACGCGCCGGAAGAACTCAAGCTCTCCTCCGGACTCCACCCATTCCCGGTACTTGATCAGCTTCTCCTGAGCGGTTCGCCGTGTTTTTTCGATCTGTGTTTTCCGTGTTTTCGTCTCCTTCCGCGATGCTTCGGCGATCTTGATTAGCGCTTCCTGTCGCAAATTATAGAAGAAAACCAGTGCATCATGGCGCGCCACGAGTGCGTTGCGCCTGTCAATCAAAGCGTTTCGCGATTCCGGCGCGGCCGGCTTGCCAGGCTCTCCTTGACCAGCCGTTATGAGTCGGTCCATGTCTTCGATTTTCGCCCGTAGTTCGCGCGCTTCCTGTTTCTTCTGCTCCAATGCGGCCCCTTCCGCCTCCAACTCCCGATTGACAGCGACAATCCAGGTTTGCAGAGCACGCGCTTCCGTCTCCGCGGAAGCCTCCTCCTCGCCTGGCAAGCCGCCCCGGTAGAACCGGTCCATGGTCGCCTCCAACTCACGCAACAGCCGCGACGGATCTGATCCACTGCTTTGCAACGGAGCGCTGCCGACCTTTGCTTTCTTGTTGTCTTGCACTGGGGTTGGTTGGTCCGACACGAGATTCGCGAGCAGAATGGGAAGCAGCATCGCGGCAAGAAGCACCGGAAGAACAAAGAGAAGCGGCACCGGATGGGACAGTGCCTTCGGCCAGGACCCCTTGTGGTCAGTAGCCATACAAATTCCCTCCCATCTGGCTATTTCTTACATACGGCAATGTACCACGGGTTCGGCCCCGATCACCAGCCTGGGCGGATGGGCTGGATTTTCGTCCACCGAATCGCAATCAACTGGCAGAGAATACAAACCTATGTCGCAACTGCCGACGGTCTTTACCAGTATCAGACCATGGAAAACTCGCGCGATCCTGGTTTGTCCGAGGATATCCGTACCAAGACTGGCCGCCAGCCGTTCTTAAAGAACGCGCCCGTCAACCTCATCTAGGTTGCGGACCTCTCCAAGTGTGGCCACAGCTGACGAGGATTTCTGATCCGCAGCCGATATGCGCTTCATTGCGCAGAGTGTCTGCCTGTACTGCGCCTCGTCTCTTACTTCTTCCTGATCTCTTCAAGCCGCTTCTTCAGGTACTCATCGTATTCTTTTTTCAACGCCGGATCACGCGGTGAGCCGTAGATCTCGCTTGACTTATACTTGCCCTCATCGAATTTCTTGCGCGTCCACTCGTCGTGAATGTGGATCACGTCCGCTTGGTCGAGGACTTGCGTCACAAGCTGAGGAGGAATGAAGTACACACCCTCGTGGTCGCCCAGCACGAGATCTCCCGGCATAACCGTCACATTCCCGATCCGCACGGGAATGTTGATGCCGGTCAGCATCACATTGGCAATGGCGCTCGGATGCGCGTGCCGGAAGTAGGCGGGCATGTCCATCGCCGATATCCCCTCGAGGTCCCGGATACTGCCATTTACTACGAGTCCTCCGGTCTTGGTTGTCTTCATGATGTAGTAAAAAAGGTTGTCGCCGACAATCGTGCCGCCATCGGTCTTGCCGAACAGATCCACGACGAGCACGTCGCCCGGCTGCAGCATATCGATTGCGGCCTGGTTATTCAGACGCCCCAGGCCCTTGGCTTGTGCCTGGGAGTTCAGGACGCTATCGATATCCGGGCGCACCGGCATGAACTGCACGGTGAAGGCACGGCCCACCAATTTCTTTCCGGGATGCAGGATTTGGAAGCCGTCCTCGTACTGGTTGCGGAAACCCTTGCCCGGCAAGACAGCCCAGACTTCTTCGGCGGACATCCCGCGGGCCCGCTCGATTAGCGCGTCCGGGACCTTCGGCCTGCCATCAGGAAACCGTTCAAAGGGATTCTGCGCGGTGTACTCGATTAGTTGTTCCTTGGTCAGAGTAAATAGCTGCGCTTGGGCGAGTGTGGGCGCCAATAAAACCAGGGCGCATACGTTCACTGCCAGACTGGTCATACGAATCATAGTCATTACTCCTCTCTCGTACTGATTAACTCCACTGGCGGTCATTCGTGCGGTCGGTGTTCCACTGCGGGGTTGGCTCGAAGTAACCCGGCTCGCGGAGGTGCTGTTTGACGACTTCCTCGTTCAGCGTGACACCGAGGCCGGGCTTATCCGGCACGGTGATGAAGCCCTTGTTGATGATCGGCTTTTCGATGCCATCCACCAGGTCGCCCCACCACGGCACGTCGACAGAATGGTTCTCGAGCACTAGGAAGTTCTCGGCCGCGGCGGCGCAGTGCACGTTTGCCATGCACGACACGGGCGTCCCGGCGAAATGCATTACCATCGGCACACCATACTCCTGGGCAGCGTCGCCGATCTTTTTTGTTTCCAGAATCCCGCCGGACGTCATGAGATCCGGCTGGATAATGTCAACCGCATGGTTCCGGCACAGCTCGATGAACGGTTCCTTCAGATAGATATCTTCGCCGGTGAGGATCGGGATATCGACCGCGTCGGCGATCTTCTTCAACAGGTCAGTGTATTGCCAGGGGATCATGTCTTCGAGCCACGCAAGGTTGTACTTCTCGAGCGCCTTGCCGAGCCGGATGCAACTATTGACTCCGATGTGTCCGAAGTGGTCGGCGGAGAGCGGAATATCCATCCCGACGATCTCCCGGACCTGCGCGACGTATTCGCCCATCAGCGCGATGCCCTTTTCGGTGATCTCAGTTCCGGTAAACATGTGGACGGTGGGATCGCCGTACGCCAGGCTCGTGCCTGAGGGCATGGTAAGTGCGCCGGGAACGCTCGCTACCAGGTCAACGCCGAGATCCATTTTCAGCCAGGTGAATCCTTGCTCACGGCGCTTCTTCAAACGATCACCATAAACCTTGGGATCGTGAGACTCGTTCGTATCGGCATAGCAACGAATCTTGCTGCGGAACTTGCCGCCGAGCATCTGGTAGACCGGCACGTTGTAGGCTTTTCCGGCCAGATCCCACAGAGCCATTTCAACGGCGCAGACGCCGCCACCCTGGCGCCCGTGAGAGCCGAACTGTTTGATCCTGCGGAAAACCTTGTCGATGTTGCAGGGATTTTCGCCCAGGATGCGGCTCTTCAGCATCAGAGCGTAATTCTTGCTGGCACCATCCCGCACCTCGCCGAGGCCGGAGATGCCCTGATTGGTGTCGATGCGGATAATGGGGCAGGTCATAGGGGCGCGCGTGACCTCGACCACGCGCATGTCCGTAATCTTCAAATCGGAAGGTTTGGAGTTGGTGTTGACGTTTTGAGGACGCGCATCAAGCGTCTCATTCGCCCAGAAACCAACTCCTAGCGCGCCCAATGCGCCTTTCAAAAATGACCGTCGCTCACTAGTGCCCGTAGAAAGATGTTTCATTATTAAACCTCCTTAAGACGATAAAGCGGCCAGCATTATGGCTCGCGTATAGCCCACATTGGATGCGTAGGCGGCATACCCGCCGCCCGGGTATTGCGGCCGGAAGAAGCGTTTGCATTAGACGCTTTGGCGCAACCGCGAATATACTCCCGGCCGCCTGACCTCGCAATGTCCCAATTCTCTGCCTTGCTTCGGTATCGGCCCGATTCCGCGAGCCTTCATGTAAGCGAGACCTGGGTCGTTTGCGCGTTACGGCCGCCCACCAGGCCGCACTTGTGGTCGAGAATCACGATGCCGCCGAAGCTTGCGTCACTCAGTGCCTTCATGATTTGTACATCTCGTAGTAGCCATTGTCTACGAAGGTCTCGACAAAATTCGGCAGTGGTGCGCTCACGTTGCGGAAATGGATCCTCCAAATCGTCGGGGCGGCACCCCGGCTAGCCCTGTCGCCGCCGATACAAGCGGTGCACATCCAACTGGTGCTTTAACATGATCTCTACCTTTTTGCGCAGCTGTTCGACGAGATTGGGACCGATGAGGAAAATATCCTCTTCCGCCATGGTGGGGGCTACGTGGACCAACGGGACCTTGCTGGCTTGTAGAAGTCCGATCAACTCGTTCACGTTATCGATTTCCTGACGGGTGACGATTTGTATCTCGCGCAGCAGTTGGTCGCCATCCATGGGATAAATATTCTTCTCAACTGGAGGGTGTGAATAATCAGTACGGTCGAGTATATCTTGATACTGAATAGTATGCTTGGCGTTGCGATAAAAACAAATGAGCGTTCTCAATCGTAACTCGAGGAGATTCATACGATCGCTTTTCTCGCGATCACGCAGGTTTTTGCGCAGTTTCACTAAGCCTTCTACAGCAGATTGCAGATTGTTGATGGCCTGATTGAGCCAGCCACCTGCCAGGAGCGAGCCCGAATAACCATTGATCATCTCGAATCCCTGCAAATTCATCAGGTCCGCTGCCTCCTCCTCAGAGTTGGCCTGAAACTGAAACTTGCGATAATAATCCTTCTCTTCAGACATCAGCTCCATGGGAAAGGGAACTAACGGACGCGTTAACCACCTCTGATTAACCGTGCCCACCAACATGATTGGGTCAGGGCCGATCGATCTCACTGTCTGCACGGCCCTGTCTATTCTTGCCAGGACGTCCATCAATAAATCCGCATTTTCTTCACCGACCTGCTGTTGAGCTACTGCCCCGATGGCCTGCATCTGTCCCAGGATTCCAGCCGACGGTTTCTGCCGATATTGCTCGATTAGGGCGAAAAACTCGGGTGAATCCAGCGAATTGAAGGAAAAGTTAAGATTGACCTTCTCATCCCTTTGAGCATCGTCCATTTGTTGTGCAATTCTCATGACCTGAGGAATACCAAGCACAGGGCCGGTGCCATTGTCATAGAAACTATAGCCGATCACTCTCGATGGATTTGAACCTTCCCGAGTCTTGTTATTTATGGACTGTCCGGCTAATAAATGGGGTAGAACGGAATCCACCTCTGTCTGCGAGATGTATCCCGAGCCATAATTTATAGACACGTCTGCCTCCAATCCAGCATCCTTGGCACCTGACTGGATGGTGGATAGAAAGCCAACAACGCGGCCGGCAAAGGAACGATTTTGGCACCAAGAGGGACCGTTTTGATCAGGATAAAGACTCACGCTCCAACAGATGCCCCCGCCGGAATCGTTGGTGAGAAACGAGAATGATTCAATGGGAGCCTGGCGACACAATTCTGCAACGGCCTCACGGTACATCTGTAAAACCTCGGGCCGATCGATACAGGGCGCATAGTAAGGCTTCCTGGACCTGCGCGGATGTTCACAGCGCGGACCTCGCCATTCCGGATGTGCGCGGTATACCATTTCAGGCAGCCAGGCTGGTTCTTTACCGGAAAAAGCTGCCCTGAGCCCCAGGTCTTTCAAAACTGCGCAGCGACTTTTAATGATCTCGAGGTTTTTCTGTGCATAATCTGCCGGCAGGAAGTCCTTTAGCTCTGGAGGAACGATTATTTTAAATATAGTGGACGTTAGCATACCCCAATTGGGATAAGGATCATTGCGGTCCAATTCCCATTGCCAGCGACTTTTAGGCAGATCGCTAATCATCACATGGGTTGCGCCCAGTTGGGCGGCTTTGCTGGCGAAAATCCCGAATTCCTCGAGCGTCGAGGTAGGACAACTAAAAATTACTTTTCTCTTGGGATATGTTTTCAAGATATCCCTTTTGGGGCTTGTTTGTCCTGCAGGTTTAGAAAATGGTCGTGCGGATGTGGTGAAGAGTATCAAACTCAACACAAAACAAATCCTTGTTAAAAGTGAGATGGTGCGAATAAATGTTGGAGATTTGACGGACATATTGTTCCTCCAGGAGCGTGGCGCTTCCAATATGTCGCCTAGTGTAATCAAAAAGCAATAGTTGTGCGGCCGAAGCTGCCAGACTGTGACTGGACGGACAGGCGTGTCAGTAGCAGAGCGAAATGAACAGAAAGGTGCGATCGCGGGGGCGTCAACCGGCGAGCTGCAAACCGGTGCTGGTCATGTCATTCATGGTTCACCTCCCGCAGCACTTTTTGTACTTCTTGCCGCTACCGCACGGACACGGATCGTTCCTGCCAACTCTGACCGATGGCTTAGGCGCTGCGGCCTGCGCGGGCATGGTGCCTAAATCCGATTCATCCAGCGCTTCCGTTGATGTCTCATCCGACGCCTTCAGCAGAGCGTGTTTATAGAGGGTCCGCAGCTGCCGATGCCGCTTCTTAACCTCCAGGTCGGGATGGGTGTGGGCTTCCTTCAAAGCGCCCAAGAGGGCGGGTAATGCCGGCTGATTCGCGGCAGGCGCCTGGGCTGTCTCGAGTTTCCCGCTCTTGTAATCATAAAACGCGGCAGGCACATCTCCCGCAAAGTTCCTCACGGGACCTGCCGTGTCCGGCGCCGGAATGAAGCTCAGCAAGACCTCGTGACATCGGCACTCCGGGTTTACACAATACTGATCATCGGCCAGCGAGCGGCCCGTTTCGATCGCGAACGGAAACGCGCTTGCGAAGGGAAAAATCTCAACATATCCTACCATGCAACCCTCGCCGGACATGACCTCCGGAGGAAAGACGGCATCCAGCTGGTTGACATCGGCGTCTTCAATGAACTTCTGCTTGGTCGCAAGCAGGTAGTCATAGAGCGTTCGCCAGTCTGTATCCTGTAGCTCGGTCACAACGGCTTCGGCCAGCGCCAGGGAATCCCCGGACGGCCTGGTGTCGCCGGTCAGACAGACTTTTCGTTTTTCGAGATCGAGAGCAAAGCGCAGTAATTTACTAGGGACACCCGCAGAGGGATCGAAGGGGATGCAGTCAAAATCCAAGTTTGGGCAGCCGCAAAGAGGGTTCGCGCAGATCCGCATGCTGAGAGTCCAACTCCTGCCCGCCCAAGGGCCTTGGTTCAGCCGCAGGACACCCTTATTGGCTTCGGCGTCATAATCGAGCACAGACAGTTCCATCTTCGAACACTCCTTAATGTCTCGTCCTCGGTAGGGCCACGGTCTGCTGTGGCATACCTCGTCATTTATCGCCGGTTCCTCTTGCGCGCCTTCCTCTCCATTTTTCGTTTCCGCTTTTCCTTATTGCGGTCTCTAGGACGAAACGGCGGTGGTGCTTGCGCCCGGAGTTCATCTTCAGTTGCCATATCCATGATCTGTTCGTTCTCATCCAGAAAGTAGACGGGCTTCTTGCCGTTCCAGGTACTAAAAGGGCCGAAATGCTTCTTCCCTCCGTAGTCAATCCCGACCACGCATCGGAACCGGTATCCCGGCTTCATTCCCGTGGCTATGATCTCCTCGTCGATGATAACGGTGGGGCACGACCTGCAGAAATACCCCGCCGGCGCAAGCATGACGCGGGTCGACTTGTCCGTGGCATAAACAAAGTTCGCATTGCACTGCTCAGTTGGTGTTCCGCAGAGCGGACACTTGCCGGTTGAACCGACGGCCCGCTTCGAATAGCCGTGCTCAACCGTTCCTTCAAAGAGGGGGAGCCCGGACTTCTTGATGATTTCCTCGCAAAGCCCCTGGCGGGCCTCCGGGCCGAAGCGGTCCAGATCCACAGTCACCATGCTCTTGTCGCCGGAGGCAACTGTTCGGATTCCAGGGATGGGTTCGCCCGAGTCCGCCTCATTCTGCTGTGGTTTCTTCTCCTTGAACGACTTGCCATTTGGTCTCATTCGACCTCCTCCAACTGGTCAAACAACGTCCTACTGTCTATCGCCGTCCGCTGGAGCGCGAAGTTAGACGCCGCGTTGCCTCAGATATCTTGAGCAAGGATCGCAGCGCTTCGTTTACTGCCGCAGAGCTGTGAAAGACCTTTGCGACGTCGGCATCGAGAACGACGACATTGGCCCCTTCTCTGAGGAGGCGACGGTAATACTTGCCGCGAACGGCGGTCGAGTAGTCAAAATTGTACTCGGAGCGCATCTCGTCCCGCTTGGCATGGCCCTTTGTTTTCATGACGCTTCCTTTCGCGCCTAGTGGCACGACGTGCATTGATTAGGTGCACAGCGCCTCGGCGCTCAGTATGGCACACAACGAGCAGCCTGTCCTGTGAGGAGTAACCGATTGTCACAAACCTGCGTTCCCTCTGAGAGTGATCAGGATCGTCGAAGGTCGCGGCCAGAGGATCGTAGAAAACGGTCACCGCTTCATCGAATGAGACGCCGTGCTTCTTGATGTTCGCTGCCGCCTTATCACGACCCCACTCGAATCGCATCGCGGAAGTTTCCTGTGACGAATCTGATCACCGCGTCCAACAGTCCGGGTGAGGCGCACGGGTTACCGCGTTGCCTTCACCCCGTCGTTGGGCAGCCTATAACTTCTCTGGGCTCAGCATTCTCAGGTCTCCTGCCGAGGCGGGATTGCGTTCCAGAATCATCTCGAACAGATACGGCCAGTGCTCGGTTGCAAGCAAACCGACACCCTGCATGTTTCGGCGCATAAAGGATGCAGTCTGCAGTACCTTGTGTCGCCGCATGTCAGTGAGGAAGACCGGAGAATCAAGCCTACAAATACGCGTGATCTCACCGAAATAGCTCTCGCCATTGCGCCAGCCCGCGCGACCTCGTGAGATCTTATCACCCGAGAAAGTGAAGCCATCCGTAATGGCAGACA
>Ga0315277_10003333_pt1 | contig 21804 bp, 13 predicted proteins | sample YL17G05_15_MG_FD_203695 | JGI IMG/M metagenome (GOLD analysis project Ga0315277, IMG submission 203695) | Sediment microbial communities from Yellowstone Lake, YNP, Wyoming, USA - YL17G05_15 | ecosystem: Environmental > Aquatic > Freshwater > Lake > Sediment | place: USA: Wyoming | collected...
CGGTGAAGTCAAGGGGACGGGCTTTGCCGTTTCCACGGGTTTCGCGGGCGATGAGCCTGCGGGTTTCACCATCTTCATCGGTTTCGATGTCATTGACGTCGCGGGCTTCACGATCACCGGTGATTTAGGCGTAGGCTCGGTGGCGGTGGTAACAATCGATGACATTTCGGGAGACCCGTGTGCTTTCACGTAAGGCTTCACGGGCGCAACGACTTGGGATGGCGTGGACACGGCGAGCGCTGGTTTTGCTGGGGTTTTTTCAGCACTTTGCATTTCAAGCACGTAATGCACTTGATCCTGCAAGACCGTGAGCTCCGGTATCGTTTCATTCCGGTACAAGTCGATGAACGGGTCAACGACCTTCGAGATAGGCTCGATCATGCCATAACTCGTTTCGATCGGGACGAAAATGACGAGCACGAACGGCCGTTTTCCGCCGCGCACCTTCGGATCAACGACGACATCGAAAAACACGATGGCCAGTTTCTTGATGGAGATCATAGGGACCGAGAACGTTATTTTCGAGAACTCCGCCCGAGCGAATATGGATTGGGCATTGATGTAACATCGCGTGACCAGGACTTCCGGGCTGTCATCGAGGTCCGTCACGTTTTCGGGAAAAAGCGAGTCGATGATTAACGGGCCCCGTTCCTCGTTCCAATCGGCCAATATGATGGGTGGTTTGTCCATGGTCATCGCAAATACTATTTTGTACCAAGTGTTGATTTAATATTATTACTCTAATTGATAAATAGATTGCAGTCGAAGTAACATCTATCAAGGAATCGACGCGCCGGTGCACCAGGATGATAACGATCGTTCCCCTCGTTCCGCCGAGATCGAGCATAGATGCGAAGGATGCCATGAAAGCGCTGCTTGACCAGCTCGCCTACAAGCCTTCAAAACCGAAGGTCTTTATCAAGCCAAACATCGTCGATGCGCTGGGCGCGGGTGATGCGGTCGACGTGGACCCCGCCGTGATCGGGGGCCTCGTGCTTGCCCTCAAGGAACGTGGTGCCGAAGAATTCGTCATCGGTGAAGGGTCCGCGTACTTCAGCAACGATGAAAAGAACTGGAAGCGGCTGCTCGAAGAATCTGGCTACGAGGCAATGGTCAAGGAGTTAGACGAAAAACACGGGATCAAGACAACGATCGTGAACCTGGAAACTGCTAGCAGGGAGGAATATGCGTGGAAATACGGCGTGCTGAAGCTCCCCTCCTTATGCAAGACCCATGCTTACATCAACGTCGCGAAGATGAAGACGCACCTCCACACGATGGTCACGCTCGTCACGAAGAACCAGAAAGGCCTGCTCTTGCTTGCAGATAAGAAGGCATTCCACCTCAGCAAGAAATATGGCAATTTGCACGAGAATATCAAGGAATTGGGCAGTATCATGAAGCCCGAGCTCGCGATCATTGATGCAACGCGTGCTCTCGAAGGATCCGGCCCGACCCAAGACCCGATCTCGACCATGTTCGCGCCGGGACAGACCAAGGTACGGCGGCTCAAGATCTGCATCGGCGGCATGGATATGACCGAGGTCGACAACGCAGCGTGCCAGATCATGGGCATCCCTGTCGATGAGGTGAAACACTTGGCTAAAGTCAAGATATCGGTGGCGAAGGGAAGCCAGCCCCTCATCCCCGCGAGTCCCCCGTTTGCGAGGCCGAAGATCGAGATCCAGATGACCGAGAAGTTCTATCGCCACGTGTTCGAAGAAGCATGCACTGGCTGTCAAATGGGCATGTCTCGGATGTTGAGAAAAATCATGGCCCTTCCCGAGCTGAGGGAACGCTTCTTGAAGTTCCAGACCCGCCACGGCCGCATCGACCTCATCCTCGGCAACGTGCAAAAAGAGAAGGTTGACGAGATAGCGAAGAAGGGAGGAAAGCTCGTGTTCTTCGGGAATTGCACCAAGAAACTGTCCGAGCTCTTTAGTGGCAGCATACACGTGCCAGGTTGCTCGCCTGACCACAACGATGCCATCCATATCTTGCTCGACTTGAATGCTTAAACGCTTAATTCAGAACGACAGGAAAGGGAAAAGATATGAACAAATCGATCGTATCTCTCGTCAAGTACGAGAAATCGCTGGAATCCGTTCGCAAGGTTATCGACCAAGCAAAGGGATTTGAAAAGTTAAAGCCTGGATTCAAAGTTTTCATCAAGCCTAACATCGTGTGTTGGTTTCGAGGCGTCGAATTTCCAAAATGGGGCGTGATAACGACGTCCCGCGTCATGGAAGACCTCGTGGTTTTACTCAAGGAACGCGGGATCAACGACATTACGATTGGCGAGGGCATCATCTCCTTTGATCCCAAAGATAATGAGGCGGTATACAAGGATGCCTGGGAAAAGCTCGGTTATTTGAAATTGCAGGAACGGTATGGTGTCAAGCTGATCAACCTTTTCGAAGCACCATATAAAAAAATCGATATAGGATGCGACTTTCTTGTGGAAATCAATGAGGAAGCCCTTAAATCGGACTTTTTCATCGATGTTCCTGTTTTAAAAACGCACGCGCAGGCACGCGTGAGTCTTGGCTTGAAAAACTTGAAGGGCCTCCTGAACATGGCGACCCGTAAAAAATTCCACAGTGCCAATCCTGAAAAAGATTTACATTACAACATCGCCCATTTCGTCAATTTATTCAAGAATTGTCTCACCATCATCGACGGGATTTACACGCTAGAACGTGGACCAACCATGGACGGAAGCAGCCACCGCCACGACATCTTGATAGCATCAACCGACATGCTCTCGGCCGATCTCGTCGGTGCCAAGGTTTTGGGGTTCGAGCCAGCAGATGTGCCGCACCTTGCCATTGCCGCGAAAATCCAGAAACGGCCGTCGGATCTATCGGATATAGAAACGAATGGCGAGAAGATCGAGGCCTTGATGTCCCATCATGAATGGGACTTTCCATACAACGAAGCAGGCGATTTACCCATCCAATTTCACAAGCACGGCATGAAAGGGATAAAGTATCCCAAATATGACTCCACCTTGTGCTCGTATTGTTCGGTGATAAACGGCATCCTCTTGATGGGCATCAAATTCGCGTGGGATGGTAGGCCCTTCGACAACATCGAGATTCTTACCGGCAAGATTAAGAAGCCGACGCCAGGCATGAACAAGACGATCCTCGTCGGTCAATGCATGTGCAATGCCAACAAGAACCATCCCGGCATCAAGGAAATGATCCTGATCAAGGGTTGTCCCCCGTCCAAGGAAGCAATCAAGGAAGGGCTCGAAAAAGCTGGCATCGACGTGCCTGACATGTTTTACAAGAACTTCGATAAAGCACCAGGCATGGCCATGGTACGGTACAAGGACAAGCCCGAGTTCGACCCAAAATTCTACGAAATAGTATGAAGTATCCTTCTTATTATTAAATCCTTCTTTTTTTACATATCATCGAATTCAAATAACGCAAATTAATCGGTGACTAACGCTGCTCGAATTGTCCTCGATTCTCACCTTCTTCGCTCTTTTTTAAATCCATTATCCATAAATAATCGCTCACGATTCACACATTTAACTCATAAAAAAAGGTGCCATCCCCACGCCATCAAGTTCATACCTTAGTGCAAAGATGCTCAAGATTTCTATAACAATCCTCTTCGTTGTCACTTTATTGCCTTCCCTTCTTTCGAATTTTCATGAACAAGCGATACCGGGAACTATGACGCCAATACCCAGCGATGCCATCAACGGCATTTACACGAACCAATGGAACAAGACCTGGAGCACCGTGAATTGGGATGAAGGACATGGTATCTGGACCGACGGCACGACCATTTACACGTGCGGCTACACCTATAGAAATGGTTTTGCTATGGATGTGCTCTTGATCAAGTGGGATGCCGCGACGGGGAACCAGCTATGGAACCGCACGTGGGGTGGCACCGGCAACGATTACGGTTGCGCTGTCTGGGCAAATGCGTCGGTGGTTTTCATCTGCGGTAACACTTCCAGCTACGGAGCGGGCGGATCGGATATGGTCTTGCTGAAATACACGTCAAGCGGCACCTTCACCTGGTATCGCACGTGGGGATATACGAGCTCCGAATCGGGGTACGCGCTGTGGGGTGATGGTGCCGGCAATCTCTTCGGTTGCGGCACGACAACGAGGTATGATGCGGACGGTGACCTGGTGCTCGTGAAATGGGTCGCGTCTTCCGGGACCCTATTATACGCGAGAACTTGGGGCGGCACGCTTCAAGATTATGGAAACTCCGTCTGGGGGAATGGAACGGTCGTCTTCACGTCGGGATACACGAATAGTTACGGCGCTGGCGGGCGGGACATACTTCTCGTGAAATGGAACGCGATTGCCGGGACGCAGCTATGGAACCATACGTGGGGCGGGACCAATGAAGACACAGGTTATGGATTATGGGCGAATAACAGCGCTGCCTTCGTGTGCGGGTCGAGCTTCAATGCGTTGACGGGTAACGTGGACTTGGCCTTGGTGAAATTCGACGCGATCACGGGCACGCCGGCATGGAATAGTACCTGGGGCGGTCCCGGTCCGGATGTTGCCTACTCGTTGTGGGGCGATGCATCTTCCATCTTCACCCTAGGCACAACGAAGAATCTCAGTGTTCATGTAGACGACGTGGCCATGATCCGGTGGAATGCGAAAACAGGCCAGAAATGCTGGAACATCACGTGGGGTGGTGACAATGTCGATTACGGGTATTTCATAACCGGCGATAACGCGGACAGTGTATTCACGTGCGGCACGCGATATGAAATTTCTAGCGCTATGGATCTCGTCGTGATGAAGTGGAGTTATGTGGATGTAAATCCCGTTGCTAATTTTGCCGCGAATCAGACTTACATCGTGGTGAACGGCGACGTCAATTTTAGTTTCACGGGCGTCTGCGAGAATCAACCGGCGATGTACATCTGGAACTTTGGCGACGGTACCGGGAACCAGACAGCGTTGAACCCGGTACATCGATTCGCAGCGACGGGCAACTATACTGTGAATCTCACGGTCGTCGATGCCGATGCCGATGCATCCACGATGACGAAGGCGAATTACATAGTCGTGGTTTCGAGACCTGCAGCACCGCGAAACCTCTCCAGAGTTGCCGGCAATGGTTTTGTCTTTTTGCAATGGGAAGCTCCTTCCAACGATGGAAACGAACCAATCACCAGTTATAAGATATACCGGGGGATTCATGCAAGCAATGAATCCGTGCTAATCACGCTTGGGAATGTCATCGATTTCAATGATACCCGCTTGATGAGCGGAATTCAATATTATTATTTCGTGACCGCAGTGAACGTCATAGGAGAAAGCGATCCAAGCCTTGAAGTGAATGGAATTTCCACGGGGGTTCCATCCCCGCCGCGCGCGATTGGAGCATCCTCGGGAAATTCATTCGCCGCGCTGACCTGGCTGGCGCCGGGAAATAATGGTGGCTCCCCCATCACGAATTATATTATCAACCGCGGGACATCATCTGGAGATGAATCGTATCTCGCCACGATCGGGAATATAACGTTTTTCAATGACACGAGCGTGTCAAATGGAAATCCATATTTCTTCACGGTCATCGCTGTGAACAGCCTTGGCAACAGCTCCCCCTCTCTTGAGATAGGGGTAATGCCTTCCACGAACACTCACGTAACGGCGCCTCGAAATTTGAGCGCGATTGCCGGAAATAGATGGATATCCTTGTCCTGGCAAGAACCGTCGAGCAACAATGGCTCTGCGATAATGAATTATAACATCTATCGAAGCCTTTCCAGCGGGGCTGAAATGCAGGTGGCAACGATAGGGAACGTGACGAGCTTCAATGATACTGGCTTGACAAATGGACTTTGTTACTATTATCAGGTAGCTGCGTTCAATGGCGTGAGCGTAGGGGTCAGATCGAACGAAACATGCGGGATTCCTGTTTCAGTTCCAGCCATGCCGAGGAATATTCTTGCGCAGCCCGGGAATCGTCACATTAATCTTACGTGGAATGTTCCTGCGAGTAGCGGGGGACAGCCCATAACAAATTACATCATTTTTCGTGGATATTCCCTCGCGTGGATGGAAGCACGGGCCATAATCGGTAACGTGACCACGTTCCAAGATACGGGACTGGTGAATGGCCTCTCGTACTACTACCGGGTCTCTGCTATGAACTGCATGGGCCAAGGATCAAACACCAGCGCTATTCTCGCGATTCCGGCCACCACTCCGAGCACCCCGCTAGGCCTCGTCGTGAATCAAGGCGTGGAACATCTCCTCCTTTCGTGGCAAGTTCCATCGATCAACGGGGGACGACCTATCACGGGATACAAGATTTACCAGGGTATCATGCCTGGCGCGGAAGTGTTGCTGGACACCGTCGGGAATATCACAGTGTACGATGATGTTGATCTCGATAGCGGCCAACGCTATTATTACACTGTGGTAGCAGTGAACGAGATGGGCGATAGCGACCCCTCGGTTGAAGCGAGCAACGTTTCCCTTGGACCACCACAGCCGCCATCGAGTCTCCTCGCGACCGGTAATCAAGGGTTCATCCTTGTCACGTGGCAGGTACCCTCGAATAATGGTGGCATTCCGATAACTGGCTATAGGATATATCGCGGGACCTCCTCGGGAGGCGAAAATTTCCTATCAACTCTTGGGAACGTCACGATTTTCAATGACACGACGGCTATGAAGGGGATCCGTCATTATTACATCGTTTCAGCACTGAACTCGATCGGTGAAGGCGGGAATTCGACTGAATCGAATGCCCTCGCGACAGGAACCCCCTTCGCGCCATTGATTCCCTTAGCGACGGGTGGATGGCTAAACATCTCTCTCTCGTGGCAAATGCCCTCGAACACTGGCGGATATCCAGTAACTGGTTACAAGATTTATCGAGGGAACGTTTCCTCGTCGGAAATTTGCATTGCTACGATCGCGAACACAACCGCATACAACGATAACGGGCTCGCGGCGGGGCATCGATATTATTACAAAATTACCGCATTGAACAGCCTCGGCGAGAGCGCATTCTCGGTTGAATTAAATTCAGTCGCGCTCGGCATCTCATCGGCCCCTTTTGCCGTTTATGCGACGCCCGGAAATCGAAGTGCGTCACTTATATGGGAGTTGCCGCAAAATACAGGGGGCATGACTATTACTAATTACACGATCTACCGGGGGGATTATCCTGGTGGCGAGAGCTATCTTACCACGATCGGGTCCGCAAGGAGTTATACCGACACGAACGTGACCAACGGGTTGAGATATTATTACCAGATCTCGGCAATAAATGATTTTGGTGAGAGCATTCCATCAACGGAAATCAACGCCATTCCCGCTGACACGCCCTCGTCACCCCTGAATCTTAGAGCCAACAACATAAATGAACGGGTCGTTCTCACGTGGAGTCCCCCATTGACCAACGGTGGTTCCGTGATCACGGGGTACCGGATTTATCGCGGCGAAACGCCTGAATCAATGAGCATCATCGCAACCATAGATACTGTCACGACGTACACGGATGAAGCCGTGTCTTTATTGAAAACGTATTATTACACGATCGTCGCGGTGAACATTATGGGCGAGGGGCTGCACTCCGAAACGGTCGAAGTCAAGACCGTGAGTGCGGGATCTGGAGGAATCGCGGCAATCATCGTGGTTGGAGCATTGGGCGCCATAGGTTCATTGATCGTTGTTTCAATGAAGAACGCAAAAAAGAAAAAAATGGCTCGGGAAAAAGAATCTCGGGATTTCACGATCGCTCAAGTGGGCAAGAAGCGGAAGGTCACGGATGTCAAGCAAGATTCTACAACTTCCCTCATTCCTGACGCCGATGAGAAAGCTGAATCATCAACACCGCGAAAGAAATGGGGAACTGTTAATTAACCCCTATTAGTGTAATCACTTACGAAGATCGGTGAGACAACCATGGAATCCACGCCAACAACAACGATCAAGGACGTTATCGGGAAGATGAACAAGCCTGTGCATTTGAAGGTTTTCACGACAAAAGCAGAATCGGGGTACCGCCAGTGCCCAGCGTGCGAAGACACCGTGGCTATAGTCCGCGAGCTTGCCAAGCTCTCCAACAACAAGATCGAATGGGAAGAAATTTCAATCATCACGGACAAGGAGAAGTGCCAGAAATACGGCGTTAGCCGTGCTCCGACGATATTGTTCACGGATTACAATATCCGGTACACCGGGGCGCCGATCGGCTTGGAAACTGCCCCGTTCATCCAAACCCTCCTCATGGCAGGCGCATCGCAATCCCTTCTCGGAAGTGCCTATGACGATCAACTCAATCGCATCAAGAAAAACGGGAAACTCATGATCATCGTCACGCCGGTTTGCCCGTATTGCGCGCAAGCGGTGTTGATAGAAAATGCAATCGCGATACAAGCAAAAAAGGTGAGCGTTGAGATTGTTGAATCCTACGAGAATCCTGACATCGCGAGGAAATACGAGGTCTCTGCCGTTCCCGTCACGATAGTAAACGACATAAAGAAGATCACCGGCGTTCCCAACATCGCGGAACTCATCTCCACGATGGCTGACGACAAGGCCAAGCTTGCCGAGCTTTACGGTTGAAAAAAAGGATACAAAAGGTCAGTACCTATTCCTAAGATTCTTTCTTGACAATTTTTAAATGGGACTGGACCTCGTCGTCAGAGACGGGCTTGTTGATGTTCTGGCTCACGAATTGCTCATCTGGCTTTGATTCCAGGAGAATGGAACCGATGAGTTTTCCTTCCCGCAAGACGAATTTCTTGTAGATGCCCTTCATTTCATCCTTGGAAATGAAAACCTTGCAATTTTGATCTGCATCATCGAGAATCATGGTGCCGACAGACATCACGTCGAAGTCCATGATCTTGAGCTTGTTGGACGGCGTTGTCGGCGCGTAAGGTTCCCCTTGAATTCCGGCGATCTTCTTTGCGGTCACGGCGGCCTGGTCGAGCGCCGCGGGGATGATGCCCCAGCCTCTATTGTTGAACTCGATGATATCACCAGCCGCGAAGATATTTTCATCACTGGTTTGCATGTAATCGTTCACGATCAATCCCTTATTCACCTTCAAGCCAGCTGCTTGCATCAATTCCAAGCGTGGCTTGATCCCTGCTGATATAAGAACGAAATCTGCATCCAACACCCTTCCACCAGCGAGTTTCACCCCAGTGACGTGGTCCGTCCCGATGATTTCCTCGACCGTCGCGCCAAGCACCGTGTCGATGCCAAGATGGGTGATTTTGTCCTTCAAGATCCCGGCGCTGGTGTTGCAAAGCTGCTTCGGGAGCAAGCGCGGGAAGACCTCGACGACCGTCGTTTCCAACCCTGTCTTCTTAATATTCCTGGCAGCCTCGAGGCCGAGCAGCCCGCCGCCGATGCACACGGCCCGCTTCTTGTCTTTTATGTACGCCTTGATCGCGAGGGCATCGTCGATCGTCCGCAGCGTGAACACCCCTTCGACAATCGTGTTCTTGAACGGCGGCACGTTGCACGTCGCTCCCGTGCAGATGCATAGCTTGTCATATTTTTCAGTCTTGCTTTTATCGACCGTGATGGTTTTCTCCTTGGGATTGATCGCCGCAACCTTGGTTCCCTGGTGGTACCCGATTTTCTTGCTCTCGTACCACTTGGCATCGTGCATGATGATCTTTTCAACGGTCTTTCCCCCCGAGATGAGCTCAGGAAGCCACACCCGGGAATAATAGCCATAATTCTCGTCCGTGTAGATTTCTATTTTGGCCTTGCCATCGAGCCTCCGGACTTGTTCTGCTACCGTGATGCCCGCGACACCATTACCGACGATGATAAGTCTCATTTTCATTGCCCTCGATTACTGTGGAGTGATGCCCATCGAATTGTTGTCTTGTCAAGTGTTGTTCGTACTTCTTTAACATCTTCGGAAGTGCTGGATAAGTTATGGTAAACAATCACATGTTTTTTTAAGAGCCCTTATAAAATGAAATATAACATGATACCTCGGCATGAATGCCATGCCGCCGTTTCATGCACGTAAACGATCACGAATAAAAAAATTGTTGTGTGTGAAGGACATGGATGCAAAAACTCTCGATGATCTCAAAGCCGCGTTTGCTGGCGAGAGCCAGGCAAACCGGAAATACTTGGCGTTCTCAAAAAAGGCAGCCGAGGAGGGTCTCAAGGGCGTTGCTTTGCTTTTCAAGGCAATCGCCGAAGCTGAAACCGTGCACGCCCTCAACCACCTGAAACTCATAGGGATTGGCTCGACATTGGAAAACCTCAAAGCTGCCCTGCAAGGCGAGAACTACGAAGTGACGACCATGTATCCTGGCTTCAAAGCAGATGCCGAGAAAGCAAAAGAGAAGGGCGCGATCATGAGCATCAGCGGTGCGCTCGCGGCTGAAAAACAGCATGAGAAGCTGTATGCCGATGCCATCATCAAGGTTTCGGACAACAAGGACATCGACGTGAAAAAGGTCTCTGTTTGCAGCGTATGTGGCCACACGGTCATCGGTGATGCGCCCGATGAATGCCCGGTTTGCAAAGCCAAGAAAAAGATGTTCACCACGTACACCTGAAACGAAGGTGCACTCACCAACTATTTTTTCCTATTTAGTTTCTGGTTCCATATTTAGTTCGATTTTAATAAATTCTGCAGTCCATTTCCTTTTTTAAATGGTGATTGAAATGATATCACGTGATTGCTATGTTGAGTTCCGATGAAACCAACGCCCCGAAGACTCCGAAAATCCTGATGGATGACCGCGAGCCATCGGAGATCAAGGACTGGCTCGTGAACGAGGGGGTCGTCGTTGAACAGCAAAGGCTGGAAGTCGGCGATTATGTCATCTCTTCCGACGTGGTCGTGGAGCGAAAATCGAGCACGGATCTCACGACTTCGATTATTGATAATAGATTGTTCGAGCAAGTCATCCGGCTTTACGAGAGTGCTTCGAGCCCCATCATGATCCTTGAGAATTTTGAAAGCGTGTTCGCAATGTCTACTATGAATCCTGCGAGCATCTTCGGAGCTATCGTGTATCTCGCATGGCGCTTCAGTCTGCCCATGATTCCCGCCAGAGATTGGCGTGACACGGCACTCATCTTGAAGCGTCTCGCTCTTCGCGTGCAAGTCAAGGACGAGGATCCGATCCTCGCACGTAGCATCCCGAAGATGATGACGATCGAGGAGAGGAAATCATTCCTGCTGGAGGGACTGATCGGCGTTGGTCCGAAGACATCGACGAAATTGATCGAGCAATTCAAGAACCCGATGAGCGTGTTCAAGGCGATTCAAGAATCAATCGTGCTTTACACGAAGACGGGCAATCCGAAGGGTATTGAAGGCCCGTTGAGCGATGTCAAGGGAATTGGCCCGAAGTTCTTGATCGAGAACAAGAAATTGTTCGAGTGAACGTTGAAACCCGAGGGTTCTGTTGAATATTCAAAATCTTCTCCTTTTCACCACGAAAACGATGTTTTTTAATGGATAAGCACGATGTTATCTTGATGGTATCGATGGCTGGTTACATCTTCGGTTACGGAACGCTCATCCCCAAGTACTACCAGGAAAACAACGTGGTTGCCGAGATCGAGGGGTACAAGCGCATCTACCATACCTCATCCGATTATTATTTCTGGTATCCTTTCGTGATAAAGAAATCGAATTATCGATGCAAGGGGATCTTGATACCCGACAAGGATGGGTCGCTCCTTGCCTCTATCGACGGGTACGAGAGTTATCCTGAATTATACGACCGCATTCAAGTTCCAGTGACCGTGGTCTCCGATCCAGAAGCAAGATTAGCAGATATCGACCCGGCTTCGATCAAGGCATGGCTTTACGTGCCGTCCACGAAAACCTTGAGTTTAAAGCTCGACCGGATCTTCAAGCAGATGAAAAAGCACGACATGGATGCATACAAGGATATGATGGAAAAAGACTTGTGGATAGAAAAATTACGCCTTGATCATCCGGAGATCGTGCAAGTCCTCCCGGCCTTGTTCGGGAACGGTGCCCAGGAACCTGTACCGGGACCTTCGCAATCAGGATAGACAAGATAGGAACATCTATACTTCTTTCTTTTGGCGCTCGGGAAGCTCTTCAAACTCCTTTAACTTCTCGATCATCTTCTTGACTTCCTCGCGAGTTTCAAATTGGGGAATAGCTTCGAGAATATCTTTCGTATTCTTGCCATCCTTGTAGAGTTTTTTGAATTCCTTGATCACCTTGTTGGAGAAATAAATATATTCTCCTTTAACGAGTATGGGAATCCCGGATGAATCTGGATTTCGAGAAACGTCGTGAAGGAATGAATGAGCATCCTCGATATACACGCCGGCAATACGTGCAAGCTCCCGTTCGGAAATCTTTTCGATGCCAAGGAGATTTCTCGACAATGCTGCCTTGTTCTTGCGCTTGAAGAACATGATGAATATGCCAAGAAAAACCCCGATCAAGATCATCAAAATGCCCGCGACGTATTCCTTGGCAACAAAGAGAATGATCACGATGATGCCGTAGAATAAAAACCAGTTGTGCGAGAAGAACTTGAACAATCGGTTCATGGATAAATCCAAGTCTTTCTGGATTTAAAAATTATTGATGGCAAAGAAATTCAATGCTCCAAACCCAGGCATTATCCAGGTGGTTGATATATTGTTCGGAGTTAATAATTCAAATGCAAATATATCAAAAAAAGGTAATAACTTTAATATCAATGGCTGCAATTCAAATAATTTGTTGATCGAATGACCGGTTGCTATTTTTTGAAGATGTTAGGATCTCCTCGATAATCCATTTCGTGCAATTGCTGGGCACTTCGTTTTTGATGCGTTTTCCTCGATACCATGAAAAACACCGTGATGATGATAGCGAAAGCTGGCACGCCGATGATAATCGTGGCCGTCAGCGCATCCTCCATGATCCGGGACGATACTTGAACTGCATAGGAAAATAGCTCTGTTGGCCGTGCAATCACGTAATTTCCGCTCGCGTCGAATGCAACCACGTAGAACAGTAACGTCTGGCCTGGCGGGAGAATATCCGGGAACTTGAAATAAAAAATCGTCTGATTGCCGGAAACGCTTTTTATATCCATGCGATGGATGGTCAAGGGTGCTTCCATCTCGTCAACGAACACGACGAAAGCGTAACGAAGGCCCGAGCCTGCATCGATGCCGGACGCGTTGACGGTGAATGTTCCTCTATAATCGACTATGCTGGCCGGGATATCGACTTGCAACATAGTGGGCGCGATGGTATCCTTGGCAATCGTGACGTTCTTGCTCGTCGTTTTCATGTTATGCCCTGAGAGCGTGATGGTCATGTTGGTACCGACAAGGGCCTGATCGAGCGGAACAGGCAGCGTGACCATGCCGAGCTCGTTGGCTTGACCAACGATGTAATATCCCGAGCCGTTCAAGAGCACCCGTGCGCCGGAAACGAGATCATCAGTCATCGATCGCATTTCCAAGTCCATGGTATCTCCAATATAGGCGGTCTGGCTCGTGATGTCGCTTGCGAATGTTCCCGGGATACCAGTGTAAATAGAGATTTCGGGATCGCCGAGTAAATTGTAGGTCAGCAAGTTTTTGCGGAAGTTTTCCTGGTATACCATGTACCCTTCGCGTTCCGCGAGTTCGGGGTCATAATTCAAGTCGACATTCCAATACTTGTTGATGAACTGGTCGATGTATGACATCTTGGATAGGTAGAGCGTCCGGCCGGGTTGATATTCGTGGTTGATCATCATTTCCCGCCAGAAAAACCGGTCCTGGCCGTGGTTCAAGGCCTCGAATTGGGTATCGTCTTCGAAAAAATAGGTCGTGCGCATTGCGCTAACAACGCCGATGGCACCGGCATACTGGTTCAACAGCAGCGCTTCGGCAAGCGAATCGCCCAAGTTCATGGGCGAGGATCCTATTTCCCGGATGTCGAATGCTCCCGAGGAGCAAGAAAAGATGTACACGAAAGGAAGGGTTCCGTTATTCACGAGCGTCGCCGCGCCCGTGCGAGTCAAGTAATTGGAGAACGAGCTCGTGCCGATGTACCCTCCAAACGCGGACGGGTCGCCGTGGCCCGCGAGGTTCACGATCGCCGCGCCTTGATCCCATGCTGCTGCGAGGTTAGCCGTGTTAAGTTGAGTGTAATTAGACGGGCAAGTATAGGTAGACGAGCAGTGATAGATCCGGTTGGCCTGCATCGAATTGAAATAGCTGTCGATCATGAACTCGCTCAGCGCCGCCTCGTCGACCGATGGCTTGTTCAGGCCGAGGTCTTGATATTGGGATACTGCACCACCAAAGATCCCCTTGTTGTACCACGTGCCGTTGGGTGGATTCGTTTCGTAATCGATGATCTTTTGGACCAGGACCTGGGCTTGGGTTGCATCATTCGCGGGAAGGCGCCCGACAAAGACCTCGGCCGTCCAATCCACTTCGTCGATGTTTTCCGTGTTATACCGGTTCTGCTCGCCATATTTGCCGTCATCGTCCTCGTCCCACGTGCCTTCCAGCCCGGCATAGTACTGGTCGGTCGGCTTGTACGTGGTGGCATAGCTACCGGGAAAATATGCTTCGGTGTAATCGGTATTGTACGTGTACCGGATCGGTATCACGTTCACGTCGCCACCCAGGATGATGAACTCCGTTCCCTCGTTGTCGTGATAATACTTGATCGCGTTCCGGATGTATGTGGGGTTGTCGCCACCGCCGGCAGTGAAGGTAGAATTCGCGTAGATGGATTCGACGGTTAATATTTCCGTGAAGGTTCCCCGCCTCGTTTTCAGTTCGGCAAGGGGTTGGAAGCTCGGAGCGAGAGCCTGGGCGGTGATGATCAAGCATTCCACGCGAGGATGTTTCCAGGCCGTGTCGTTCGGATAGATCAGGGCATTCGTGATCGGATGGGTTCCCGCGTTGATGCTGTTGTAATCTTTCGCGCTGCTTGTCGTGCCTCGTGGGATGGCACCTGTTGCAGCGAACGTTAACGATGCTATCATCGTGATGCTGAAAAGGAGGCAAATCAGTTTATGAACGGTTGCGCGCACGGCCATGACCTCTGAATGCACTTGATATCAAAATTTGGTAATGTATATATGTTTATTGCGTTCGGAAAAACAGCGTGGAGGGTAAAAAGGAAAAATCATGTCTTGATTTCTGGCCCTTGAATCAAGAGGGCTTGGATGATCTTGTCCTCGTTTTTCTTGATGGAGTCCGCGAGGAAATCGCGCACTTTGAGCTCTCCCTTTGCAACTTTGTCGAACACTTCCCGGTATTTTTCCTTGAGCTCGCTTGAAAAGCCATTTAAAAAGACTTCGAGGCCTTCCTTCTTGAGCTGCTTTATTTTCCTGGTCAAGACATCGATCGATTCGGCATCATCGAGCAAGCTGGCGAGCGTGACTGTCCGGAGACGCAGCGGACGATCCAACTTGGCGAGATTTGCCTCCAAGTAGAAAAGTTGCGAGCAAAACTTGCACATGCCGAAACTATCGGGCTTGACCTGGGCCTTGTCGAGCGGCCCGTTGCAATCGACGTTCGGGCAATCGAACACCTCGATGAGTTCCTGGAACATGTTCACGAGGTTGTAGAAAATCGGCGTGTCCTGGATGAAGAACTCCAGCTTCACGTTCGAATCTTGCTCGTTCACGTCGCCGGAGACGATGATCTGCAGCAGGGTCGAGAACTTCCGTGCCTTCGGCCAGCGGCTCTCGCCATAGAGCCGGATGACACCGAAAAATTGGTTGGCGATCTCGTTGAAATCACGCGAGGCTATCGTGAACGGGAGTTTTTTCAGCTGGCTCGTGACTTTTTTCCACGTCAGGTAGACATTAAAAGGAACGGAGATCTCGTGCGATTTTTTATCGAGCTTCTGGCGCATCTTGTCAAATTTGTCGACGTTGATCGATTTTGGCTCGAAAAACTTGAAAGCAGCGCTTGTCGTTGGGGGTTCGAGCTCGATCGTGATCGTCGATTCAGCCACTGGGTCGAAAAAGACCACCTCGGCCTCGATTGCCTTGTTCGGCACGATATCTCGCTTCGCGGTGAAGTCGAATTCACACGTGAACGTGCCGTTTGGCTTGAGCACCTGGGTCTTCTGGACGGTGTCATGCATTATTTCAAGATACTCGCCAGCGTACTTCTTTATCTTGCAATATAGCTCGGTGACTTGCACATGAGCATTGTTCGCAACCTGGATCGTGTACAGCATCTCGCGTTTCTTGCGCCAGAAGACCGTTTGCTTGCAAACAATATCTGATTTGTTGACCTTGAATTTTTCCTTCTGTGTAATGTCTGTTTGCGCGGCCGGAAACTCGTCGTGTGTTTCCTCGGAAAAATGCTGCAAATAGTTCCGCAGGCGCGTGATCTGTTCCGACACCCACGCGTGCTCGTACCGGTCAGTGCTGCCGTTCATCATGTCGAGGGATTGCTCGTAAAGGTTTATGGCATTCTCGACGCCCTTGCGCGTGCGGGTGTCGATTTCCTCCTTTGCCTTGGCCATGTAGGAGTTGTATTTCTGGCGCCGGGCATCCTCCTCGGCATCGAACAGCGTCGTGTAAACTTGCACCGCCTCGTTCGTGACCTCGTGCAATGCCACGGTCTTGTTCGTGAGCTTGACCAGGTACATGTTAGCATCTTGTACTGAGTCCTCGAGCAAGATGAGAGCCCCGTCGATGTCGTATTGGCGCGTGATGACGATCTGGGCAAGGTTTATGCGCGCCTTGATGCGAGCCGTTGGCTTTTTCACGTTGATGAGCTCGTCAAGACATGCCGATATCAAGTCTTGCCCGTGCGGAACATTATTCAACTCGTACCATGCGTTACCGATCGTCGTGGACACGAAGATGCGATCATCGATTGTGTCGATCGTTTTCGAGAGATCGACGCAATGGGCGAGCAGCTCCGGGTTTTTCGAGGATATAGCGTAATCGACCATTGCCAGGATGATATTCTTCACGATGTCATTCTTGATGTCGATGATGGCATAGATGTTCGTGAAGACGAGGGCCTTTTCCAGGATTTCGATACTTGGTGGCCGGAACAGCTTGAAGAAATCGACCATGACGTTGAGGGTTTGTTCCACCCACTCCTGCAAGTCTTTCCTGAACTGGCTCGAATGGAGCATTTCTTTTAACAAAGACTCGATCCCTTCGATGAATTTTGCCTGGCCATCGAAAATTCCTATCAATTGGAGCCGCATGAGTTGGAACGCGATATAACGCGAGGGACCGAGTTTTACCTTGTCTGCGTTTTCCAGGACATCGAGCAATTGCTTGATACTGGCGGGATCGATGTCGATTTTTTCCCGATAAATCTTTGTAAGAAAATTGAAAAGGATCTCGGTTTTTATGCGCATTTTATCCATGCTTTGAATCGTGCCGGTGATATATCCCGTGTTTTGCTTGATCCAAGCCGGGTCCTCGAGCAAAAACAGGTCCTTGAATATATCATTGTAGATGAGATCCGTGTCTTCGATCTGCGTGTATTTCTTAACGAGATCGATGGCTTTCATGAGATATTGTATCTTGTTCTCCTGGATTGCCCTGGATATCGTGATGTACGTGTTCACGACCGTGCGTAAGATCCCTCCCTTCTGGGCTTGCTCGATGCCGTTATCCATGTGCTTGAGCACGAGGTCGAGCGTTTCGCCAGCCCGTTTTTCATCGCCGGCAAGCACGTAATGCTTGTGCAAGAGCATATAAGCGTCGATTTTCACGACGAGCGGGTTCGTGGATGTCTCGATGGCTTTCGTGATGCGACCAAGCAGCAACTCGTAATTCTCGTTTTCCTTGAGCAGCCGCATCGTTTCCGTGATCTCGAGCATGACATCGATGCGCAATGTCAGGTCCTTGATCCGCTTTGAATCTTCTTCGATGCGCCAAAGCAAATTCAAGCTCTGGATTTTCATGCCCATCTTTTGCATTTGCCTTGCAATGATAGCTTGCTCGCGCAATCCGTTATAATCAAAAACGCTCTTGTTGACTTTGTTCGCGTGCTCGAGGGCGTTCTTTAAAAAATCTTGTTCCTTGGTCTTGTCGGCGATTTTCACGTAGCTCCGTGTAATGTTGCATAAAATATCAGTGCGCGACGAAAAATCTTCGAGCTTCATCGCCGCGTTCGAGATATTTTCGAGCAGATCAAACAGCCTTTTTTCATCGGAGTCGGACGCCATCGCGGAGACCTTGATCTACCATGCACGGTTTTTGTTGGTCTATGTAATAAATTTCTTATCATCGAATAAAAGGTTATCTAGTCTTCTAGGTAAACCAGCATTTCCTTGTTCTGCTTGAACTGTTCAAATTCACTCGCACGATCATGCTTCTGCACGTGATAGAAGAGGATCAAATCGTTTTCGAGAATCATTGAAAATCGCCGGTTTTTGTCGTTGTAAATCTTTCTTATGATCAAGCTGGTTCCTCGAACAAGCATTATCATTGTACCATAATAGCACGTTTTTATCGAATCGTAACACGGTGGTATCACGTTTTCACCAAGCATTGTAGGCGTCGATGGTAGCAGCTGGGGGCGTTGGAAAAAACTAGAAAGTTTTTTTCGGAGAGACCTTTATCTATGAATAACGTGGATGCCATTGAAAATGGGTATTTTTTCACGCATCTTCGAAACACTCTCAAAAAATGATACTGTGGCGACATAGCTTAGCGGTATAGCGTCTGACTTGTAATCAGAAGGTCCGAGGGTTCAATCCCCTCTGTCGCCTCTTTTTTTCATTGGTTTGCAGATTTCTCGGCGGATAAAACTCCGATCGACGAGAACGGGATGATTCTCTTTATGTTCACTTGAGTAGAGGAACTCACCAAAAATATCATCCACCTAATCAGAATTTATTTATTTCTAGATGATGGGTTCCTAGTGACTACTTTGGGGTTTTTCATGGCTAAGAAAGCAACCACGGGAATCAGGAAAAAAAGCGACGTTGCTGAAAAGCAGCCGTCATTGCTCTCGTTCGGGGCACCGGCGCCCAAGAAACCGGGAAAAAGCGCTGAAAAACCGGTGATCAAACCGGCTGCTTCAGAGAATGCAGGAAAATCGGAATCGTCTCAAGAAAAAGCAAGTGCCAATGTCGTTCCAGAAAAAGCGATAAAACCTTCGGGCGAGCCCGAGAAAACGGCGCCGCACCGGCACCTTATGCCCGTTCCCATGGATGAGCGCGTATCCCGGCCATCGATACTAAAGCCAGCCGCGATCCAAAAACCTGTCGAGAAGCCGAAGATACTGATTTCCTACGAGGACATCTGCAAGCGGTACTCGTTCGTGACCGTTGAAAAACCAAACAAGACGCCCGTGAACATTTCCCCGCCTTTGGCACCGGAAACATTCGAGCACTTCATGCTGCTGAACGTGGAATACGATAGAGATTCGAACAAGGCACTCATGCGATTTTACGATCCAGCAACGAAAAAGATCTATTTTCTCACCGATCCCACCGGCCACGAGCCATATTGTTTATCCCGGCACCCAAAGAGGATCCTGGAGAAGAACCAGCAGCTCCTCAACGTGGATGGCTTCAAACGCATCGAGACCGTGCAAAAAATGGACTTGCTCGAGAACAAGGTGAAGGACTTTTCCAAGCTCGTCGGAACCACGCCCCTCACCATCGCCAGCGGGACATCTTGCATCAAGAACGTGATACCGGACGTGCTCGAGGCGAATATCCGGTACCACCTCAACTACATTTCTGACCTCCAGCTCGTGCCCGGCTTGTATTATTCGTTGAAAAGCGGCAAGATACTCCTGGATATGATCCCGATCGATGAATCCGTGAAAAAGGAAGTCGACGGGATCTTGAAGAACGAAAAGCCCGAGTACAAGCAATTTTTCCTGGAATATTTCTCCTATTTTGTCCCCGACGTGCCTGATTTTCCCCGGGTCGCCATCGACCTGGAAATCTACCAGTCCACCCCCGAAAAATATCCCGATCCCGGCGAAGTGAAGGAGCCTATCATCGCGGCATCCATCGCAGCATCGGACGGGCGGAACGAGGTCTTGATCTGGAAAGGCCACAAGCTGTACAATATCGGCTCGTTGAACGAGAAGATGCCGCCCAACATCAAGGTGCGGGTGTTCGAGAGCGAGGCTGAGCTCATTCGCGAGCTGTTCCGCGTGATCTGGCAGTACCCGATGCTCATCACGTTTAACGGCGACGAGTTCGACCTCCGGTACTTGTACAACCGGGCAAAGAGCAAGGCCATCGGCATCAGCGATGAGGAAAATCCCATTTCCATGGAACGCGGCGTCGGTCTTTCGACCCATTCTGCCTTCTTGAAATACGGGCTGCACGTCGATCTCTACCAGTTCTTCAGGAACCGGTCGATCCAGGGCTATGCACTCGGCGGCGCGTATAGCGAGCACTCGCTCGATGCGGTGTCGCTAGGTTTGCTCGGCGAAAAGAAATTCGAGTTCGAGGGTGGTATCTCAGAGTTGTCGTTTCTGGATCTCGTGTTCTACAACTGGAAGGACGCGTCGCTCACGCTGGAACTCACCCGGTTCAAGGCAAACCTGGTCACGACCCTCATCATCTTGCTCATGCGGATCTGCCGGCTTCCCATGAACGAGATCGTGCGAACGTGGGTATCAGCGTGGATCAAGCAACTGCTCATCTGGGAACATCGAAAGCGCAATTGCGTGGTACCGAACCAGGCCGATATCCAGAGGGAGCTTCCTCCCGCGGACATGCTCAAGGGCGCGTTCGTGCTCAACCCGAAGCCCGGCATCTATTTCGACGTCGTCGTGATGGACTTTTCCAGCCTATACCCGAGTATCATCAAGGAATACAATCTCTCCTACGAGACCATCAACTGCAAGTGCAAAAATTGCGAGAAGAAGGCGATCCCGAACACGAATTACAAGGTCTGCGGTGACCGAATCGGCATCATGTCGCTGATTACGGGGGTCATCCGTGACTTGCGAGTCTTATATTTCAAGCCCCGCGCGAAAAAGAACCAGTTTTACAACGTGCTCCAGGCAGCCTTGAAAGTACTCATCAACGCAAGTTACGGTGTTTACGGCGCGGAAACATTCGCCTTGTATTGTTTTCCAGTGGCCGATGCAACGACCGCGATAGGCCGGTATTCCATTCAAAACACGGTCAAGAAAGCCACGGAAATCGGGGCCACGGTCTTGTATGGTGACAGCGATTCCGTGTTCATGATGAATCCCGGCGAGGAACGCACGAAGGTCCTGAAGGAGTGGAGCGAGAGGGAGCTGCACCTGGATCTCGATGTCGACAAAGCATATAAGTTCCTGGCCCTGTCATCGCGCAAGAAAAACTATCTTGGCGTGTTCAAGGGAGGCGGGCTCGATATCAAGGGTCTTGTCGGTAAAAAAAGCAACACGGCAACGTTCATCCGCGATGCTTTTTTCCAACTCACCGAGATGATCAACAACATCAAGGACGATGCGGATTTTAGGGCAAAAAAAGAGGAGATCAAGAAATTCATTAGGCAATACGTGGTCAAGATCAAGAACGGCACGCTGCCGCTGGAAGCGTATGAGATCAAGATCACGCTGCAAGGGAAGATCGTCAAGCAAATAACCGACCCGAACGAGCCCACCTTGAAAATCCAGCACCTCATGGCCGCCCGCGATCTGCACCGGCTCAAGGGAACCATGTTCGACTCGGGCTCCGTGTTCTCGTACGTGAAAGTGCGATCCGGTGCCAAGGCGATCGAGCTTGCGAGCGTCGATGAAATCGACCGCGAAAAGTACATGGAACTGTTCAAGAGCACATTCGAGCAAGTGCTCGACGCGTTAGGCATTTCCTTCGAGGATATCATCGGGATCAAGAAGCTCGACAGCTTTTTTTAATATG
>Ga0315277_10003336_pt1 | contig 21795 bp, 16 predicted proteins | sample YL17G05_15_MG_FD_203695 | JGI IMG/M metagenome (GOLD analysis project Ga0315277, IMG submission 203695) | Sediment microbial communities from Yellowstone Lake, YNP, Wyoming, USA - YL17G05_15 | ecosystem: Environmental > Aquatic > Freshwater > Lake > Sediment | place: USA: Wyoming | collected...
GTTTCTCGATGCCAGGATACCCAGATGACCCCGTTAATCTTGCAATAGATGCCGCCACCAAACGTGGAATGATCGTTATTACAGCCGTTGGGGATGAAGGTCCCGCATTTTCCAGTGTGAGCACGCCTGGGATGGCGCAGGCTGCGATTACGATCGGCGCCTACAATGATTTCATCCAAGCCCCCGCTTCATTCAGTGCGAGAGGTCCGACATTATCGTTTCATACAAAGCCGGACCTCTTGGCATCTGGTGTCAATATAACTTCATGCCGTCCTATTATGCCTTCCAATTTACCCATTAATTTAACTGAATTATTTAAAGGGATCACTAGTTATGGAATCCCTCTCAATGAATATTATACCGTTGTCAATAGTACCAGTGCGGCTGCTGCCAATGTAACGGGCATGGTCGCATCACTCATACAGCATGCAAAATTTTTATCTGCTGAAGAAGTCAAAATCATCCTCCAGAAAACCGCAGTTCCACTTCCAAATATTGGTTCTAATATTCAAGGTGCTGGGCTTATCAATTTTGCTGAAGCCCATGCCTATCTTGTCACTAATGAATTGAATAAGTCATTAACAGAAAATCGGTTGTTTAGTCCAACTTTTTTTTCCCCCGGCTATATTTCCAGTCAAAACGCCAGCCGCAACATAACGATGTTCATCACAAATTATGGGTCCTTGTTAGCAATCGTTGATTCTCAGGCTACTGAGACTTTTACTCATACAATCCAAGGTCAACTAGCTGTAAAATACAATAACCAATTAAAATGGCTCTCTGATATGTATCTCTTACGTGAACTACATAATTTAACTCCGGACTTCTCCAAAACGCAAACGATATTGACTGATTATTCGATAATTTGTATTTTCACGGCAGAAACTTGGCCTACAGTTAGCGGATTCCGTGTTAATCTCACAATAATTAATTTAGAATCAGTCGCCATTCAGAATTTGAGTTTATATAGCCTATGGCAGACAAATCTGTTTTTCAATGCATCTGCTCAAGCTAGCAATGATATCGGAGCGTATAACGTAACTGATGATATCATTTATGTTCATGACTCCCAAGCTGGAAATTCTTCCTATATTGGCTTTTCAGGAATGATCCGTTCGCATTCCCACGAAGTGAATTCAAGTGAGAACATTCGAGATCAAATGAAACAAAATTCTTTACTAAATAACACTTTTTGTTTAGACCCCAATAATGCAATCGCTATGGAATGGGTTCTAGCCTCCTATTTAAACAGTACAAAAAACTTTCAATTTTCTGAAAGTATCGGTCTCGCTAATTCGTATCCTACACTTAAGAACGCTATTTCTTCAATAAAACTACTCCAAATCTCTGATAATCAAACAAATTTAGCTTTACTCTCTTCCAATATATCGCGAATGGGGCTTGTCAATCAGCCCTATACCAGCGATGTGCTTTTGATGAATATTGGAAATACTCCTATCAATAACACTTTTGTAACGCTCTTAATCAACTCAACCGAGGCACAAACTCAAACTTTCTTTTCAAAATTAATAGACCTCGGACCACTTGCACCCTTTGAATTCCGGCGGATAAATGCCACTTGGAATCCCACGGAAGTAGATATTTATTCCTTATACTGGATTGTAGGAACTGAAACTCTGGTTAACGAACTACTTTTTTATCTCATGAATATCACCCAAAGAATAACCCAGGAACAATTTTTCTGGGATAATTTCTTCATTCGAAATATCTTTATTAAAGATACCAGCTATCAACTGCATGATATCTTTCCAAAGATACTTCCAACTGCTCCCTATCTTATCTATTTCCCAAATACTATGTCTATCTACAATATTTCTATAGTCACAAACCATCCGCTGACCAATCTAGAGGTTCTTTCCCTTGAAGGCAATCTTCCACTCTCGTGGGTAACTTACAAAGTTCCTCAAAATATACAAGGTACTGGAAGCATCCAAATCACAATTTCTATTCCCTCCAATCCTAGAATTGGTCTTTTTTACCGCCAAATTTGCATTGCAGCAGATAATAACCCTATTGGGGAAATATGGATTAACTTCTCAATTCGCTATCCATCCGGACGGATTTTATTCTATAAACCTGCCTTCAATCTGAGCCTTGAAACCTCGTTCCAAACGGACGATTTATTGACTCTTTGGAATGAACGACTCGATACAATATATAGCGGCTATTTCGAGTTCTATAACTTATGCCTCGAAAATAACTACGCTGTTGATGATTTTAGGTTGTTAAAGCAATTTCAATCAAATATTTCGCTCGACACTACGATTAACCTCCCTTTCAACCTTCCATATCAAACCAGCACCTTAAAACAGAATTTCACTTTCCTCTCAAACTACGATTTAGTCATTTTATTTGATCCCCAAGTGAATCTATCCCAATCCGAAGTGAATACTCTCATCAATTTCGGGGAAAATGGTGGCAGCCTGTTCTTCTGGGTTGAACCAGAAAGCGAATGCGAACACTACTCCATTAATTCTATCCTAAGCCATTTTGGCGTCCAAACATTCAATTCATATAACTTCAGTGTCATTCAATCCTTCCTAACTCCGAACCAACATGAAATCACAACGAATCTTACTACAATCCAATTGTTTAGTTTCACAACATTCTCAAACACCTCTACACTTACGCGTTTCACTCAATACAATGGTGAAGCGACTAGCCTCCTTAATGATTCCAATGGCAAAATTCTCTGTATGGGCGATTGTGATGCATTCAAAGATTCCGGTATTTCATCTTCTGATAACTTGGCATTTCTGAATCGGTCTCTTAACTGGCTTTTGAAGGAAAAAATTAACATCTCCATCTTTATTAATCGAGAAAATGCATCTGAACCTTTAAGAATCAATCAGCACCTCTCTATTTCAATTCATATGACTTCAATTGACCATCAAGATCTTTCTAATAATCTGACTCTCTTTACTTTTTTAGTTACGCCCTCCAACCGGACCCTCTATATGATCTTTTTCCACACGCAAGCAGGTTGGTATAATGCGCTCTATCCTAGCCAGTGGCTCAATGAAACGGGGTCTTACTTTCTAGTAGTCTATGCTAATAGTCCTTCCCACACTACCGTTTATGCCGTTCAAGAATTGACTCTAGAATCGGCATTGCCTCCCGGTAGGGACACTTCAATCGACCTAGCTTGGTTCTCCGAGATGCGTATCCTGATCGGTTTTCTCATATTCCTATCGATCACCGGTGTTTTCGTTGGTCTATTCCTTTTTCAACGATGGCAATGGCGGCGCCAGATGACCATCGTCGAGCTGAAAGAAAAGCTGAAACGCGATATTTCAAACGCCTTGAACGAATACCATCTATTTATAAAGGAGGTTGAAGAGCTTCTCCATACTCAAGTTGTTAACCACGATAAACTCCGACTGATTCTGGATAAGCAAGGACGGACTAAAAATTTACTTAAAAAACTGAAAAAACTCGGAAAACATGTTTAATTCTATTATAAAATCATGTGTAAATCTAATAAGGGATCATTCTTTACTATCAATTGGCACAAATGACGAAAAAATGATCCGAAGAAATGACGAGAAGGCATTTGACCGATGTGCCATTTTTCTTTATTCCCTTTGAGTTAATAAAAGAAGGATTTTTTTCACGATGACTGCGAATTTTCAACGATTTATTTCACCGAGGGTCAAGAATTCCACCTATGCATGCAGTCGATGTGGGAAATGTTGTAAATTTCCAGAGATTATATTATCTAATCGCGAAATCCGCGCCATTGCCATCCAATTGAACATCCCAATTACAAAATTTAAAGAAATCTATTTAGTAAAAAAAGAAATTCATCAAATTAGGTCCGTATTTTCCGAGAGGTTTGAGATCCAAGGGGAAGTTTTTATCTTCCGGAAAAATGACCAGGGATCCTGTCCTTTTCATCAAGTTACGGATGAGAAGGCATCCTGTCAAATCTATCATTTTAGACCAATCGTGTGCCGCTTATATCCTTTCACGTGGAAAACATCTGCGCCCCTTGAAAAGCAGATGCAACTTGCTATAGACTTTAGTCAAAATGGGTGGGATGAGTGCCCCGGTATAAATAATACCGCTGGACAAAAGTGGGATGCTTTACGTGAGGAAGTTACGGGTGCTGTTCTCCTTTCCACCATCCAATCTAATGAGCTGATTGCAGATGGTTTTTTAAATCAAATTGCCAAATGATCGAAGATAGTCAAATACTCCCTTTAGGAGAATAAAACTAAAATAGTTCGGTATAATCGTTGTTTTAAAGAAAGCTAAAGAGCAAAAAAGATGAAAATCAGAGTCACTACCCCGAGCCGATTGCATTTCGGGCTTATTGATTTGAATGGGCAAATTGGGAGAATCGATGGTGGATTAGGGGTAGCACTAAATCGACCGAACGTAATTGTCGATGCTCAAGACAATCATAACAATGAAAATAAATTGGAAGGTTTCGATCCCCAAGGGCACCCTTCTAATGAAATCCTAGAATTAACGAAGCAGATCATGAAATCAATAAACACTACAAACGGGATTTCGTTACGTATAAATTCTCAGATTCCCGCCCACGTTGGCCTTGGATCAAAGACACAACTATCCCTTGCTATTGCCGAAGCTCTTTGCCTTTTAAAAAATATCCGAAAAACCCCTTTTGAATTAGCTCAACTGACAAGCCGAGCTGGGACCTCGCGGATCGGACTGACTGCCTTTGAACAAGGGGGGTTTATCGTGGATGGGGGTCATACATTCGGAAAAGGGAAGCAAAAAGAGACATACCTTCCTTCCTCTGCCTCGAAAGCGCCTCCTGCACCTGTCTTATATTGGGATACAATTCCTGACGATTGGTGCTTCGTAATAATAATACCAAAAATTAAACAGGGCGCCTCCGGTAAAGAAGAAGTCAATATTTTCCAGAATTATTGTCCCATTCCGCTTAATGAAGTAAAAACGATTAGCCATATTATCCTAATGCAAATCCTCCCCGCTTTGAAAAGTAAGGAAATTGATACTTTCGGCCATGGAATCTATGAATTACAAAAAATTGGGTTCAAACGAGTCGAAATAGAATTACAGGATAAAATTATTTCAGAATTAATTGAATTCTGCATGAAAAATGGCGCATCTGGAGCAGGAATGAGTTCTTTTGGCCCATCCACCTTCGCCCTAATTAAAGGATTTGCAAATGCACAAAAATTACAACAAAAGATAGAAACTTTCATGAAGAATAAGTGTGAATCAGATATATTTGTGACTAGTGCAAATAATAAAGGCGCACAAATAGAAATTAACTAAGACCTCATACAGATTTTTATTTTTCTTTTTCAGAAAGCCACCAGTCCAAATACTCTTTCCGCTTTCGTTGTTCTTCGTAAGGTTTTCCCTTTTCTTCACGCACTGAATCCCTCTGTGCTTCCCACATTTTATCAAGATCATCTCGTTTGAGAGCTAAGCCACACCGTTGGCAAACATACAATCGGCGATTGCTATCGTACTTCATTGTCCCGGCGCATTCTGGACAGTTAGGCATTAAATCACCTCTACATTAAATAACTGTTCTTTTTGTTAAAAACTTTCTGTTTTTGCGACTTGAGAAAATATACTACACCAAACAACTGGATGCGCCACAATTTTTGCAGAAACTGCATTTTGTATCCTGAATTACATTGTTTGCCCCACATACTGGGCATTTATTCTCTTTATTCAAACCTTTTTGATCAGTATCATCCTGTTTTCCGACCGATAAAACTTGATGTTCTTTCGATCCATACCGATACACCGTAATTCCTTTACAATTCAATTTATAGGCTAACTTGAAAATTTCGGCAACATCTTTCACCGTGGCATTTTGCGGCAGATTTACAGTTTTGGAAACTGCGTTATCCACATGCTTTTGAAACGCTGCCTGCATTTTGACGTGGGCTTCTGGAGGAACCTCCAAAGCCGTTACAAAAATTTCTCTAATTTCTTTTGGAATTTCTGTGATATTCGTGATTGTCCCTTGTTTGGCGATTTTTTCCATTAGCGCCGCGCTGTAAAATCCCGCCTCCTTTGCCATTCTTTCAAACTGGGGATTTGCATCGTAAAAAACGCGCCCATCTAAAATTTCTCGACGAAAAACAACCGCGAAAATAGCTTCAATGCCACTGGAACATCCGGCAATGATACTTATCGTCCCAGTCGGGGCAATGCTCGTTAATGTAGCATTGCGAAGCCTAGATTTTCCATCATAAATACTTCCTTTGTAGTTCGGAAATACCCCTCGCTTTAATGCCAATTCTTCCGATGCCTTATGAGCTTCTCCTTCAATAAACCTCATTAATTCATCTGCAATTTTAAAGGATTTTTCTGTCCCATATTTCATTCCTAGTTGAATCAATAAATCGGCAAATCCCATAACCCCTAACCCTATTTTCCGGTTCCCTTTCACCATCTTCTCTATTTGCTTTACAGGATATTTACTCATATCTATGACATTGTCTAGGAAATGTACTGCCACCTTTACAATCTCGGCTAGCCTGTCATAGTCAATGTTCCCATTTTTGACAAAATTCGATAGATTGATCGAGCCTAAATTACACGCTTCCCAGGGGAGCAGCGGGACCTCACCGCAATTTTTTGTTTTAATGAATTTAATTTTTCTTTGATCTCCTAATCGATCTTCGAACCCACCGATGAAGAAATTATGAAAATCATCTACGGTACCATTGTATACATCCTCCTTCCCTAAGTATTCTATTCTCACTACTTTATGATTGTAATTTGAAGCAAATTCTTTTAAATGTGCATATGTCTTAAACCCAAATTTCGTTCCTAGTCTAAAAGACACAGAATACTGTTTGCAATGATTTTCCCATTCTTTTTTAAGTGGTTCTCGCCCTAGTTTGCTTTTTAATTTAAGATAAATTTCTATTTCTTTCTCTCGATTTGCTTCAGTGAGGGTTTTATATTTAGCATTCATATTTTTATTTCGTATGGCTTTTATTTTTTCATCTGTCTGCAAAAATTTCATAGCACAAGAACTGCTGCAAAATCCCCCTTCCCTTTTACTAAAACTTATAACAAATTTCTTTTCACAATACTCGCATTTTTTTTCAACCATCACCTTGTTTCCATCAAGAAAACATCTAAGATCTGTTTTCTTTTTACATTCCTCTAATTTACTTAATGCTCTTCTTTTGAACCCTTTTTCCGCGTTTTCTCGATATTTCGGATCATTCCACTTATCACTGGAACGTTTTGATAATAAATGTTTAAGTTGTGGGTTTCTTCCGAAAAGAAGCTTCTTCGAATTACTTATTTTCTCTTTTATCTCCTTGGATAAATGCACACCATATCTGGGATTGTAGTTTCCAACTGTATTATAAAAAGGATTATTCGCCTTATATTTTTCCCACACCTGAGGGTTCGCTTTCATCTTATAAATTGGATTTTGTTTTCCTCTCATCAATTCTCCATGTAATTGATCATGATCCTTAATTTTCAGTATTTTTAGATTCTCTGGTGAATTATTCATTGAATCGAAATCAATATGATGAATGATAGAGTCTTCTGGTATTGGCTCATCATTATTGTGGAAAAATTTTGCGATAATTGTATGTTCTGATTTTTCTAACAAACCACGATTGAATATTCTCCAATATTTTTTGTGGCGATTTACTGTAATTTTTCCTCTCTGTAGTTGTAGTGATTTAGTGAGTACATGTAAACTATCATTAACTTGTAGTTCATCTGTTTTCTTCTGTAATCCATTTCTCAGAAAAAAAATGTGATCGGCAGTGGCTTTTATTATGTCACCCGAATCAAGAGTTATTTTATACACAGGGAAACTTTTACCTGTGAGTCTAGGATTCCTCATAAATCTAATAGTAATTTTTCCTGAGTTATCTTCAGTAAATACTGGGACATCTTTTTTCTCTTCCGCAAGTTGTTTAAATGAAACTGCCATTCTACCATCTGCTGTTGCTATTAGAGTATCACCTGCTAAACATGGATTTGTGCTTTCGATTTTTCCGAGGTGGGGGGTCGGATTGGTTTTATTTATCGTATCAATAAAGACAATTCCAGGATCTGCATTCTTCCATGCCATGAGCACTAAGAGGTCAAATATCCGGTTCGATTCTAATTCCCGCACTATTTTCTTCGTCCGAGGATTTATCAGCGGATAGGTCCTATTTTCCTCTAGCGCTTCCATAAAATCATCCGTAATTGCTACGCTAATGTTGAAGTTTGTAAATACCTTTGGATCATCTTTTACCGTTATGAACTCAATAATATCTGGATGATCGATGCGTAAAATGCCCATATTGGCGCCCCTTCGCATCCCCCCTTGCTTTATCTGCTCAGCCGCGGCATCATATATTTTCATGAAGGAAACCGGACCGCTTGCCACCCCACTTGACGCTTTTACAGGATCTCCCTTCGGCCGTAAATTTGAGAAGGAAAAACCGGTTCCTCCACCTGTTTGATGAATTATCGCTGCCTGTTTCAGCGTATCAAAAATACTTTCTATCGAATCTTCAATGGGTAAGACAAAACAAGCCGCTAACTGCTGATACTCTCGCCCGGCATTCATTAGCGTTGGTGAATTAGGTAGGAAATCTAAATTCTCTATAACGGTATAGAATTTCTTCTCTACTAGCTGAACATCTTTGGCACTGGCACTGTAGTTCAAGTCAGCTGTTGCTATATTTTTAGCCACTCTCCGAAACATTTCCTCTGGCGTTTCAATAACTCCGCCGCTTTCATCCTTTTTCAAATAGCGCTGCTTTAAAACTGCCATTGCTGTGCTGCTGAATGGTTTCATATAGATCCCCATTAAAATTGGTTTTTGATGGGTTTATATTTTTCTTCTTGAATTGCACTGCTCTCCCAAAGGCACGGAGGAAAGGATCGAATATCACGATATTATGGGGGTTTAACTCCATGTGACATCTGCTATTATATCAAAATTATACTAAATGAGATGAGATGCAATGGGTGTCAGTGTTAAGGTCTCGTTTTTGGGTGCCCCGGCTGTCGGGAAATCGACGTTGATCAAATTACTATCAGGACAAACTCCCATCCCCCTTGACTACAAACCAACCATCGGTTTGGACTTTGGTAGTCTACAATTTGGCGAACATGAAGTCAAACTATGGGATATTGGTGGCCAACAAGCGTTTCAACCCTTTTGGAATTCGTACCTAAATGGCTCCTATTTAATCTGCGTGGTTACAGATTCATCCCCCCAGAATGTTCTGCAAACGAAACAACTCATTAATTGGGTTAATCGAACCCAAAAGAACGCGCGGGTAGTGGCATTAGCCAATAAACAGGATATTGAAGGACACCTCACGGCGAAGCGGGTGGAAAACATCCTACAGGTGCCCACTTATGCGGTAACGGCGGTAGATCCTCAACAACGAGAAAAACTCTACTATATTTTAATTAAAGAATTATTGAAAGCAACAGAAGGAGAGGAATCAAATGGAGATAACATCAAATCAAGTTAAATCTATAGCTATGATCGGTTTTGATACATTAAAAGGCCCAGTTATTGAATGGCAAAAATGCCTGACGAAAGACTTCGAATTAGATATCCAGCAATTCTGCACACCATTTTATCTTATGTTTCAGAGTGGGAATGGCTTAAGACCACGCGCAATTTTCTTTGAAAATTTTTCAGTGGTAGCATTTCCGGATGAAATGAATCTACTCTGTCTTTTCCTGGCTGATATGACATCGAAGCAGAATTTTGACGCGCTCTTCAAATTTGCCCAGCGGTATCTTCCAAAGGATTCTGATACGAAACCGAAAGAGAACACGGTTAAAGATCAGATGATGGATGTGCTTCACGAGCAACAGAAAATGACTATCTCAGATTTGGGGAAATTCTTCAATTTTAACAAAAAAACCATCCGAAATTATCTTCTTGAGCTGGTCCTTTCAGGGAAAGTAAAACGCGACGGCAAGAAAGGGCGCGAAACGATTTGGGCTATTAATACGGAATAAAGTCCTCAGACCCGGCTTACCTTTTTTATTCTTTTTTATTTTTCAATCGTTTCATAAATATAAAGACTGAGATCGCCACTAGCAAGATTCCGAATATATAGGAAAGCACGTGATTGATGCTCCAGAAAATAACTTCTATTTCTTCAAAAGAACCTGCACCTTTGTCAGCTAAATTATTCAAGAAAGTAACGGTCCAAGTAACATATAAGAGTGCATCGGTGAAAAGAAAGAAACTCAAAGGTTGCCAACTTTTCATTTTCGATTTTATTACCCCTGCTGCTGATTGCAGTGCATAAATCACTGTGAATATAAAAATTGCTATACTTATATAATTCATAAACTTAACAAATATTCCTGTTTCCCCTTGAATATAGATTATCAAGTAAATTAAATGGTATACGAGGTATAAATTGTAAAACAGGATATAATTAGTCGAAAAGAACGAGGACTCATATTTTTTTCTAACTAAGGTAACTAATAGAATCACGCCTGCAAGGATTGTCATTATTAACGGTAATACCTGTATGAATGTAATCCTTATGAAATCAGAGATTTCAATCATGCTCGGTCTTATACTAAATAAGTAAATTACCATACACAAAAGAAAAAACAAAGAAAAAATAATCAAATTCCTATTTCGTTTTTCCTCATTCTTAAATTGCTCTAAGAAACTAATATTCAGATCTTTCAGGAATAGAGCCATTGTGATCAACTGGATGATAAGCCACAAAAGAAATGCAATCAATAAACCATATTTCAGAACAGCATTCAGAATAAAGGCAATTTTACTGAACTGAAATAGAAAAATAAATAGAATTATGAATCCAATTGTGCCCATAACTGGAATAAGCGTGGCTAAAATGTACTTCCACCTTGTTTGAAAGAATATTTCGCGAATACGACCCTTTAAATTCATAATTGTGTATAATCCATAGATTATAGCGGAGGAACAACCGATTAGATAAACTAATTCAATTCCACCAAATTTGTCAATATTTAATAGAATGAAGATTGGTGCGAGCACTCCTATCAAGGCTAAAAAGAAAAAGAACGTAATGGAATAGAACCGAAATTCTGGCCCGAAATATATTTTGAATCCTTGAAATAATTTTTTAATCTGGTCCCATAACTTACTGAGCCAAGACGTCATAAATCGATGTTCCTCAGGGTAAATCTAAAAATTTAAATGGCAAGCGCAAATTGCGCTATTTTTTCAAGAGCTTTTTCCCATTCTCTAATCGCTTTCCCCATTTGAAAGAGCCGGCTGGTGACTTCTTCGGGCAAGCAAATGGTTTTAAACCGTAATCCGCCTATACTTTTACGTGTGACGCCTACTCGTTTGCTATCTCCCTTTAAATCCCACGATAGCAGATTCCTTTCCGCAATTTTCTGGACAATTAATGAACCCAACAGGTCATCTTTCTCACATAACTTCCCGCTGGTCAAGCTAACCTTATAGGTTCTAAATCTGACCTCGGTAAAGGGTACGTAGCCAACCAACAAACCAATTCGAATATAGGTGTTTGGGGTTGGATAGACCCGCGCCCGATTAAAAATAAAGTAAATTTTGAAGGCGCTGATTTTGAACCCCGCTTTTTTTACAATATCTAAAGTATAAGGAGGCAGATGATGAATCAGAAGACTGCGCTGGAGCAATACATTTAGCCCTACCACGAAAGCAACCATTAACAAACAAAATATTAAGGTATCATAGGTGGGTGGGAGTACTGCATAGAGAAAATAGTAAAAGGCAAACGCAAAAGCGACTGTTGCGGCACCTACGATAATATAAATTGCAATTGCCCTTGCAGTAATGTATCGCCGCAGCCCTTTCAAAAACTTCTGGACTTCTTCATCATCATATTCTTGTGCGTCACTCATTTTCTTCTCCCACCATGCCTGTTACCATTTCCTTATATTCTCCACCAAAACTCGTTAAAGCAATTAGCAATCGCATTATTTTGTGATTATGATTGATTTGCACCTGGAAAGGCAGTTTCTTATCCTTATATTTATTAATGATGATTAATTGTGCGTCTTCTAATTCCTTTATCTCATTACGCACATAACTGAGAGAGGTATTATCGGAATACTCCATAACCTTTCTTAAATCCGCCGTTGTCAGTGATTTTGGAAATAAATGCGCTAATTTTAATAGAGCCAACCGCTTCTTCCGGTTAAAAGATTCTAACCCCATAAATAAGTCATAAAGGTCTCTCAAGAGGCCTTTAATCTCGTCTTGAATCTCATCGACCCCTTTCACATCTGTGAAAAGCTTCAGATTATTGAGTAATTGGAGCACCCGTTCAATTGGATTCTGAAAACTCATAGGACTAGCACTCTTCTAATTCAAACCTAATTGTTAATAACATAAAATACTCATTGAGTATTATATAATTGTATTCAGCTACTTAAATGACTCAAAGATTTTCACGCGGAAATTTACAGAGTGCGGGTATTTTATGTGTGATACCATCGTCGTTTTAGGGAATTCAAGTGAAGATGGGAGCGTAATATTCGGAAAGAATAGCGATCGAGATTCTAATGAAGCCCACATGATATGTTATGTGCCTAGAACTACATATCAAGAGGGCGAGACGCTCTCATGCCAATATATCAATATTCCCCAAGTGAAAGAAACATTTGCTGTGATTCTGGGGAAGCCGGTCTGGCTGAAAATTGGTTGTGAAATGGGCGCAAATGAGCACGGCGTGGTGATGGGCAATGAAACAGTATTCACCAAGGAAAAATACGACCGCCAGGCATTGCTCGGAATGGATTTAATGCGAATTGCACTTGAACGCGTAAAAACTGCTCCGCAAGCCCTCAAGATTATCACAGAACTGATCGGTAAATATGGACAAGGAGGCGTGGCAAGCCGCAACGACCCTAACTATATCTATCATAATTCATTCATCATTGCTGATATGAAAGAGGCTTGGGTCTTAGAAACCGCCGATCGATATTGGGTTGCTCAAAAGGTTCAAGATGTGGCGACCATATCCAATGGGCTTACCATTCAAAATAAGTGGGACCTAGCCTCTCTAGGACTGATTGAGCACGCCATAGAAAAGGGTTGGTGTGAATCGAAAGCCGACTTTAATTTCACAAAATGCTATTCTGATCCGGCTATTCGTGCAGTTCTCGGGTGTGTGGAGCGCCAATCACGAACAATTGATCGGCTATTGAACAATAAGGGCCAGATTTCCGTTTCGCTCATCATGGAAATTTTAAGAGATCACGGAGCTCAATTCGCGCAAGAAGACTTCAATCCCGCTAAGAGCACGATGTCCTCCGTTTGTATGCATGCCAATTCCAAAGCTTTTTCTCAAACCACTGGTAGTTTTATCGCCCACTTAGCAAAGGAACTTCAAACACATTGGCTTACGGGGACTTCTGCCCCTTGCCTAAGTATTTTTAAACCCTTTTTCTTTGAAAGTCCTGAAACACTCCAACAGCTGAAGCCTACCTCTCTGACAAGCGATGCCTCCTTATGGTGGCGGCACGAGAAACTTCATCGATTGACCCTAATGGATTATTTAAGAAGAGCTCCCATCATCATTACCGAAAATGCAAAATTGGAAACGCAAATGCTTGACCAAGTGAAAAAAATCCAACAAACTCTCACAAAGTTCGATAAGGCTAGATTGAAATCCGAATTAAAGGCAATCAGCGTAAATGCCCTACAAAATAACTTTTCCTTAATAGATTCCTTGATCACCCGCATATCGAAAATGGAAATTGAGAAAGCTCCTCCTAAAGGCTATCTCAAATATTGGGTTACGTTGAGCCAAAAAGATAATATTAACCTATAAATAAATGAATTTGTATATGAAATCCGTTATTCTTGTCTCGACACTACACGATCCCCCCTTCGCGTTGAAGCAAATCTATCAGGAAACAGTGGTTAGCATAAAGAGCTTTTTCAAAATGCGCTATATCTGCTATACCCCAGCCACTTCTTCGGAATTTGTTCAGGCGCTCGAGAAGGAAGGATTCCAAGTCCTTAGCGGGGCTAATTTGAATCATGTCGATATTTATCGGCGTGCAATTAAGGCGAGCCTTGATTCGGTGTCAGATAATCGAGATGCAAGACTGTTTTACATCGATTTCGACCGGTTACTCCATTGGTGCAAAAACTTTCCAACCGAATTATCGAAAATACTAAGCGAGATTAATAAAGTAGAGTTTTTCATGCTGGGTCGTACGAAACGCGCCTTTGAGACGCACCCATCAACTCAAAGAGAAACCGAAATAATTGTGAATGAACTCGGCTCTAAAGGATTAGGATTTTCAAAAACCCAGGATATAATATCGGTTTGTTGGGGTTTCACTTATGAGTTAGGAAAGAAATTATTGGGTGTAAAAAACTCCACCCTAACCGGATTTTATGGTACTTGGCCCCTTTTATTGTGGAATTGGGCCTCTACCAAATCTTATTTAGAGACTAATGGGCTAGAATGGGAAACACCAGACCGTTATATTTCTGACATTAAAAAAGTTGGATACGACATTTGGTTAAAAAACTTTGAAAATCCGGGAGAATGGAATAAAAGAGTCAAAATTCTACATGATTGCTTGGATGAACTGTTCAATATTACCAATTTAAAACTAACGTTCTTCTAAATTAAAATCTTTTTCCTTTTTTTCCATTATTGAAATTTCCCTCTTAGTTATTTTTCAACTCCACTCCAAAGAATAATGAATCCTCGCTATTAGACAATTGAGTCTAAGTATGTTTATTATTCTAAAAATATTATCTAGCTATAAAATACTAATAAAAAAAAAGAGAATGTGATTTTAATGATTATAGAAAGTCTCTTAATAAGTTTCGCGATAATTTTGGCATTTATTGGGTTAATGGTGTATGCCATCCACAACTCAGATGCCTAAGACCTGTAAGTTAAAGAATTAATCTAGTTTTCGTTCCTTCCTTAGCTATTCCCCTTCAAAAATCTAATCTTTGAATAGAATTCTTTATTCCCACTAGTTTTTTATGGAGGCATTTTGTATTTTATAATCATGTTTCACGCAGTTTACATAGTTTTAGAGAATGGCACCTGTATTTTTTCAAAGAATTTTACCAAAAATACGATTGATTCTCAACTCTTCGCTGGCTTCCTCAGCGCACTCGGCTCGTTTGCTACGGAAGCGCTGGGCTCTGGTATGCAAAGTCTCAAATTACAAACAGGCGAACAGCTGAGCGTCCTCAAGTATTCTCAAGGCAAAATGCCGCTTGTTGGAATCGTACTGGCGGATCCGCGTGATAATCCTAAGTTAATTCAGAATCTTTTATTACAGATTTTAACAGAATTTTACTCCATTTTCCAACGACAATTGGAAAGTGGGAATGCCCTTAATATAAATGAATTTAAGGAGTTTAGTTTTACGGTTGATACTATTTTAGAGGGAAAAGTGGCCTCCCGGACGAGATTAAAAATGGCGTTGGGCGTAGCGATCGGGTTATTATTAATGGCATTTATACTCGTGGCATTTATTCCCGCTTTCATTAGGCTCTCTAATTTCCAAATTGCCCAATTAGGCCTTCCCGATATTAGTTTCTCTAATGGGCTTACTCCCTTAGAAATTCAAACGCTACAGACGATTGTTTTAGTGGTGATGGGCGCTATAATGCTATTTATGTGTGTCATCTTCTTTTTACCAACCTTTTTAGCAGCCTACATCGCTGGTGATCGGCAACGTGGCATTTGGACTGCTATTCTACTCGCAATAAGCGTGGCACTGATTATTTTGATTACAACTCCATTCATCACACAGTTTCTTGAAGTCAATCTATTTTGGTGGTATATTACTTTCAGCCCTCTCCTGGTTTTCCTCGCACTGGTCTGTGGCTTTTACGGAGGACGCCTCAAGGAACGAAGGCGGCTATACCCTTTGCCAACGAATAGAAATGAACATATATAGTGAATCAATATGTCCGCGAAAACTGAACTTGGACGGATTGAGACAATTTCAATCTCCAAATCGGAGGGCAAATCCAAAAAGTTGGTTGAAATCCCTCTCCTTTTCTATAAGCAATCCATTAAATTAAAACTCCCAGAAAAGTACGATTCCAAAATTGATCAATTTTACGATAGTCTTACTGCATGGGTAAAGCAATTAGAGGGGACGGTCGGACATATTAAGAAAATCTATGTAGAATCCATAACGGAAACTGATGAAGCAGCCATTTTAGAATTAAAAACATTAACTGGAAAAAATGAGCGGCTATTACAAATAATTGGTTCTTTTTTAAAATTAGGTGCTAAGCTTGAGAAAACTGAAGATAAGGATTTATTACTTGAATATTTAGAATGGGTAAATGCTGCCAATAGCCCTGACGCACTTGATATTACTTTCGAATATCTCCTCGAAACGAAAAGGGAACGCACCTATTTCATTATAAAGAGAATTGAAGAAACCTTATTGAACCAAGAAATCGGTGTATTATTTATAACCTTCGATTTGAAGGAAACCATTGATTATCCCGATGAGATCGAGATAATCCGATTTGCCCCTCCCGTCGTCGATGATATTTTGAAATTCCTCAAATAACTTGGAGTAAAATGTAATTATGCATTAATTAGAAGGAAGGATGTCCTAAATGGTGAAGAATGAGGAAGTTTATAAAGGATTGGAATCAATTGTTGGGTCAAAGAATATTTCCACTAGAGATGCAGATCGAATTGCCTATGGTAGAGATGCATTTCAACTGAAAGTCATGCAATATCGATTACCTTCGATTCTAAAGCAGCCTCTCCCCGATTACGTTGTTTGGGTAGAATCCGTGGACCAAGTTTCGAATATTTTAAAATTTGCAAATGAAAAGAAGGTCCCGGTGATTCCCTACGGTGGAGGGGCTGGGGTCAATGGCGGGATCGTGCCGCTGACTGGCGGGATCTCTCTGGACCTCAAGAAATTAAAAAGGATGGAACTTCACGAGGAAGCTAATTATGTTTTATGCCAAGCGGGGGTCATCGGACAGCATCTCGAGAATTTCTTGAATCAAAAGGGCTATACACTCGGACACCTTCCCTCGTCATTAACTACTAGTTCCATAGGAGGATTTATTGCCACGAGGTCCGCCGGGGCCCTATCTTCCCTGTATGGGAGTATTGAAAACATGGTATTGGATTTAGAGGTCGTTCTCCCTAGTGGGCAGGTAGTTCATACGAATCCTACCCGCGTTCCACGCAAGGCAACAGGACCCAATTTCAATGAACTCTTTATAGGCTCCGAAGGAACCTTAGGAATCGTTACGGATGCCTGCCTAAAGATCAGACGGAATCCCGATATCCGCGAATTCGCTGGCTTCCTCTTTCCCACTATCACAGCAGGGCTCCAAGCTGTGCGAAAGATTATGAATTTAGGTATTCGCCCCTCCATTATCCGCCTCTATGAAGCCGTGGAAGCGCGGATGGTGTATCATGTTGAAGAGATCGAGAAAGATCAAAGTTATTTAACCCTCTCGTTTGATGGCTATGAGGAAACTAAAGAATTCGTGGAAGATCAAAAGAAAATCTGCGATAAAATCTGCTTGGAAGCGGGTGCTAAGGATATGGGCGATGAGGGCGGCAAAATTTGGTTCAAAAATAGGCTTAATATGTACTATCCAAATCCGGATTGGATTAAGATGAGTGTTCTGGCTGACACCATTGATGTAGTAACAACTTATGACAATTTAGAGAACCTCTTTTATAAGATGAAGGAGGCAATGCAAAGCAAAAAGATAAATGTGATGGCGCACTGGTCTCACTTTTACTTAGAAGGGGGAAGCATGTATCTAATTTTTGTAATGCTTGAGAAAGACACGGAAAATGAGCCAAAAGCCTCGAATTTATTTAAGGAAACGTGGGCAAAAGGGTTGAATGCCTGTATCGAAAATGGGGGGTCCATCAGCCATCATCACGGAATTGGCATATTTCGGGGGGGTTACATGGAGCAGGAATTAGGGCCTGGAATCTATGACCTCTTGAAGGGCATCAAGAACTACCTGGATCCAAATGGTATAATGAATCCGGGTAAGTTAGGGCTTTAGGTGAGTTGCATGTCTGAAAAGAAACGGTTTTCACGGGAAGTCCGGCTCCGACTGGAAATGTGCAGTGGCTGCATGAAAATGTGCCGTGACAACTGCCCGACTACCATCGCATCGAGTTCAGAAAGTTTAACTCCCTACATGCGGACTTTAAATGTGAATTTGAATGAAAAAGGAATCCGGGCATATGATGAAGGGGCTCTCGATAGCATTTTCTCTTGTCTCACCTGTAATCTCTGTAATACCTTTTGTCTCCCTAAAGTCGATGAAGAAGACTTAATGAAACTCGCTAGGGCGTCCATTGTTGAATCAGGCATCGATGTATCTAAATACTCTAAAATTAGTGAGAGCATTGCCAGATATCACAATCCACTCCAAGAGGCTCACCAAAATCGAATCGATTCCGTTAAGGATCTAATCACTGCGAGTGAAGAAAGCGAGATTCTCCTCTTCTTGGGCTGCATGGGGTCATACCGTGAAATCGAAATTGCTAGAGCTTCGATTGAGCTCCTTAGAAAATTGAACATGAAATTTACGATAATGCGAGACGAATGGTGCTGCGGGTCTCCTGCCATCCAAACCGGCTTCCTAAAGCAAGCGGAGGAAGCCATGCAGCACAATGTAGCTGAATGGAAAGAACGGGGAATCACACAAATCATTACTCCTTGCAGTGCCTGCTATAGAACCATCAAAACTTATTATCCCAAGCATGTAGCTGATTTTGATTTCAACGTCCAACATGCAATTGAAGTGATTAAATCGAAAATCGGCAAGGTCAAACTGAAAAAACTCGCTTCGAAAGTGACCTATCATGATCCCTGCCATCTTGGACGCGCTGCAAACGTATATGATGCGCCACGTGAATTACTGCAAAAAATACCGGGCTTAGAATTAGTAGAAATGGAACACGCTCGTGAAGCATCCTTCTGCTGTGGATCAGGTGGCGGAGTCCGCAAAAATTTTCCGGACTTAGCTCAGGCGGTAGGCGCCCTCCGAATCGATGAAGCCCATAGGACTGATGCTGAATACTTGATTTCCGCTTGCCCCCTATGTAAATACCATTTCAAAGAATTACCGAATAAAGGAAATCTTAAAATACTAGATATACTGGAATTCTTGAATCAATTACTCATCCTTTAATTCCAATCTTGGCTTACGCCTATTCCAATTCGGTCTTGAATTATAATACCTTTTTTTTAAGACAAATATTTTTTATCTTGTAAGTATTTCATATACATGAAAGAGGTGCCAATCATGGATTTTTCTGCTGAAGAGGTAATCAATCTTGACTTTTCTGATAAAAAGAGGAAAGAGATTATTGAGAAATTAAAAACGATTGAATTTGATGTCCTCGTAATCGGTGGAGGAATTACCGGTGCTGGGGTCGCGCGAGATGCAATTATGCGTGGAGCCTTGAAAGTTGCACTGGTTGAGAAAGATGATTTTGCAGAAGGGACTTCATCTAAATCCTCTCGTCTCTTTCACGGAGGACTGCGTTACTTGAAGACCTTTGAAATCCCCTTAGTAGAAGAATCAACGCGGGAGCGAAATTGGGCGAGGGATGTCGCCCTGCCCCATAATGTCAGACCGCTCCAGATAGTTGCCCCTATATTTAGTGAAAGGAAGGACCCCAGAACTGGAAAACTTTTACCTCCCAGTTCATGGAATCTGGACCTGATGACGCAAGCCTTAAAATTGTATGATGCAGCGTGTAAAAACCAAAATTATGGCCCCTGGGAGATCATTACCGATCCCGAGAGAATTATCGAGCTGGAACCCAATTTCAACCGTGATGGGTTGCAAGGAATTGGCCTTTATTGGGATACAAATACGGATGATGCGAGAGTGACATTTGAAACTATCAAAGAATGCGTTGCCTCTGGACAATGCACTGCTTTAAATTACCTGAAAGTGATTGACATCACACATAACGAAAACGGAATTGTGAATGGCGTGAAAGTGGTTGAAAATGATAAATTCTCGCCCGGTTTGAAAGCTGATCCGTTCATAATAAAATCTAGAGTAGTGATCAATTGTACTGGAATTTGGGCTGATGACGTTCTGAAAAGTGGGGACGGTTCGAAATTGATTGCGCCCTCGAAAGGAATTCACTTTGCGGTAAAGAAAGAACATTTAAAGGTCAATCATGGCTTTGGATTATCAAGTATCGATGATCACAGGTTCTTTTTCGTGTGCCCTCGTGAAAATTGGGTCTTGATTGGGACAACGGATACATTCTACGATGGAGATTTTGACAAGCCCTTTACCAAAAAAGAAGAAGTAGATTACCTTCGACATACGGTCGAATTAGTCTTTCCGAATGCTAAATTGGACGATTCACATATCTTAGGCGCTTATGCTGGTATTCGCCCGCTCGTGAGGGAGCCTGGCAAAGCAGCTGACGAGATCAGTAGAAAACACATATTTATGGAGCGGAATGATGGGCTTTTCACTTTGATTGGTGGCAAACTAACTATCTTCCGAAAAATGGCTGAAGATCTAATGCGAAAATGCATTCTTAAGTCCAAGCTCGTAGATATCACCAAAAATGGGACCATAATGGTATCAAGTGAAAAAGACATTGCCAAACGCCCCTATAAAATAGCGCTTACAAAACCTGAATTTGAAAAGAGCAAGCAGTATCAGGCTGCAAAAAATAAAATCGATCCTTTCATTTTGGAACATCTGTTTATCGAATTCGGCAAAGCTGCCTTAGCAATTATCGATGAAATTTTGAAAAATAGCGAATCGGGGGAACTTTTAATAAATGACCCTGATTATCCGCCCACATATTTCCCTTGGACAAAGGCTGAAATTACCTACATTATTAAACATGAAATCCCTCGACATTTGAATGATACCCTTTGCCGGAGAACCGAAATATGCTGGTTGGTCGATCCCTCACGACAACGAAATATCGCAGAAGCGACTGCAGCGATTATGGGCACATTTCTCGGGTGGGATCAAACCCGAAAGAAAGCAGAAATCGAGTTTTATCTCTTGTACATAAAAAGAAATTCTTTTTTCTATAAAGGAAAGCTTTAATGTATTAAAAGAGAGGACCCCAAATGGCGAATAATATATTAGTTTTCGATGTAGGCACTACAGGTGCGCGAACTGTTATCTATAATATGCAAGGGAAAGAACTTTTAAAATTTTATGAAGAATATCGAATCGAACGGCAGCCTCCTGGGATCTCCGAGCAAGATCCACTGATTTGGTGGAACGCCATTAAAAATACCTGTAATCAAGTCGCAAAAAAAATTGACCCCGTGGATATAATTGGTATCTGCGCGACCTTTCATAGAGTAACCACCACCCTCATTGATCGCACCGGCAAGGTGTTACTCCCCGCGATGACCTGGATGGACGAAAGAGAGGTCACAGAGCTCAAAGATTTTCAAAAGGAAGCTGGGCTCCGGAGGATTATCACCAAACTTTTGTGGATCCAAAGGAACCGCCCTGAAATATTTAAAACTGCCTACAAAATTGTTTCCCCAGATTCCTATATCTATATGAAGTTGTGCGGGCGAATTATTACGGATCCGTCCAATGCCATTTACGGCAGTTTAAACATGGATACCTTGCAGTGGGATGAAAAACTATCAGAAGCCTTCCAAATACCGTTGGACTTGTGGCCTGAGCTATGTATGCCTGGGGAAACCATTGGTGACCTTTCAGGTGAGGCTGCAGAAGAATTAGGCCTTAAAAAAGGGCTTCCCATTATTGCGGGCGGCGGCGATCAGCAGTGCAGCGCGTTAGGGTTAGGG
>Ga0315277_10003337_pt1 | contig 21793 bp, 19 predicted proteins | sample YL17G05_15_MG_FD_203695 | JGI IMG/M metagenome (GOLD analysis project Ga0315277, IMG submission 203695) | Sediment microbial communities from Yellowstone Lake, YNP, Wyoming, USA - YL17G05_15 | ecosystem: Environmental > Aquatic > Freshwater > Lake > Sediment | place: USA: Wyoming | collected...
TTGTTGCTCGCTCCTCACATACCACCCCAGGTATAGCTCGTCGCTCGCGCCTCGCCAGCGGGCCTGGGGGCCAGCAGCAAAATGCCAAGTAATTCTTGCGCGAGCCCTAAGGAACGAAATGACTACTGGAAAAAGTTTGGAAAGTTCTGGATCGCCGCGGAGGCAGGTTATCATCACCGGTTATAAGGAAGGCGGTTCCCAGGCCGCGGTCCGTACTTTTACCGGCCATGAAGCATTTTCCATGACGTTAAACCAGCTTGGAAACAAATGGGTCGTGACAAAGGTGCAGGCTATCTTCCGGGTTTACAGACGGAAACCTGATGTCAGGTCTTGAGAAGACACTTGCGACGCTGCTTTCCCCGGTCAGGTCATCTACGGGGAGGGGGAGGAAAGCAATCCGGACTGTGGTTGGCCCAGCTCATTTCCGAGCTCGGATCAGTGGACGGAACCGGACTTCTGCAGATCTTCCAGGAATCGCAGGAAATCAGACCGCGACAACCCGCGGGAGACGTCGATAACTGTCAACGCGCCAGGATTCCGCTTCTCAACGTAGCATCCCTCCCAGAGCGTTTGGTTCCAGAGCGTCGAGTAAAACTCGCAGGCGGTCATGTCCTCAAACCCGATCAGAAAGACCCTCAGGCAGGCCAGTGCGCGTAATACCTCCGTCACTTTTTCGCTGCTCTGCAGCTCGTCCAGTTTCTCAGGCGGCGGCAGTTCCACGCCGTGCTCCTGCAGCCCCTCGAATAGGCTGGTTCCCGACCCGACCGACTCAAACGCAAGGATGTCCTCCAGGTTGGATTCCCGGATTTCGGCGGGGCAATTCCCGGATGTCCAGAAGACCGCATCTCCACTGGCCAGGCGGTTCAGATTCTCTTCCAGCTCGTCGGCCCGCTTGGCCCGCTTCTGATCGGTTATCGGCCCTTTTGCGGAGTCCTGCCGGGCATCCTGAACCCGTCTTTCCCGTCTCTCCCTATGCTCTCTCGATCTGCGTCCCATGGCGCTCCTCCTCCTCCAGGTCGGGTTGCCTGCAAGGCCAATCGCGGCGGCCTCTATATAGAACGGTCAAGTCTGAAAATGAGCGAAAAAAACTTTGGCCGCGGAATTTGCGAGTGAATCGCAACCAAATACCGGGCAGCCAGGCAAGGTTGAATCGCGGCAAGAGATGTATCAGGGCGAATACTGTGCGGCAGAGTGACTCCTCATCCCGCGGCGCAAGACTCAAGCTCCTTAGAGCGAATATCTCGGGCAAGAAATTGGATCTAAAGCCTTTTCGAACGTCGCAAAATAGAAGGAACATCTGTTTGGTCAACAGATTGCCGCCGTCAGTCCCCTTTCCACCCCAACAAAGATGATCTAGAATAGCGTCAACATTAGATTCGACTTGCCGGAGTATTGCCATGATTCGCCACGTGAAGCGAATGCGGCTGCCGGTCCTATGCATGCTCGTCGGCATTGGCTCATTCCTCTTCTCCCAGTCCCAGACTCAGGTCGGTTACACCCTTCTCTCCGCCGACTCCGGGACTTCCGTTCCCGTCGGCACCGCTCTCTTCACCTACACCAACCAGCAAGGCATCCTCGTCAGCCAGGCCGGCGTCGCTGCAGCCGAACCCATCTTCTCCGGCCGTATTTTCGTCGACCAGGACGGCACCGAAACCGGCATCGCTCTCGTCAATCCCTCACAACAGAAGGCTTCCATCACCCTCATCCTCCGTGACTCCTCCGGCACCGAGGTCGCCCGACAAAACCTCTCCCTTGATCCCGGCAATCATCTTGCCGGATTCGTATCCCAGTTCTTTACCAACCTCCAGACTGGCTTTACCGGAACCCTGACCTTCGAAAGCAGTCAAAAGCTCGGCGCGATTACGCTGCGCCTCACCAAGAACGCTGAAAATGAAGACCTTTACGCCACTCTCTCTGTGATTGATCTCTCCTCTCCTGCCTCGAGCGATTCCATCGTCTTTCCACAGATAGCCGCCGGCGGGGGCTACAGCACGCAACTGATACTGATCAACAGCACCACGTAGACTCTGCGCAGCAAAGTGAGTTTCATCCGAGATGAGGGCAGCCCTTTGCTGCTTCAGCTGGCAGGCGAAGAGTCCGCTCAGTTCTCTTACGAAATCCCTCGCAATGGAGCCTATCGCGCCGAACTGGAAAGATCCTCGGACGTGCGCGCCGGCTACGCCGTCGTTACCCCCGATTCGGGGCAGATCACGCCGGGCGGCACTGCCGTCTTCCGTGTCAAGCAGAGTGGCAACATCGTTACGGAAGCAGGAGTCGGCAGTTCCGCGTCCCTCTCTGTCAGCTTTGCCGCCGCAGTCCCGGCCAGCTTCACCGCACCGGCCGCAGTCGCTGTCGATCCATTCGGCAACATCTATGTCAGCGAGTCCGGCGCCGGCAGGGTAAAGGTGATATTGCGGACCGGCGAGGTTGTCTCGGCTGCCCAGGCGGGGACCTTCGCGGCGCCCACCGGGATGGCCATCAGCCAGACTGGGAAAATCGTCGTGGCCGAGCGCTGCCGGTCGGTCCGGCAGGTCAGCTACGGGGAACCTCAGATCACGAGCCTCACGGCCGGTCAGGTCAGCAACAAAGGGGGAACGCGAGTTACGATCAAAGGGAGTAACTTTGCACCCGATACGCTGGTTGTGGTTGCAGGCAACGGGGAACCGGGATCTTTGTCGTGGCCATCGGCGAGCATGCCCTAGTCCTGACGGTGGAATTCCACATTCGTAAAATAAGCCATCTTGGGAGCGAAAGAATAGTACTGCTGCCAGCGGAATTCCACCGGATTTCCGGAGGTACGCAGGAGGCGGAAAAATCACAAGGGCGTAATCAGCCCCGGGAATCGGGGCGCCAGAAGGGAAGGCCGGCCAATTCGAAGTGGTGATCGAAACTCATCACGCACTTGCATTTGGACGAGCACATTACTGCAAAACTCACGGCATCCGTGTAGGAGATGCGCTTGGACTCCAGTTTTGAGAGCCAAGACCGAGCTGCGCGGTGATCAACTGCTCCAGGAAACACGATCGTTACCAGCGCACTCGCCTCTATCCGATCGAGAGCGGCGGCCGCTGGCCGTGTGCCGGCGCGGTAGAGAAGCAGCCGATGCACTTCGGCAAGTACAAGATTGGTTGAGGCTCACAGAAGCACAAAAGAGAGATCGTTCCCGGAATTGTCAAACTCTGTGAATCCCCCGGCAAAGCCTGGCCACGCCGGGGGTCTGCCCAAAGGCAATTCCTGTCCGCTTATCCTCTCCGATACCTCGGCGCTACGGATTCCCCACTTCAGGTGGTATAGTGCGACACAGCCATGGCCCTTCTTGGTAAGCTTGCGCCGTTCATCTCGCGGAACGCCCAAAACCGCGGCGCCGATCTGTATTACAGCGACTCCGTCGTTCTGACTAAAATCACCAAAGAGATCATCTCGGCGGACGTTTACGACCGTGCCCGCTTCGAAGTGCTGCTGAAACGAGAGGCAAACGCCATCACCTACCATTGCAGTTGCTCCTTCTACCAGGACCAACTGGAACCATGCAAACACGTGTGGGCTGTGATCCTCGAGGCCGAGCACGAAGGCCACCTGCAAAAATGGGATGGCAAGGGCACCGTTGAATTCTACCCGGATGAATCTGCAGAAGAATTGATCGATTTATGGGACTCAACCGAGACAGGGAAGGTCATTGAAGATATTGAGGAGATCGAAGACGTTGAAGGCACTGACGACCTGGAGGAGGCTGAGCTAATCGAGAATACCGAAGACGCCGAGGACTCGGAAAACTCCAAGATCGGGACGAAGCAGGCGTCCGGCGGCAGCCGCTTGTTCCCCGCGCGCAGGAACGGGACGGAGCGCTCGACGGGCGCGTCGATCTGGCGCCAGCACTTCAATCGTGTCCGTCACGCCATGGAAGCGCGGCCCGCGCCGCTCATCGAAGGAACACCGATAAAAGAGATATTCTACGTCATCGACGCAGAGACATCTCTCTTGACGGGCGACATCGCCCTGGAGACACACGTCCGGGAGAGGAAAAAGAACGGCGAATGGGGAAAACCCAAGCCTCAGGGGATCAACCTGCAGGCTATCCCGAGCCTGCCGGATCCTCTGGACCGCGAGATCCAGTCGCACTTGCTGGGAATTCCACGCGCTGCCAGGCCTCACGCCACTTACGATTCGGCGATCCGCTTCCAAGTCCCGGGATCTGTCGCGCCCATTCTCCTGCCCGTCATCTGCCGGACTGGCCGCTGCCGGCTCATGCCCCGCTCGGCACCCTCCGATCTTGCGCCCCTGCGCTGGGACGACGGAGATCCCTGGGAATTCTGGCTCGAGGTTCGGCCGGACTCTTCCCGCAGCGCCTATAGGGTCGGGGGTTCCTTGCGCCGTGGCGAAGAGCGAATGGATTTGTCCGAACCGGTGGTCCTGTTCGAGCATGGGATCTTCATTACCCGCGGGTTCATCGGCAGGTATCACCATTTCAACGCATTTCCGTGGATTTCACTATTGCGCAGGGAGCAGCCTCTCATCGCCGAGAGCCAGAAGGACTCCTGGCTGGGGGAACTCCTCACGCTTCCCTACCTGCCGCGCCTCGATCTGCCCGGGGAGATGGGCTTCGAGAGCATTACCTTGAAACCGCAGCCGGTTCTCCGGGTCCGGTCCAGTCCCGAACCCATGGGACCGCTGTGTTTCGTGACCGATCTGCTTTTCAACTACGAAGGCAAAATCATTCCCTGTGACACTCCCGGAACAGCAGTTTCCGATCCCAACAAAAAACTCCGCATCCTCCGCGATCTGCCGGCCGAGCAGGCAGCTCAGCAAAGGATGCTCGAAGCTGGATTCCGCCAGCGGAAGTCCTTGGGCGGCAGGCCCCATTGGGAGATCGCGCCTCCCCTTCTGCCCGGAGCTGCGCGCGTTCTGCTGTCGGAAGGGTGGCATGTCGAGGCCGAAGGAAAAGCGTTTCGCAAACCAGGCAGTTTCCAGATCGAGGTCCGGTCGGGCATCGACTGGTTCGAGCTGCACGGTCATATCGATTTCGGGGAGGTGAAGGCGGAACTTCCCGAGCTCCTGGCCGCCCTGAAGCGCGGCGACAAAATGGTCCGCCTCGGAGACGGCAGCTTCGGCATGCTTCCCGAAGAGTGGCTGGCCAAGTATGGCAGGCTGGCGGGCCTCGGGAAGAAAGAGGAGGACCATCTCCGCTTCAGCCGCTGCCAGGTCGGCCTGCTCGATGCCTTGCTGGCCTCGCAGCCGGAGGCAACGTGCGACGCCCTGTTCGCCCACGCGCGCGACCAGCTGCGCCGCTTCGAACGCGTGGTGCCCGCCGACCCGCCTCCCGGCTTCCGCGGCCAGCTGCGCGCCTATCAGCGCGACGGGCTGGGATGGCTCCAGTTCTTGCGACAGTTCGGGTTTGGCGGCTGCCTGGCCGACGACATGGGATTGGGCAAGACCGTCCAGGTGCTGGCGCTCCTCGAAGAGCGCAGGCAATTGCGGGAGCAGTTTACCGCCGCCCGCCCCAAGCCCTCGCTAGTCGTTGTGCCGAAATCGCTCGTCTTCAACTGGAAGGCCGAAGCGGAGCGCTTCACGCCGCTGCTCAGCGTCCTCGATCACACCGGAGCGGTACGTACAAGGGGATACGAGCACTTCGAAGACTACGACGTCATCCTCACGACCTATGGCACGCTGCGCCGCGATGCGCTCCACCTCAAGGACGCGCACTTCGATTACATCATCCTTGACGAAGCACAGGCGATCAAGAACGCCGGCACCGAGTCCGCCAAGGCCGCGCGCCTGCTGCGCGGCGACTACCGCCTGGCCCTCAGCGGCACGCCGATCGAAAATCACCTGGGAGAACTCTGGAGCCTGTTCGAGTTCCTCAACCCTGGGATGCTCGGAAGCGCATCGGTGTTCCGCCTGTCGGAGCGCGAGCTGACCAAACCCGACGAGGAGGTGCGTGTAATGCTCGCCGGCGCGCTGCGCCCTTTTATTCTGCGCCGCACCAAAGAGAAGGTCGCCTCGGATCTGCCGCCGAAGACGGAACAGACTCTCTACTGCGAGCTCGAGGGGGCCCAGCGCAGGCTGTATAGCGAGCTGCGCGACCATTACCGGAATTCCCTGCTGGGAATCATCGAACGCGACGGGCTGGCGAAATCCAAGATCCAGGTGCTTGAGGCGCTCCTGCGACTGCGGCAAGCCGCGTGCCATCCCGGCCTTATCGACCATGCACGCACCGAGGAGTCGAGCGCTAAGCTGGAGATGCTTCTGCCGCAGCTCGAAGAGGTGCTCGACGAGGGACACAAGGCCCTGGTTTTCTCCCAGTTTACTTCCCTGCTCGCAATCGTCCGCGCCAGGCTTGACTCCAACAAGATTCCCTACGAGTACCTCGATGGGCAGACTCGAGACCGCTCGCAGCCCGTGCAGCACTTCCAGACCAATCCGGACTGCAAGCTATTTCTCATCAGTTTGAAGGCCGGCGGACTCGGCCTGAACCTGACGGCCGCCGAATACGTCTTCCTGCTCGATCCGTGGTGGAATCCCGCAGTCGAAGCCCAGGCGATCGACCGCGCGCACCGGATCGGCCAGACGCGCCACGTGTTTGCTTACAGGATCATCGCGAAGGATACGGTGGAAGAGAAGGTGCTGGAACTGCAGGAAACCAAGCGAGATCTTGCCGACGCTATCATCAGCGCCGACAACAGCCTCATCCGCGACTTGCGCCGCGAGGATCTCGAACTCCTCCTCAGCTGAAACCAAAATGAGGTGCGCAGCGTCACTGATCTTCGGGCAAATCTCCCTTTGACGCTAAAGGCATGCTGCAGGCAGCAGGGAGTCTCAGCTGTCAAGCCCATGGCTGACTGGGGCTTTTACTGCCGATTGCCTGCTGCCAGCTTTTTTTACGGACGGCCCATACCCATGGCGCCCCGCCTCGGTCCGGGGCCGAAGCCGGGGCCACCCGCTAACGACTCCAGCAGTCGCGCCGTGCGGTCGGTTCCAAACTTGGTCACCAGCGCGTTAATCTGAGCCGCGTTCAGCGCCTTGACAACACTGATTGCGAAGTCGGCTCCGTCGTGCAACCTCGTGGAGGCATTGGCGGTCATTTCGTTCACGATGGTTGGGATCTGCGCGGCGGCAGCAGTAAGCTGTTCATGCAGAATAGCGTCATCGTACGCAGCGCGCGCCGCCTGCACAGCGGGGTTCGGAGTCTGCGGCGTGTGGGAAGCGCGGAAGTTGGTAATCAAGGTGTTTATCTGAGGTTCCTGAATGTCGGTGGTGAGCGCGGGTGCGCCAGCGGCCTGCAGGGCGCGCTTCAGCGGAGCCAGGTGATCCGGCGCTGTCGCGGACTGTGCAAGCGCTCTTTGACCGAAACGTGGGCCGGGCCGCTGCGCCAGCGCCGGCAAAGCGGCGGCCAGGCAAAGCACCAAGGCCACGATAATTGTCAGGTTGAAACGATTCGTTTTCATTAACGACTCCTTTTCAAAGTTGATTGGATTGATTCGCGTTCACGAAGCCATAGGCTCGTCTCTTAAAACTCAGCTTACTCGAGGCCGGGTCTGTCGGCCGGAAGACGCGGAGGCCCGCCCCTGCCGGGGCGGCGCATACCCGGGACTCCGGCAGGCCGGGCCTGGCGCTTCTGCAGCTCCTGCCACTGCGCGGCGGTCAAGATCATGCGCAGCTTGAGGCTCATCAGCGAGACCGCGCGCGTGAGCTCGGCGCGTGCGGCGACGACTTTCTCGATGGCGGCTTCGGCCTGGCCGCTGTCGACCTTTTCATCATTCATCTCGTCTCTCAGCTCAGCCTCAGCCGATTGCACGGCTCCCCGGAGTTCGATGAGGCGGTTGCGCGATGCGCGCACCACTTCACGGATCTGCTTGTTCTGCTCATCGCTCAAGCCCAAGTCCTTAGCGATGGGGCGGTCCCACCAGGGAGTCATCCCCTGAGCCGACACAATCATCGGAAGTGCGAAGACCGCACCCAGGAGCAGGCTGAATCGGAAGGTATTCATTGCTGCACCTCGAATAAGGATTGAACCGGCTCGACCGCGCTCGGTTCGGTGCTCGTGGCGATCTCAAAGACATCCTCGAAAACCCTGTCATCCGAGGCCGTATCCACCGGCTGCCGTCGGGGCACCGGCCGGAACACGGTCAAAATCACGAAAACCAGAAGCAGTGCGGCCAGCGCATGAACGAGCTGCAGGTGGAGCCAGTGCTGCTTTCGCTCCAGGCGCTCGTAGATCGAGCGCCGCTGCGCGGCCAGAAGGTCCTGGGGAACCCAGGGCTCCCGAGCGAGCAGCCGTGCGCGCCGGAGCTGCAGCTCTTCCCAACGCCCCCGGCAGCTCTCGCACAAATCGAGGTGCCCATCCTGCGGCCCGATGCCATAGAGCCAGGCCAGAAGATCTTCATCGCTCCAGTGTCTGTCTGCCATACAGGTCCCTCAATTCTTCCCGCAGCTTTCGGACCGCACGGGCCATGTGCGCCTTGACTGTTCCCACATCGAGGCCCAGGATCTCGCCGATTTCCTCCAGACTGCGATCCTCATCGTGACGGAGGACGAAAACAGACCGCTGCCGGACGGAAAGCTTGTCCAGAGCCACACTCAGCCGCCGCGTGATTTCATGCGCAATAAGGGCGTCTTCCTGGTTCGGGCCACTGGCGGGTGTGAGCCGCAAGATTGCTTGTTCATCTTCTCGAGACGCCCTCTTTTGCCAAAACAGCCAGCGCTTCGACCGCAGCCGGTCCAGGCAGGTATTCACGGCCACCCGCGTAAGCCATTTGGCGCGGGATTCGATCGCATCTTTTTCTCTCCGCTCCAGCGCCCGATATGCTTTGATGAATGCGTCCTGGGTCGCCGAGTCGGCGTCATCGCTGCTTCGGAGCATCCGTAGGCAAAGCAGGTAGATGCGCCGCTGCTCTTCGGCCATCCACACTGCGAAGTCGGCCGGATCCACGCCTGCCTCGGATCCCTTAGCCAGCTCTGCTACTGCGGCCTTCATAACCATATTGACGAGAAATTCCCCGAAAGGATTACACCGCGGGTGAAATGCCTCGCGAGACTGTCATTCATGATAACACTGCTGATGCAGTTCGCGATCGCAGGGGTCTGGCCGGAGGCTTGATTTGTGAACTGCTCAAAGCGGCCGGCGCCGCGCGCACAAAATCAAACTCGATATGAATCGTGTACAAAGGCGACGATGCCAACTGTAGGGGCGGGACCTGTGCCCGCCCGTTCAGCCTGAGTGGGCGCCCACAGGTGGCGCCCCTACAGATATCTCTCTATGAATGCACCAAGCATCGAAACTGCATGGGAAAACCAAGCCCCTCCCGGAATTGTCAAACTTTGTGAGTCCTCCAGCAAATCCGGAGGCATACCTAACTAAGGGCCTGTCAATTAATAACGTTTGCACTTTGGCGCGAGCGCCGGGCGGGCCAGATGCGAGGCGCCGCGACGCAGGCGATGTCAGTGTGCATCGTCGAGAAGCGGCAACGAAGCAGATGCCCGCCCGCCGCCGCGCCCTTTCAGGCTGCGGCCCGCAGGCCCGCTGGCTTTGTTGCTCGCTCCTTACATACCACCCCGGGTATGCTCGTCGCTCGCGCCTCGCCAGTGGGCCTGGGGGCCAGCAGCAAAGTGTAAACGTTATTCATTGACAGGCCCTAAGAACAAATTATTTTTGACTTGCATCGGGAAGTGTAGAAAATATAACGAGCATCAGGAGTGACCCGAGAGGGCATTTGGGTCCGGCAACCGGGCGAGGAGACGCCACGGTGCCGCGAGCGCAAATTGCTCGATGTGCGGAACCGAGGTTCCGAATGAGAAGTCTCCACGGAAACAGCCGCCCCTGATGCCTTGGGCGGTTTTTTTATTTCCGGCTCCTGACGCATGCCAATTCAACAGACAACGGAGCATGCATCGATGACAACGACTTTTATAGCAGATCCAAAAGCTTCAACTACTTCCAACCCGACAATCCTCCATTACACATTCACTTCGGAATCCGTCACCGAAGGGCACCCCGACAAGGTTTGCGACTATATCGCGGACTCGATCCTGGACGCCTACATCCAGCTGGATCGGAAGAGTCACGTTGCCTGCGAGGTGCTCTGCAAAGAGGGCCATACCATTCTCGCGGGTGAGATTTCTTCGAGCGGAGTGGTGGATGCCGAGCAGGTCGCGCGCCAGGCGATCCGTGAAATCGGCTACACCGATCCGGAGGCGCCATTCTGCGCACACAGGGTGCAGATCACACAGCTCCTTTCCAAGCAGTCTTCCGAGATCGCACAGGGAGTGGACGCCGAGAAGAACATCGAACATGAACAGGGAGCGGGTGACCAAGGCATCATGTTCGGCTACGCCTCCGACGAGACGCCGGAGCTGATGCCCCTGCCGATCCTCCTCGCGCACCGGCTTTCCAAGGGGCTGGCGGAGGATCGGCGCAGCGGCAAATTCCCGTGGCTGCGTCCCGACGGCAAGACGCAGGTCTCGGTGGTCTACGAAGGCATCATACCGGTAGCCGTTTCCGACGTTCTCGTCTCCACCCAGCATACGAAGGATGTTTCCAGGGAAATCGTCCGGGATTACGTCGCCCAAGTCTTGGCACCGCGCGTGCTCGGGCAGTGGTACAACCCCAACATCCGTTTCGCGGTGAATCCCACAGGCAGCTTCGTGCACGGCGGTCCGTCGGCCGACTGCGGCGTCACGGGGCGGAAGATCATCGTCGACACATACGGTGGTGCGGGACGCCATGGCGGCGGCGCCTTCAGCGGCAAGGACCCCTCCAAGGTGGATCGCAGTGGAGCTTACTTCTGCCGCTACATCGCGAGACAGCTGGTGAAGCAGGGATTGGCGCGGCGCGCCGAGATCCAGATCTCCTACGCAATTGGCGTGGCCCAGCCGATTTCGGTGAAGGTCGATACCTTCGGCACAGGCGACCACAGGGCAGCCGAAGAGTTTGTCCGGAAGTTTGACTTCCGTCCGGCTGCGATCATCGAGCGCCTGGACTTGCTGCGCCCGATTTACCGGCAGACGACAAACTACGGCCATTTCGGCCGCCCCGGTCTTCCCTGGGAAGACTGATGAGGATTCTTGGGGATCTTTGTGCCCTTCGTATCTTTGTGTTGTCTTTCAAAGGACAACACGAAGGCACGAAGGACACCAAGACTCACGAAGTCACAAGAACGGCAGCACCCTGCAATTTTCCTTCCCGCAGACTGGCAAGAGCATCGTTCGCTTGCTCAAGCGGGAATGGTTTCACTTCCGTTCTGACCGGCACCTCAGGGGCAATGGCGAGCAACTCTTCGCCGTCGCGCCGTGTCAGATTTGCCACCGAGCGGACAATCCTTTCCTCCCAAAGCAACCGGTACGGGAACGACGGTATGTCGCTCATGTGAATCCCGCCGCATACGACCGTGCCACCCTTGACTGTGGCGCGCAGGGCCACGGGAAGCAATGAACCCACGGGAGCGAAAATAATGGCGGCATCCAGAGGTTCCGGCGGCGGTTCATCCGAGCCTCCCGCCCACTCGACACCGAGGCGGAGCGCAAATTCTTGCGCCTTCGTGTCGCCCGGGCGCGTAAAGGCGTAAACGAGCCTCCCCTGAAAAACAGCCACCTGCGCGATGATGTGCGCGGCGGCGCCGAAGCCGTAAATCCCCAGGCGCCTCGCGTGCTCTCCCGCCATGCGGTAGGAACGGTAACCGATCAACCCGGCGCACAGGAGCGGCGCTGCGGCCGTGTCGCTGAAGCCTTCCGGCAGACCGAAGCAGTATTTCCCGTCGGCAACCATGTATTCCGCATAGCCGCCGTCAAGCGTGTATCCAGTGAAGAGCGGATAGTCACAGAGGTTTTCCTGATCCGCGAGGCAGAAGCGGCACCGTCCGCAGGTGTGACCCAGCCAGGGTATACCGATGCGGTCACCAACGGAAACATCCCCGACCTTATCCCCCTTTTTCACCACCGTGCCGACGATCTCATGGCCCGGTACCAGGGGCAGTTTCGGCTCCGTCAGCTCGCCATCCACAACGTGCAGGTCGGTCCGGCAGACGCCGCAGGCGTGAATTCTGACCAGCACCTGCTCGGAGCCGGGTTGTGGAACGGGAATTTCCCGGAGAGCCAAGGGGCGTCCCGGCGCTTCGAGAACCATCACTCGCATCCGATCGGGCACTTTCATAGGTCACACCACAGAGGCTCAGAGATCACAGAGATTCGACAAGGATGGCGGTCAACTCATCGTCCGTCAGCGGAATGGGATTGCCTTTCATGCTGCTGGCCTTCTGCCCCTGGACGACCACCGCAGAGATTTCCGGCCGTGTCAATCCGAAGTGCGAGAGAGGAAGGATGCGCAAGTCCTGGCATAGTGCCCGGACCCATTCTACGCCGTCCTCGGCCCGCGCCGATGGATTCCCTGTCAGAAGAGCCGCGACTTCGTCATAACGCTCCAGTGCGGACGACGCCGGCGCGCGGCTGCGCAGAGCTCGCACATTGGTATCCATGACGATCGGCAGCAGGCGCGCGCAAACCGCGCCGTGGGGCGCCGGAAACATTCCGCCCAGCGGAGCGGCCAGTCCGTGTACCGCACCCAGCCTGGCGTTTGCCAGTGCGAAACCGCCAAACAGGCTGACGAGCGCCATCTCTTCCCGCGCTTTTCCGTCCTCGCCGTTTTCGCAAGCCCGCCGAAGCGAAAGTGCAGCGCGGCGAATTCCATCTCGGCAGAAGGCATCGGTGATCGGGGTCGTGGCGTTGCATACAAATGGTTCGATCAGCTGGGTCAAGGCATCCAGGCCGGTGCTAGCGGTAACATCAGGCGGCACCGTGTGGGTCAACTCAGGGTCGACAACGGCTACTCGCGGCAGCATCAGTGGACTGCGCAAGCTGACCTTCACACGACGTTCGGGCAGAGCGAGCACAGCATTGCGCGTGACCTCCGAGCCAGTCCCGGCCGTAGTGGGAATAGCGATGTACGGCGCGGATGGTCGGCTGAGCGCCACCCCTCGACCAACCACCTCGAGGTAGTCCAGCGGATCACCCGGGTTCGTCATCAGGGCGGCGATGGCCTTGCCGGCGTCGATCACGCTCCCCCCGCCGCAGCCAATCACAAGCTCGATTCTGGCATTCTGGGCGATGTGCACGCCTTCGACCACCGCTGAGATCCTGGGTTCTTCCGGCACGGTGAAGCTCAGCGTCTCGACGCCGAGTGCATTGAGCTGAGCGGCCAGCAGAGCGGCGCGCTCGCTGGCGCCGGGCGTAATCACCAGCGCGCAGCGGCCCATCGATGCCGCCAGCGGCGCGACTTCCTGGAGCCTGCCCGGTCCGAACAAAATACGGGTGGCAGTGGCAAATTCGAATTGCATGGACCTATCCCCAACCGGTGTCATCCGGAAAGATGTTGCCGTATTTGATGCTGGAACGCGGCTCGGCCATCAGGGGAGCGACAGCATCACGCCACTTCTGGTAGTGAGCCGTTTTCTTGTGGTGGGCAGAATCCTCGGCCGTCCGGTAAACTTCCACCAGGACGAAGCGAGTGGGATCCTCCGCCTGCTGGATCACGTCGAAACGAGCGATACCGGGTTCCTGAACGCTGTGACGCGCGTTTTCGGCCGTCGCCGCTTTGAATGCTTCGACCTGATCTTCTTTCACGTGCACGAACACATGAACGATGAACATTTCGCCCCCCGGGATAGCAAGCAGGCAGCCGGCAGTCTGAACTTGATATTCTCCCATTTTAATCGATCAACAATCTTTGCCTGACCCCTGGCTCAATTCCAGAGCCGGAAGCTCTCGAGCACGGAATCGCCGATGAACTCGCGCAGGATGGAGTTGTTCGGCACCGAATCGGGTGGGGCAGGCCGGAACCACTGAAGAAGGGCGAGCAGCCGATTGGCTTCCAGATGCTGGGGTGAATCCGGCCGCACCTGCAGCAGGAGCGGTTCCGCGTAAGGACGCAGTATCGCCAACTCGTGTACCAGCGCAGAGTTGAAAATTGCGTCGCTGTACTCCTGGAAAGGAAAGATGTTCTGCTTCTCACCGGCCACGACGGAGTCCCAGCGCTTCAGTGTGTCGGCGGCGTTGTAGCCGCGGGTCGCCGCGTCGCGTACGATGCGGCGGATCAGGCGGGAGTCGGTCGTGTTGATGCGATTGTGCCGGTCGAGGTTCAGCTGGGTCAGCGCAGAGACGTAGACGCGGTAGATCTTCTCCCCCGGCTGGCCGGAAATCAGCTCCGGGTTGAGCCCGTGGATCCCTTCGACGATCACAAGGTCATCACGGCTGAGTGTGACTGTTGGACCAGGAACACGGTGGCCACTGGTGAAGTCGTAGCGCGGCAGCTGCGTCTCCCGCCCTTCTATCAAGTCCGCCAGATGCTGATTGAAGAGCGGCAGATCCAGCGCGGCGATGGTTTCGTAGTTAAGCTCGTTGCGCTCGTCGCGCGGCGTGCGCTCGCGCTCGACGAAATAGTCGTCGAGCGACATAGGAAACGGCCGCAGCCCGTTGGCCAGCAGCTGCACGGCCAGCCGCTTGGAGAACGTCGTCTTGCCGGAAGAGGACGGTCCCGCGATCAGGACCACCCTGATGCGATTGCGCAAAGCAGCGATATCGGCCGCGATCTCCACGATGCGCGCTTCGTGGAAGGCCTCCGCGACCAGTGAGATCTCCGCCAGCCTTCCTTCGACGATCGCATCGTTCAGCGCGCCGGCGCTTCGTATACCCATGCGGTTCAGCCAATGTCCCGCTTCTTCAAATACTCCGAAGAGCTTCGGATAAGGGGGGATCAGCGTGATCTCGGTCGGACGGCTCTGGTGCGGGAACTGGAGCATGAATCCCGGATGAAACGTGTGCAGAGCGAAGTACTTCAAGCAGCCCGTCGAGGGAACCATGAATCCCATGAAGTAGTCCGAGCGTCCGCGCAGGGTGTAGAGGGTCAGGGTGTCTTTCTTGCGATGCTCGATCAGCCGAGCCTTGTCCTCCTCTCCGCGGGCTCGGAAGAGTTCGATCGCTTCCTCCTGGCGAACTTCCGACGGAATGATCGGTGCGTCTTCGGCCACGATCTCCCGCATACGCGCTTCGATCACTGCCAGCTCTTCCTGCTTGAACGGACCGCGCTTGTGTACTTCGCAGAAGTACGCGCCGGCGGTCGTCGCGGAGTGCTCGATAAATATCTCAGCATTGGGAAATGTCTCGGAGATGGCGGTCAGCAGAAGGAAGGAAAGGGAACGTCGGTAAATTCGAACCCCATCGGCGTGGGAGAGGGTTATCGGCACCACATCGCTGTCGGCCTGAAGAGGGGTGGTCAGCTCACACAGGCGGCCGTTGATAATTGCCGCGATCACGGGAGTTGGCGAGCTTGATCCGGCAACACGAAAGATCTCGGCCAGCGGGGTTCGGGGCGGGGCCTCATAGATTCGACCGTCGGCAAGGCGAGCCTGCACCCGCTTGCGCGGCGCGCCGCGCCGCACCAGGCGGTTAGTCTTCACCGCCGAGGGTTCCTTCCTATCCGTTCCGTTCATGGCCGAAATACTAACACCAGAGAGATACATAGATCACGGAGATTTGCCCGATTTCTCTGTGACCTCAGCGCCTCTGTGGTGATATCTTTTGCCGATGCAAAACAGCAACGACCATCACCACCGATCGGATCTTCGAAGGATTGCCCGGCAAGCCATGATCGGCCGGGGGCTCCAACCCGACTTCTCGCCGGAGGCCATAGCCGAACTAAAGAATATCTCCGGCGCGGCGCACAAAGACTCGCGAACCGTTCGCGACCTGCGCGGCCTACTCTGGGCGTCCATCGACAACGATGATTCTCTGGACCTCGACCAGCTGACCATGAGCGAGAAACTAAAAGATGGTTCGGTGAAGATTCTGGTCTCCATCGCCGACGTGGACGCGCTGGTGAAGAAAGGATCTGCAATCGACGGGCACGCCCAGCAGAACACCTCCACGGTGTACACAGCGGCACAGATCTTCCCGATGCTGCCTGAGAAACTGTCGACCGACCTCACTTCGCTGGCCGACCGGCAAGAGCGGCTGGCAATCGTGGTGGAGATGATCGTCGACGCAAGTGGGTCGGTCACGGCGTCCGACCTGTACCGGGCGACGGTGCTGAACCAAGCCAAGCTCGCCTACGAGAGCGTCGCAGCCTGGCTCGAGGGCCGGGCACAGGCTCCCGAAGCGCTTGCCCGGGTGCCGGGGATGGACGAGCAGATTCACACGCAGGACGCGGCCGCGCAGAAGATGTGTGATCTCCGCCACGAGCGGGGATCGCTCGTTCTGCAGACTCTCGAGCCGAGGGCGGTATTCGACGGCGATGTGGTTGTGGACCTGAAGATCGAGAAACGAAACCGGGCGAGGCAGCTCATCGAGGAATTCATGATCGCCGCCAACGGCGCCGCGGCGCGCTTCCTCGAGGATCATGGATTCCCCTCGATCCGCCGAATCGTGCGCTCGCCGGAAAGGTGGCGCAGGATCGTGGATGTCGCCAAAGAGAACGGCGCTACACTCCCCCCTCAGCCCGATTCCAGGGCTCTGCAGGAGTTCCTGGCAAAGCGGGCCAAGGCGGATCCCCTGCGGTTTCCGGACTTATCGCTGGTCATCGTCAAGCTTATGGGAGCCGGGGAGTATGTCGTCGAACGGCCGGGCGAACCTCCCGTCGGCCACTTCGGCCTTGCCGTGCGGGACTACACGCATTCCACCGCTCCAAACAGGCGCTTTGCGGACCTCATCACGCAGCGCCTGCTCAAGGCTGCGATGAGTGGAATGCCCGTACCGTACGATACAGCCGAACTCGAGACGCTGGCAACACACTGCACCGAGAAGGAAGACGACGCGAACAAGGTTGAGCGGCAGGTGAGAAAGTCCGCTGGCGCGCTTCTGCTCGAGCCGCGGATCGGCGAGCAGTTCGATGCGTTGGTCACAGGCGCGGCGGAGAAAGGCACCTGGGTACGTACCCTGCATCCTCCCGTGGAAGGCAGGCTCGTGCACGGCTACGATGGTTTGAAGATCGGCCAGAAGATTCGCGTGAAGCTGGTAGAAACCGATGTTGAGCGGGGCTACATCGACTTCGTCCGCACCGGACACGACTGAACGACCCTCACCTGGAAGGCGAGGGGTTCGTGCTGTGTCGGCTGAAGCCGACTGAAAGCTGCTGGTACTCCCTGCTTTTCTCAATAAATAATTGGACACGGATCCACCTGGATTCACACCGATTGGCACCCGCGTTCATCCGTGCAAATCCGTGTCCCGTTTTTTCTTCGAGCTACCTGCTGTGGCCGTACCGCCACGCCGAATTCCAGGCGTTTGAAGGAGCTGTGTACGAACAGCCCTGGCTCGTCAACTGCGTCGACTTCGCTACCCTATTCTTCGCCTGAAGGCGAGGGGTTTCAACCATCCCCAACGTGGACCCTAAGGCGCGATAGCGCAAAGACTCACAAAGAATGTTATAAAATGGGGCCGAGCAGATTTTCACAGCCTCTCAGTCTGTCAGGGGAACGGAGATGTACGAGCCTTCTTACATGCAACTGCATCAAAACGGAGAGCTTAAGGAGCGTGCCCGTCTTGCCGTGCAGCGGCTGGAGAACTGCGATCTCTGCGCGCGTTTCTGCCACGTAAACCGCCTCGAGTCCCTGGAGGGCGCGGTTTGCCGCACGGGGGCCAGAGCCGTGGTTCATAGCTGCGGACCACACCACGGTGAGGAAGATCCCCTGAGCGGATGGTGCGGGTCTGGCACGATTTTCTTCTCGTGGTGCAACCTGCGCTGCGTCTTCTGCCAGAACTGGGAGATCAGCTGGCGAGGCATCGGCCGGGAAGCGACAGCAGAGGAAGTTGCGGAAATGATGCTGAAGCTGCAGGAGCTAGGATGCCACAACATCAACCTCGTCTCGCCCAGCCACGTCGTCGCCCAGGTGCTCGAAGCCCTGGTCTTCGCCGCCGAACGGGGATTGCGGCTTCCCCTGGTGTACAACACCGGTGGGTATGATAGCCTGGAAGCGCTGCAGCTTCTCGACGGCATCGTCGACATCTACATGCCAGACATGAAATACGGCATCGACGAAACGGCCTTCAAGCACTCGAAGATTAAGTACTATGTCGAGGTGAATCGGGCGGCTGTTCTGGAAATGTACCGCCAGGTGGGTGACCTGACGCTTGATTCTCACGGCATCGCAAGACGCGGGCTCCTGATCCGCCACCTCGTTCTCCCCGGCGAGATGAGAAGCACGGAGCAGGTCATCGCATTTATCGCCAAGGATGTCTCACCGGACACCTACTTAAACCTCATGGACCAGTATCGCCCGTGCTATCGAGCGGAGGAATTCCCGCCGCTGGACCGGCCGCTCACCGAGGCGGAGTTCGAGAAGGCGCTGGGCATCTGCAGAATGTATGGCCTCTTCCCACGAGGCCACTAATAATTGACGATTTGGGATTTACGATTGACGATTAGTTGTGACTTCAATGGTCAATCGTCAATCGTAAATATTCACTTCTTCGTCCCGATCATCAGGCCGGAGGGACCGGGCAAACGTACGTGGCGCACCTCGTGGAATCCGGCCTGCTCGAGCCACGCCGCATATTCATCCCCGCTGTAGCTGCTGCCGGCAACGGTGCCCACCAGCATGTTGAGGGCAAATAATGCGGCAGACTTCGGAGCCGTCTTGTCCGCTTCGAGAATGAAATCTTGAACAACCGCACGTCCGTTCGCGCGCAGGGCCGCATGGCACTTCCTGAGCAGATCCGGATTTTCCGCCGAGCTGAGCATGTGACAGATCGCGGAAACGAGGACCAAGTCGTATCCCTCTCCAAAGGAATCCCTGCGCAGATCTCCTGCGCCGGTTGTCACGCGGTCCGCCACGCCTGCCCTTTCGATGTATCTTCGCGCGATGGGGCATACCCCCGGCAAGTCGAGGATTTCCGAGCGGAGGCTTGCGTTCGCCCTGGCGAAGGCGATCGAATAGGCCCCTGAGCCGCCTCCGACATCCAGCATCTTCTCGATCCCTTCCGCACCAACGGCGCGAACCACGTGAGGCGCGCGCTCCTGGGCGTTCTTGTCCATGGCTGCGATGAAGGCCTGCGTCCACTGCTCTCCACGATCAGCCATTTCCGCGCAGGCTATGGCGGTTCCGGCGCGCACGCACTCCGTCAGAGTCGACCAGCGAGTCCACAGGCTCACCGTATGCATGATGGCGGCCCGCGCATCGTCTTTGCCTCCAGCGATCAGAAATCGCGAGCTCACCGCAGTATTGTGGAAGACCCCATCTTTTTTCTCCAGCAGCTTCATGGCCGCAAGCGAATTCAGAAGCATGTCTGTGGCGCGCGGGTCGGTTCCGAGCTTGTGCGCGACTCCGGCAGCGCTCGCCCCAAGCCCGACGGCCGTGAACACATCGAGTTCAACGGCCGTCAGAACCACGCGGCTTTCCTGGAAAGAACGGATGGTTTGGTTCAGGTCGTCCGGCAGGACGCCGGCGGCGTCCTTTGCGCGGAGCGACGCTTGATGCTTTTCCCGGTTCACGATGATTTCGGCCCGCAGTTCCGCCGTTTCGGTGCGCGCCAGGCGCTCCAGTACGACTCCTTCGCAGAACTGTGTACGCACGAGCTCCGGCATGTCGGCGGGCGTCAATCCCCCGTACCAGATTCCCTCCGGATAGACGACCATGTTCGGGCCGTGCTCGCAGAGCCCGAGGGAACCGCAGGCAGTCACCTGTACGACATCCAACAGTCCCTGCCTCGCGATTTCCTGCCTCAAGGCGTCGATGATTTTGCCCGAGCCCCGCGCGGCACAGCACGGCACGCCCTCGGGCTTCTGCTGATCGCAGATGAAAACGTGATACCGGAACGGCTCCATAAATGTCCCTCCTGCATCGTAATGAAAAAACTATCCGCCATTATGGACAGCCCGCGAATGATTGCCAGAGGTTTTCGAGAAGAGATGCACCCTGCGCTTCAGCATAGGTTTTTGCGTGTTCTTTTATCCGGTCGGAGAGCTGCTCTGCCCAGGTCCCGAAGTCCTGAAACAAGATGTGCTGGCTGAAGAGGTATATCTCCATCATTCGACGGCTGCTGATCGAGCGCAAGCTTCCTTTGAAGAGGATGCGATCAAAACCTGCTATGATGCCCTTGATTCGGCCCTCGTGCTGTTTCAAAAATAGCTCCATTACTGTCCTCCGCTTGATGTCTTAGCAAATACACAATGCCGGAAGACGCCATGGAGCGTCATTATTTTTCGCACGGGGTGTCGAACGCGGGATTTTCGTAAGCTACAAGTATGGCAGAAAGCCCATCAATTGGCGCTGGCGGTTTACAAAGTGACGGCCCATTTTCCGAGGACAGAGACCTACGGTTTGGTGAGCCAGATGAGGCGAGCAGCCGTCTCGATTTCCACAAACATCGCTGAGGGGTGTGGTCGGGAAGGAGAAGCAGAACTGAGACGCTTTATGCAGATTGCGATGGGCTCGGCGAGTGAGCTCGAATACGAGGTTCTGCTGGCGCAAGATCTTGGGCTCTTAGAACATGACGAGCATGAGCAGCTGCACGAAGGCGCCAGTGAAATAAAACGGATGCTGACGTCTTTTGTCCGAAAGCTGATGGCTGACAGCTCGGCGTGGCCGGCGGTCACAATTTGACGCCCTGTTTGGATGTGGCCGCCGGCCACGCCGTGCAATTCGTGGCAGATTTTATAAAGCTATGGGAGAAATAGTTCAATTCCCGGCGGGGACCTCGGCCAAGTTTGGGTTTCAACGGGTTCAATCTACTTACACCGTCCGCGAGATCAGCCAGCAGTTCGGACTGGGCGAGTACCACATCCGGCGCTGGACGCGGGAAGGCTTGATCCAAACTGCACACTCCACCAATGCCGGCGAGCTGCGGTATGACTTTCGCGCCCTGACCGTGTTCCGGCGGGTCCGGGAATTGCGCCACCAGGGACTGAGCATCCGCCAGATTGAAGCAGAGCTGCACGGGCAGCTCAATCTGTTTCCCGAAGCCGAAGGGCAGCTCATCCAGCTTCCCCTGAAGCTGAGCCCCTTTGAGGAGGCGGTGCTTCTGCACGAGCGCGGCGACGCCCGGGCGGGGGAAGCCTACGAAAGAGCCATACGCGCCGGCGACTGCGTCGCGGACGCCTACTGCAACCTGGGCATCCTGGAATTCGAAGCGGGTCAAATGACCGCGGCTTTCGACCGCTTCACCAGCTCTCTCAGGCATGATCCCAGACACTTCGAGTCCCACTTCAACCTGGCCAATCTCTATTTCGAAACCGGAGACCTCCGGCTCGCCCGTCTTCACTACGAGCTAGTTGCGGAAATCGAGCCCAGCTTCCCTAATCTCTACTTTAATCTCGGGCTGGTCCACGCTGTCAACGGAGATCTCGAGGCCGCTATCGCCGCCTTGAACAAAGCTAAAGAGATGGGCCCCGACCAAGACAACAGCCACGTCGACGAATTTCTCGCCACTCTGATAAGATTGAGCCTTTGAGCCATCGGGTGATTGAGTCATTTAAAACCAAATCCTGATACGCAGGCATTACCGAGGTCTGCATTCCGCCTTTGAGTCGGCGGGAAATATGACGTGGATGCGTTTGATCTGGCTTCGTCAAACCGTCTTCTCAAGCGCGTTTTGTTCGCAACCTGGGAGTTCTATCACAGATCCTCACTTTTAAGCCCAGGTCGGTATACGAGCTCTGCGATTCAGACAGTAGCGAGTACCCGGATTGCGGGAGAGGCCCGGCCGTTAGGCCGGGATCAGATTATATTTGGCAGTCGAGCGCCGAAGGCGCGGTACTGGGACCTATCAGGTGAAATGTGCCGGCCTTTCAGGCCTCATTACCCTGTACGTGCCAAAC
>Ga0315277_10003338_pt1 | contig 21790 bp, 18 predicted proteins | sample YL17G05_15_MG_FD_203695 | JGI IMG/M metagenome (GOLD analysis project Ga0315277, IMG submission 203695) | Sediment microbial communities from Yellowstone Lake, YNP, Wyoming, USA - YL17G05_15 | ecosystem: Environmental > Aquatic > Freshwater > Lake > Sediment | place: USA: Wyoming | collected...
TATTGAGAACCTGGAGATAAAATCCACCGTAATTTTTTATTTGCCGTGTTCTTTCAGAATCCGCTCTTTCCGGGCGGTCTCCCAGTCGGCATCGGTCATCATCCGGGCAAGCCGCTTAAAATCCACTTTCGGTTTCCAGCCGAGAACTTTCCGGGCCTTGGACGCGTCGCCCAGCAGTAAATCCACTTCGGTCGGCCGAAAATACTTCGGATCAATCTCGACATACTTCTGCCAATCTAAGCCGAGATACCCAAACACCTCGTTCAGAAATTCCCGCACGGAATGGGTTTCGCCGGTGGCGATCACATAATCATCCGGCTTGTCCTGCCGGAGCGTCAGCCACATCGCCTCAACATAATCGCCCGCAAACCCCCAGTCGCGTTTGGCGTCGAGATTGCCCAGATAGAGCCTGTCCTGCAGACCTTCCTTGATACGGGTGGCTGCGCGGGTGATTTTACGAGTTACAAACGTCTCGCCGCGGCGGGGCGACTCGTGATTGAACAAAATTCCGTTGCAGGCGAAAAGACCATAAGCCTCACGATAATTAACCGTCTGCCAGAAACTATATACCTTGGCGCAGCCGTATGGACTTCTTGGATAAAACGGCGTCTTTTCCGTCTGCGGCGTCTCTAAAACCTTGCCGTACATCTCGCTGCTGGAGGCCTGATAAAACCGCGGCGGCTTTTTCATCATCCGCAGCGCCTCCAGCAACCGCAATGTTCCCAGCGCATCGACATTGACCGTATAAACCGGCTGGTCGAAGCTGACCCGAACATGACTTTGCGCACCGAGATTATAAACTTCATCCGGCCCAATATCTGCGAGAATCGCCGACAGATTGCCGCCGTCGGTCAGGTCGCCGTAAATCAATCTCAATTTCGGCTGGTTATGCGGATCCTGATAGAGATGATCAATCCGCTCGGTATTAAAAGAAGACGCCCGCCGGATAATGCCATAAACCTCATAGCCTTTTGCCAAAAGCAGTTCCGTCAGATACGAACCGTCCTGTCCTGTAATCCCTGTAATCAATGCCTTTTTCATATAATCCCTTTTTATCCTCTGCCCTTTCGCATCCATACGACAAACGCCTTCAAACCGTCCGCCAAGTGTGTTTTAGGCTGGTATCCCAGTTCCCGAACCGCTTTTTGAACATCTGCAAAGGTGCGTTTTACATCGCCGGGCTGCTCGGGCTGCCGGTCGATAATCGCTTTTTTGCCCAGCGCCTTTTCCAGTTCCCCAATCAGTACATCCAGCCGTACCGGCCGGGACTCGCCGAGATTGTAAATGTGGTATCCCTGACATTGTTTCATCGACGCAACGACACCGTCGATAATATCCTCAATATATGTAAAATCCCGCTCCATCGACCCGTCGCCGTACATGGGAATGGCTTTGCCCTGCTCGATCAGGCGGGCGAATTTATGAATCGCCAAATCCGGCCGCTGCCGCGGCCCATACACGGTAAAGAAACGCAAACAGGTCATATCCATTCCATAGAGATGGCTATAGGTATAACAAATCAACTCGCCAGCTTTTTTTGTCGCGGCATACGGCGAGATGGGATTGTCCACGTTATCCGTTTCTGAAAACGGCACTTTTTCATTATTGCCATAAACGCTTGAGCTGGAAGCGAAAATGAATTTTTTAATCCCTGCTGCGCGGGCCGCTTCCAGCAGGATTACTGTGCCATTGATATTGACATCCACATAGCCGGCAGGGTCCTGAATGGAAGGTCTTACCCCCGCTTTGGCGGCCAAGTGAACCACCATATCAAACTGACCCTCTCGAAAAACCTTCTCTGCTAAAACAGGGTTTCGAATATCCCCCTCGACAAGTTTGAAATTCGGGGAGGTAAGCAATTCGGCGATGTTATTCCACTTGACCGCAGGCTCATAGAACGGGTCAAAATTGTCCAGCCCGACGACACTCATCCCCTGACGAACAAGTCTTTCGCTCAGATGAGAACCAATAAATCCCGCCGCTCCAGTCACCAATATAGTCATAATTTTCCCGCCGCTTTATAATTGCTGAGCCAGTTTCTTGATATACACCTTCATTGGCTCGGCCAAATCCGGGTCTTTGAGGGCGAATTCCAGATTCGTCCGGATAAAACCTTCCTTGTCGCCGATGTCACAGCGGCGTCCCTGAAGTTTTCGACCGTACATCCGTCGTTTCTTGACCATCAGACGCATCGCATCAGTAACTTGAATCTCGCCGCCTTTGCCGGGAGACGTTTGTTCCAAATAGCCAAAGATATCCGGCGTGAAAATATACCGCCCGGCAACAACAAGATTTGAAGGAGCTTCCTCCACCGACGGCTTTTCCACAAAATCCTGAATCTCATAAATGCCCGGCAGTGTCTGTCTGCCGTCAATCACTCCATAACGGCTGACCCTGGCCCGATCCACTTCTTCCAGAAGCACGACGGGATTATGCACCGTTTCGAACACTTCCAGAAGCTGGCGGGCGGCGGGAACCGCTGCATCTATCACCGTATCGCCCAGCAGCACTACAAACGGCTCATCATTGATATGATGCCGGGCGCAATAAATCGCGTCGCCCAGCCCTTTGATTTCCTTTTGCCAGACGAAATGAATGTCCGCCATTTCGGAAATGCGGCGAATCTGTTCCAGTTCTTTGGTGCGACCTTGAGTCCGAAGCTGTTCTTCCAATTGAAAGCTGCGGTCGAAGTGTTCTTCGATGGCCCGTTTGCCCTTGCCGATGACCATCAGAATATCCGTGATGCCGGCGGCAACCGCCTCTTCCACGACATACTGAATCACCGGCGTATCCACGATCGGCAGCATTTCCTTGGGCTGCGACTTGGTCGCGGGCAAAAAACGGGTCCCAAAACCCGCTGCGGGGATGACCGCTTTGCGTATCATTTATCCTTGCTCCGTCCTGATAGGTAATGCAATTTTGGGTTTGATTACTTTAATGCGAAGTTTGCCCAGTTCTTTTTTCAGACGGACAAACATCTTCTCGTCGCTGTAAATGCCGACAACGGCGCCGCCGGAACCGGTGAATTGAGAGCTGGCCCCGACGGAACGGGCGGTTTCCACCATCCGAATATTGTCTTCGCTGATTTTATAAATTTTTCTCCGGCGGTCAAAGTTGGTGTTGATATACTCATTCATCCGATTCAGGCCGCCGGCCAACAAGGCCGCCTTGAACTTATCCGTAAGCTGCGCCCAGAAACGCATCGCGTCAACAACCTGTTTTTCGCCGCGATTAAAACGGCTGCGGATATCATTATGAAACACCTCCGTCGGCTCGCTGAAATCGTCCCGATAAGCGATATACAGATTCGGCAGCAGCCGGGGGTCCATTTCCTCATAAAATCCATATCCATCCTTTTCCATCAGCTCCCGCGCAAAGTCCATATACACCAGGCCTTCATAGACCTGAATGACGCGGTCCTGAAGCCCGGCGGAGATGCCCAGTTCGTCTTTTTCCGCCGACAGAATCAGGTTGGCCTGTATCGGCTTGGGAATCGAAACGCCATAAAATGCCATTAACGCCCGCAGGCAGGCCGTGATAATCGCGCTGGAACCGGCCAGGCCGACGCTGTGCGGAATGTTGGACTGGTACCGAATGGTAAAATTCGTACCGTGCAACCGAATCTGGTTGTCCCGGCAATAATCGTAAAACCGCCTGATGGTCGCCTTGAGAAGACGGATTCCGCCGTAATAGCCGTGCAATTTTACGTCCCGCACCAGCTCATAAATACCCCCAAAGCAGGACTGGTCCTTTTCGCACGGTAAAATCTCCAGTTCCGGGCTTTCATACAGGATCGTTTCCGCACGAAAGTTCGTGAACGCAAACGAAATCGTTTTTCCGAAATAGCCGTCGGATGGATTGCCGACCAATGCCGCGCGGGGATACGCCCAGGTGTGAATAATCATGTTTACCCTTTCTGTGGCCTGCCGATACAGTGATACTCAATCCCAAACCGTTTGACGAACGAGGGGGTATAAAGATTGCGGCCGTCAAAGACTACCGGCTTTTTCAGACGCTTGGCGATTTGCTCAAAATCCGGCGTGCGAAATTCCTGCCAGTCGGTAAAGACAACCAGTGCGTCGGAACCTTCGAGAACATCGTATCCGTTTTCGACAGTCCAAATGCGGTCGCCGAATTTTTGTTTTGTCGGCGGCATCGCCTCCGGGTCAAATGCGATAATCCTCAACCCGGCGTCAAGAAATTTCTCGATGCAGAAAATCGCCGGCGATTCCCGAATGTCGTCGGTGCGGGCCTTGAACGCCAGCCCCCAGACGCCAAGCTGAACATTCTTTCGTCCGGCAAAATACTGTATGACCTTTTGGGCAAATCGTGTCTGCTGGTTGAGATTGACCTGCTGGATGGACCGGGCAATGGTCATCGGCACGCCGACCTGATTGCCCATATAAATCAGCGCCCGCACGTCTTTGGGAAAACAACTGCCGCCGTATCCGACGCCGGCAAACAAAAACGCGTTGCCAATCCGCGAATCGCTGCCGATTCCGGCACGCACCTGCTCGATGTCGGCGCCATATCTCTCACACAACACAGACAATTCGTTCATAAACGAAATACGGGCGGCCAGCATCGTATTGGCCGCGTATTTGGCCATTTCGGCGCTGGCCGGGTCCATAAACAGGACCCGACTGCTCTTTCGCATAAACGGCGCGTATAACTCCCGCATTATCTCCATCACCGCCGGGTTGGTCGTGCCGATGATAACACGGTCGGGCTTCATAAAATCCTCCACCGCGGAGCCTTCTTTGAGAAACTCCGGGTTGCTCACATAATCAAACGGCACTTCAGTTTTGGAATGAATCAGGTCGCCGACGATTTTATGTGTTCCCACCGGAACCGTGCTTTTAGTGACAATAATTTTATAACCGCTCATCAGTCCGGCAATCTGTTCGGCGACCTTCAAAACCGCTGAAATATCCGCCGAACCATCTGAGGTGCTGGGCGTTCCTACACCCAGAATAATGATCAGTGAGTTATCCACTCCTTCTTTCAACTCCGTGGTAAAAGTCAGACGCCCCGCCTTTTCATTGCGGGCGACAATCTCCGCCAGCCCCGGCTCATAAATAGGAATGAGTCCTTTTTTGAGATCGTCGATCTTTTTCTGATCGTTATCGACACAGATTATGTGATTCCCTCCATCAGCCAGACACGCCGCCGTCACAAGTCCTACATACCCAACACCGACGACAGATACTTTCACCGGTTAATCCTTCCAATTATTTCATCTTGTTGCCGACAGATAAAAATCGCTTTGTTAATCCACACTCCGTGCCTGTCAGTTGCCTGGAAAAAGACAACAGATTCTCGCTTAGAATGTTGTGAATAAAGAACTTATATCTGATTTTGCCTGCTCTGGACAGTAATTTTGGATATTGGGTGTCCAAAGAAAGCTTTCAGGAACGCTTAGAATAAATATCGGATATCCGAATATATAGAATTAAGTCCTTTATGGCAAAAAGTTCGGGCTTTTTACCCATTTTTTAGGGTTGTTTTTATCGGACATCCCTTACTTAGAGCCTCTAACAAAATGAATTGTCGCACCGAAAGCGAGCGGTTTTGTGTCCGGTAAGGCGGACGGGGCAAAACCGCCGCAGGCGTAGCCCAATACTACGTCGAGGACGATTTTGGCTCGGCCAACGCCGCCGGACGCAAAATAAGCCGCTTGAATGCAAAGGCATTTTGTTAGAGGCTCTTAATCTTCATTGTACCTGCAATACGTCCTGTCATTTTCCCACAGCGTAATCTCGACCAATTTGCATGGAGTCAACTTTCCCTTGAGTTTTTTCCATGCGTATTGAGCGATATTCTCCACTGTAGGGTTGGTTTTCGCAAACGCTTTTACGTCGCAATTGAGATTCTTGTGATCCACAAGGCTTAAAAATTCTGTTTGAACGGTTTTTTGCAAATGCCCCAGCCAGCCGGTTTTGTTTTTCGGCGGACAAACAGTTACGGCCAAAATATAGTTATGGCCGTGGCCGGCGGGATTGGCGCATTGGCCGAACATTGCAAAGTTGGCTTGCTCGTCAACCCGATTATTCCACAGTTTGTGCATCGCCGCGAATTCAAACCGTTCCGTATAGACCAGCATTTTTCTGTTCTCCCAGATAACGCCTGCCTTGCGAAAAGGATTTAATTCCAGTTCCAGTCTGCAGATCTGTTTTTTGCCAAATCGTTCCGCAAGCATAGTGTGACTTTGTTCCAGCCATTGATAGATGTCCGACAATCCGGGAATCCTCCGTTCGGCACAGATTTCTCGAATCCGCCGGCCAAAAAACGGAAGGACCTGCTCCCGCACTTCGGCGTCAATCTCCGAGACATTTACTACAAAACCGGTGTCCCGATTTAATTTCGATTTCAGATAGACCCACAAAGAGCCGTACAATCCGAATCCCTCCGTCGTCGGCTTACCCGCGTATGAATTGGCTCCCGTAAATCCATCCCTGCCGAACGGGTCTATCCCAAATCGCACCTGTCTTGCCAGAATATGCATCTGTTTTGTCTTACTTCTCGCTCTTGTGCAGCAGGGTCATCACTTCCGCTCGGCTTCGCGGATCGCTTTTGAATATGCCGCGCAGCGCGCTGGTCACCATCACCGCGCCGGGCTTTTGAATGCCGCGAATGGTCATACAACTGTGGCTGGCCTCCAGCACAACGGTCACGCCCTGAGGTTTCAGGTTCTTCATCAAAAAATCCGCAATCTGATCAGTCAATCGCTCCTGAAGCTGTAATCGGCGGGCAAAGGAATCCACCACCCGCGCCAGTTTGCTGACGCCCAGCACCTGACCGGCGGGCAGATACGCCACATGCGCCACGCCGATAAACGGCATCAGGTGATGTTCGCAAATACTGTAAAACGGAATGTCCCGCAGCAGCACGATTTCATCGTATTTCTCGTGAAAAATACTTTTCAGATGTTCCGATGGGTCCTGTCGCATTCCCGCCAGTAGTTCAGCGTACATCTGCGCCACACGTTTGGGCGTATGGCGCAACCCTTCGCGCTGCGGGTTTTCCCCCACCGCTTCAAGGATTTCCAGAACCGCTTTTTCCACTCTTTCCAAATTTACCTGACTTTCTCCGGTTTCACTCATCATACCACCATTTCACTTTCATTTCGGAAACACACGAATCAATACCACGCCGTGAGCGGCGACTTCGGCGGTAAATGATGTACCAAATTCACCGAGGCCTTTCTGCCGCCACAAATCCCGCACACGACATCGACCGTTCAATGCAAGGTCTTTCCATGATACCGTCACTTTTCTGCTTTCCCACATATTGCGATTAAACAACCCCACCGCATAGGAACCGTCTTCCATCGGTTTGGCCCAGACTTCCGCATCGCCGGTCTGCGCGACCCGGCGGGCCTGCTGTCCCAGAGCATCCTGATTGACTTCCAGCACTTCATCATTGGTCAACAGGCCGGCGGTAAATTCATCCATCTGCTCAATCGGACAGCCGATTAACAGCGGCGACGCCAGCAGACACCAAAGACTGATGTGCGTATATTGCTCATCCGGCGTCAACCGTGAGGGGTGCAGATTCGGCCCCCAGCCGACTTTGCCCACCACCAGCATATCCGGGTCGTTCCAGTGTCCCGGCCCGGCGTAAGAATACAAGTCCGCCTGCTTGAATCCGATGCCCGCCATACTGCCCCAGCTATCCCGGATATCGCCGGTCGTTCGCCAGCAGTTGCCGCCGACCTCGGCCCCCCACTTCCATACATCCCCCATTCCGTACTGACACAAACTATAAACAATATCACGGTCAACCTGATCCAGCTCCTTGCGCATCACACTATAAGGCCGTTTCAAATCATCCAAAGTTGGGTTGGGCGCAATCTTGCGATATCCGCACCAGTCATACTTCAGATAATCAAAACCCCATTCGGCGAATCGCTGAGCGTCTTTTTGTTCATACTGCCAGCTTCCCACAAAACCGGCGCAGGTATTCGGCCCGGGAGAAATATAAATTCCCGCCTTTAACCCCAGCGAATGAATATAATCGGTCAGCGCCTTCATATCGGGGAATTTTGCGTTGGCCAGCAGATACCCATCCTTGTCCCGTACGGGTCCGCCAATCATCGGATCATTCGAATTCTCTTTCCGCATCCAGCAATCGTCGATATTGATATATGTCCAGCCGTGGTCAATCAACCCGCTATCGGCCATCGCCTTGGCCGAGGCGCGGACTTTTTCATCGTCCACGGCACAGGCCCAGCAGTTCCAACTGTTCCACCCCATCGGCGGCGTCAGGCAAATCGTGTCGCCCACCACAATCTTAAATTCGCGATGCGCTTTACCCCGCTTATTTCCCGCGATGACGGTTGTTTTGTATTCGCCCTTCTTGTCAAGCGAGCCTCGAATCTGCCCATTGTCCGGATTCAGCGTCAATCCCTGCGGCAAATTCTGAACTGTAAATTTTACCGGTTTTTCGCCCGCGGCCGTCAGCGTGAACAAAACCGGACTTCCCGGTCGAACTCCAAAAACCTTGGGGCCTGTAATTCGCGGAGCCAGTCCCGCTCTGGGCGTCAGGATATAAGATTTGGGCATTACCGGTTCCACGATTTCAGGCCTGCGGGATTTGTATGAAATGCGAGCCTGTACCCAGTCGGCGTGGTCGTCATCCGCTCCATCTCCGCCGTCAAGCGCCCGCAGCGACAGCATCTTTGCCCCCTGAACATCCAGATGAACCGCGACCGCCGGTTTTCCGGCCTTGAGTACCTCGCTTTTCCAAACCGGTTTCCCGTCGGCGACGACCATAAACTGCGCACTGCCGCCGGTTTTGGACAAGACTTCGTCATCGACCCCGACCATCGCTTCAAATTGCCGGGCCATCCCGGCCAGCTTGATATCCATCTGCGCATCGGCGTGCGTGCCGACGCCGTGTTCGTATTTCTGTCCGGCAAGGGTCAACGCTTTCTTTTCCACAGATTTGTTTTTTTGCGCCGTCCGCCACCCGCAAATGGTCTTACTGACATCCAGTTCATCCAGCCAGACCCACGTGGCAGCCTCGGTTTCTTTTGCCGGTTTTGATTTTCCCGTAATTACACAACCGCTCAGGAACAACGCCCCGACCAAAATCCATACTCCAAATTGCTTTTTCATTTGAGTCTTTCCTTGTTATATTTACGTATTCATCACAAATGCCGTCAGCAGACGAACCCCAAAACCAATTGAGCCCGGCGCCAGCGTCTCATCGGCGCCCCAGACGCCCACGCCGGCAATATCCAGATGAGCCCATTTGGCCTTTTTGACAAACTGACTCAAAAACGCCGCGGCGGTACACGCCCCGCCCCATCGTCCGCCGGTATTTTTCAAATCCGCAATTTTGCTTTTCATTATTTCAACATACTCATCATCGCACGGCAGAGGCCAGATACGTTCGCCGGTTTTCTTCGAAATCTCTTTTAACCGCTCCACCAATTTTTCGTCATTGCCCATCACGCCGGCCCGTTTTTGCCCCAGCGCCACGACACAGGCGCCGGTCAGCGTCGCTATGTCCACAATCGTTTGACAGCCGAGCTCCTCAGCGTATGTAATCGCATCGCATAAAATCATTCGGCCTTCGGCGTCAGTGCTGTGAATCTCCACGGTCCTGCCGCTGTAGGTCGTGATAATATCGCCGGGCCGGTAGGCAAAACCGCTGGGCATATTCTCCGCCGCGGGGACAAACCCCAGCACTCGAACTTTCGGTTTCAACTGTGCAATCGCACGCATCGCGCCCAGCACGGCAATGCCGCCGGACTTGTCAAACTTCATATCCTGCATTCCTTCGCCGGGCTTGAGACTGATGCCGCCGGAGTCAAAGGTGATGGCCTTGCCCACCAAACCAATAGTCGGCGTATTCTTAGATGGTGAGCCTGTCGAACCATTAGATGCTTTGGCGGGACGGTACTCCAGAATAATCAAATGGGGCTTATTGGCTGAACCCCGTCCAACGGCCAGAATTCCCCCCATCTTCTTGGCTGCCAGTCGCTTCTCATTCAGTATCGTACAGCGAAGACCTGTTTGTCGCGCAATTTTCTTTGCCTCATCCGCCAGTGTCTGCGGCGACACGGCATTGGCCGGACGATTGGCCAGCGTCCGCGCAAAATTCTGACAGCTTCCCGTAATCGCACCCGCAGCCAACCCTTTTTTGGCCGCTGCAACAAACGAAGCGGATATATCTGCAATAATCGCCTCAATCGCAGCAGGTCTCTTTTTGCCCGCCTCATCAGTGCCGAGGTATTCATCATAACGATATGCCCCGAAATACAGCCCTTCCGTAATCGCCTGTGCCGTTTCGGCGGGCTTGAATCCCTCTATTTCCTGATGCAGGCACACACATAACCTGACCGCTTTTATTTCTACCGCCTTCGAAGCCGCAGCAATCGCCGCACGACGCAGCGTTTCCAGATCCGCCTTTCCCTTTTTGCCCAACCCAACCAGCAAAACTCTCGCTGCACCGATTTTGCCCTGACTATAAAACAGCGCGGAAGTTTTTTCCTTCCCTTCGAAATCACCTAATTTCATCAGGCCGGATACGGCGCCGTTTAACTTCCTGTCCAGCTTAAGAATCGTACCCGACAACGTTTTTTGCTCCGGCACACCGACGGCAAGAATATCGGTCGTTATCCGGAGCGCATCGCTTTGTATCGCCTTAATCTGTATCTGCATAATGTTCCCTGTTTGTCAGACTGCTTACTTATTTTTTTTCGCGGGTTCCTCTGCCAAAAATGGAAACGTGCTATTGGGCTTATGCGCTTTGGCAAATATCGCCTTCATTTTCTCGACCACATCCGGATGCTGTGCCGCGACATTATTCACTTCACCGATATCCTGACTTAAATCATACAGTTCGATCGGGGCATTGGGGGTTTTTAACACGTTCATCCGGACAGCTTTCCAATTGCCCATCCGCACCGCCTGCCGTCCGCCAAGCTCATGAAATTCCCAATACAGGTAAGCGTGCTTTTTTTGTTTGGCGCTGTCGCCCAGCAGCGTCGGAACAAACGATATTCCGTCAATTTTCTCCGGCAGCGTTTGCCCTGTCAGTTCCGCGCACGTCGGCAGCACATCCCAGAACGCGCTGATCAGCTCGCTCTTTGAACCGGCCTTGATCTTTTCCGGCCAGCGGGCAATCATCGGCACGCGGATACCGCCTTCATAGACATCCCGCTTATATCCCCGCAGCGGTCCATTGCTGTCAAAAAAGTCCGGATCGGCGCCGCCCTCTTGATGCGGCCCATTATCGCTGGTAAACATCACCACCGTCTTGTCATCCAGCCCCAGTTCTTTGAGCAGCGCAACAACCTGTCCGACATTGGCGTCCAGTTTTGTCACCATCGCCGCAAACGCTGCGTGCGGGGTCGACTGGGCACCATACCGCTCATCGCCCGGAAACGGCGTTTCCGGATATTTTCCTTTAAACGCTTCCATCTCCTTTTGGGGAATCGCTAATTCCGCGTGAGGAATCGTTAGCGGCATAAACATAAAGAACGATTTATCTTTATTTCTGCGGACAAAATCGAGTGCCTCATTGACGATCAAATCGTGAGCATAAACCCCCTTTTGAGCAGTCGGATCATTGCCCGGCAGTTCCACCCGCTGCTCATTGCGCCATAGATGATCCGGATAATAATAATGCGCCTCACGCTGGCAATTGTATCCAAAGAAATAATCAACTCCCTGCTTATTCGGATCGCCGCTGCTGCCCGGACCGCCAAGACCCCATTTCCCAAATGCTCCCGTGACATACCCGGCCTGTTTGAACATGTTCGGCAGCGTAAACGTCCCGGCCGCCAGCGGGAATTGTCCTTCCGGCTTAGCCTCTTTGTTGCCGCGAATCTGAGTGTGCCCGGTATGCAATCCAGTCATCAGCGAACATCGGCTCGGGGCGCAAACCGTACTGCCCGAGTAATGCTGTGTAAACCGCATGCCTTCGGCGGCCAGCCGGTCAATGTTGGGAGTCTGAAATTTCTTCTGACCATAGCAGCTCAAATCCCCATACCCCAAATCGTCTGCCAGAATATAAATCACATTCGGCTTGTCTTTTTTGACGATTTTCTGTACCGCCAAAGCATTGCAGCCGGCCAAAAGACAATTCGTTGTCAAAAATCCTGCATACTGCAAAAATGCCCGTCGCGTCGATTTCATTTCGATTGCTCCATTTGATTCTGCTGCTGTTTATGTTTCTTCCCGGCACGATAGCGCAGATAGCTTTCAATAAAATCCTCTATTTCGCCGTCCAGTACGGCGTCCACCTGTCCGACCTGATAATCCGTGCGATGGTCTTTAATCATTTGGTACGGCTGCAGGACATAGCTGCGAATCTGGCTGCCCCATGCAATCTGCCCCTTATTGCTGTACAGTTTGGCCGCTTCCGCGTCGCGTTTCTGCTGTTCGAGCATATACAGTTTGCTCTTGAGCATACGCATCGCCTCAGCTTTATTTTTATGCTGGCTGCGGTCATTTTGACATTGTACGACAATGTTTGTGGGCAGATGTGTGATGCGTATCGCCGAGCTGGTTTTGTTGACGTGCTGCCCGCCCGCCCCGCTGGCGCGATAGGTATCAATGCGAAGGTCGTCGTCCCCAATCTCAATTTCAATGTCATCTTCATATTCGGGGGTAACGTCAACCGCTGCGAAACTGGTGTGCCGGCGGGCATTGGAATCAAACGGACTGATACGCACTAAGCGATGCACGCCGGTCTCACAGGACAATTTCCCGAATGCAAACGGCCCTGATACCCGCAACGTAATGGAACGAATGCCCGCTTCTTCGCCGGCGGTGAGGTCTAATTCTTCGAAGCTATAACCGTTGCGTTCAAAGTACCGCGTGTACATCCGCAGCAGCATACTGGCCCAGTCGCAGCTTTCCGTTCCGCCGGCCCCCGCGTGGATGCTGAAAAAACAGTTTCGCATATCGTCCGGCCCGCTGAGCATCCCGGCAATTTCGATCTTCTCGCACAACTGGTTCAGTTTTGACAAGTCCGCTTCGACGACGGCCAAGGTCTGGGTGTCGTTCTCCTGGGCCGCCAGTTCAAACAGGTCGTGGATGTCCCGAATTTGTTGACCGGCCTGCTGAACCGGTTCGATAACGGATTTTAACGCGCTGAGTTGCGACACCACGGACTTGGCGGCGTCAGGGTTATTCCAGAACCCCTCCTGTGCCATCTTTTGCTCGAGCTCCTGACGTTTGGCGAGTTTGGCGGGAATGTCAAAGCCAGTCCCGAATATGTTCAATCCGGGCCGTTAAGGTTTCGATCCATTCGCGAAGTTCTGATTTTTCCATCATACAAACTGGTTATGAGGTTTATTGACACTATCCATATACAATGAATCCGCTTTATACCCCAGCCCGTATGGTTTTGCAAGAATTTTAAGGAAATCCTTTATTTCGCTGGGGATGGCGTGCAACTTGATTTCCCAGCGGCACGATTTTTTTGACTGGCAACAGTGTTTTCCCACGTTGGGGGGGACTTGAAGGCGTCAACAGCGGCTCTCTTGAGTCCCGGTATGCGACTCAAAATCCCACCCAAATAACGCCGGTTTCTATGCCAGTTTATAGGCAATTTGCTCGTCTAAGATGTCTTTGACGGTCAGCGCGATAATGCTCTTGCCCGTCTTCTTGAAGAACGCCTGTATCTCGCTCATCGCATCGGATGAGAAATCAAACGACACAAAAAATCCCTTCGTCCGGTCTTCACGCATCATCGCCGCCTCGAATGCGTCAATATCCGGCCGCCCGACCTTCTCCTTCTGCTTGACCTGGATCGGATACCACACATCCATAAACTCCAATTCGCCCTCTTTCCGCTTCGGCGCAGCCGACACCGGATAAATCCGCCCGTCGATCCCCATATCGCCCACCTGCGCCTTGTTCGGTATTCCCCCCAGCGCAATCACCGCCCAGTTCTCAAACTCGAACGGCGGAAGCTCACGCAGCTTTTCCATCGACCACGGCAAATCACGCACCACAAACCCGCGTCCCGCCAGCCACAGCTTCTCATCCTCTTTCATCTTGCATACATCCCGCAGCCGTTTGGCCATCACCCGGCATGCCGTCGGCGATATATCAATCCCAATCCACTGCCGCCCCAAATTCTCCGCCGCAACCAACGCCGTCCCGCATCCGCAAAACGCATCCAACACAATATCATTCGGATTGCTCGATGCCTTGATAATCCTATCCAGCAAGGCCAGCGGTTTTTGCGTCGGATAACCAAGACGTTCGGCTGATTGAGCTTGTATAGGTGGAATGTCAGCCCAAATACTATCAACAGGATTCCCTTCCTGCTCATCTAAATAACGTTTCAAGGCAGGAACAGCACCGGGTTTAGTCTGGATAACAAGTCCCTTTTCGTATGCTTCCTGCATACGTTCCTTTGTCCAGCGCCAAACTCTTTTGATACCGAGAAATTCATAAGTGAGATTAGGTCTATCTTTGTTGGGATTTGTCAAATCTGCTAACCGATAACAACGACCGGTTTCTGGTTCAGTGTATTTGTAAAAAGCCTCCACATAATCTTCATTGTGAGGCAGGTATTGGCGATTAAATGTATAGTCATCGCCTTTAGTGTAATAAAAAATTGTGTCATGATCATTCGGAAAAGAACGGAAAGCCAATCCTTTGGCATTAGTTCGACGCCAGATTATTTCCGTTTGAAATTGATTTTGACTGAATATCTGGTCGAGCATGATTTTGACATAGTGTGAGGCGTGCCAGTCGCAGTGATAATAGAACGAGCCGGTTTTTTTCAAAACGCGGTGCAGTTCGACGCATCGCGGCCGCATAAATTCAATATACGTCTGTGTCGAGGCGTGACGGTCTTCAAACGCCCGTTTTTCCTTCGTTTCGCCCCAGAATACCTCATAATTGCGGTTGCTGTTAAACGGCGGGTCAATATAAATCAAATCCACGCACCCGTCCGGCAGCTTCTTCAGTTGTTCCAGATTATCCCCGCAATACACCACCCGCGTATCAACCACCGCCGACGGCTTGCCCGTATGTGGCGATATTTCCGATGAAATAGGAGCGCGGCGGCGTCCTGTCCCTACCGAAGGGGGAAAGCCGCCCGATGGAGTTTTTTCCTGTGTTTCCTTTTGTTTTACTGTCGCCTTCTTCTTCGCCATAGGCTAATAGTCTAAACCATCCCGCCCAATTTGCAAGTGCCTAATGTAGCCGAAGCTTCCAGCTTCGGACACTCTTGTTTTTTGCCGGGTGGATTTTACAAATTACAATTTTACAAGCTATCCGATTTTTCTACAAAAATGTTCACAAAGAAGCTTGGTTACACAAACTATTCTATAACCTTATACGGTTTATCCATCGAAGTAGAATGTATTTCTTCCTTCCATCGCTTTATATCTTTTGTAGGCATGTAAAAGTTGAGATTTTTTTCCTGAATCATCTTTTTAAGTCTAAATATTTGTTTCTCTAATTCAAATTTAGGTTTGTATTTATATATTTTGCCATAACAATTATCAATATTTTCTGCGATTGATTTTGCCCATGCTTTTTTATGAGCTCTAACATCAATATCAACCTTGTTGTCATGAAAATATTTTTTAAGTGCCCTAAGAACACCTTGTTGGCTTTTATTGTATTTTCTAATAATATTTACATCGATTTCTCTATTTAGTATCCCTGCGAGAAGCGGGATAGAAAATTCAATCGGCACACTGTCCTCAAAATCTTTTTTCCATATTATTACATTTCTTCTTTCAATTAATTTTTTTACAATAAGATCGTTTACAAATTTCTGTATCGATTTATCGTTATCAAGAATTAAAAAGGGTGTTATGCGGGAGATATTGAAGTTTTTTAACAACTCTCGAATGCTCGGTCTTTGTATGGTATCTTTGCCTTTAAGATTAACTATTTCATAATTCTCGTAAACCAAAAATTGATTCTTATGAAACAATATTGGCAATGCGACTTCTTCAGAATCACCTTCAACAAAAACGTAAAACTTTGGATGCAACTCGTCAATAACATTTAAATCGATTACAAATCTTGAAATACTTTCTAAGATTTTTTTACTATAAAGAGAATGGTTAGTGAAATGCATGCCTCTAAAGGAATGTACCAGTTCATCATCTATATATAAACCTCTCCAATTCTGAAAATAATAATTTAATTCAATAAATTTTATAACCAAACTCAGGAACTTCTTCGCTTGATTTTGATTGTTAAGGTCAAAACGATATAAAATCGAATCAATGAAATTATGGAATAATTTGACAAGAACCGTACACGCATTGCCACAAGACATTTTAAAATGTTTACATTCTCTTGCCAACCCGCAATTCTTGCATTCGACAATATGGTCATTCAAATGCCGTTTTAATTCTGCGATATTTTTAATGCGGGAAAAATCATATAGTTTGTTATAAATAGACCAATATATCTTTATTCCAGTGGTATTAATGGCTATATCGTAATCATTCACGTTGAGTTTGACTCCTCTACCTGGCGAAATTATGGCCAGTGGGCTGTTAAAAAAATCCTGTTATCCTTTTTGTTTTTGTCTATTCACTATTCACGATGCACTTTGTCTCGCCTTATTCTCAATTTCGAGATATGGTTTTAACCATTCGTCCAACTCTTCCCACGACGCATTTTGGGGGATAGGATGTTCCTCCCAAGCAATGCAATTACAGGCTGCATTAAAGAAAACATCAGCACTTCGCCTACTGCACTTGGCTATTAAGCAAGAATAGAAATCATTGTGAGTATTATAATGGTGAGAATAAATAAAATCATCCCAACGTTTGCATAGTGCATCCTCGTCCATAATATCAATGACTTCAATTTCTTCCATCACCCTCTGGTTTTTATCTCCCCATCCTTCTTTTAACAAATTAACCGCCTCAACATCTGAAGATGGAGCACCGTAACCGAAAATGGTAAACATAAATGCGCTATTAAGATATTTACGAATAAGTTCCCATGCTTTACTAATGAAAACATCCCTATTGTATTCTTTTTGTTTAATTGGATATAACAATTTGCATTTTTTAAGAGACTTTCTACAACGAGGACAATTGGCATATCGGTTGCTTATCCCAATTGGTCGATGTTCGGTGCAAATACCAATTGCTGTATTTCCATGTAAAAATAATGGTTTTGGGAGATTATCCATTCCTCCTACTCTTTGATAATTCCTGCATATGGCCTGCCACAAGAACGGATCCCAATTGAAAGTGGCTATAATGTCTCTGCCTGTTAAAGACAAAACAAGGTGGTCATAAAGAGTAGGTTCTTCGGGTGGTTGCATATCAGCAAAATACTCAAAGATTATCACTTCAATATTCTGTCTGATTTCATCATATTTTGAGTTATCATACAGAGAGCTATATAGGTTCTCGAAATTTTGTCCCTTATAATCTATCCCGCATTTATCAAGATATTCAGTGAGCCTTTGTATTGTCTCGACAAAGTTATTCATTAGGGGTAATTTTAGGCCGTTCTTCTCTCCATTAGGAAAAGCCGCCTTACTCGCCCCTGCACCAAGCAAGACAAGGTGGGGTCTTTGAACACTTAGAGCATATCTGTTGTAAGGTTGTTCATTCATTTTACAAAGTCAAAAAAACTTAATGTACCCGATTTTTCTCTGCTTTTTCTCCCCATTTCCTTCCTTTTTATTTTTCTTGTCTGACTCGTCCTACATGTCCGACCTGTCCGAAAAGTCCGACTTTCGCTTTTTTCCCTTACATGCACCGACGATGATTTTCCAGCACACCTTTCGCCCCAATTATACAACTCCCATCCCCGTTTTCCAAACCCCATTTTTATCCGCCATTCGGTTGGGCAGATTCCCCCTTGTCGTGTCGGCTTTCTTGTCTCTGACTTCTTATCTATTTTCAAAACGCTGTAAAAAACAGGATTGACAGGTTTGTGAAGGATGGATACAATGTAATTACATTGAAAGGGTTGCTGATGCAAAATGTGATACGAACCCATCTGGTGCAGGTTGGGAATTCCAGGGGCGTGCGAATCCCCGGAATCCTGATTAAACAGCTCGGCCTGACCGACGAGATCGAAATGGCCGTAGAACGGGGAAACCTGGTGATTCATGCCCCGCGCAGGCCCCGTCGGGGATGGGCCGGGCATTTCCGCAAAATGGCCGAGCGAGGAGACGACCGGGCCGTCATCGGCGATTCCAGCCTGTCTGCATGGGACGAGAAAGAATGGCAATGGTAGTTCAACGGTTTGATGTCTGGCTGGTGGCGCTGGATCCCACGCTGGGCAGCGAAATACAAAAGACCCGGCCTTGTCTTGTCATATCTCCCGATGAGATGAATGATTATATTGCTACGGTCATTGTCGCCCCGATGACGACTAAAGGCAGGTCCTATCCGACACGGATTGCGTGCAGCTTTCAGGGTAAAAAAGGACAGATTGTGTTGGATCAGATTCGCACGGTTGATAAAGTACGTCTGGTCAAACGTCTCGGACGAATTTCTGAAAAAGCACAGGATGAGGTAGTGGAGATTTTACAGGAATTATTTCAGAAATAACAAATTCACCCCATGAAATCTCAGATTTCAAATCCTGCCCGCCCCGAGCAGCCTGTGGTGAGCAAGGCCGAACCGCGTCGAAGTGCCTAACCGTGGCAAAAAATCCTGTAAATCCCGTTCATCCCGTCAAAAAAATCCGTATCCTCTGCGGCCTCGGTGGCAAAAAATTTATCTGTGAAGTCTGCGTCATCTGCGGTTCCCTTCATGCCCCAAATTATACATTCCCCCTCTCCATTTCTCAATAAAATCCTGAGCCCGCTTGCACTGAGCAATGTCGAAGTGTCGAAGGACCAAATTCTACATTCTCAATTCCCTCTATCGTCAATTCATCCCCGAGGGATTTATCCCTAAGGGATTCTTTACCCCCTTTTCCTCTTCGCTTTGCCCTCACTTCGCATCGTTTTGTCATCACTTTGTCCACGTTTGTCGTCGTTTCGTAGCGCTTTTGCGCGCGTTTTGCTGTGTTTTTGAGCATTCTCACCTCCGTTTTTAACTCAAAAACGAAGATTCGAATTTTTCACGTTTTTCCCCCGTTCTCATCGCGTTTTCACTAAGTCATTGTAATAAAAAGACTAACGACATTTTAAGGCCAAGCCTTTTCCATCGCAAAACCGACAAGCCCCTTTGAATTTCAAAAACACACCAAAATTTCATCGTAGAGATTATTTGTCGAGAATTAACAAGAACTCAGGCAAATTTAATGCCGTTGCCCTGTTGCTCCGAGTTTCCGTGTTGACACTCCTATTGGGCCGGGCTATATTTGGCTTTCTTTAGCATTCCGGAAAAAAGCGATGTCGCCCTTCCGGCAAGTGGGCAAAGCAAATCGCACTAAATAACAAACGAATCCAAGAAAAAATTGCCGGGCTATTTGAACATCGCCATTAAAGATGCCACAGTCTCGAAAAATATGCAATTTTCAAAGGCCAAAGGATTATTTATCACCGGCACGGACACCGGCGTCGGCAAGACGTTGATTACCGGCGGCATCGCGCGGATTCTGGCTAAGCAGGGTCTGAAGGTCGGCGTCTTTAAGCCGGTTGCCACGGGCTGCCACCGCCAGATGGGGGAATTGGTCAGCCGGGACGCGGAATTTCTGGCGATGTGCGCCGAGACGGATTATCCGCTGTCGGTCATTACGCCGGTCTGCTATGAGACACCGGCTGCGCCGATTGTTTGCGCGAGAGTCGAAAATCGCCCCATTGATTATGAGCAGATTGCCGCGATGTATAATTATCTGTGTCAGGCCTCCGATGTGGTTCTGGCCGAGGGCATCGGGGGGGTGATGGTGCCGCTCGATGAGCAAACCACGATTCTGGATTTGGCGGCGAAAATGGCTTTGCCCACAATCATCGTTGCCCGGCCAAAATTGGGAACGATTAACCATACGCTTCTGACCCTTCGGGCGGTACGCAACGCGGGTTTGTATTCGGCCGGCATCGTTATCAACGGCTATAGCGTTCCCGCCGCCAACATCGCCGAGGAAACCGCGCCGAATATTATCGCCCAGCTTGGCAACACGAAAATCCTTGCCCTTGTCGGTTATGACGACCAGTCCAGCGTCGAAAATTTGCGTCTGGGGCAGATGATTCTGGCCGGTCTGAACGAATGCGACTGGAAAACGCTATTGTAATCTTCTTTGCAGTTTGTGATTTTGAGAGATATAATCATATCTTTATTCTCTGGAGAAAAGCTAAATGCCGACGAGACAGCCTGAATTTCGACGTTATCTGGCGCCGGTGAATACCGCCTCGACCCAGCAGTTGTTCACGGATTGCTTAATCATCGGGGCCGGCATCGCGGGCCTGCGCGCGGCGCTGGAAGCGGCGGAGCAGTGCGACGTAACGCTGGTATGCAAAGGCGCTCTTTCCGACAGCAATACCTGGAACGCCCAGGGCGGCATCGCATCGGTGCTGGCTGCCGAGGACAGTTTTGAATCCCATGTTGAAGATACTCTGCGGACCGGCTGCGGCCTGTGCGAGCCGGAGGTGGTGGAACGCGTGGTGCGACAGGGGCCGGCTTTAATCGAACAATTAGACGAGTGGGGGGCGGAATTTGACCGTGTTGACGGCAAAATCGACATTACCCGCGAAGGCGGCCACAGCCATCCACGCATCGCTCATTCTCACGGCGACTCCACCGGACGCGGGCTTGCTGAAGCGCTGATTCAAAGAGTCAAACAGCAGAACAATATCCATATCATCGAGCATTTTTTTTCCATCGACCTGCTGACGGGTCCCGATGGCGGCTGCCTTGGCGTCATCGGTTATCGCCAGCATACCGGGTACGAAATTATCTGGGCCGCGGCAACCATCCTGGCTACCGGCGGCGCGGGGCGGCTTTATCGTGAAACCACCAATCCCGAATGCGCTACCGCCGACGGCCATGCGATGGCCTACCGTGCCGGCGCCGTGCTGCGGGATATGGAGTTTATGCAGTTTCATCCGACGACGCTGTATATCGCAGGCGCCTCGCGGGCGCTGATTACCGAGACGCTTCGCGGCGAAGGCGCCATCCTGCGGGACAATGCCGGCAAGGCGTTTATGAAAAGATACCATCCCGAAGGTGAATTGGCTCCCCGCGACATCGTCAGCCGGGCGATTCTGGATCGGATGCTCAAGACCGGCTCGACGCACGTCTATCTGGATATTCGACATTTTGACAAGGCCCACTTTGCCAAACGGTTTCCCCTGATTAACGAAATCTGCGAGGGTTTTGATATTGATATCAAGACCGAGATGCTTCCCGTGCGGCCCAGCGCTCATTATATGATTGGCGGAGTTAAAGTTGACCTGGAGGCTCGAACCTCCATACCGGGGTTGTTTGCCTGCGGCGAGGCGGCCTCGACGGGACTTCACGGAGCCAATCGGCTCGGCAGCAATTCACTGCTGGAAGGGCTGGTCTTCGGCAGGGTCGCGGGGCAATCGGCGGTAGCCTGGCTGCAGAAAATGGCAGGCCCCGAATACCGCAAAATGAATGTCGAAATCCCGCTGTCCGACCGCAGCAGATTGGATACAGAGGATGTGCGAAATTCGCTGCGGGCGCTGATGTGGCGCAATGTCGGCATCACCCGCCAGGCCAAGCCGCTGGAAGAGGCCCAGGAAATCATTCGCTTCTGGCAGCGGTACGTGATGGACAAGGTTTTTGAAGGGCCGTTCGGCTGGGAGTGTCAGAATATGCTGACTGTGGCGCTGTTAATGGCCCAGTCCGCCCTGATGAGGAATGAATCCCGCGGCGTCCACTACCGCGGTGATTATCCCGACCGCAACGATG
>Ga0315277_10003339_pt1 | contig 21782 bp, 15 predicted proteins | sample YL17G05_15_MG_FD_203695 | JGI IMG/M metagenome (GOLD analysis project Ga0315277, IMG submission 203695) | Sediment microbial communities from Yellowstone Lake, YNP, Wyoming, USA - YL17G05_15 | ecosystem: Environmental > Aquatic > Freshwater > Lake > Sediment | place: USA: Wyoming | collected...
TTCATCACGTCGACAACTCCTTCCTCTTGTTTCCAGCGCAAAAAGTCAGCTGTGTGTTGCCTGAATAGAATGTATGCCGAATTCATATTGCCAACCTTTGTCTCAACATCGCCTATCCAGCGTGCGAGCCTGGCCGTCATGTTCCGCTTTTTGTCGGGACGCCCTTTGTCGGGCCTGCCCTGAGCCTGTCGAAGGGCCCGCCCTGAGCGCCTGCCCGCCGGAGCTCATTTGCGAAGGCGGGAATCCCGCGAAGCGGGATGAGTCGAAGGGCCTGCCCTGAGCCCGTCGAAGGGTTCGGGGCCGTTTGTTAGGCGTTTGTTGGTTTGCCGCCCAATTTGAAAAGCGGGTTCGTCAATCTAGCCTCCAACTTCTGATGACACTTCTCGTGCAGAAGCAAGGCATTCGCTAGATCGTCAGTTTTGCCACCTTGAGAATGAGCAATGATGTGATGGGCAGAAGAGCCATCAAACCTCATTTGCTTGCCGCATTGGCCGCATAGGCCCTTCTGGCGAAAATAGAGGATGCGTTTGAGCTCTGCATCATGTAGGCGATCCCGATCCTTAATTATGACGCGATGAAGCCTGTCAAATTCCTCGAGCATGATGTCAAGGCGTTTGGTGAGTGAATCAGAGCTGGTTAGGATCTTCGATTCTTGTTTGAACTGTTTGTATCGTGCAAACAGTGCTTTCGATATGCCTGCAGGCGGGTCGGCATCATAAAGGGAGAAACTATTGAGATTTTTCAGGAACTCCTTTGCAAACTCGCAAAGCTCATTCTGGAGTTGTGAGTTGTCAGCTCTGCGTTTCCGCAAATATGATACTAACAAGTAAAATGCGATAGATTCCCTGGGTGAGAAAGCCGTGAGAATAATGTTCAAGGAAAGATTGAGCAGGTCAAGGTTGCCCTTGAAGGTCCTAACTTTGGCGGCTGGTATCTTGGATTGGTAATCTTTCGCTGCCTTGACTAGGGCAGGCAGATCCAAATCTGGGAAGATCTTTCGTTGGAAATTGCCTTCGAGTTCAATAAGCAGCATCTCCGCGGCGAGTTGTCTCCACCTGAATCTTTTTTCCTTGCCAAAATAGGTGAAGAATGGATGCGTTTCCCTGACTTCGCGGAATGTGTCCTTGAATATGCCGCGGTACGCACTGATCTTCTCGGCTTTGTTGAGAGGGGTGCCTTCTTGCAGACGCAAGAACGTCTGAACTATGTCCTCCTCCCTAGTCTCTGGATCGTGGCTCTTCAATTTCAAGTAGAAGACGCAATATGCATCAAGAAGGGTCTGCTCCGTGAAGTCGAGATCTGCGTACTTTGGTATATCACTGTCAGACAAATCAAGCTTACCTGTCAAGTAATCACGAATCGCCAAGAGTCTTTGCTGGCCATCTAGGATTTCGAATCGCTTTTCGTCGTTGATAAAGAGTACGAGGACGCCGATCGAATAGCGATTCTGGATTGATCTAATGAGTTCGACCTTCTGCGAGTGCTTCCAGACATCGCCTCTCTGGTAATCTAGATTGATGTAGATCTTGCCGCTAGCGAAGTGCTTCGGGATCGCGGCTAGCACGAACTTGTCGAACTGGAAATCCGGTACGGTTTGTTTTGGCATGATGGTTCCGATGATTTTGTTTTCTGATGGCGGCAAACCAATGACGCATAACGTCCCGCCACAACACGCAGCGGTTTTTGGCGACCTAAGATTTCACCTCGCTCAACCATCGCCTATCAGATGACACCAAAAACCGTTGAGCGAGCACTTTTCATTCTGCCAGCCTCTGTTTCAAAAACGCCTATACAGTGTGCGAGCGCCGTGTTGCGGCGTGTTAGGCCAAGTGGCTATCATGGTTCATGGGACAAATCTCAAATTTGGTACGATGCAATGGCTCCCTCGAGTGCAACGCGAATTGGAGTGTAGTTGATACCAAGTTCCCTTTCCGCTTTGCTGCCATCCACTCTGAATCCTTCCTGCATAACTTTCATTTGACCTGTAGACATTCCCCATAGAGGCGGCTTCTTGAGAAGGTTGGCAAGCCCTGTCAGGAACGCAGCGTTAGCCATCGTCAACGAATCAGGGAGACGCAATCTTGGCAAGGGAACGCCCGATATCTCGCTGACCGTTTGGTTAATCTCCCGAAAGGACATCTGATGCTTGCCGATCAGATATTTCTCGCCGATATTGTTCTCTTTCTCTGCTGCCCGGACGAGGACCTCTGCAACATCCTTCACATGCACAAATGTAAGGATGGCATCGTTAAAGACGGTGGCAGGCAAGCGTCGACGCATGAGGTTGATAATGTATTGCCCTGTGGCTTTAGGATCACCAGGGCCCAGTACTGAGCTTGGGTAGACTACTACCACGGGTAGGCCAATTGTCTTGTAGAATTCCCAGACGATCAGATCCCCCTCATACTTTGTTTGGAAATACTCGCAGAACCGAACCGGACCGACCTTGCTTTCTTCTGTGAAAGGGCAATCGTCAGGCTTGCCGTAGATCCCCACCGTGCTCACATGCACAACCTTGGAAACTTTGGTCTCCAAAGCACACTCCATGACATTACGCGTGCCGTTGACATTGACGTCCTTGAAAATAGTATTGTCCGGTTCCCAGAAAGAGTAGATCCCCGCCAGATGAAAAACCCAGTCACAACCTTTCATACTTCGAAGAACGGACTCCTTGTCCGTTACATCGCCAATAGAGAAGGTCACTCCTTGCTTCGTCAGTTGTTCGCTCCCTGGGGTGATTCTCCTCACGAGGCAGCTTACTTCATGCCCGGAGTGGAGTAACCGCCTTACCAAATGAGTTCCGATAAACCCCGTGCCACCTGTAATGAATGTTTTCATTTCTAACTCCTTCAACAGTTATTATGTCTTCTCAGCGCCATTTCGCCTAACGTCTGAGACTACGTATCGCACACTTTGCACCGTCAAAAAGAGCAAGTTCAGGTATTGCGTTGTCCCCGCTCCTGGCAGCGTTCGCTCATTCATCATAGTGACCCACCAACCACCCCGACAATTGGCAATTCTCTAGACGACTGGCGAAGGAGAAAATCCCAATTAACAATAGTTGAATCGACCAGCAAGCGCAATACCGTAAACTTGGTATATTGCATTTCGCAAGAGCCATTCTGATTATTCCTTCAACTCGTTCTAATCTCTATCTCTGAAGCGTCTTCCGTTTTCCATTTCCTCAAAAACGAACCTCCCTCAAAAACCGTCCCTACACGATAAGTTGACCTAGCGCGAGGCATGCGATGCCCGGACCACTCTGCACGTTAGCAAGTGGATGGTCACTCGCGAAAGCGATTTCGTTTTTGATTCGCATTCAGAAGTTTGGATGTGATCCATCTCATCCCTCCTCGAGGGACCATCGGCAAAAACCGCGCCGTTCAAATGATTATCGATGTTGATGCACGGGGGATGATGCAGCGAGTAGCGAGTATTGGAGTATGAAGTATTGGAGTGGCAGAGTCCGATCTGCGATCGGACCTGCAGGTGGCATGAAGGTGATGTGAAGTCCGATCCGCAAGCGGGCGCGAACGAACAACGTAGGCCACCAAGCCAAAGCTGCTCAACTCCTCAGCGTCAGCGGCCGGCCATTTCAACGAAACGTAACTCCCACCCCCCAGCCCCAGGGCGGACTCCAGGTTCTCGCTCTTCTGTTGTTAGATGATCCGCTTATTGGTAGAACATATAGCTTAGCGACAAATACAGACCCACACGAAGTCTCGAGACTGTAATATCCCCCGGTCTGGTTCTGTAAACTGCAGAAGGATCAGGATAAACCTTGCTGTGTGCATCACTGTGGCCGATGAGCATGCCAAGATTCCACAAGATTCTCTGTGTATCACCCCGCATCCCTCCAACCCCCACACACAATCTCGGTCTGATCTTGTCTGCAATGGCGATCGCCGTTCCAAATCCGATCTGGAAATTCTTTTTTCCGTAGTGCAGCAATGCAACCATCCCATGTTCAATCTGAAGGGGATCTTCGTTCACTATGGAGAAACTGGAATCGGCGAGCATCTTTGTGGAATAAGCCTCATTCTTCATATAGCCCACATAGTAGCCAGAACTGACGCCCCACATCTCAGTTTGCTTGAACGGGAACATAAGTTGCGTGCTATACGATTGGAGATGCGAATCCTCCTTGCGAGGAGAGATGGTAATGTCAAGTCTTGTTCGCTCCTTGGTGAGCTGAAACGGCAAAGAGACGTATTTCCGCGATTCGTTGTTAAGAACAGCAGTGACTGCACTAACATATGTCAATGTGCTTTCGGCGGACACACTTTCCTGTGCCTTAGACAGGGTGACTGCGAACATCTGAAAACCATTTCTCAAATCACGATCACCTGTCTGCAACCCTTTGTTGCCTGCGATCACCTTCTCGAATGACTTTATACCTGTTTCGTACTCTCTGAGTGCATTCGACGCTTGCACATCCAGGTCAACCAGTTGCTGATAAAACGCCGAGGCAGCTACGTACATTTCGTCTTGAACTTGCTCGGGCTCAGTCTGGCTAGCCGACCCTGTGAACTGAAGTTGAGCTCGCATGATGTACTTATTATATCGCCGTGTGAAGCCATCAATGTGTTCCTTTACCTTCTTCAACGTGCCACCGATCGCTTTCAGTTTCTCCTGGAGAGAGTCGATTTTCAACTTGACGAGGATGGTATCGGGGATCGTCTTCGGGTGCAACTCCGCACGGGCCTGCAACCTGTCGTAAGACATCTGACTCATCAGCTGCATCTCAAGCGCCCGCATCCTTTCTTCTCGGATCCCGCTTGTCATTATGGCTGCTACGCCAGCTTTGCCACCGAGTGGCGAGAGAGATGAAAGCAAATCACTCAGCTCCTTCGTCCCGAAGGCGCCAAAATTGGGGATCGTCATTGCTTTGCTCACTGCTGAGTCTGTTTTTCCAATCGTAATTTTATAGAGGTCCATGTTTACGTTCTCTATTTCAACTCTGAAGAAATCCCCGGGCTTGAGCGATTGCAGCGACTCTTGTTTCTTGATCGTTCTCTCCTTGAAGTCAAGCACGATTGCCGTTTGGGACGCTGTCACGTGCATCCCCAGGCACTGCAACGCCAGGAGTTGTACTAATCGTCTTGCCACGAGCATTTTCTTCATATCCCCTCCATTAAGTTTTTGAAGTTAGTTTCCGGCGTCTCTCTCTGCATCCCTCACCTGCCATCTCATCACTCGCGTTCTGACCATCAACCAACCATTCCGATCATACTATTCAGCGGCAGAACGCCTCAACCGTCGCCCATCGCTGCACAGGTATTGCGTTTTTGATGAGCGCGACACGTTCTGAGCGACGCACATCATGCCGTCCACAAACCAAAGAGGACGGGTGCAAAGATCCTCTTTGAAGGTTAGCAAATTACTGCTGCATGATGCAGGTCGCCGATAACTAGGACGACGCTGAAAAACAAAAACTCCGTCACGTTGAGCGCCCGCCTGCTCTCATGCTTACACGAGGCGGGCAGGCCAGCCCGCCGTGCGGTCTGGCGGGCGCTCACCCTGACGTGTTCGCGTGTTTGTGTGCCTTTTTCCGCAACCTGCTAGTGCCGTTTCCGCTAAGTAATCTCGTATTCTCGCGCACTGGCATAGAAGGAAACGAGCACTATTGCTCGCTTCCCGTGGCAGTGTCGATGTCAAGACTCAATATTTATTTTTGGAAGCGGCACTAGCTGGCGTTTGCGGCCTTCAGGGTTGAGTTATGCCCAATTCCTTTGCTCGGTTCTTGTATTCCAATCTCTCTCTTGCAGCCTGATTAGTACGAACATCTTTCACAGCTTTTGTATAGCCTAGAACGCTGCTCCAGAATGCCGAGCCCCCACTTGATAATAGCCCCACAACGATCACCGATATGGATGTACTGCTCGTTCCAGATCCGATCTTTAGGAAGCCCGTCAGACTGTATCCACCGTCAGCCAAGAAAGCTGCGGTGACCCAAGAAGCAACAAACGCAAGTATTTGTACCGCAAAACGTCGTACTCCGTCCTTCACAGGATCAATATCTCCTGCCTTGTTCTTTTTCTCATCAGCAAGCCAAGTTGGGAAGACAGTTTTCAGTATTGTAACAAGTCTCTCGGCAGCCAGACTGATAGAGAGAAGGATGGCGACGATAGAATTCAAAGCGTCAATTGGCATAAGATGCCCCTTTCTAAGAGTGTTTGTGTTTTGAAGTACCTCGCCTTTCAACTATGCATGGCAAGGTCTCTGTGATTTGTTCGCTGTGAGCGAATGGCAGCTAAACTCCTGCAAACCAGAATTGCGCTTTTCTGACCGTGTTGGATGGAACGAAGTCGTGACGCATGATTCGAGTCGAACTCGATGGTCCTCAAGCATCCGGGTAGCTCCTCCTAGGTCCTATAGCCGGATATCGCGTAGCAGCAAGATCATGCATGATCGAAGCAGAATGAGTTTGTCACCACCTGGATCAGACTACAAATCCAGAGGTGATGTCGGTTGCTCTCAGAGAATTGACGTGATTATTGGTGTAACCTTGGGTAGGAAGTTCGGCAACGGATCGGTGTGACTCGGTCCCGAACACAGTGGGAGCACACTTCTGCGACCGCGGTGAGTCACTCACACGCGACGAAAAGGGCATAAGCGGAAGGCTGCGCGGTCTGGCCACGCTCTGACAGGAAATCGTTTTGCTGAGGCCACTCATTCGACCTCCCTGGAGGCGAACGGGGAGTGGTTCGCAACGTGGGGTAGGAAACTGCGACTAAGCTAAATCTTTGCGAACTGAAAGTCAAGAGGCACGACTCTCGCGGACGCTCGCCGAACGTCAGAAACGTGGCTACTCCTCGCGCGTGAAGATCGAGTTGGCGGCCGCCTGCATGAAGAGCATTCCGGCGGGTAAAATTGCAGATTATTAAAGGGTGATCTGTGAGGCTCGGTGGGATTGTCTGGAGGGCAACGAAAGGTGACCGACACACCCGTCTTCTCCCTTCATAAATCAACAATCTGCAATGGTTAATCGCCGCGCTCATCCAGCTCGGACATTATCGATTGATGATTGTCGAAGGGTGATCTGTGAGGTTTGGTGGGATTGTTTGGAGGGCAACGAAAGGTGACCGGCACACCCGTCTTCTCCCTTCATAAATCAACAATCAACAATCTGCAATGGCTAATCGCCGCGCTCATCCAGCTCGGACATTATCGATTGATGATTGTCGAAGGGTGATTTGTGAGGTTTGGTGCGATAGGCGCCAGTCACCGGCCAAGAAACTCCGCCGCCCCCTCTGCCGCCTTTCGACCGCTCAGCACCGCTCCCTCAATCGTTGCCGGGTAACCCGTATTTGTCCAATCACCAGCCAGAAAAAGGTTGGAGACGGGCGTTTGGCTCGCGGGGCGATGCTGCTCGGCTTCCGGTCGTGGCGAGAATGTGGCGCGTTTCTCTTTCAGAACAAGGAAATGGACAACATTTGCGACTTTTGTTCGCGGCAGGAACTTATGCAGGTCGACAACCGCAGCATTCACCAGCTCCTCAGAACTGAGGTTCACGAAAGGCCCCGCACCGCTGATTACAAGGGAGAGGTATTGACGCGTCGAATTTTGAATTCCGTAGATTTTTGATTTGTTGAACACCCAATGGACCCGTGAATCGAGCAGCGCGACAAGATCCTGGTCCATCACAACCCGATCGAACCACAGATTGATGGTAATGATCGGCGAAGACTGAAGATGCCCATTAACAACCCATCCCAATCTCCCGGCAGCGTTCGAAAAAAGCGGCGACGCCGTGTACCACGGCACGGCGCTGATGAACACCTGCGCCTCCCTGATCTCACCGTCTGAGCACCGAACCCCCTTCAATCGCGCTCCATCGAATAGACTCTCATCGACACCGCATCCCAGCATGATCTCCCCTCTGCGTGAACGGACGTAGTTGATGCTGGGATTCACGAAAAGCTCGCTCAGTCCAACGCGCGGGATCAACAGCGAGGCGTTTTCCCTCTTTCCAAGAAACGCGCTCCTCAACACCCTGTAAAAAAGGAGCGCCGATACTTCCTTTGGATCGTCGTTCAGGCTTCCAATGGCAATGATATCCCACAGATATCTCTTGTTCTCCGCCGATTGACCGAGTGCATCGAGCCATTGATGCACCGTGAGAGACGCGATCTTCGGTTCAATCTGCTTCGGATCCTTCCGCAGTTCGATCCCAACTCGCAGGAGTTTCAATCTGTCAGAAAGCGAGAGCGTACGCAGCGACATCAGTCCGCCCAGGAGATGAAACGGAGCCGGAAGAGACGGGCAATGGAGCGCGCCAGCACCCCGGACAGGATGGAGAAAGTCGATGTGAAGGCTCGGCTGAAGGGTCGCAAGCGTATCGGATCCGATCGTTTTCAGAAGCCAGCGCGCGGACTCGTAGCACCCCATCAAAAGGTGCTGACCATTGTCGACTACATCACCGGTGGTTTCATCGACGAAGGAGTACGTCCGGCCGCCAAGGTGCTGACGCTGCTCGACGAGAAGCACCGAGATTCCGCGTGAGACGAGATCGACCCCTGCGGAGAGACCGGCAAGACCGCCTCCAATGACAATGACATCAGGTTTCATAACAGTGTTACCCATGGTGAAGTGACGGTTCACGGTTCACTGCTCGCCGTTCACTTTCTTCTTGCAGGCGATATTCACCGCAACCAGTTGTGGAAATGGACTGACCCTGGGAATACCCACGCTCATCGGGAGCCCCGCCAAACCGCAGGCGGGCTGGTCTGCTCCCGCACGAGGTTCGCCGCCAATGACATCAGGTTTCATAACAGTGTTACCCATGGTGAAGTGACGGTTCACGGTTCACTGCTCACCGGTCACTTTCTTTTAGGCAGGAAGTTCCGTCCGGACATACCGATGGAAGTTCTTCGGAAGCTTGTTGCGCAGGCGTAAAACCATCGCGACGAGAAGTTTGATCGGAGAAGCCAGCCGAATCCGTTTTGAAAACACGTCATACCGCGCGCGCTCAATCCGAAGCAAGAGGAGATAGTAAATATTCCCCATTGCCCGCGCAGCCGTAAAGAGCGGCTTGTCATCCTCTGCCAGGCAGCTCTTGGCCTTTTTGTAGAATTCATGGGCGCGCTGACATTCGAACTCCATCATCGCCCGGAATCGATCGTTGTAGGTCGAGCTGAGCAGTTCTTCCTCTGTGTAGCCGAACCGCCGGAGATCCTCCCGGGGAATGTAGATTCGTCCTTTTTTTGCGTCGGTCTTAATGTCGCGGAGAATGTTCGTCAACTGAAGTGCGATGCCCAGATTCAGCGCGTACTCTTTCGTACGCTCATGGTGGTACCCGAACACTTCAGCGCAGATCAAGCCTACAGTGGACGCGGCGCGGTAGCAGTATTGCTGCAGTTCATCGAAGGACTCGTACCGGTTCTTCATTAGATCCATTTCCATGCCTTTGAGCAGGTCAAGGAAGTGGTGTGTGGGGATGTTGAACTTCTCGATAACGCTGACGAGCCGGTTGAGGAATGCGAAGCGAGAAACACCCTGGAGGGCAAGCTGGAGCTCGCCGGTCCAGATCAGCAAACGCCGGTATTTTTCTTTGACATCAGCTTCTTCATCGACAATGTCATCGGAATAGCGGCAGAACGCATAAATCGTCTCAATGGCCTCGCGTTTCGGGGGCGGGAGGAAACGAATCGGGAGAAGGAAATTGCTTCCCCGGGTCGCCGTCAACTCCGGCAGGCCGATGTCAACAATATGTGCTGGCACGGTCAACTACCCCTTTATTGATGAAATAAGAAGCGAGACTTTGTCGAACAGTGATAATGTCGGGCGATCTCTCAGTACGCTGTAGTCGGCGTTTTCGATCTTCTTCAAGATCCGCATGCCGCCGTTCCACGTGAGGCGCAACTCCAATCGCAGGTCTTTCCCTACCCCTTCAAGGAGCGGCCTCCCGTCGCGAAACATCTCCCGGGTCCGATCGACCTGATAGCACATCAGGTCTTTGAACGGCTGAGTATGCTGCCGTTCAAACAACTCCTCCTCGGAATACCCGAACTCACGGATGTCCTCCAAGGGAATGTACACCCGATCTTTCTTCAAGTCAACACTGACATCCTGCCAGAAGTTCGTCAGCTGGAGGGCCGTACAGATGGAATCGGACAATTCCATCATCGTTTCGCTGCGGTAATTATAGAGCAGCAGCACAAGCCGTCCGACGGGATTGGCGGAATTTGAGCAATAGTCAAGGACATCGTCAAATGTGTCGTAGCGGTTCGTCGTCACGTCCGAGCGAAAGGCCTTCAGAAGAGCCTGGAAGAGTTCGGCCGGCATGTCAAACCGTCCAGCTGTCTCCCGGAGAGCTATGAAAACGGGATGATGCGCGTGACCGCGATAGGCGTCGGCAAGCTGCTCCTCCCACTCGACGAGACCGTCGATCCGTTCTGCTGTCGAGAGTCCCGGCTCATCGGCATAGTCATCCGCGATGCGTGCAAACGCATAGATGGCGCAGACGTACTGCCGCTTTTCACGCGGCGTCAGGACTGAGGCGACAGGGAAATTCTCGTAATGCTCGCGCGCGAGTTGTTCACAGAACTGGAAGGACTGTGGAACGGTCCATGACCGGCGAGCAATCCGTTTGAGATCACGAGTTACCATGGCGGGAAAATATCAGAAAAGGGGAGCCGAAAAGCAAGCGACAAGGGGTGAAAGAGAAGTCTCTGGATTCGGGCATCCAGACATTGGCCACGTCAGCAGCAGCACTGTATCCCACGCTCAGATCGGAACCTCGTACACCTGTACCGGCGTCTCCAGTCCTTTCACCTTGATCGGCTCAAGCGGTTTGGCCGGGATCGCCCCGTTGAGCAATTCATAAGTTCGGTGTGAGATGAGAATACCTCCGACAGGCGCGTTTGCTTCGAGCCGTTGCGCGAGATTGACATCTGACCCCAACACCGTGTAGGAGAGTCTGCGCGCGGAACCCATGTTACCGACAACTACCGGACCCGTGTTGATGCCGATACGAATCTGAATGGGGAATTTCCCCTCCCTCTCCCATTGTTCCTTCAAGCTGCGAGTCCTCCGCTGCATCTCGATGGCGGCGCGGACGCATCGGACCGCATGATCGGGCTGCTCTTCAGGATCGCCGAAAAACACCATGAGACCGTCGCCGATGAACTTGTCGACCGTCCCTTCCTCCTGGAAGACGATCTCCACCATCGCCTCGAAGTACTCATTGAGCGCTTTCTGGATCTCATCCGGCGTCATCGTCGATGAATGGGTTGTGAAACTCTTGATGTCGCTGAAGAGAATCGTCAGTTCCTTCTTCTGCCCTCCCTGCGTAATGAGCTCGGGATTTGCCATGACCCGTTTCACCATCGTCGGAGGGAAATATGCTTCGAACGATCGCTGAAGCGATTGCTTCTCCCGCTGGGAGACAACGAAGTGGTACGCGACAACGACAAAAGCCGAGATGCCAATCTGGAGAACGGGTCGCAGGACATCGAGGATCACGTTGAGATACAGGAACATACCGACAGACGCCAGCAGGTGCCCCGTGATCAATCCAACAGATCCAAGAGAGTAACTCCGCGTGCTCAAGGTGAGGGAGAATATGACGAGGAGGACGATCACGGCAGCTTCCACGCCAAGTTTCTCAGCGGTCGATGCTTCCCGCAGGAAATTCTCAGTGAGGATTGTATTCAAGACACTTGAATGAACCCCGCTCAGCGGGAACTGGTTATCGGTCGGGATCGGTCCGACATCGGACGCTCCTGTTGCGACCTCGGCGACAACAGCAATCTTCCCCCGCAGCACTTCCCGCAACAAGTCAAGTTCCATCCTGTCGTCGGACGCGCTCAGGATGTAGGCAAAGTCGTAGTGAAGCATGACGTTCGAACCGTCATCGCGTCTGAGCGGTCCGATGTAGTTCACGAGCATGCATGCCGATCGGTCGACGGGGATGACAATATCATGAGCAGTCCCGCCGGGACGGAGCGCGGCCTGGAGCGTGATACTCGTGCCGGGCCTGAGTTCGATCCGATCAGGCGTGACGCCGAGGTAATCGCAGACCGCGCGGAAGGCGAAGCTGGGATAGAAAGATTTTCCAGAGCGGAACAGCAATGGCACCCTCCGGTAGACACCGTCGCGGTCGAAGTTGATGTTCAGGAACCCCAAACCGCGCGAGGCAGTCGCGAGTGCAGGAAATGTAATCTTCGGATCCACCCCTTCGGGGAGTTGATCCACCGCCCCATTGACGTGGACATCCCACTTCGTCGAATCCACGTACTGTGCCGACTGCCTGTTTCGCTGGGCCCGGCGGGTATTCTTGTTCTCATCGGAAAGATTGAACGCCAGGCCGAAGTACACATTCCCCGCTTTCGCAGTCCCGGCGATGAAGGCACTATCTTCGAACTGGTTGGTGCGGGCAGGAAAGATGAAATCCCAGGCCTGGAGCGCAGTCCCTGCCTCAGCAAGATTCTGGGCTACCCGGCCATACTGAGATCGACTCAGGTAGGAATACTGAAGATCTTCAAACGTTTTGTCTGAGACGTCGACGTGGATAATCGTACTGTCGTAGCGGGGACGAAGCACTTCGGAGCCCGAACGGAGGACATAGAGCTTGTCGACCGTCTGCGCGTTCCAGGCCTCGAAGACGTTCGGAAAGAGGACGAAGAGGAGATGTACACCGATACACGCGCCGACGACAAGATACACCGTGTTGCGCGTGACGTGCCGCTTATTTGTGCTCAACGGTGATCGTCTTGCCGTAGAAGTTGTTGGCTAAGATTTCAGTCGTGATGTTAGCAACATCGGGTCGCCGCCCGGCATTGGGGTTCTCAAGTCCCCGGACGTTCCCTCCTATGGAGATGGGACGTTCAGCGGTCGTGGTGAACGTTTTGAACCGCTTCCGGACATTGCGGATTTCGGAGACAATGTCCTTCGCAGCCGCGGACTTCCCGGACATTGGTGAGGACTGGTATTTCTTCAGGAGACCCTCGAGATCCGTCAATCGAGTTGGAGAAGCGAGAAGGTAGAACGTCTCCTTCCCGATTTTCTCGTCCAGTTCGAACCACGGTCTTCCCTTCGGGATGTAGTAATTCTTCCCAACCTTGTAATCGGCCGAAAACTGGTCAAGATCATACGGAAATCGCAGCACAATCTCCCCGTCGGGAGTCTCATGTAACAGGTAGACGAAACACTGGGTCGTAAGCTTGACGATCATCTTCACCTGATCGCCCGATTTCAGCAACGTATCTCTCGTAACCGACACGAGCTTCGCATCCTTCACCGATCCTGACAGGGCGCCGAAACCCCATTCGAAGCCGATATTGTCTTTCTCCTGCGCCGCCGCAACTCCCGTCCACGCTGAAAGAACGACAAACAAGCAAACGATGGACACCGCTGAATGAAAGAAATGTCTACGCATGGATCACGTCCTCTCTGCCTGGCAGGCCGCCAACAGCCATCATGTGATGTTGAGGTCCTACGGGAAGCCTGTTAGTGAGCTATTTGAGATATGGTAAGGTCTTTGTCATACATTGTTTGGCTGCGCATCGGGTTCTGCGCCCCCTTTGTCTTCCGCTTCACCTGATCCTCCACATACTGCATCAACTCGTTGATCGTCACCGTGTAGTCATTGTTGAGATCCGCCAGGCCTTTCATTCCCTCCAAGAGGTAGTACGTGAAGACGCCATGGCCCAGCTCGGGATATTCTTGCGAAACCTCACCCGCCGCGCTGGCCGTGAAGATGACGATCCCTTCCTTGGACCTGGACAAATCCGCGAGATACTGATTGATGAGATTGGATTTTGTAGCATCCATACCCCGCGTCGCGAAATCAACGCTGAGGCCCCCGCTATGGCATGCATCAGAGAACACAATGATGCGTTTCGAGGAGATGTACCGTTTCAGCACATCTTCGATCTGCCACATCGGAAAGGTCGTTGTTCCGAGGCGTGCCGGATCTGCATCGTACGTGAGGAGGTACAGGTTCTGAGGACGCGCAGGATCGGGAAGGCCATGGCCGGCAAAATAGATGATGACCAGATCTTTGTCGATCGCCTGCTGCAAGAAATCGATGAGCGCCTCCTGAAGTCCTGCGAGCGTTGCGTTTTTGTTAAGGAGAATACGCATATGATCGGGTTGGAATGCGCCGCCTTCGGGAGTTTGCAGGAAGTTCGCGAATGCCTCTGCATCTTTGTCTGCAAACCTCAGCGGGGGAACACCGCGATTCAGATACTCAGACGTCCCGACAATCACGGCCCATTTCTGCGGGCCGGATCGTACGTCTTTATCCTTCGGCGCCAACCCTGATGGATTTGCCGTGATCGCTCCAATCACCTTGCGCGTCACGCCGAACGACTTGGTCACCTTCTCCCCTTTTGCCCCGGCAACGACAATCTGGATCTGATTGTAACCAGCAACAAGGGGAATGCCTTCCACGAACAGGTCACCCGGTTTTTTCCTGAGGCTGCTCGCGTCCACCATGTCCTGCATGTTGGCTACGATCTTGTACGAATCAACATTGAACCATGCTCTGAACCTCACCAGGGTCGCGATGCTATCGGTCTCCGCGTTGTTTGCCGGATTCAGGACCTCGACGGCATCCTGATCCGACATCCGCTGGATATTGACGTTTATCCGGCCTTCGTTCCCGTACGCATCGGTCGCGCGTATGTCAAACGAGTTCAGCCCCTGCTTGGCCAGCGGGACCACTGCCGTGTATCGCTTCGCCGATCCTTCTGCGAACGCTCCGGGCATCTCCTTCATCTCGATCGGCTGATCAATCCCCCCAACGATCACTTTCCTGATCGGACTCTTATCCTCCACCGTTCCTTCAATCTCGATCGAGCGGGCGTACAGTTTGAGCACGCCGGAACCCGCTGCCATCGGCTGAGTCATCGTGACGACCGGCGGCTCCGTATCAGGAGCTTCGACGAGCACGTTCCAGACAGCGATTTCCCCTTTTGACGTCACCGCCCACAGATGACCACCGCCGACAAACGAAAGTGCTCCAAACTGAAGATTCCCCTCCCGAAGGGTCTTCACAAGCGTTCTCGATTTCAGATCGTAGAGGGCAATAGCGCTGTCTGCCGCGACGGCAAGCCAGCGATCTTTAGGATCAAACGCCAGAGCACGAACATGGCCAACCTTTCCGAGGGGGGCCCCGGAAAGACTCAAGCTCTCCACATCCCAGAGCTGCACCAACCCATCCTTCGCTACCAGAGCGACAGTTTTGCCGTCAGAGCTCAGCCGTATCATCGACGTCGTGAGGTTTGTTTTCACACTCCGCATCGGATCCAGCTTCGGGACAGAGAGTACACTGAGAAGTCCGTCGTGCGTGACAGCAACGAGACTCTTGCCGTCCGGCGTAAGCTCATACCCAACGAGACCCGTCTCGAAGCGAGTGGAAGACAATTCTTTTTCACTGATGGGTTCCGTCAGTCGGAGGGTACCGTCTGAGGAGCTTGAGAGGAGATGTCCTTGAACCGTCGTGGCAAGCGTGAGAATACCGGGCGCGCGGATGGAGAATGCCTTGTCCTTCGATCCCGATTGCAGGCTCCACCGTGTCGTCAGGCCGCTCAAGGAAGAGGCAAACAGAAATGCACCGTCACGAGTGAAGCTCATTGCCGAAGGGGGCTGATCAGGAGCAAGCGTCGCCACGACCTTGAAGGTCGACGCATCGACCACTCGAAGCTCTTTGATACTCCCAAGGGCTACGAGTCTGTGCGGGCCGTCGAACGCAATTGCCACGAGAGGCGACGGGGACGACACTGAGGAAGCGACACGCTCGCTGAATGGCTCCTTCACCTGTGCAAGAGCACTTTCTCGTGGAAGGAATACACTGGAGAGGGCGATGATTGGAACCGCCCATGAGCTCTTTCGTGAGCACCACATCTTGACCTCGCGGAGAAAATGGCCCCTTAAGGGAGTTCGACACTTTGGTCGTATCGTGGAGCCGTTGGCGGCAGCGTGGGAGTGCCCCAAGTTTTGATCGAAATTCCTGCCCTGATGTTCATCATTTTTCGACAGAATGTCAAGATCGCTGCATATTGCTTCTCCCAACCACATTTTCTATATTCGACTGGCTCATCGTCCCCCGATCCTCCAACAAGCAGCCAGCACACTCAATGAACAGGCACGTCTTCCTGCACTCAAGTCTCTGTGGAATCCTGCTCGCCGCGGCAACGCTTGCATACGCCCAGGCTCCGCAAGTCCAACTCAAGGTCAAGGAAAAATCCGGTCTGTTTGGCATGAGCGCGGAGCGTTTCGCGGCTATCGCGCTTTCCAACCAGAATCGATCTCTTCCCTTGACGTGCGACAACGTCAACGGCGGGCAGTTCACCTATTTCCTCTTCCGCCCCGCGGGCGATTGGAAGATCGATCAGGATTTTGTGAATGAAGAATTCCCGAAGCTCTCCCTCTCGCAGGCCGAACAGAAGTACCCCGTGTTATGGAAAGGCGACATACTGTCTGATTCTCTGGGGACTTCTGTACTCCTGGGATTCGCGAAGGACATCAAGCTGCACAAACCCCTCGTGATGCAGTTCCAACTCGGTGATGCCGCGAGCCAGGGGGAACTCAGCGTACCGCCGGAATTCTGGCCCGGCTATGCCACGCTCACAGGGATTCTCAAGGACGCGTCCAAAGCAGTCGAAGAGAAACGATACCGCGACGCGATACCGCTCTTTGAAAAGATTCTCGCGAAACCGGAACTCGCGATCTTTCCCGAGCAAAGCGATGTCCACGCCAAACGCATTCAGGCATTTGACCTGTACTTTGAAGACCAGTACTCCGCGTTTCTCGCCAGCTGCCTCAGCGAGAAACTGAAGCAGAAAGAAAAGATCACGCAGGTTGAATCGTATCGGCCCGCCTTCCAGTTTGTCCTGGATTCCCTTCCAAACGCCGGACTGAATATCACCGACGCGGAGCCGGGGGTGAAAGCAATTTGTTCGCGCGCGGCAGCCGCGCTTGCCCGGATGGCGATTGTGCGCGATTCGCTCCAGCAAAGCCTCGACGACAAGAACGTGCGATGGATCATCGAGGCGTCCATCAGCGGCCGGCCCAGTTACCTCTACGAGTACATCATTGAAGCACTTGCATACGGATTTTCATCGCTCGATTTCGCCGACACGAGCGCGTTCGTGACAAGGGCAGTCCTTCCGCCGGAGATGCAGGCCCAGCTCGGGAAGTATGACCTGCTTGAGTCCTACGAAACATTTCTGCGCCTTGCGTATCAACGGTTCCAAAGCCGCCAGCCGATCTTCCCGGACCCGTTCCTGGACAACGTTCTGAAAGATTCCGCCGCCTTCTCACTCCCTTGTCATGCCATGCTCAAAGCCGTGAGCGATTTCTTCGCGGGGCATTACGCCGGAGCAAAGGAAGAGATTTTCAAAGTCTTCAGAACTTCCTACGATCCTCAGCTGTCTGCCCGCTATGACCAGATGCGTGTTCTTATTGCGATCCACGAGAAGAACATCCCGCTCGATGTCTTGAAGGTGATCGACGAAGGAACGCAGGCGGAGAAACTGGGCAACAACGAGCTGGCGCTGGAAAAATATCGGCAGGCGACCGTTCTTGCTCCCGGCTTCGCGCACGCGCTCTTTTGCCTTGGCCGGTTCTATGCCAGGAGCAATGATCCGATTCGCGCCTCCACGTTCTTCCAGCAAGCGTACCAGTCGGACTCGCTCTATCTCAGCGCCTACCGTGAGGCCTACAACCTCTATCGCAAGGGAGGCAACTACAAACCGATGATCGAAGCTCTGACACAGGCGCTTCAGCACGGGAACGACTACTGGGAGACGAACATCAATCTCGGCTTTGCCTACATGGGAGATGGAGATGTCGCGCAGGCGATTCAGCATTTTCAAAGAGCGCTGGATCTGAGTCCGAAAAGCTACCAGACCAACATTCAGCTCGGCCTCGCGTATCAGACCGTGAAGGAGTACCAAAAAGCACGCGACTACTTCAACAAAGCCATCGCAATCGATCCGCTCCGTCAGGAGGCAGTGGATTTCCTGCAGAAGCTCAACGACCTCCAACGGGCAGGAAAATAGTTCAGTCCGCACATTTGGCATTGCTTCGTCGAAGTTTTTGATTGTGGCGATTCTTCTGTATATTGGTGTTAGACCAGATCCTCAAAAGGGTTTGTACTTTGAGGATTTTTTCATTTCAAGGGCGGATGGCGAAATTGGCAGACGCGTCCCGCAAAACTCAAGAAGAAGTTTTTGGAAATCATCGTACGGGTTCGCTGGGGGCAGATGGCGAAACTGGCAGACGCGCTAGCCCTAGGAGCTAGTGGGGAAACCCGTGGGGGTTCAACTCCCCCTCTGCCCACAAGAGTTTTGCGGGATGGGGAAACCCGTGGGGGTTCGAGTCCCCCTCTGCCCACACGAGTTCTGCCGAACGGGGAAACATTCAGGTTTCTCCCTGATTTTGTCAAGAGAAAGGAGTGCTGTCTTGGAAGTCCAGGTTCACACACAGACGGAGGTCTCGCGGGAAATCGAGATCGAAGTCAACGCTGAAGAGCTGCAGCCACGTTTTGAGAAGGCCTACAAGGAATACAGACCGAAAATCGAGATTCGCGGCTTCCGGAAGGGGAAGGCGCCGCTCGACATGGTGAAGAGACTCTATGGCGAGATGATCGAGCACGAGTACCTCGACAAGATTGCCAGCGAGTTGTATCGACAGGCGGTAAAAGAGAAAGAGCTCAAGCCGATTGGGGAGCCGACACTCAAAGACATGAAGTATGACCGCGGTGAGCGGTTCTGGTTCAAGATTCAGTACGACGTTCGGCCCGTCATAACCCTGAAACAGTATAAAGGTCTTACCGTCGAAACCGTCGTCCACAAAGCCACCGAGGCTGAACTGGAGGATGAACTCACGAGAATCCGGAAAATCAACAGCTCCCGGGAAGAGGTGGAAGAAGCGACGAACGACGAGCATGTCGTGACGGCCCACCTCCAGGAGTTCGACGAGACGGGGTTTCCGATCATCGGCAAAAAGTCAGAGAACGCGCGCTTCTACCTTGCAGATCCTCAGCTCGAGCAGCCCTTGAAGGATGCGTTGCGCGGCACGCGTCGCGGCAACGAACACCAGATCAAGTTCGAGCACCGGCACGACGAGCACACCCACCAGGCCAATATGAAAGTCAATGTGACGAAGGTGGAGAAAATCGTTCTTCCCGAGCTGGACGACGAGTTAATCAAGAAAATCACCAAGGATAAAATTTCTTCGGTCGACGAATTCCGGAAGGGCGTGCGGGAAGATCTCGAGAGCTACTGGAAGGAAAAGAACCGGCGAAGCCTGGTCAATGCCGTCGTGAGCGAGATCATTCGGATCCATGAATTCCTGGTGCCCGAATCTCTCACCCGGAGCGTTTTGGAGAACCTCCTCGAGGAGGTCAAGGGTCAGTATCCGAATAAGCAGCTTCCAGCCGATTTCGACACTGAGAAATTCTTCGAGCAGAACCGGGCGTACGCCATCTTCCAGGCCAAGTGGGCGCTGTTGCGGGAAGAGATCATCAAGGCCGAGAAGCTGGAGGTTGATGAAAGCGCTCTCGTGGCCTTGGCGGAGCAGGAAGCTCCCAAAATTGGGATTGATAAGGAACGATTAATCACGTACTATAAATCGTCCAATCAGATCAAGGACCGCCTTGCCGGCGACAAGCTTCTCGATCTGCTGATCAGCTCCACCACTGTGAAACAGGTGGATGATGCCACATTGCCGAATCAACTTGTGAAAGGATAGAGCATTCCATGAGCTCAAAGAATTTCGAGATCTACAACCAGCTTGTTCCGATCGTTATTGAGACTACCGGCCGCGGTGAGCGGGCGTTCGATATCTATTCGCGCCTGTTGAAGGAGAGGATCGTTTTTATCGGAACACCGATCGACGACGTCATCTCGAGTCTTGTCATTGCCCAGCTGCTTTTCCTGGAGTCGGAAGATCCCGATAAGGACATCCACGTCTATATCAACAGTCCGGGGGGGAGTGTGACGGCCGGCCTTGCGATTTATGATACGATGCAGTATATTCGGCCAGAAGTTTCGACCATCTGTATCGGCATGGCCGCCAGCATGGCGGCAGTGCTCCTGGCAGGCGGTCAGAAAGGCAAGCGATCTGTTCTTCCCAACGCGCGCGTCATGATTCATCAGCCATGGGGCGGCGTGCAGGGCACCGCATCGGACATCCGGATCCAGGCTGAGGAAATTCTCAAGACGAAGAAACGGATCAACGAGATCATCGCGAGCCACGCCGGGAAACCGGTCGAAGACGTCGAGAAGGATACTGACCGCGACTACTACATGTCTTCACAGGAGGCAAAGGACTACGGTCTGATCGATAATATTCTTGTGAAGCGCACAGCAGACACGAAGAAAGAGAAGTAGAACGACGAAAGCACAACAGCGCTCGAGCAAGCCATGAGCCAGAAACCAAAACAGGGTGAAAAAATCATCTGCTCGTTCTGTGGACGCTCCTCCGAAGAGGTCAACAGCATCATCGCCGGACCCGACGTCTACATCTGCGATCTGTGTGTTTCAAGTTCCGTCGATATCATACGGAACAACATGGCCGCGATCACTGCAAAGCGGCATACGACACGCGGCGCGCTGACACCCGTCGAGATCAAGAAAGCGCTCGATGAGTACGTCATCGGACAGGAACATGCAAAACGCACCCTGGCTGTAGCGGTCTATAACCATTACAAGAGAATCGATTCGAACGATAACCTTCACAATTTGGATGAAGTGGAGATCGAAAAGAGCAATATTTTGCTCATCGGTCCCACCGGCACCGGAAAAACGCTCCTCGCCCAGACACTCGCCCGCATCCTCGATGTCCCTTTTGCCATTGCCGATGCTACAACGTTGACTGAAGCAGGATACGTCGGCGATGACGTCGAGACAATTCTGGTCTATCTCCTCCAGAACGCCGAGTATAACATCGAGAAGGCCGAGCGCGGAATCGTCTATATCGACGAAATTGACAAGATCAGCCGGAAAAGCGACAGCGCTTCCATTACGCGCGATGTCTCCGGTGAAGGTGTGCAGCAGGCGTTGCTGAAGATTCTGGAAGGCACGATCGCGGGTGTCCCACCGAAAGGCGGACGAAAACATCCGGAACAGAGTCTGATCAACCTGAACACGAAGAATATTCTTTTCATCTGCGGGGGCGCGTTCGAGGGACTCGACAAGATCATCGAGCGAAGAGTGAGCCAGAACCCGGTGGGATTCGGCGCCGACCTCCACGGAAAGAAACACCGCTCATCCGATACATACCTCTCTCAAGTGGAGCCGGACGATCTGCTGAAGTACGGGCTGATTCCGGAATTCGTGGGACGCCTGCCGGTGGTTGCCACGCTCCATACTCTCAACGAGACGGCGTTGCTGAATATTCTCTCTGAACCGCGCAATGCGCTCGTCAAGCAGTACAAGAAGCTCTTTTTGATGGAAGGTGTCGAGTTGGACTTTGAAGATGTCGCGCTTCAGTCGGTGGTCACAAAAGCTGTCGATCGTGGCGGTGGGGCGAGAGCGCTGCGCGCCATTGTCGAGGAAATAATGCTCGACATCATGTACCAGCTCCCGTCCCGACAGAACGTGTCAAAGTGCATCATCACCAAAGACACGATCGTGAAGTCGAAAGAGCCGATCTATTTGTACGAAGAGAGAAAATCTGCGTAGCTGGTTGATTGGTTAATGGTTATGTGCCAAATGAATTCAGTACACCTTCTGCTTGGTAACGGGGTTGAGAGCAAAAGGTAGCTTTTTGATTTTCTCGGCTTTCAGGTTGTTTTCGTAGCAAACCGTGAGCTGCTCTGACTTGAG